>QFCG01000820.1_pt1 | contig 363843 bp, 329 predicted proteins | sample 5346041 | NCBI WGS metagenome assembly QFCG01 (sample SAMN09062254, study PRJNA434731) | Human gut metagenome, whole genome shotgun sequencing project. | isolation source: stool timepoint B gemcode assembly | host: Homo sapiens | collected 2015 | reverse complement strand
TCGCGGGTGGGCGCTTCCGATCAGAACGTTTCCCAATCGGCGTCGGAACCACCGCCAGCCACAGCCAACGGTTGCTTGCGTGCGGGAGCGGCAGCCGAAGCGACCGCGAGCGCGGCGACGGGCGCCGCCGGCTGAGTTGCCGTCTTCGCTTCATGCTTGCGCAGCGCGACACGTGCGGGCTTGGCTGCGCTGACCGGCTTGGCAGGAGCCTTGGCCGCAGGCTTGGCAACCTTCTCCGGCTTCTGCACGGCTACAGCGGCGGTCTCGGCACCATCCAGCCGGAACTGCGACACCACCTGCGTGAGGTTCTGCGCCTGTTCTTCCAGCGACTGCGCGGCAGCGGCCGCCTGTTCGACCAGCGCGGCGTTCTGCTGCGTCACCTGCTCCATTTCCGTCACGGCCTGACCGATCTGCAGGATGCCCTGCGTCTGCTCGGCCGAGGCGGAAGCAATGTCTTCAACGATATTGGCGACGCGGCGCACGGCTTCCACCGTCTCGGAGATGGTCTCGCCAGCTTGCGCCACCTGCGAGTGCCCCGCTTGCACGCGCGACACCGAATCATCAATCAGCGTCTTGATTTCCTTGGCGGCCGCAGCACTGCGTTGAGCCAGCGCGCGCACCTCGCCGGCCACCACGGCAAAACCGCGGCCCTGCTCGCCGGCGCGGGCGGCTTCCACGGCCGCATTCAGGGCGAGGATGTTGGTCTGGAAGGCAATGCCGTCAATCACGCCAATGATGTCGGCCATCTTGCGCGAGCCGGCGCTAATGTCGTCCATCGTGGCTACCACGCCGCGCACCACCTCGCCGCCACGCGAAGCCAGGTCTGCGGCATTCGACGCCAGCGCGCTGGCCTGGCGGGCGTTCTCGGAGTTGTTGGTGACGGTGGAGGTCATCTGCTCCATGCTGGCAGCCGTCTTCTCGAGCGAGGCCGATTGCTGCTCGGTACGCGAAGACAGATCGAGGTTGCCGCTGGCGATTTCGTGCGCGCCGGTGTTGACCGAGTCCGAGCTGTTGCGCACCTGGCGCACGGTGTTCACCAGGCTCTCACGCATGCGGCCCACGGCAGCCAGCAGGCGACCGAGTTCATTGCGGCCACCCGTTTTGACGTGCACGGCCAAATCGCCCTCGGCCACGCGGCTGAGCACGGCTACGGCTTCGTTCAGCGGGGTGATCACGAAGGCCTTGAGACCGTAAAACACCGCCACGATCAACGCGAGTGCCATGGCAATGCCGAGCGCCACGAACTTCAGGATCGTTTCGTAACGCGCACGGCCATCGTCTGCCTCGTCCTTGGCCAGCTTCTTGACGAGCTGCTGGAAGTTTTCGATCTGCACCGACCACGCGGCGCCGGTATCCGTCACGTCCTTGTAGTTGAGCTGCGCATACGCAGCGGCGTCGCCGGTGCGCAACGCCGCCAGGGCGCGCTGCACGGCTTCGATGTGCGTCTGCGCGGCCTGGACGATTGCCTGGCGCAGCGACTCGTCGACACCTTCGATGCGTGGCGCATTCTTGAAGGCTTCCACCTGTTCGATAGCCTTCTTCAGGCCTTTCTCCGAACTGGCAAGCGCTGCCGTCTTGGCAGCCTCGTCCATGTTTTCACGCAGGACGCTGTATAAGCGTGACATGCCGGTGCGTGCGCGCTGCATGTCCTTGTACGCGTCGTTCAGCAGCATGCTGCGATCGGAAATCGCGTGCACGCGCTCGGTCGCGGCGTTGGTGATACGCAGCGCCAGCACACCCACCGCAGCTCCGACCACAATCATCAGTGCAAAGGTGATCAGAATCGCCAGCAGGCCAGCGCGCACGCTGGTGTTCTTCAAAACGCGGTCCATCTTGTCTCCGGGGTCCCCGCAGGCAAGCACATGCTTGCGGTGTGCGGGGTCAACGAGGTGAAGGTCAATCGTGGGTCAAAACGTTTCCCAGTCGGCGTCGCCTCCAGCGGCGACCAGAGGCTTCGCCTTGGTCAGGCTCGCGGGGATCGCTGCCGGTGCAGCCGGCTTCTTTTCGGTTCGCTCGACCGGCTTGGCAGCAGCCTTTCGCAGCACAGGCGGCTTGCGCGACGTCAGCTTGGGCCTGGCGGCTTCGGTGCTCGGCTTGGCGGCTTCGCGTCGCGGCGCTTCTTCCTTGGGCGCCGCCGGAGCAGCACCTGCGACGGGCTTGACCGGCACAACCTCCGGTTCAACCCTGGCCACCATGGCGGGGGCACGCAGCGCGTGCGCATCCAAGCGGAATTGCGCCACCACCTGGGTCAGGCTCACCGCCTGCTCTTCCAGGGATTGCGCTGCGGCGGCCGCTTCCTCCACCAACGCGGCGTTCTGCTGCGTGGCGTCGTCAAGCTGCGTGACGGCGTGGCTCACTTCCTTAATGCCCGAACGCTGTTCCTGGCTGGCGGACGAGATCTCGCCAACGATGTCGGTCACGCGCTTCACGCTCGCCACAATCTCGCGCATGGTCGTGCCGGCTTCTTCCACCAGCGCGCTGCCTGCATCCACGTTGACGACGGAATCGTCGATCAGCGCCTTGATCTCCTTGGCGGCAGCGGCGCTGCGCTGCGCAAGGCTGCGCACCTCACCGGCCACCACGGCAAAACCACGGCCCTGTTCCCCAGCACGTGCGGCTTCCACTGCCGCATTCAGCGCAAGGATGTTCGTCTGGAACGCAATGCCGTCGATCACGCCGATGATGTCGACGATCTTGCGGGACGACGCGTTGATGGAGCCCATGGTTTCCACCACGCGCGTCACCACATCGCCGCCGCGCACGGCCACATCCGAGGCGGACGCGGCCAGTTGGTTGGCCTGCTGGGCGTTGTCGGCGTTCTGCTGCACGGTCGACATGAGCTGCTCCATGGCCGAAGCCGTTTCTTCGAGCGAGCTGGCCTGCTGTTCGGTGCGCGACGAGAGGTCGAGGTTGCCGCTGGCGATCTCGCGCGTGGCGGTGCCGATGGTTTCCGACGCGCCCTTGATGCGGCCGATGGTGTCCACCAGCGCGCCGCGCATGCGGCTCATTGCGTAGAGCAGGCTGTGGTTGTCGTCAGCACGGGTGGCAATCTCCACCGTCAGGTCGCCGCCGGCAATGCGGTTGGCAACGTCAGCCGCGTAGGCGGGGTCGCCGCCCAGCGTGCGCTGCAGGCTGCGGTTCGCAACGCTGCCCAGCAGCACCAGCAAGCCGCCCACCAGCAGAAGCAGGCCGCCGGTCTGGTAAAGCGACGTCATGAATGCAGCGTTGATGTCGTCCATGTAGACGCCGGTCGAGAAAACCCAGTCCCACGGCTCATAGCGCATCGCGAATGCCGTCTTGGGCACCGGATCCGTGCCGCCGACTTTCGGCCAGACATAGCTGGTGAATCCGCCCTTCGGATCTTTGGCGGCAGTGGTCAAGCCCGCATAGACCGCATTGCCCTGTGCATCCTTGAAGCCGGATTGGTCTTTGCCGATGAACTCCGGCTTGATCGGGTGCATCACCACCACGTTGTTGGAACTGGTGATGGTGAAGTAGCCGTCCTTGTCGTAGCGCAGGGCCTTGAAACGGTCGATCGCCTGCTTTTGCGCGGCGTCTTTGCTCAACGTGCCGTTCTTGGTCAGGTCGTCGTACTGCTTGACCAGGTTCATGGCCATGGTCGTCACGCTGACGAGGTTGTTCTTGCGCTCCTCCACGCGGATCTCGCGCGCCTGATACGCGTTGAATACCGAGATCAACGTCAGCGCGACAAGGCTGATGACCAGCGGCAGCCAAAGCTTTTGGCGAAAGCTGAGCTTGCTCATTCCAGAGTCTCCGGAAGCGGAATCGCAAGGCGCCATTTGCGCAAATGCGTTCCCACTATGGTTTTAGGGGTCCGAATGGTCTATCGGCAGGCCGGCCGCCAACCTTGAGGGGGCGACCCCGGGCAATGGCCCGCATCGCTGCCTTTGCGCCCATCCACCGCGCCCCGCGCCGCACGCGATCTTTGCAGAGGAAGCCATATTGGGCAGAATTCTGTTGATCTGGAATGGATAATCGACGATGAAAACCACGCTCGAAGAACTGCTTGCCTTCCGCACCGTCGTCGATACGGGCTCCGTCACCGCAGCGGCTGAGCAGCTGGGCCAGACGGTATCTGGCGTGAGCCGCGCACTGCGCCGTCTGGAAGAGAAGCTGGACACCACCCTGCTCTCTCGCACCACGCGGCGGCTGTCGCTGACCGACGAGGGCACGACATTTCTTGCGCAGGTGCGCAACATCCTCGCCGCCGTCGACGAGGCCGAGGAGCAGATTGCCCTGCGCCGCCAGCAGCCTGCCGGCCGCCTGCGCGTCAATGCGGCCATGCCGTTCATGCTGCATGTGGTGGCGCCCCTGGTGCCCGACTTCCGCGCACGGTATCCGCAGATCGACCTGGAGCTGAACACCAACGACCTGATCATCGATCTGCTGGAAGAGGACACTGACGTGGCAATCCGCATCGGCACACTGCGCGATTCCACCCTGCGGGCACGCCTGCTTGGCACGCGGCGGCTTCGCGTCCTCGCGAGCCCCGCGTATCTGAAAGCGCACGGCCGCCCGCGCAATGTCGATGACCTGCTAACGCACGCCCTGCTCGGCTTCGTTCAACCGGAATCGCTGAACCTGTGGCCCCTGCGCGGCCCGCACGGCGACCGCCTGCGCATCGAACCCACGCTCAAAGCCTCCAGCGGTGAAACCCTGCGCCAGCTTGCACTGCAAGGCACCGGCATCGTCTGTCTGGCGGATTTCATGACCGTGGAAGACCGGCGCTCAGGCGACCTTGTGCAGGTCCTGCCGGACGCCACGGTGGAGGTGCTGCAGCCGATTCACGCGGTGTACTACCGCAACACCAAGTTGGCTTCGCGGATCGCCTGCTTTCTCGACTTTCTTGAAGCCCGGCTCGCAGACGTTGAGCGGTGAAGCCGCATCGCGGGTGTGCAACAATTGCGCGATTCGACACCTTCCGCGCGCAGCCTGATCGGATCACATCGGGCGGCGCGCTGCGCTTTGAGCACTCATGGCTGAACACTCCGCTCCGGTTCTGGAGATCGACCCGAAATACGGCCCGTTCGACAAGCACACGCCGATGATGCAACAGTACCTTCGCTTGAAGGCTGGGCATCCGGACACGCTTGTCTTCTATCGCATGGGCGACTTTTACGAGCTCTTCTTTGAAGACGCCGAAAAAGCCTCGCGGCTGCTCGATATCACGCTCACCGCACGCGGCAGTTCCAACGGGCATCCGATCCGCATGGCGGGCATCCCGTTCCACGCTGCCGAGCAATACCTTGCCAAGCTGGTCAAGCTGGGCGAATCCGTTGCCATCTGCGAGCAAATCGGAGACCCGGCCACAACCAAGGGACCGGTCGAGCGCAAGGTCGTGCGCGTCGTCACGCCCGGCACCTTGACGGACGCCGCGCTGCTTTCCGACAAGATCAACAACCATCTGCTGGCCATCGCGCACGTGCCTGGCAAACGCGGCGCGGCGCCGCTGATGGGCCTGGCGTGGCTCAACCTCGTCGGCGGCGAATTGCGCGTGATGGAATGCAGCGCCGACCAGCTCGACCGCGAACTCGAACGCATCCGCCCCGCCGAAGTGCTGGCCAACGATGCAACGCTCAACACCCTCCAGGTGGATGTTGCCCGCACGCGCCTGCCGGATTGGCACTTCGACGTGGAAGCCGGCACCCGCCGCCTGCGCGAACAACTCGGCGTGGCCAGCCTGGTGGCCTTTGGCGCGGAAACGCTGACGGCCGCATTGGCCGCTGCCGGTGCGCTGCTGAACTACGCAGCGGCCACGCAAGGCCAATCCCTGCGCCACGTGATCGGCCTCACCGTCGAGCATGAAAGCGAATTCATCGGCCTGGACACCGCCACGCGCCGCAACCTGGAGCTGACCGAAACGCTGCGCGGGCAGGAATCGCCGACGCTGTTTTCGCTGCTCGACACCTGCGCGACCAGCATGGGCAGCCGCATGCTGCGCCACTGGCTGCATCATCCGCTGCGGGATCGCGCTGTGCCGCAAGCACGGCAGCAAGCGATTGAAGTGCTGCTCGGCAGCGATTGGCAAACGTTGCGTGCGACGCTGCGCACACTGTCGGACGTGGAGCGCATTACGGGGCGACTGGCGCTGCTGTCGGCGCGCCCGCGGGATCTGTCGTCGTTGCGCGACACACTGGCGCGTCTGCCGGAGATTCGCGAAGAACTGCCGCAGAGTGACGCGGCTCCGCTGCTGACCGAGCTGTACGCCGCACTGAGCTTGCCCGAAGACGCCCACGCCCTGCTGCAGCGCGCCGTGATGGCCGAGCCGGCAGCCATGGTGCGCGACGGCGGCGTCATTGCCCGCGGCTACGATGCCGACCTCGATGAGCTGCGCGACATCTCCGAAAACTGCGGCCAGTTCCTCGTCGATCTGGAAGCCCGAGAGCGCGAGCGCACCGGCATTGCCAATCTGCGCGTGGAATACAACCGCGTGCACGGTTTCTACATCGAAGTCACCAACGGCCAGGCCGCCAAGGTGCCCGACGATTACCGCCGCCGCCAGACGCTGAAGAACGCCGAGCGCTACATCACGCCCGAACTGAAGGCGTTCGAAGACAAAGCGTTGTCCGCGCAGGACCGTGCTCTGTCGCGCGAGAAAGTCCTCTACGAAGAGTTGCTGCAGAAACTGCTGCCGCATCTGGCCGAGTTCAAACGCATCGCCGCCGCCCTCGCACAGGCCGATGTGCTCGCGACGCTTGCTGAGCGTGCGCATGCGCTGTCTTGGTCGCCCCCAACGCTGACCGATGCACCGGGCATTGAGCTGACGCGCGCACGCCATCCCGTGGTCGAACAGCAAGTCGAACAGTTCGTCGCCAACGACTGCATGCTGCAGGACACCCGCAAACTGCTCCTGATCACGGGCCCGAACATGGGTGGTAAATCGACCTTCATGCGGCAAACCGCACTGGTCGTGCTACTCGCCTACGTGGGTGCATTTGTGCCGGCGGAAGCCGCGGTCATCGGACCGATCGACCGCATCTTCACGCGCATCGGCGCGGCGGACGATCTGGCGGGCGGGCGTTCGACTTTCATGGTCGAAATGACCGAAGCCGCTGCCATCCTGCACCGCGCGACGCCCAACAGCCTCGTGCTGATGGACGAAATCGGGCGTGGCACGAGCACGTTCGACGGCCTGGCGCTCGCCTGGGCAATTGCGCGTCACTTGCTGTCGCACAACCGCAGCCACACGCTGTTCGCAACGCACTATTTCGAACTGACGCAACTGCCGCAGGAGTTCGCTCAGGCTGCGAACGTGCACCTCTCCGCCGTCGAACATGGTGACGGCATTGTTTTCCTGCATGCCGTGCAGGAGGGCCCTGCCAGCCAGAGTTACGGCCTGCAGGTCGCGCAGCTGGCGGGCGTGCCGCAGCCGGTCATTCGCGCCGCGCGCAAGCGGCTCGCGTGGCTGGAGCAGCATTCGGCCGACACCGGTGCCACGCCTCAGTTGGACCTCTTCGCCCTCGCCGCCGATACGCCCATCGACGACGAAGACGACGCCGAAGCACCCGACAGCGCACTGACGGAGGCACTCGCCGGCATCGATCCCGATGACATGACGCCGCGTGAAGCGCTCGATGCGCTGTACCGGCTCAAGGCGCTGGCGACTCCGTCCGCTTGATCCCGATGACACGGCGCGGCGCAACTTCACGCAGGCTTCAATGCATCGCCTTGGCGTTGGCGATGCTGCTGCCGATGGCTGCTGCGGCGGCGCCCAAAGGGGCGAAGTCTGCAAATGACGCGCCGTCCATCCTCACTTTCTCGGTCATCGGCAACGTGCCCGAACGCGCCGAAGATGTCGCCTCGGTGCGCGCACTGCTGGACACCATCGACGCCGAGCATCCGGCCTTTGTCGTCCACCTGGGCAACCTCAAGGGCCGTGATGAATCATGCTCCGACACGCTGCTCGAAGCGCGCCATGACCTGCTCGACAGCCTGATCGCCCCCGTGATCTACATCCCCGGCGACCACGACTGGAGCGACTGCCAGCGCCCCGCAGCCGGGAGCTTCGATCCGGTGGAACGCCTGTTGCGACTGCGCGAGCTGTTCTACCCCGACGACAACACCCTTGGCCAGCGCACCATGACGGTCATGCGCCAGTCCGACCAGGCCAAGTTCCGCAGCTACCGCGAAAACACGCGCTGGACGATGAGCGACGTTCTGTTCGTCACCCTCAACGTGCCCGGCGACAACAATAACTACAAGACCGCGGGCGGGCGCAACGGCGAATACGAAGACCGCCTTGAAGCCAATCGCCAGTGGCTCGCCCGGGCTTTTGCCGTCGCGCGTCAGCGCAAGATGGCCGGCGTGGTCGTCATGATGCAAGCCGATCCGCTCTTCGAAGACGGCTGGGAGCGACGTCGAGCACCCAACCTGTTGGACGGTTTGCTGCGCCGCCGCTCGCATGACGGCTATCTGGCGCTCAAGCGCCAGTTGCGAGCGCTCACACGCGACTACGGCGGTGCCGTTCTGCTCATCCACGGTGCCAGCCAGACCTTCATGCTAGACCGCCCGCTCAAGGACGAAGACGGCCGCCCAGATCCGCACGTCATGCGCGCGCGCAGCTATGGTTCGCCGGTGCTCGACCGCTGGCTGGAGGTGTCGGTCACCCCGGGCCGGACGCCGCTCTTCCATATCCGCAGCCGCCGCATCGACAACACACCAGTCCTGGCGCCGGAAATCACGCCTGCTCCGGCGCAATAAAAAACGGGAGCCGAAGCTCCCGTTCTCGTATCTCGATGAACCGCCGATCAGTGCAGCGTGTGCGGCTTGTCGTCGTCTTCGTCTTCGTCCACCACTTCGAGGCCCGTTTCGCCGTGCACGTGGCCGTGCTCGATTTCTTCAGCCGTGGCCTCACGCACTTCAGTCACCTTCAACTCGAAGCGCAGCGCCATGCCTGCCAGCGGGTGATTGCCATCCAGCACAACCTTATCCTCCGCCACGTCGGTGACGGTGTAGACGATGGCGTCTTCCTCGTCGCCGTCTTCGGGCACGCCCTCAAACTGCATGCCGACTTCGAGCGGCTCGGGGAAGCGGTCACGCGGCTCGATCTTGATCAGTTCTTGATCGTAGTCACCGAAAGCGTCGTCCGGCTCGAGCTGCAGCTTGGTCTCGTAGCCTTGCTCCTGGCCGTCTAGCGCTTCCTCGATCTTGGGGAACGTGCCATCATAGCCGCCGTGCAAATACACCATCGGCTCATCGGATTCCTCGATGACGTTGCCCTGCGCGTCGGACAGTTTGTATGCCACCGACACCACCGTATTCTTCGCGATTTTCAATTGCGCACTCCATGAACGAAGTCCCATTATACGCTGCCGATGGCGGCGTCCAACCCGCTCTTCCAGCGGGGCATCCGGCGCAACTCCTGGGCGGTCTGTCACCGCGCGATTTCATGCGTACGCACTGGCAGAAAAAGCCGCTGCTGATCCGTCAGGCACTCTCACCTGAGGAGATGCGTGCGCTGCACTTTCCGCTGTCGCCCGAACGTGTACTTGCCTTGGCTGCACGCCCCGATGTCGAGTCCCGCCTGATTGCGCAATCGCGCGGGCGCTGGTCGTTCAACCACGGCCCCTTCGACGAACGCCCGCTGCCTTCACGCAAGACACGCAACTGGTCGGTGCTCGTGCAAGGCGCGAATCTCGTCGAGCCGGCAGTCGAGGCGCTGATGCAGCGTTTCCGATTCATTCCGGATGCGAGGCTCGACGACGTGATGATCAGCTTCGCGACCGACGGCGGCGGCGTCGGCCCGCACTTCGATTCGTATGATGTGTTCCTGCTGCAGGCGCACGGCAAACGCCGTTGGCGCATCTCCGCGCAGGACGATCTCACGCTCGTGCCCGATCTGCCGCTGAAGATCCTCGCCAATTTCCAGCCCGAAGAGGAGTTCGTGCTCGAACCCGGCGACATGCTGTATCTGCCTCCGCACTACGCGCACGACGGCGTCGCCGAGGGTGAGTGCATGACGTACTCGATCGGTTTCCGCTCACCGTCGTACCGAGAATTGGCGGGCCACTTTCTGGGCTTCCTGTCGCAAACGCTGGAAGACGATCCCAACTTTGAAGGCCGCTACGCAGACCCGGACCAAAAGCCGACCGAACACCCCGGCGAACTGCCCGCCGCCATGGTCAAGGCGCTTGCGCAGAAGCTCAACGCATTGCGCTGGACACCCGAACTCGTTGGCGAATTCCTCGGTGCGTATCTGTCCGAGCCCAAGGATCACGTCGACTTCATCACGCAGCCTCGCTTGCCGCTCGCACGCTTCACGGCCCGGGCGCGCAAGGAAGGCATCGTCCTCGATGCGCGAACGCAGGCGCTGTATGACGCGCAACGCTTCTGGATCAACGGCGACACGTTCGAGCCCTCGGGAACGTTGCTTGCGTGGCTTTCCGCGTTGGCCGACGCACGTCGTGCGAGCGCCGCGTCGGTGGATGCGGCGGCCGGCCTGCCGGATCTGATGGACACGCTGCACGCATGGTACGAAGAAGGCTGGCTGAGGTTGGCTGGCCCTACGCAGCGATGATTCCGCGTTGAAACAGATCGTTACAAAAGCGTTTGAATCGAACGTGCGTCGGGCCCGACTCCGCTACACAGGGTAGGTAAAGGTCGCTATAATCCGACGCTAGCTTGCAAGCCGAGCAGCCCTCGTGTGGCTTGGCTGCCAGCATAGAAGAAGGTGTAGTACCTGAGCGATAATTACCGGTAATTATTCATCGCCCTTTCTGTTGTTCGCTTTCCATATTCAGTTTAAGGATCGAAAAAATGAAAAAGTCTCTCCTGATCGCCTCGCTGATGGCTGCTGTGGCTCTGGCTGCTTGCGGTAAGAAGGAAGAAGCTGCTGCTCCGGCTGCTGCTCCGGAAGCCTCGGCTCCCGCCGCTGCTGCTCCGGCACCGGCTGCTTCGGACGCTGCTGCAGCTCCGGCCGCCCCGGCTGCTTCGGACGCCGCCGCCTCGGCTCCGGCTGCTTCGGCTCCGGCTGCTGACGCTTCGGCTCCGGCTGCTAAGCAATAATCGCGTTTCTCGCGAGACAAAAAGCCGACCTTCGGGTCGGCTTTTTTCATGGGTGCGATCTAGGTCTCAATACAGCCGCAACGCCGCGCCCTTCCGCCATACAAAGTTGTTTCTGAATCTTACAAGCCGCTTCGGACGGACCTGACGCCCTCAAACGGTGCGCCAAAGTAGGCCCTCTTCCTGATCCGCGATCGGCACGTCTTGAACGCGAGCCCCCAGCGGCACGGCAATCGCTTCGGCAGCCAACAACGGCGTGTTGTTCTGCTTGGACAGATGCGCAGCCACGACCGTATGCAAGGCGTCGTGGCGCACGCGCGTGAGGATCGCAGCGGCAATGTCATTGGCCAAGTGACCGAAATCCCCGCCGATACGACGCTTCAATGACCACGGATACGCTGAGTTCGCCAGCATTTCCCGGTCGTGATTGCATTCGAGCACGAGCGCATGCACGCCCGTCAGATGGGCACAGAGATAATCCGTCGACATGCCGGCATCGGTCAGCACGCCCAAGCGTCGCCCACCGTCGTTGAAGACGAACTGCAGCGGCTCACGCGCGTCATGCGGCACGGTGTAAGGCAAGATGTGCAGATCGCCGACACAGAACGCGTCGTCGGCGCGGCAGAAACGCACGGCTGCACGGTCGGCGCCGCGCAGGTTTTCGGTCGCGCGATACGTGCCGTGGCTGGTCCAGACGGGAATATTGAACTTGGCGGCGACCGCATAGGCGCTGCCAACATGATCGCTATGCTCGTGCGTTACGAGGATCGCGCTGAGGGATTCCGGCATGCAACCCAGCCGTTCGAGCCGCCGCACGGTCTCGCGGATACCGAATCCGCAATCCAGCAGAATGCGCGTGCACGTCGTCCCACTCGCGGATTCGACGAGCAGCGCATTCCCTTCACTGCCGCTGCCAAGGCTGGCGAATCTCAGTGTCATCGCCCACCTAGGCAGCCGTACTGCATGATGCCGCTTACCGCAATTGCTCGTCGAGCAGCGACAGGATGCGCTTGCCGATGTCACCGGTCTGCGCGGAGCCATCGTCGTTCTGCACCAGCACCGTCGACGACGAGCCGGCATCCTTCACCACCACGCGGTAACGCTTGGCACGCTTGAGGTCTTCGATCTTCGTGCCGGAGAACAGGCGCGAGAAGAAGCCCGGTGCATTCGCTTCGGCACGCGTGTCAGCGTAGCGGACGAAGTACACTCCTTGCGACCGGTCGCGATCATCCACGGTAAAGTTCACGCGATCCAGCGCCAGACCCACGGTACGCCAGGCGCGATCAAAAGGTTCCGGCACCTGCAGAGCCGGCTGGCCATTCGATTGCGTCAGCAGTGACGGGCCGGTACGCGGGGCCGGCTCGGCCTTGGCGCCGTCTTGCACCGGGTGCACAGCCTGCGTTTGTGCGAGCTTCTGCTGTGCGGCTTCCTTGCTGGCGCCCAGACGCTGCATCAGGCGCGAGAGGAATTCCGCTTCCAGTTCCGGATCGGCCGGGCGCGGCGTCCACACCGTCTGGTCCTTGGACGAACCCACCAGTTGTTCCTGCGCGCCGCGGTGCGAAATATAGACCTCGACCGAGCCATTCGGCCCCTTCTCGATGCGAGTGCGGAACTTGTCGCGCTCCGACGTCGAGTACAGGCCATCGAACACCTTGCCGACGGTGCGGCGGATGATGTCCTGCGGAATCTTCGCGCGGTTCTCGGCCCAGTCGGTTTCCATGATGCCGGTCTCGGGCGAGTCGATCACCAGCAGGAAACCGAGTTCTTGCCAGAACGTGCGCAATTGCGGCCACAGGGCGTCCGGCGTGGTCTTCACAACCAGCCAGCGCTGATTGCCATCGCGCTCGATGCGCATGTCGGACACGGCGGGCAGCACGTTCTCGGTGCCCGAGCCTGGCGTCGTGACCTTCGGCGCAGTCGACGTGTAGGCCGACAGCGTGGTCGTGCCCGTGTCGGGTGCGGCATAGCGGCGATCGGCCTGGATGCCGGTCAGGTCGGGCGGGACTTCGAGCGTCGGACCCTTCTTGGCCTGTGATTTGTAATCGATGCGGTCCGGCTGCATCACCTCATTGACGGTATCGCAACCGGAAATCAGGGCAACCGACAACGCGGCCAGCAACAGTTGAGCGGACGTCGCCATAGCCCCGCGACGGGTTTGGTGCAGTTTCATTGACTTGCGATCCTTCAGATGAGAACGATGGCTTAAGGGCCTGAGAAGCGCCTTGAAACAATCAGGAGAGCAGCCCGGCATCCTTCAGGGATGCGCGCACAACCTCGTGATACTGGGGGGCCAGCGGCGTCAACGGCAGGCGGATGCCGCCTTCCATCTTGCCCATGGCCTGGAGAGCCCACTTGACGGGAATCGGGTTCGATTCGACGAACAGATTCTTGTGCACCGACAGCAGTTGCATGTGGATGCGGCGAGCCGTTTCCACGTCGCCGCGCATGGCTGCTGCGCACAGTTCGTGCATGGCACGCGGCGCAACGTTGGCCGTCACGGAGATATTGCCGTGCCCACCCAGCAGCATCAGCGCGATGGCGGTCGGGTCATCCCCGCTGTAAATCTTGAACGAGCCCGGCGCGCCCTTGATGAGTTGCGCAGCGCGGTCAATGTTGCCGGTCGCTTCCTTCACGCCGATGATGCCAGGCACTTCAGCCAGACGCAGCATCGTTTCGACCGTCATATCGGCCACCGTGCGGCCCGGCACGTTGTACAGAATGACCGGCAGATCCACCGACTCGGCCACCTTGCGGAAGTGCAGATACATCCCTTCCTGCGTCGGCTTGTTGTAGTACGGCACGACCTGAAGCGAAGCGTCGGCGCCCACTTGCTTGGCATACGCCGTGAGCTCGATCGCCTCGGTGGTGGAGTTGCCGCCCGTACCGGCGATGATGGGAACGCGCTTGTTGGCCTGCTCGACCGCCACCCTGATCAGTTCACGGTGCTCTTCCACCGACACGGTGGGCGATTCGCCGCTCGTGCCGACGATCACGATGCCGTCGGTGCCTTCGGCGATGTGCCAGTCGATGAGCTTGCGCAGGGACGGGAAATCAAGGCTGCCGTCCTCGTGCATGGGCGTGACGATGGCGACGAGACTGCCGGAAATCTGGATCATGGTTTCGAAAGCAGACAAAAGCGTGAACGTAAACAGTCGGATTGTACCGGATCGTCAGAACGGATTCGCCACATCTGAGACCCGCCAAGAGACGGGTAAGCCGCCGTCCTCAGCAACTTCAAAGTGCGTAGCGCGGCGCCACCGCTCCGGCAGGCTCGCGAACCGCGCAAACCCGCTGCACGTAAGCCTCCCGGGGCGATGCGAGAAAACCGTCTTCGTAGCCGATCACCCGCAACTGGCCTCGCACCGCGTCAAGCAATTCACCCGGCGCAAGGAGGAATGCCGGGTTCGACGGTTTACCGACGGTTTCGTTTCCGACGGCAAAGGTTTCGTAGATCAGCCGCCCCCCCGGCGCGACGGCCGCCAGCAAGCGCGGCCAAAGCGGCCGGTGCAGGTAATTCGTGACGACGACGGCATCGAAAGTGGCCCCGGCGGGCAACGGCCACGGGTTCCCTTCGATGTCGGCGACGATGGTTTGGGCAACGCTCGCGAGGCCCGAAAGCGCCGCCGCGTCACGGTCGATGCCCGTCACGCGGAAACCACGCGTGGCCAACCAGCGCACGTGGCGGCCGCTGCCGCACGCTACGTCCAGCACGCAGGCGCCCGCCGGCAGTTCAGCCGCCCAGCGCAGCACCCAGGGCGACGGCGCAGCAAGCGTATGCGGGTCCGATGCGGCAGCAGACATCGACGGCCTATCAGCTGTACGTCAGGCCCATCGCCTCGCGCACCTCGCGCATGGTCTCTTGCGTGACCTTGCGGGCGTTGTCGCACCCGTCGGCGATGATGGCGCGCAGCAGGGACGGATCGTCCATGTATTTCTGAGCGCGCTCGAGCATCGGCTGTTGCTCGCGCAGAATGCCCTCGATCACGGGCTGCTTGCACTCCAGGCAGCCAATGCCAGCGCTGCGGCAGCCCTTCTGCACCCATTCCTTCGTGTCGGCGTCGGAGTAGACCTGGTGCAGTTGCCAGACTGGGCACTTGTCCGGGTCACCCGGATCGGTGCGGCGCACGCGGGCCGGGTCGGTCGGCATGGTGCGAACCTTTTTTTCGACGGTTTCCTTGTCCTCGCGCATACGGATCGTGTTGCCGTACGACTTGGACATCTTCTGGCCATCAAGACCGGGCATGCGCGATGCCTCGGTCAGCAGCACCTGCGGCTCGGGCAGGATGATTTTGCGGGAACCTTCCAGGTAGCCGAACAGGCGTTCGCGGTCGCCCATCGAGAGGCTCTGCGATTCGGCCAGCAGTGCGCGCGCCTGCTCCAGAGCTTCGTCTTCACCACGCTCCTGGTAAGCCGTGCGCAGTTCCAGATACAGCTTGGCGCGCTTGCCGCCCAGTTTCTTTGCCGCCTCCAGCGCCTTCTCTTCGAAGCCGGGTTCGCGGCCGTACAGGTAGTTGAAGCGGCGGGCAACTTCGCGGGTCATCTCGACGTGCGGCACCTGGTCTTCGCCCACCGGCACGAAGCCGGCGCGGTAAATCAGGATGTCAGCGGCCTGCAGCAGAGGGTAGCCGAGGAAGCCGTAGGTGGAGAGGTCCTTCTCCTTCAGCTTTTCGATCTGGTCCTTGTAGGTCGGCACACGTTCGAGCCAGCCGAGCGGCGTGCCCATCGAGAGCAGCAGAAACAGCTCGGCGTGCTCGGGCACACGGCTCTGGATGAACAGCGTGGCCTGTGTCGGATCGACGCCGGCTGCGAGCCAGTCGATCAGCATTTCCCACACCGATTCCTCGATCACCTCGGGCGACTCGTAGTGCGTGGTCAGCGCATGCCAGTCGGCGACGAAGAAGAAGCACGGATACTCGGCCTGCAGCCGGACCCAGTTTTTCAGAACGCCGTGGTAATGCCCCAGGTGCAGTGCACCGGTCGGACGCATGCCAGAGAGAACGCGGTCAGGAAACATGTGGGAAATGGAGTTGAAGACTCAAGAAAACAGCATCTGCAGCGGGCTCAGAATCCACTGCAGCAGTTGAAAGAGCAGCGCCATGATGGGGCGCATCCAGACATTGGTGATGACGTTGGAAATGATCAACGCCATCACGATGAAGAAGCCGAACGGTTCGATGCGCGACAGGCCGAGCGCCATCCGGGGCGGCAGGAGTGCGGCCAGCACACGCCCGCCATCGAGCGGCGGCAGCGGAAACATGTTGAACGCTGCCATCACCATGTTGACCAGAATGCCGGCGCGCGCCATGCCGATCAGGAACGGCTCGTTTACACCGCCCATCGCAAACGCAACCGCCAGCACGCCCCAGAAAATCGCCTGGACAAAATTGGTGGCGGGCCCGGCCAGCGCCACCCACATGCCATGCCAGCGCGGATCACGCAGACGGCCAAAGCGCACTGGCACGGGCTTGGCATAGCCGAACACGAACGCACCCTTGGTGGCGAAATACAGCAGCAACGGCATCGCAATCGTGCCAATGGGATCGATGTGCCGCAGCGGATTGATGCTGATGCGGCCCATGACATAGGCCGTATCGTCGCCGAAATGCTTGGCGACATAGCCATGCGCCGCCTCATGCAGCGTGATGGCAAACAGCACGGGAATCGCGTAAACCGCGATATTCTGGATCAGTGTGGGGTCCATAGGCCGGCTATTGTAGCAAGCGCGCGCCTCGGCACGGCGCCACCGAAGCGCGTGTCCAGGGCCCGCCTACAGGCCCACGCGGGCGGGATCGCCCCGGCCCTGGCGCACAAGTTCGGGCTCGCCGCGCGTCAGGTCGATGACAGTAGTCGGTTCTGCCGGGGCCGGGCCGCCGTCAATGACAAGTTCGAGTTGCTTTTCAAGCCGATCCCGAATGGTCTCGGCCTCGTTGAGCGGTTCGTCATCGCCGGGCAGTTGCAGCGTCGCGGAGAGCAGCGGCTCACCCAGCTCGGCCATCAGCGCCAGGGGAATCGCGTGTTCCGGTACGCGCAGGCCGATGGTTTTGCGCGACGGATGCGAGAGCCGGCGCGGCACTTCCTTGGTCGCCTCCAGCAGGAAAACGAAGGGCCCTGGCGTCGCCGCCTTCAGCACACGGTATTGCTTGTTGTCGACGCGCGCAAACGTGGCGAGTTCGGAAAGGTCTCGGCACATCAGCGTGAGGTGGTGCTTTTCGTCAATGCCGCGCACGCGGCGCAGGCGCTCGACGGCGGATTTGTCGTCCAGATGGCAGGCGAGTGCGTAGCAGGAATCGGTGGGCAGTGCGACCAGGCCACCGCTGCGGATGATCTCCACGGCCTGGCGGATCAAGCGCCCTTGCGGCGTGGTCGGATGGATCTGGAAAAACTGGGACATGGCAGCCGCGCGGTCAGGACATCCACCGGCTCCACACCGGCGTCAGGTTATCGGGCAGCGGCGGCAGCGTGCCGAGTTCGACGCGGCCCTCGCCCGGGCCATGAAAGTCAGAACCGCGCGACGCCAGCAGGCCGTAGCGGCGCGCTACATCGGCATACAGCGCATATTGGTCGGGCGTATGACTGCCGGTGACGACTTCGACGCCCTCGCCGCCCAGCGCCTTGAATTCGTCAAACAACGCGCCGTGCTCGACCAGCGACAACGTGTAGCGCCCCGGATGCGCCATCACTGCGACGCCGCCCGCGCCCTTGATCCAGTCGATCGCATCAGCCAGGCGCGCCCAGCGATGCGGGACGTAGCCCGGCTTGCCGTCGCCCAGATAGCGGTCAAACACCTCGTGGATGTCGCGGCAGTGGCCCTGCTCGACGAGGAAGCGTGCGAAATGGGTGCGCGACACCATGTCCGGATTGCCCGCGTGACGCAGCGCACCTTCGTAAGCGCCTTCGATGCCGAGCTTGGCCAACGCGGCGCTGATATCTTCGGCGCGCGCGCAGCGGCCGGAGCGCGTGCGTTCCAGCCCCTGCACCAGATCGGCGTTCTCCGGATCGATGCCCAGGCCGACGATGTGCAGCGTGCGTCCAGCCCACGTCACTGAAATCTCGACGCCCGCGAGATAGTCCATGCCCAAGGCTGTCGCCGCTTCGCGTGCAGCGGCCTGCCCACCCAGTTCGTCGTGGTCGGTCAAGGCCCAGAGCGTCACACCGTGGGCTGCAGCGCGCGCTGCCACTTCGTGCGGCGCGAGCATGCCGTCCGACACCGTGGAATGGCAGTGGAGATCGGCATTTCGGGCGGAGGCGGCAGAGATATTCGGCATTCCGTCATTTTACTGCTGCGGCGCGCAACAAGGGACCCTGCCTCGCCACGGGTTGGCTCCCGGAAGACCCGACTGCCCGTGGCGGTGTTCGCGGCGCGCCGCGTGCTGCACGCTATAGTGGCCGCATTGTTTCGTCCCCTTCGCTTTGCCATGACTTCCGCAACCACACTCGTCGCCAATTCCCCCCAGCCCGTGGAGCAAAGTATCGACGTGCTCGTGGTGGGCGCCGGGCCAGTCGGCCTGTTCGCGGCGTTCCAGGCAGGCGTGCTCGGCTTGTCTTGCGTGCTGGTGGATGCCTTGGACCGCCCGGGCGGCCAATGCACGGAGCTGTACCCGGAAAAGCCGATCTATGACATCCCGGCGCTGGTCTCGTGCACGGCGCAGGAACTCGTCGACCGGCTGATGGCCCAGTGCGCGCCGTTCAACTACCCCATCCTGTGTGGTCGCAGGGCCGAAACCGTGGAAACACTGGAAAGCGAGCACGGCCGGCGCTTTCGGGTCACCACCAGCGCCGGCGACGTCTTCGACTGCGCCGCCGTACTCATTACGGCAGGCAACGGTGCGTTCACCCCACAACGTGTGGCTTTGCCTGAAGCGGCCGCTCTGGAAGGTCGCCATCTGTACTATGCCGTGCGCGACACCGCGCGCTTTGCGGGCAAGCGCGTCGTCATCGCCGGCGGCGGGGATTCCGCGCTCGACTGGGCGCTCGCGCTGCGCAAAGTCGCCGCACGCGTGACACTGGTGCATCGGCGAGAGGGCTTCCGTGCAGCCGATGCGAGCGTCGCTGAAATGCGCGCCGCCGTCGCCGCCGGCGAAATGGATTTCGTGCTCGGCATGCTTTCGCGCCTGGACAGCACGCCCGACGGCACGCTCACCGGCGCAGCCATCCGCGGGCGCGACGGCGAAACCGTTCTGCCCTGCGACGAACTGATCGCCCTGTATGGTCTGGTTTCCGAGCCGGGCCCGATTGTCAACTGGGGCGTGGAGATGCGCGCGGGCCGCATCACGGTGGAAACAACGGCGTACGAAACATCGCGCCCTGGCGTGTTTGCAGCGGGCGATATCGCGCTGTATCCAAACAAGCAGAAACTGATTCTGTCGGGCTTTCATGAAGTGGCGATGGCGCTGCGGCGCGCCTATCGGTATGCGAATCCGGACAAGACCCTGGTGCATACGCATTCGAGCAACGACGCCGGGCTGCAGACGAAACTGCATGTAACGGCGGAATGAGTCCCACATGCGCGCACCGTCGCTCTACGAAACTGTGCTTGGCGCGCGATATGCGGAACTGGCGCCGGCCGTGCAGACCTTCCACCGCCTGACCGGCGCGGTGACGCTGCACGGCGAAGTCGAAACGGAACCGCCAGCCACGCACCTCGCACGCGTGCTTGCATGGTGCATTCGCACGCCGCGGACACCGACGCGCGGCCCGATCCGAATCACGCTCGACACTGCCGGCACGGAAGAAATCTGGACGCGCCAATTTCCCCGCCACACGATGCGCTCGACCTTGTCGCTGCACCGGGGGTACCTCACAGAGCGGCTCGGCGCGGTGCGCCTGTTCTTTGCGCTGGAGACACATTACGGCATGTTGCGGATGCGCCTGCAAGGTTTGCGCTTTCTCGGCATCCCTTGCCCTGCCTGGCTGCGGCCCGCCGTGTTGGCCGAGGAATCCGGCGACGGTGACCGCTTCCACTTCAACGTGCGCGCCAGCGTGCCGTTGCTTGGCGTGGTTGCGGCGTATCGAGGTTATCTCGACCTGAGGACGATGGAGCGCGAATGATCGTCGTCTACGATGCGCACTGCCTGCTGTGCAGCGGCTCCATCCAGTTTCTGCTGCGGCATGACCGGCAAGGCTTGCTGCGCTACGCGTCCATGCAGGGGCAAACCGGGCGGCAGCTGCTCGCGCAGGCCGGCGTAAATCCGGATGACGTGGATACCGTGCTCTTCGTGCGAGACGACCGTGCGTGGCGTGAAAGCGCCGCCATCCTGCGCATCCTGCATGCGCTTGGCTGGCCGTGGCGCTTGGCGCGGATCGGCTGGTTGATCCCTGCAACGCTGCGCGACGCGTTGTATCGCCGCGTTGCGCGCAATCGCTATCGGTGGTTTGGGCGGTCGGACACCTGCATCCTGCCGCCGCCCGGCGCGGCACAGCGGTTTCTTGATTGACCTGCCGCTTAGCGCTGCAAGCAGAACTCTTCGATCAGCGCGGCCACCTGCTCCGGCTGATCGTGATGCAGCATGTGGCCCGCATCCGCAATCAGCACCTCCCGGAAATCAGGAAACGCCGCAAAGCGGGTTTTGAATTCCGCCAGCGGCACGTCGCCTGCAATGGCTTTTAATGTGGGCGAATCGACTGCCTCGACGTGCAGCACGGGGGCGGTAACACGGCGCCAGATTTCCATTACCTCATCCAGCCGATAAAGCTGGGGATTGATGATCTTGTGCGCGGGGTCACCGAGTATCTCCCAGCGGCCGTCGGCGTTTCGGCTCGACCAGTGCTGCGCCAGGAATGCGGCCTTGTCGGCGGGCAGGCGTGGATTGGTCTTCTGCAGGCGCGCGGCGACGTCCTCGACGGTCGCGTAGGTGTTCAGGCGCGGCTTGTCCTTCAGCTCGTCGAGCCATCGCGCGTAGCGGCGCGGCGCCTGCGATGCCTTTGACGCCGACATGCCAAAGCCCTCCAGATCCACCACGCGCCGCACGCGTTCGGGCCGGATACCTGCGTACAGGCACACCACGTTGGCGCCCAGGCTGTGACCGACCAGCGTCACCTGCCCTTCCGGCTGGTAGTGATCGATGATCGCTTCGAGGTCGGCCACGTAATCGGCAAACCAGTAGCTCTCCACGCCGGGGGCATCGGTAGGCCGGGCGGTCTGGCCGTAGCCGCGCCAATCCGGCGCCACGATATGCCAGCGCTCGCGCAGCGCATCGACCAGAAACTGGAACGATGCTGATACATCCATCCACCCGTGAAACAGGAACAGGATGGGCGCACCGGGCTCGCCCCATTCACGGATGTGGTAGCGCAGTCCGCGCACGGGCAGGTAGGTCGAGCGGGAGGCCTGGCGGGCGGCCGGCTGCGTGGTGGAGTCCATGGTTTCCGTCAGCGAATAGAAATCGAACGATCGTTCTTTTTCCAGCGATTATAGCGGCGAGTGGACAACCCCGTAGCGCTCAGAACGAGGCTTCCAGCGCGGCGATTTCGTCGTCGTCGAAACCGGCCTGCCGGCGCGCTTCCAGGTTGAATGGCCCGCGCAATCGCGGCGCCCCGTATTGCTCAGCCAGTTTGCGATAGGTCGGCACGGGGTCCAGGCCGGCGCGCTCGCAGAGCCAGCGGTACCAGCGGTTGCCCACCGCAACGTGGCCGATTTCGTCGCGCAGGATGATGTCGAGAATGCCCGCAGCCGCCATATCACCGGCCTGGGCCAGCTTGGCCCGAATCGGCGGCGAGGCGTCGAGTCCACGTGCCTCCAGCGTGCGCGGCACCAGCGCCATGCGCGCGAGTGGATCGGCGGCGGTTTTCTCCGTCATCTGCCACAAGCCGTCGTGGGCGGGATGATCACCGTAGCGGCAATCTAGCGTGGCCAGATGCGCGGAAAGCAGCGAAAAGTGCGTCGCTTCCTCCGCCGCTACGCGCGTCCAGTCCTGGTAGAACGCCGCGGGCATTCCGGCAAAACGCCACACGGCATCGAGCGCAAGATTGATGGCGTTGAATTCAATGTGCGCCAGCGCGTGCAGCAGAGCGCCGCGGCCACGTGGCGTATCGATCGCACGGCGGCGTGGAACTTCGGCAGGCGGGACAAGCACGGGCGCGGCTGGGCGGCCGGGGACGCCGCCTTCCGGTGCCACCATGGCGTCATCAAAGCCCCAACTCGCGTCATCGGCCCACTTGGCGCGCTCGCTCAAACGCAGCGTGGCGTCCACCTTGCTGACCGGATCAGTGAGACACAGCGCGGCCAAGGCGGCATGGCGTAGCGTGGCAGTGGGCATGTTGGAGCAGGGCTGCGAAGCGGTCATCAGCGTACAATTTGGACTTTCCGCCATTTTAATTCGACGCATCGGCCTGCCTCGCCCGGCAAGCTTGAAGACGCGCCCTTTTTCCTCACCTACGCAGATCCTGGAGACCGATCGCATGGCCCTCTACCAACTCGGCGACGTTGCCCCGAACATTGACGCAAACGCCTATGTGGCCCCGGAAGCGACCGTTATCGGCCGCGTGGAGTTGAAAGCACGCGCAAGCGTGTGGCCCGGCGCCGTCATCCGCGGCGACAACGAGCCGATTACCGTGGGCGAGGCCAGCAACGTGCAGGAAGGCTCGGTGCTGCACACCGACCCGGGCTGCCCGCTGAACATCGGCGACCGCGTGACGATCGGCCACCAGGCCATGCTGCACGGCTGCACCATCGGCGAGGGCTCGCTGATCGGCATACAGGCGGTGGTGCTCAATCGCGCGGTGATCGGCAAGAACTGCCTGGTGGGCGCAGGAGCGATTGTCACCGAGGGCAAGGTCTTCGAAGACGGCACACTCATTCTGGGTGCCCCCGCGAAGGCTGTTCGCAAACTGACGGAAGACGACATTGCCAAGATGCACCTGAACACCGAAACGTATGCGGTGCGCCAGGCGATGTACAAGCAGCAACTGAAACGGATCGATGGATGACTGACGAGCTGAAGAAATTTGTATTCGACGCCGCGCCCGTGCGCGGTGAACTGGTGCGCCTGGAAGGGACATGGCAGGAGGTGCTGAACCGCCGCCGCTACCCTGCCCCGGTCAGCACGCTGCTGGGCGAGATGATGGCCGCCGCCGCGCTGCTGTCAGCCAACCTCAAATTCAACGGCGCGCTCGTCATGCAACTGCACGGTGATGGTCCGGTGCACATGCTCGTCGTGGAGTGCAACTCCGATCTGTCGATGCGTGCGACGGCCAAAATTGCAGAAGGCGCCGAGATTGCGGACGACGCCACGCTGGCCGCCATGGTCAACGTGCACGGCAACGGACGCTTCGCCATCACGCTCGATCCGCAAGACAAGCTGCCCGGCCAACAGCCGTATCAAGGCATCGTACCGCTGTCGGATGAGAACGGGCCGCTTGCCACCATCACCGAAGTGCTCGAGCACTACATGCAAAGCTCCGAGCAGCTTGACACGCGCCTGTGGCTTGCCGCCAACAACAAGGTCGCGTCGGGCATGCTTCTGCAACGCCTGCCTTCCTACGGCGGGGCAATGGAAGGCCGCAGCGGCCATGCGCCCGCGCAGGTCGGTGAGACCGGCCAGCCGCTGCACAAGGACGTACAGGAGCAAGACCTCGACACGTGGGAACGCGTTTGCCAGCTCGGCAAGACGCTGCGCCGCGACGAACTGCTCGAGCAGCCGATCGACACGCTGATCAAGCGCCTGTACTGGGAAGAAATGGAAGCGGCCGGCATTCGCATGTTCGAGCCGCACACCCCGCGCTTCCGCTGCTCATGCTCGCGCCTGCGTGTGGGTTCCATGCTGCGTACGCTCGGTCAACCCGAGGTCGACAGCATTCTGGAAGAGCGAGGCAAAGTGGAAATCGACTGCGAATTCTGCGGCCAGCACTACAGTTTCGACGCCGTGGATTGTGCACAGCTCTTCGCACAGGAGACCGTCGCGCAGGGCATACAGGGCGCATCTGACCAGCGCCACTGAACAAGGCGACATAGTATGAAGTACGGGAGGCGCGCGGCACTTATCGGGGCCGCCCACGCTCTAAGTCGGCAGTTTCCTCATCTGCCGCCTGCTGCGGAACGCATCATGTCTGAGTCCACTTCCTCGTCATTGCGATCGTTGAGTCTCACTCGCGCTGCTGCGCTGGCATTGCCGATTGGCGTGGCGCTGCTGGCGTCGGCCTGCGTTGCCGTACCGCGTGGTCCGGGCGGCACGCCCTACACTGCCCGGCTGTCGGGCGATACGCAGGCTGCGGCGCCGGCAACGCTGTCGGCAGAAGAGCGCAAGAAGCTGGATGCGCTGAATGCCAAGGCGCTGCGCGAATCGGATCAAGCTATCCAGCGTGATGCGCAAGCGCGCGCTTACGCGGCCGCGCCGTACTACGCGCCGTATCCGTATTACGGAGGCTATTCGGTGTATTACGGCAGCGGCTGGCGCCACCGCGGCGGGTGGGGCGTCAGTTACGGCGCACCCGTTTGGGGCTATCCGTATTACTGGTAGATCCCGGCCCTTGGCTTCAGGACGAGCGCGTCGACAGGGCGCGTTCGCGTGGCGGACTCAATGATGCGGCTGCTGCCCCGCCGGAGGCGGCGGAGGCGGTGGAGTTTCGCTGGTTTTCGGCGCCGGGGCGACGAACTGCACGAAGCCCTCGTCGTCCTTTACCATCCCCAGCTCATAGCGCGCGCGCTCTTCAATGGCGCCCGTGCCTTCCTTCAAATCCTTCACTTCGCCTTCTAGCTTGGTGTTGCGCAGCTTCAGTTCAGCGTTGCGCTGATTCTGGGCCGTCACCTGCTTTTGCATGTCCCACACGCGCAGCCAGCCGCCCTTTCCCAGCCAAAGCGGGTACTGGATAGCAAGCAGCAACAGCAGCAGGAACAGCGTAATCAGGCGCATAGGGACAAGCGTTGGCGGTACTCGGGCTCCAAATACCATGCGACCGCCAGAGCGGCGGTCGCACAGTCATGCGGAGCAAAACTGCGAGGGATTATCGCAGGTTATAGAACGCCGACTTGCCCGGATAGCTGGCGATATCACCGAGGTCTTCTTCGATACGCAGCAGCTGGTTGTACTTGGCCATGCGGTCCGACCGCGACAGCGAACCGGTCTTGATCTGGCCGGCGTTCGTGCCAACGGCGATGTCGGCAATCGTGCTGTCTTCGGTTTCGCCCGAGCGGTGCGAGATCACGGCGGTGTAGCCAGCGCGCTTGGCCATCTCGATGGCTGCGAACGTCTCGGTCAGCGTACCGATCTGGTTGATCTTGATGAGGATCGAGTTGGCGATGCCCTTCTCGATACCTTCCTTCAGAATCTTGGTGTTGGTGACGAACAGGTCGTCGCCCACCAGCTGCACCTTCTTACCGAGCTTCTCGGTCAGTGCCTTCCAACCGGCCCAGTCGCTCTCGTGCATGCCGTCTTCGATCGACACGATGGGGAACTTGTCAGCCAGGTTCGCCAGATAGTTGGCGAAGTCTTCTGACGACAGCTGCAAGCCCTCGCCTTCGAGGTGGTATTTGCCGTCCTTGTAGAACTCGGACGCGGCGCAATCCAGCGCCAGCAGCACGTCTTCACCGGCCTTGTAGCCAGCTTGCTCGATCGCCGACAGGATGGTGTTCAGGCACTCTTCGTTGCTGGCGAAGTTCGGTGCGAAGCCGCCTTCGTCGCCCACGGCCGTGCTCATGCCCTTGTCAGCGAGAATCTTCTTCAGCGCGTGGAAGATCTCGGCGCCGCAGCGCAGGGCTTCACGGAAGCTCGACTGGCCGACCGGCATCACCATGAATTCCTGGATGTCCAAGCTGTTGTTGGCGTGCGCGCCGCCGTTGACGATGTTCATCATCGGCACCGGCATCTGCATGGCGCCCGAACCGCCAAAGTAGCGGTACAGTGGCAGGCCGGCTTCTTCAGCGGCAGCCTTGGCAACCGCCATCGACACCGCCAGCATGGCATTCGCGCCCAGGCGGCTCTTGTTCTCGGTACCGTCCAGATCGATCAGGGTGCGGTCCAGGAACGCCTGTTCCGACGCGTCCAGGCCCATGATGGCCTCGGAGATTTCGGTGTTGATGTGCTCGACGGCCTTGAGCACGCCCTTGCCCAGGTAGCGCGACTTGTCGCCGTCACGCAGTTCAATGGCTTCGCGCGAGCCCGTGGAGGCGCCAGACGGCACCGCTGCACGGCCCATCACGCCCGATTCCAGCAGCACGTCGCATTCGACAGTGGGGTTGCCGCGCGAGTCCAACACTTCGCGACCGATGATATCTACGATGGCACTCATGAAAATCCCTCTTGGTGTCTTAAAGCAGGTAACGCTACGCGATCGACAGGCAGCTCAAACGCCTTCGACCACGATCATGTTCATGTTGGCTGCCTTGGCGCGGGCATTGCGCGCAGCGAGATATTCCTCGCTGTCATAGAACGCCTTGGCGGCGTCGTAGCTCGGGAATTTGAGCACGACGATGCGAGTGGGGTTCCACTCGCCTTCCAGTTGCTCCGTCTTGCCGCCGCGCACCAGCGGCTCGGCGCCATGCGCTTGCATGGCCTTGGTCGACAGCGTCTTGTATTGCTCGTATTGCACGGGGTCTGTCACGTCCACGTACGCAAGGATGTAGCCAGCGGCCATGTGTCTCTCTCCGGAAGCCAAAACGAAAGCTGAACCGATCTGAACCGAAAACGACAGCGGCGGCTGGTGAAGCCGCCGATGGTCAGAAGAATCAGTCGAACTGATTTTCCAGGAAACCGCTGCGCTTGGTGAGCGCATCCAGTTCTTTCAGTACTGACAGCAAGTCTTTCATGCGGCGCAGCGGCACGGCATTCGGGCCATCTGATTTCGCGCATGCGGGATCGGGGTGCGTCTCCATGAAGACACCCGCCACGCCAGTCGCGACGGCTGCACGGGCCAGCACCGGCACGAACTCGCGCTGACCGCCCGAACTGGTGCCCTGGCCGCCCGGCAATTGCACCGAATGCGTCGCGTCGAAGACGACCGGCGCGCCCGTCTCGCGCATGATCGCCAGCGAGCGCATGTCCGACACGAGGTTGTTGTAACCGAACGAGGCGCCGCGCTCGCAGGCCATGAAGTTGTCTTCCGGCAGGCCGGCATCGCGGGCCGCGTGACGCGCCTTGTCGATGACGTTCTTCATGTCATGCGGTGCGAGGAACTGACCCTTCTTGATATTGACCGGCTTGCCGCTCTGCGCACACGCGCGGATGAAATCGGTCTGGCGGCACAGGAACGCCGGCGTCTGCAGCACGTCGACGACCTCGGCCACCGGTTTGATCTCGTCGATCTCGTGGATGTCGGTCAGCACCGGCACACCCACTTGGCGACGGACTTCCGCCAGGATGCGCAGGCCTTCTTCCATGCCCAAGCCGCGGAACGAAGCGTCGGACGAACGATTCGCCTTGTCGAACGACGACTTGTAGATGAACGGAATGCCGAGCGCGCCGGTGATTTCCTTGAGCGTGCCGGCGGTGTCGATCGCCATCTGCTCGGATTCGATCACACAGGTGCCGGCAATCAGGAAGAACGGTTGGTCGAGGCCGACTTCGAAATCGCAGAGTTTCATCGTATGTCCCGTGCGCCAGCGCGTTAGGCGACAGCGCGTTGCGCGGTCTGGTTGCGATGCGCCAGCGCGGCTTCCACGTAGGCCTTGAACAGCGGGTGGCCGTCACGCGGCGTCGAGGTGAATTCCGGGTGGAACTGCACGCCGACGAACCACGGGTGCATCGAAGCTGGCAGTTCCATCATTTCCGGCAGGTTTTCCGACGGCGTACGCGCCGAAATGATCATGCCGGCCTTTTCCAACTGCGGCACGTAGTGGTTGTTCACCTCGTAGCGATGGCGATGGCGCTCGTTGACTTCCGCACCGTAGATCGCCGCGGCCTTGGTCCCCGGCTGAACCGGCACGCGCTGCGAGCCCAGGCGCATGGTGCCGCCCATATCTGAGTCGGCGGAGCGCTTTTCGACGCGGCCATCGCGATCCAGCCACTCGGTGATGAGCGCGACCACCGGGTGCTCGGTCTCATCGTTAAATTCGGTACTGTTGGCGTCTTTCATGCCGGCCAGATGGCGGGCGAATTCGATCACGGCCAACTGCATCCCCAGGCAGATGCCCAGGTACGGCACGCCCTTCTCGCGGGCGTACTGAATTGCGCGGATCTTGCCTTCCGTACCGCGCTTGCCAAAGCCGCCCGGCACCAGAACCGCGTCGAGCGTGTCCAGAACCTGCGTATGGCCCGACTCCAGCTCCTCGGAATCGATGTACTCGATATTGACGCGCGTCGACGTATGCAGGCCGGCGTGGCGCAGTGCCTCGATCAGCGACTTGTACGACTCGGTCAGGTCGACATACTTGCCGACCATGCCGATGGTGATCTCGTGCTGGGGGTTTTCCAGCGTATGCACCATGCGCGCCCAGACCGACAGATCCGCCGGCGGTGCTTCGATGCGCAGTTCTTCGCAGATGATGCGATCCAGCCCCTGCTCGTTGAGCATCTGCGGAATCTTGTAGATGGTGTCGACATCCCACACCGAGATCACGGCGTCCTGGGGCATGTTGGCGAACAGAGAAATCTTCGCGCGCTCGTCGTCGGGGATCGGGCGGTCGGCGCGGCACAGCAACGCGGTCGGCTGCACACCGATTTCACGCAGCTTCTGCACCGAGTGCTGGGTCGGCTTGGTCTTCAGTTCGCCCGCGCTGGCAATGAACGGCACCAGGGTCAGGTGGGCGAACGCCACCTGGTTGCGGCCCAGGCGCAGGCTCATCTGGCGCGCAGCCTCCAGGAAGGGAAGCGATTCGATATCGCCCACCGTACCGCCGATTTCCACGATCGCCACATCGGCCTTGCCGTCGTGCGATGCCGCGGCACCGCGCTCGATGAACGCCTGGATTTCGTTGGTGATATGCGGAATGACTTGCACCGTCTTGCCGAGATACTCGCCGCGACGCTCCTTGCGGATCACGGATTCGTAAATCTGGCCGGTGGTGAAATTGTTCGCCTTGCGCATCTTGGCCGAGACGAAACGCTCGTAATGGCCAAGATCGAGGTCGGTTTCTGCGCCGTCCTCGGTCACAAACACTTCGCCGTGCTGGAACGGGCTCATGGTGCCCGGGTCGACGTTGATGTAAGGATCGAGTTTGAGGAGGGTGACTTTGAGGCCGCGCGACTCGAGAATGGCCGCGAGCGAGGCGGCGGCGATGCCCTTGCCGAGTGAGGACACTACGCCACCGGTAACGAATACGAACTTGGTCATGACCTAGCTTGCCGGGGAAAGCCGGATTATAGCAAAGGTCCCCCTCCGTTCCGTGACAGAACGGTGGAATTTGCCCGAGCGCAGTCTCGCCTATGCGGCGTGCCGCATGGCGCCTGCGTTGGCGCGCATTTCGTCGATCAACTCGCGGATCACCGCGGCCGTTTCCAGCGGTTTTTCCATCGGATAGAGATGGCTGCCCTCGATCCAGCGCAGCCTGCTGCCGACGATGCGCCGAGTGGCGCCCAGTCCGACTTGGCGAATCTCGCGCGATCGTGTGCCTGCCACAAAGCTGACCGGGAATGCCGTGCCGCCCGCGACCTTGCGCCCCATGTTGGTCGGCAACGTGCGGTAGATCTGGTATTCGATTTCGCGCGAGAAGCGCAGTGTGCGCTCTCGATCACGCCCAGTGGGCTCGGTGCCATGCTCGACATAGTCGCGCAGCACGTCTTCGTCCCACCGATCGAATTTGCGTTTGGCCTTGAAGTGGCTCCAGACGGCGTCAAGATCGGGCCACAGATGGCGCCGGTTCTTTGTCGCCGCGGCAGGTGATTGGCTCTCGTCGATGTCGAGCCACTGCGCCACGCGCAGCAGCTTGGCGCGCCATCCCGCGATGATCGGCGAATCGAGCATCACGACGCCCCGCACCCGCTCGGGCCGGCGCAGCGCCGCCATCAGGCTCAGGAAGCCGCCAAGCGAATGGCCCACCAGCCAAACCGGCTCAGCCTGCGCGTCGATTTCCGCAAGCAGTTCTTTCACCAGCCCGGGCCAGGACCGCGTGACCGGAAAACGCGGATCGTGCCCAAAGCGCTCCACCGCACGGATGTCGAATTCATCACCGAGCACGCCAAGCATCTTGCGATACGTTCCGACCGGAAAGCCGTTGGCATGCGAAAAGAGCATCACGTCGCGCATCTCGGATCCTGTGCCGTTCAGCGCGACTTCTGCGACCCGCCGGCCACGCGCTGGATCGTGGACACCTGCTCCAACGCCGGGCCGGGGGCGCGCTCCGGTGTGGCCGGGGCTTCGGCGGCGGGCGGCGCAATGCGGACGGGTCCCACCTCTGCTGAAGGGTGCCCCTCGCGGCGCAACGGGTGCGCCGGCGAAGTGCCGGTTTCCCAATCCGGATCCTCGATTTCAGCAAACACCTGGCGCAGACGCTTGCCCCACGTGCCGCGGATCATCGCGAAATAGGGGTTGTCTTCGTCGATGGCGACAAAGCGCGTCACCTGCAGGGAGTCCGCCTCGTAGACCAGCAAATCCAACGGCAAACCCACGGAAATATTCGACTTCAGCGTCGAATCCATTGAGATCAGCGCGCACTTCGCGGCTTCGTCCAGCGGCAGCCCCGGGCTGACCACGCGGTCGATGATGGGCTTGCCGTACTTGGCCTCGCCGATCTGGAAGTAGCAGTTCTCGGGCGTGGCTTCAATGAAGTTGCCCGCTGCATAGACGTTGAACAGGCGCGACCGCTCTTCGCCAATCTGCCCACCGAAGATAATGCTGACGTTGAAGTCGATCTTGGCCTTGGCCAGCGCCGCGGCGTCGCGGTCATACACGTCGCGCACGGCCTCGCCGACGATCGTGGCGGCTTCGAACATGTCCCGCGCAGTCCACAGCGAGCGCGGCTTGCCGCGTGCTTCGGTCAACACCTGGCGCACAGCCTGGCTGATTGCAAGATTCCCTGCCGTTAGCAGCACCATGACGCGATCGCCTTCGCGTTCAAAGACGGTCATCTTGCGGAACGTGGAAATGGCGTCCACGCCCGCGTTCGTGCGGGAGTCGGACAGGAATACAAGGCCTGCGTCCAGGCGCATGGCGACGCAATAGGTCATGGGCGAAACGGCAAACGGAAACGAAAACGGTGGGTTGAAGGCATTCTAGCGCGCCGGTCGGAACCCATCCGCGCTTGGAAGAGGTGCTCAATTCACGTCAACAGCCTCGAGTGGCAGCGGCTCGATGGAAATACGGACGTCGAGCGTCTCGGCACCTCCGCCCTGCCGCACGCCGCGAACCGGGGCAGCGGATTGGTAATCGCGCCCGACCGCCAAGCGGATGTGGCGCGTATCGGTAAAGCACTGGTGGGTGACGTCGATGCTGCACCACGTGTGGGATTCGGCATCGAGACAAACGTCCGCCCAGGCGTGGCTGGCGAGGTCTTCTTCGCCCACCGCGTGGAAATAGCCGCTGACATAGCGCGCCGGCACGCCCAGCGCGCGGCAGCAGGCGACCATCACCTGCGCCTGGTCCTGGCATACGCCGGTGCCAAGGCCAAATGCTTCCGCAGCGGCCGTGCCGACGTGGGTGGTGTTCGGCTTGTAGCGCACGCGCTTGGCGATGGCTTGCGCCAGGCGCAGCGCCGACGCCGCGTCGCCGGGCGCCAGCGCGTGCTCGCGCGCAAAGCTGATCATCTCGGGCGGCGCGGAAGTCAGCGGCGTTGTGCTCAGAAAATACAGCGGCGACACGCGATAGCGCCCTTGCCCTGGCGCATCGACAAAGCATTGGCTGCCGGGAGAACCCGCGGGAAACGCCTCGACGACGCCGCGCGCATCGATGGTGACGTCTTCCGTACGCGTGCCGAGGGTGAAGTGATGGACGACGTTGCCGAAACCGTCGGTGGCCCGCGTGAGATTTCCGGGCGCATGGATTTGCCAGCTATCCACTTGTTGCAGCTCGCCGCTGCGAGGCGTCAGCCGCAACTCATGCACGCTGTGGCGTAGCGGCTCGGCATAACGGTAGACCGTCGTATGTCGAATTCGGTATTTCACGATGACACGGGCGCCACCCGAAAGCGGCGCCCCGATGTATGCACAATGCCCTGCACGTCAGGCCACCTCAAGCGGCACCAGGAAATCCTGGCTGATGCCGTTGCCCAGGTCGCCGATCCGCTCCAGGAAGTTGGTCAGCCAAGCATGCAAGCCAACCGAAAAGATATCTTCGATGCGGGCGTACCGCAGGTCGGCGTGCAGTTTACCAGCGCGCCGCTCCGTCTCCGCCGATTGGCTATTGCGCACAGTCGAAAGAATGCTGACCACCTCGTCCATGCTGGCGAGCAGAGAGCGCGGCATATCGCTGCGCAGAATCAGCAGCTCTGCCACGCGCGTCGGCGTGATGACATTGCGATAGATCTTGCGATACACCTCGAAGCCCGACACAGAACGCAGCGTGGCGGCCCAGTGATAGAAGTCGCCCTGCTCGGCGGCCGCTTCATCGCGCGTGGGCGTCGACTGAAACTTCACATCGAGCAGCCGGGCCGTGTTATCGGCACGCTCCAGGAAGGTCCCCAGCCGCATGAAGTGGAATGCGTCATCGGTCAGCATGGTGCCGACCTGCACACCGCGCGACAGATGCGAGCGAAACTTCACCCATTCAAAGAATTGCGATGGATCGTCGCGCAGCATGCCTTCAGCAATCAGGCGCTGCACATCCAGCCACGTGGTGTTGATGGTTTCCCACACCTCCGTTGTGAGGGAGCCGCGCACGGCTCGGGCGTTCTCGCGCGCGCCGCGCAGGCAGCTCATGATCGACGACGGGTTGGTCATGTCGCGCACCATGAAATCAATTACGTCGTCGCGCGAAAGCAGTCCGTAGCGGTCGGCAAAAACCCGCGTGAGTTCGGAAATATCGAGCATCGCCCACCAGCCCTGCTCCGCCACTTCGGCAGATTGCGGCATCAGGGAGGTCTGGTAATTCACGTCGAGCATGCGGGCGGTGTTCTCGGCGCGTTCGGTGTAGCGCGCCATCCAGAAAAGGTGGTCTGCGGTGCGGCTGAGCATGGCGTTCCCTTCTACGTATTCGATATGCGGTGGATCGATTGAGCGATTGGCAGGTTGCGTCGCTGCGCGTGCGTTCAGCGCTCCAGCACCCACGTGTCTTTCGTTCCCCCGCCCTGCGATGAGTTGACCACCAGCGAACCGGCCCGCAAGGCCACACGCGTGAGGCCGCCCGGCACCATGCGCACGTCCTTGCCGGAGAGCACGAACGGCCGAAGATCGATATGGCGCGGCGCGATACCGGCTTCCACATACGTGGGGCAAGTCGACAGCGCCAAGGTGGGCTGGGCGATGTACTGATCGGGGCGCGCCTTCACCACCTCACGGAACGCGGCAATCTCTTCCTGCGTGGCAGCCGGACCGACCAGCATGCCGTAGCCGCCTGCCCCGTGCGTCTCCTTGACCACCAGTTCGCCCATGTGGTCCAGGACGTATTGCAGGTCATCCGGCCGGCGGCACATGTACGTCGGCACGTTATTCAGGATCGGCTCCTCGCCCAGGTAGAAGCGGATCATGTCCGGCACATACGGGTAGATCGACTTGTCGTCTGCCACGCCGGTGCCGATGGCATTGCAGATCGTCACGTTGCCCGCGCGATAGACCGACAGCAGCCCCGCCGCGCCGAGCGAAGAATCCGGCCGGAAGACGAGCGGATCGAGGAAGTCATCGTCCACACGGCGGTAAATCACATCGATGCGCTGCGGGCCCTGCGTCGTGCGCATGTACAGATGATCGTCCTGCACGAAGAGGTCGTGCCCCTCCACGAGTTCAACGCCCATCTGCTGAGCGAGGAACGCATGTTCGAAATACGCGGAGTTGTACATGCCTGGTGTGAGCACCACCACGGTCGGGTCGGCAATGTTCTGGGGCGAGACGCTGCGCAGCATGTCGAGCAGCATGTCGGGGTAATGCGCGACCGGCGCCACACGATTGCGTGCGAACAACTCCGGAAACAACCGCATCATCATCTTGCGGTTTTCCAGCATGTACGACACACCGGAAGGCACGCGCAGGTTGTCTTCCAGCACGTAGAACTCGCCCTCGCCGGCGCGCACGATGTCGATGCCGGCCACGTGCGCGTAGATGTCGCGCGGCACGTTGACGCCCAGCATGTCCGGGCGGTATTGCGCGTTGTTGTAGATCTGGTCGGGCGGGATGACGCCCGCGCGCAGGATGTTCTGCTCGTGGTAGATGTCGTGCAGGAAGCGGTTCAGCGCATCAACGCGCTGCCGCAGGCCGCGCTCGAGCGTGGCCCACTCGCTTGCGGGAAAGATGCGCGGAATGATGTCGAACGGGATCGTGCGTTCGGTGCCGCTGTTCGATTCGTCCTTGTCGCCGTACACGGCAAACGTGATACCGACGCGGCGGAAAATCAGGTCTGCCTCGGCGCGCTTGTTCTGCAGGGTCGTGGCGGATTGCGCGCCCAGCCATTCGGCGAAACGTCCGTAGTGGCTGCGAACCTCGCCCTGCTGGACGAGCGCTGCCGGGGCCGGTTCGGCGGCATGGGGGCTGCGGTCCCCGTCATGCCATTTGAGCATTTTATCGTAGAACCGGACTGCCATGCTTTTCTCCCCTGACGGCGCCGCGCGATGTACGCGGCACGTGGTTTTTATAGCACAGCGGTTTTAACCCCCACAATGGGGCCAACCCGTTGTGCCACCAAGTTTTCACGGCGGGGCGTCGAAGGCGCCGGTGGCCGTTGCCAGGGGGTCCACTTCGCGTGCGGAAGACCAGTAGCGCGGCCGCATGGCGCGCGCGGTCTGAATGTCCAGCACATCGCCGTCGGTCTGAATGACGACGGCACCGGTCTTGTCCGTGCGCAAACCGTCGATGTCGCGCGCTACGTAGCGCTGCCAAACCTGCGGATGCGGATGTCCGTACCGATTGCGGTAGCCGACCTGGAAAACCGCCACTTGCGGAGAAACCGCGTCCAAGAACGCGCCGCTCGAGCTTGTCTTGCTGCCGTGATGGGGCACAAGCAAGATGTCTGCCATCAGTCGCCCAGGCGTTTCTGCGGCCATCAGCGCGCTTTCCTGAGCGGCTTCGATATCGCCGGTCAGCAAGGCGGCGTGGCGGCCATTGGCGACACGCAGCACACAACTGCGGGCGTTGCTGGACACGCGCTCGCTTTCAGCCGGCAAACGCCGCGGGTGCAGCACCTCAAAGACAACGCGGTCCCACGTCCATGCTTGCCCAGCCAAACAATCGGCAAAACCGATGTTGTTGGCATCCGCCGTGCCGCGCAGGGCGTGCCCCGGAGGCAAAGACGCCAACATGGTGCGCACCGGCACCGCGCCGATCACCGTTTCGGTGCCACCGGCGTGGTCGTTGTCTTCGTGGCTGACGACAAGCGTGTCGAGCGCTTCCACGCCATGCGCTCGCAGATAGGGAGCGATGACACGGGCGGCGGCATCCGCATGGTCTCCGTAGCGCGGGCCGGTGTCGAACAGCAGGCGATAGTTGGCCGTTTCGACCAAGACCGCAGCACCTTGGCCGATGTCGAACGCCACGAGCCGAAATTCGCCGGGCGATGGCAATGGCTCGCGCGCAAGGACCAACGGCAAGAGGAGCAAGGCACCCTGCGCACGCCACGCCCATGCACGGAGGCCACCCGGCATCAGCAAGAGTGCCACCGCAACCATCGACAGCAACTCTGCCCAGATGGGCCCAGCCGGCGCAACCCACACAGACCAGCGCGGCGTCGCCAGCCATTCAAGCCAAACGACCAGCCACCGGAAGCTCGCTTCGGCCAATTCAAGCACTGGCTGCGCCAGCGGGTCCGGGAGGGCCGCGCCGATCAGCGCCAGCGGTGTCGTCACGAAACTCACCGCGGGAATTGCCAGCCCATTTGCCGCAGCAGAGACGACCGACGTCTGCTGGAACAACAGCAAGGTCAAAGGCAACAGCCCGAATGTGACCGCGAACTGAATCCGCGTACCGCCGGCGAGCGCACGGCGCGTGGCTCCAACCCAGCCTGCGTTTTCACTGCGATGGCCATCGAGCGCCATCTGCGCCGCGATGAAGATGATCGCCACCGCGCCGAACGACAGCCAGAACCCCGCCGACATGACCGCCCACGGGTCCGCCACCGCCACCGCGGCCGCCGCCCAGCACAGCGAGAGGCTGGCCGGCACATTCCGATCGGTAAGCCGGGCGATGGCTACGGTGGAGAGCATCAGCAGCGTGCGCTGCGCCGGCACACCCATCCCGGCGAGCAGGCAGTAGACGAACGCCGCCAGCATGGCCGCGATGGCGCCTGCGCGTGGGGCCGGCATGCGCAGCGGCAATGGCGTCCGCACCCAGCGGGCCAGCCAGAACGAGCGACGCCACAGCGCCATCCACAACGCTGCAAACAGCCCGGCGATCATCGTGATGTGCAGCCCTGAAATGCTGACGAGGTGGCTGATGCCGGTGCGGCGGAACAGGTCCCAGTCGTCGGGGGCGATGCCGCTCTGGTCGCCCATCACCAGGGCGACAATGACAGCCGCGTAGCGCCCATCGGGCAAGGCATCGAGGATGCGGTGCCGCACGCTGGCGCGCCAGCGCTCCACGCCGATTCCGAAACCGGTGCCCGCCTCATCCAGTGCAATGTTCTGCGCACGCTTGCCTGTACGCACATAGCCGACGGCCCGGATGTTGTCGGCCAGCATCGCGTATTCGCCGTCAAAGCCGCTGGGGTTGATCAGGCTGTGCGGACGCTTCAGGCGCAGCGTCAATTGCCAGCGTTGGCCGGGCTGCAGATCAGGGATGCCGACGCGTCGGTCCGGTTTTGCATCTTCCTCGCCCGCGTCGCCCCACGTGCGTGTGCCATACCAGGACAGGCGCACGCGGGCCGGCACGGCATCACCCGCATTGCTGGATTCGATGTGGAAGAGAAAGCGGGTGGCGTCATCACTGATCTGCGGCAACTCGGCCACCACGCCCGTCGCGACGATGTCCTTGCCTTCCCACGCAGGGCCGAGCGCCACGGCCATGCGCTGCTGCGCGCGCCAATCGCTCCAGCCAAAGCCTGCCGCAACGGCGGCGGCGACCAGCAACACGTGAAACAGCGTTAGCCGACGCCGCGAGACCGCCGCCAGCAATAGACAGAGCACCAGCACGCCAAGCGGCAGCCACACCGGCGCCAGCGTCGCCTGCATCTGCAATGCCACGCAGCCGGCGACAAAGCCGATCAACCGCAGACGCATGTGCGAGCGTCAGGCTGTCAAGAGCGCTGCCAGACGAGGAATGGCGTCGATACTGTTGCGGCGAGCCTGCTCGGCCAGCGCTTCGATCGAGATGTCGCGCAGTTGCGCCATCGCGCCGGCAATGCGCGCGACTTCCGAGGGCGCATTGCGCACACCACCCTGTTCGCCGAACTGGTCGTCGGCGAGCCAGGCGGGCGCGAGGTCGGGTGCGTCGGTTTCGAGCACGATCGACTCGATCGGCATGTCCTGCGCCAGCCGACGCACACGATTGGCGCGCGAAAAGGTAAAGACGCCGCCAAACCCAAGCTTGAAGCCAGAATCGACAAAGCGATGCGCCTGTTCAGGGCTGCCGTTGAACGCATGCGCAATGCCGCGTACGCCCGCTTTGCCGGCGGCGCTGCACACCTGATCCTGCGACTTGCGCACGTGCATCAGGACGGGCAGGTCGAATTCGCGTGCAATACGCAACTGCGCACGGAACACGGCGGTCTGACGCTCAACGTCGTAGTCGGGGATGAAAAAATCGAGGCCGATCTCGCCGATGGCCACGAAGCGCGGGTCGTCCATGGACGCGGCGACCTGGCGGCGCAGTTCGAGCAGGTCATTGTCGCTGGCCTGCGCAGCGTAGATCGGATGGATGCCCAGCGCATAACTGCACCCGGCATGCCGATGGGCCAACGCGCGCACCGTATCGAAGTTCCAGCGCGCGACTGCCGGCACGACGATGTGATCGACGCCCGCCGCGCGCGACTGCGCGACGACCGCATCACGGTCGGCATCAAAGTCGCTTGCGTCGAGGTGGCAATGGGTGTCGATCCACATGGTCAGTTCTGCGTTGGGAAAAGCGGCAACCTACCGGAAAGCGCGGACTTCTGGAATCCGCCTTTTCCGATCATGCTGCCGGGCTTAGCGCTCCTGGTGCAGATGGCCGTCGCGCAGGCGGAAGATGCGGTCGCAACGGCCGGCCAGCTCGATATCGTGCGTGACGATGACAAAGCTCGTACCCAGCGTACGCGTGAGTTCCAGCATCAGCTCAAAAACTTCACCGGCGGTGTGATCGTCGAGATTGCCGGTCGGCTCGTCAGCCAGCACGCAAGCTGGAGACCCGACCAGCGCGCGCGCAATTGCCACGCGCTGACGCTCGCCGCCGGACAGCTCACCCGGACGGTGTGCCGTGCGCGGGCCCAGACCCACGCGTTCGAGCATCGCCTGTGCGGTGTGGCGCGCTTGCGCTTCTTCCACGCCCCGGATGCGCAGCGGCATCGCGACGTTGTCCAGCGCCGTGAATTCGGGCAGCAGATGGTGGAACTGATAGACGAAGCCGAGCGCCTGGTTGCGCAGCGTATTGCGCTCGCGCTCCTTCATGGCCGTGAACGGCTTGCCGAGCAGCGAGACGCGACCCGACGTCGGCTCATCCAGTCCACCCAGCACATGCAGCAGCGTACTTTTGCCCGAGCCCGACGCGCCGACGATGGCCACCTTCTCGCCCACGCCAATGCGGATGTCCACACCCTTGAGCACATCGACGTTCAGGCCGCCCTGGCGGAATGACTTGGACAGCCCTTCCGCTTGCACCACCACACCCTGCGGCGCCGCGGCCGGCGCTTCCATGGAAGTCATGACGGCCTCACTCATAGCGCAGTGCCTCCGCCGGGTTCACGCGCGAGGCGTGCCAGCTCGGATACAGCGTCGCCACCGACGCGAGGATGAAAGAGATGATGCCAATGGTCGCAATGTCGTTCACGCGGGGGTCCGAGGGCAGTTCGCTGATGAAATAGATGTCACGCGGCAGGAATTGCACGTGGAAGAGACGCTCGATGAACGGCACGATCACGTCGATGTTGTAAGCGATGAGCGTGCCGAAACCGACCCCCAGCAATGTACCGATAAACCCGATCGCCACACCCTGCACGATGAAAATCTTCATGATCGACGCCGGTTGTGCGCCCATGGTGCGCAGGATGGCGATGTCGGCCTGCTTGTCCGTCACCGTCATCACCAGTGTGGATACCAGGTTGAACGCCGCCACGGCGATGATCAGCGTGAGGATGATGAACATCATCTTCTTCTCGGTCTTCACGGCGGCAAACCAGTTGCGGTTCTGGCGTGACCAGTCGCGGATGTACAGCTCGCCGGACAACGTGCGCGACAGGGCTTCGGCCACCTGCGGGGCGCGGTCCATGTCGACCAGCTTCAGGCGCACGCCGGTCGGGCCATCGAGGCGGAACAGGCGTTCGGCGTCTTCCATGTTGACCAGCGCTAGCGAGCTGTCGAACTCGTAGTGGCCCGATTCGAAGATGCCCGTCACGGTGAACTGCTTCAGCCGCGGCAGCACGCCCGCCGGCGTGATGGTGCCCTGCGGCGCCACCAGCGTGACCTTGTCCCCTTGATGCACGCCCAGGCCGTTGGCCAGCTGGCTGCCAAGGGCGATGCCGAATTCACCGGGTTTCAGATCGTCGATCGTGCCCGATTTGAAATCCTTGGCGATGTCCGACACCTTCGGCTCGTCCGCCGGCGACACCCCGCGCAGCAGCACGCCGCGCACCGCCTCGTCCCGCGTGATCATGGCCTGCGCGCCCACGTAGGGCGCCGCGCCGATGACTTCCTTGTTCTGCATCGCCTCATTGGCGGTACGCTGCCAGTCCGGCAGACTGTTCGGCGCCATCACCTCGATATGCGCCAGCACCGAGAGCATGCGGTCCCGCACTTCCTTCTGGAAGCCGTTCATGACCGAGAGCACGATGATCAGCGCCGCCACCCCCAGCGCAATGCCGAGCATGGAGATGAGCGAAATGAAAGAGATGAAGCTGTTGCGGCTGGCGCGCTTGCTTGCGCGTGTATACCGCCAGCCGATCTGCCATTCGTATGGAAGTTTCAAAGGGGGTTCCCCGTGGGTGTGATTTGTCCGGCTCACTGGCCGACGAGCCGGAAGTTTACAATCTCGGAGCCATGATTCCTGAACTCACCCTGATTGTCCCGTTTTGCGCGCCCGCCGCCGAGGTGGCCGACGACGCTTACCGTCAATTGACCTTGCCGGGCCTGGAAAGGTTGCTCGCGCGTGCGCGCGAGGCCGAGCGGGAGCGGCACGACGACGCCTACCTGCCCACGCTGCCGCACGAGCGCTGGCTGGCCAAGCACGCCGGGCTGCCCATTTCTCCGCTGCCGTCCGCGCCCTACATGCGCCTGGCAGACGGCGGCAACGCCGACACGCGCACGTGGGCCTGCCTGCAGCCGGTCCACATCCACGCCGCCCGGGACCATCTGGTGATGCTAGACCCAGCCCAGCTCCGCCTCGAGGCCGGCGACGCCGACGCCCTGCGCGCCGCCATCGCCCCCCTGGTCGACGAGATGGGGATCACGCTCGATGCCACGCACGCCGCGCGCTGGTACGTCGCCGATTCGCCCTTTGGCGACCTCATTGCCGCCGCGCCGCAGCGCGCCACCGGCCACAACATCGACATCTGGATGCACAAGGGCGAGCAGGAGCGCGCCTGGCGCAAGTTCCAGAACGAGATCCAAATGACGTGGTACGACCACCCCGTCAACCAGGCACGCGAGGCCCGTGGCCTGCTGCCGGTCAATTCGGTCTGGCTATTCGGCCAGGGCGCGCTGGTTGATGCCCGCCCGATTGCCGAGCGCATGATCGGCGCTGATGCGTTCTTCGCGGGCCTGTGCCACGCCGGCCACGCCACCGAGCTGTGCGCCGAAACGCTGTCCGCCGTCCCGTTCGACGACACGAGTGCCGCCGCGCTTCTGGGCGACGCCGGCAAGCCGTATCTTTCCGCCGACTGGTACGACTGGATCGAAACCTTGCGCGCCTACGATCGCGACTGGTTTACCCCCGCCGCCGATGCGCTGGCCGGCGGCCGCATCGACGCCGTCTCGCTCGTGCTGACCGGTGACTCGCATTACGCCCACTACCGCGTCACCCGCCGTGAACTCGCCATTGGCCCGTTCGGCTGGCTGCGCCGCTTCAGTCGTCCGCGCACCTTGCGTGATGCGCTCTCCCCGCTTTCGATGGCCGCTTGAGCCTGATCCCGCATGACCCGCATCGCTGTCCGTTCGCATTCTGCTGACGCCGCCACCACGCTGGCCGGCCACGGCATCCACCCTGTCCTTGCACGCATCCTCGCCGCCCGGGGCGTCGCCCGGCCCGACGAACTGTCGACCGAGCTGACCGACCTCCTGCCCCCGGCGCAACTCAAGGGCATTGACGACGCTGCGTGCTACCTCGCCGATGCCATCGCCGCCAAGAAGCGGCTGCTGATCATCGCCGACTACGACTGCGACGGCGCCACCGCTTGTGCCGTGGGCGTGCGCGGCCTACGCATGCTGGGCGCGCAGGTCAGCTACATCGTCCCGAACCGCTTCGAGTACGGCTACGGCCTGTCGCCCGAAATCGTCGCACTGGCCGCGCGCGAGAAGCCGGACGTGCTGGTCACCGTCGACAACGGCATCGCAGATGTGGCGGGCGTGGCGGCCGCCAACGCGCTGGGTATCGACGTGGTCGTGACGGACCACCACATGCCCGGGGCGCAGTTGCCCGAGGCGCGCGTGATCGTCAATCCGAACCAGCCGGGCTGCGGCTTCCCGAGCAAGAACCTGGCGGGCGTGGGCGTGATGTTCTACGTGCTGCTGGCGCTGCGGGCGGAATTGCGCAAGCGCGGTGTGTTCACGCCGCAGGATCAGCCGCGCCTTGATGCGTTGCTCGACCTGGTGGCACTCGGCACCGTGGCCGACGTGGTTAAGCTCGACGCCAACAACCGCCTGCTGGTCGCGCAGGGCCTCAAGCGCATGCGCGCCGGGCGGATGTGTCCGGGCATTGCCGCGCTGTTCCGCGTGGCCGGCCGCGAGGCACGTCGCGCGTCGACGTTCGATCTGGGCTTCGGCCTGGGCCCGCGCCTGAATGCTGCAGGGCGGCTGGCCGACATGTCGCTCGGCATCGAATGCCTGCTCACCGACGACTACGACCGCGCCATGTCCATCGCCGCCGAACTCGACGGCATGAACCGCGAGCGCCGCGAGATCGAAGCCGGCATGCAGCAGGAGGCCCTGTCCATCCTCGACAGCATGAACACCATCGATGGCGCCGGCCGCCACACCATCGCGGTCTACAACGAGACATGGCACCAGGGCGTGATCGGCATCGTCGCGTCGCGCATCAAAGACAAATTCCACCGCCCCGTGTTCACCTTCGCGCCCGGCGACGACGGCGTCATCAAGGGCTCGGGCCGATCGATACCGGGCTTCCATCTGCGCGATGCGCTGGACGCCGTTCACAAGCGCAGCCCAGGCCTGATCGTGAAATTCGGTGGCCATGCCATGGCGGCAGGGCTCACACTGCGCGAAGACGGTTTCGATACATTCGTCGCCACCTTCGAGGCCGTCGGCCGCGAATGGCTGACTGAGGCCCTGCTCTCGCGCGTGCTCGAAACCGACGGCGAAGCCGACCCGGAATGCTTCACGCCGCAGTTCGTCGAGCTGCTCGAAACCCAGGTCTGGGGTCAGGGCTTTCCGGCGCCGAGCTTCTGCGGCGAGTTCGACGTGCTGTCGCAGGCCGTTCTGAAGGAAAAGCACCTCAAGCTCAAGCTGGGCCGGGGCAAGCAGCATTTCGACGCGATTTGGTTCAACCACGCCGAGCCGCTCGGCGCGTCTGCCTATGTGGCCTACCGGCTCGACAACAACACGTTCAATGGCGTCACGCGGGTGCAGATGGTGATCGAGCATGCGCAATAGCGGCGTGGCCAAACCTTGCGCCCGCGCATAAACACATGCCAAAACTGTCTGACCGCACACGGATGACACAGCAGTCGGGCACGGCCGGTGCGTTACAATGCGGGATTGCCGGCATGGAGACGCACAAGCATCCGTGGCCGCGCGCCCCACGAATTCCTAGCATCAACTTCCAAGCGAAATGACTCACGTCGTTACCGAAAGCTGTGTCCGCTGCAAGTACACCGACTGCGTGGACGTCTGCCCCGTCGACTGCTTCCGCGAAGGCCCGAACTTCCTGACCATTGATCCGGATGAGTGCATCGACTGCGCCGTCTGCGTGGCCGAGTGCCCGGTCAACGCTATCTACGCCGAAGAAGACGTGCCTGCCGATCAGCAGAAATGGATCGCCATCAATGCAGAGCTGGCGCAAGCCGGCTGGCCGTCCATCACCAAGACGAAGCAACCCTTGCCCGACGCCGACGACTGGAAGGACGTGAAGGACAAGGAACAGTATCTCGACCGCGGCTGAACTCGCTCAAGCCAACTGCCCGCACACTTTTTGTAGAGCATCGCGAAAAAAGGTGTTGACGGGTAGATCGGAAACTGGCTAGAATTTATTTCTTCGCTGTTGCAGCGATTCCCCGATAGCTCAGTCGGTAGAGCGCCGGACTGTTAATCCGTAGGTCCCTGGTTCGAGCCCAGGTCGGGGAGCCAAAATAACAAAACGCCTCGCTTCGTGCGGGGCGTTTTCATTTGTGGCATCGGTGCGTGTATTGTTTGCACCGATCGTCATGCCCGGATGGTGAAATTGGTAGACACCGCGGACTTAAAATCCGCTGCGCCCTAATCGGCGCGTGCCGGTTCGATCCCGGCTCCGGGCACCAATCCCCTCGTCGCTTCCTCCCCTCTTCAGCTTGAGTGCCTTACTTAGCGCAGCTGCCCTGCGCCTTCGGCGCGTCTTCGTATTCATCGTGACGGCGCACCCATGACATCGGGCCGTTTTCATTGCGGCCAAGCGGCGCTCGATCGAGCAGCAGCAGCGTGCCAACCATGTCCTCCAAGCCACGCGCATACGTCGAGTACGTGTGGAAGACATTGCGCGCCTCGTCCTTGTAAAACGCGCTCATTCCGGGCAGTTCGTCGTGAGCCTCTTCGCGTGGCGTAGCCGTGTAGTTGTAGTCGACCGACCCGCTTGCGAGTTCGTCCTGCGAGAAACTCACGCGATAGTCGTGATTGAACGTCGAGCCGAACGACGACACCCACGGGAATCGCCAGCCCATGCGCTTTTTGTAGGTGGCGATCTTGTCCATCGGCGCGCGGGACACCGCGACGAACGTCACGTCGTGGTGGTTCAAATGCGGGAGCATTCCGCCAATATGGTCGGACAGGAAGGAGCACCCCGGACAGCCCGCATCCCAGTCTGGGCCGAGCATGAAGTGATAGACCATCAGTTGGCTGCGGCCGTCGAACAGGTCGAGCAGCGTCTTCTTGCCCTCCGGCGACTCGAACACGTATGCCGCATCGACCTTGACCCACGGCAGCGCTTGGCGCTCGGCGTTGATGGCGTCGCGCAGATGGATGGCCTCTTTCTCGCGCGCCAGCAACGCTCGGCGCTGGATAAGCCATTCGTCTCTTGAAACGACGGGGTGCGCTTGCATGATTGCCCCTTGTCTAAGACTCAGGACTTCATACTAGGCGGCCGCACTCGAATGAAAAGCCGCGGCGCACAAGTCGCCAACCGGATGCGACTTGCCCGCCATGGAAGAGAATCAGACGCCTCTGCGCATGTCATTTCAGGTGCCGGATCAGCCCACCAGCCAGCGCACGCCCACATTGATGAGCGCGCCGCCGCCCACCAGACCTACCCACAGCACAGCGGCACACAGCAGCGGTCGCACGCCTGACTTCAGCAGCATCGGCACATGCGTTTGCGTGCCGATGGCAAACATCGCGCAGGCCAGCATGGCGGTGTCGACGGCGTCGATGGGGGCATGCCATGCAGCGGGGATCGCACCAGCGGAATTCAGCAGTGTCACGGCGAGTAAGCCCACCGCAAACCAGGGCATCGCCTTCCAGGCATGGCCGGCGGCCTTGCGAAGTGCGCTCTCGGAAGACGCCGAAGCGGAAGCCGGCGCTTCAGCAGGCGTCGTGCACGCCAGCACCACCAGCAGCGGAGCCAGCGCCAGCACGCGCACCATCTTGCTGACCACGGCCGCGTTGGTGGCGTCGTCGCCCAACGGACGCGCAGCGGCAATCACCTGCGCGACCTCGTGGATCGTCGAACCGATGTAGACGCCAAAGTGCTCAGGCGTGACGGCCGCACCAGCATGCGCAACCAGCGCGTACAGCCACGGATACAGAAAGATGCCGACCGTGCCGAACAGGACCACGCTGGCGATCGCTACGGCCGTCTCACGCGGTGACGCCTTCACCGCCGGCGCGACGGCCAGCACGGCCGCGGCCCCGCACACCGCACTGCCCGCCGCCACCAGCACGGCTTGCGAGCGCGTGAGGCGAAACCAGCGCGTGCCGATCCACGTACCGGCCAGCATCGTCGCGGCCAATACCACCAGGGGAATCACCACGCCTGACGTACCCAGATCCTGGATCTGCGCGAGCGTCAGCCGAGCGCCGTAGAGAATCACGCCGGCCCGCAGCAGCGTATGTCGCGCAAACTGGATCGCGCCTGGCGTCAGCCAGCGCTGGTGACCAGGGACATGCCCCACGGCCATGCCGAGCAGGATGGCGAGCGTCAATGCGCTCAGGCCCAGATGCTCCGCCCACGGCATGGCACCGAGCGCTACGGCCACGCCTGCACAGGCGAACAACACCATCACGCTGGCAAGCGTCCGCCCATCGAACCCCGCCGCCATGCTCGAGGGTGCCCGCTGTTTCTGCGCAATCGTCATCACATCCGCCTTGCTTATTCGATATGCGCATAACGATATGCGGGCCGTGATAACATGTAAAACAGGTAATTTTTGTAATTTCAACCACTTTTATGGATAACAAAGCGCCTCGCGTCACATTGCGGCAGTGGGCCGTCTTCGCCGCCATCGCGCAAAGTGAGACGACCACCGCTGCGGGCGAACTCCTCGGCCTATCACAATCCGCTGTCAGCGCGGCGCTGGCCGAACTGGAATCCACGCTCGGGCATCCGCTGTTTGACCGGCATGCGCGGCGCCTGCATCTGAATGCGCTGGGCCGACAACTTCTGCCGCAAGCACAGGCGCTGCTCGATCACGCCGATGCGCTGGAACACGCGACCGCCCAGCCGAACGTGCGCCTGAAGCTGGCCGCCAGCAGCACGATCGGCAACTATGTGCTGCCGGCCCTGCTGGCGGGCTTCCGGCACGAGATCGCGCCGGACAGCCAGCTCGACGTGCTGATCGGCAACACGCAGGACGTGGTCGATGCCGTGCAGCGTTTCGAGGTCGACATCGGCTTGATTGAAGGCACGTGCCGCGGCGAAGCATTGGAAATCGAAACGTGGATCGACGACGAGATGGTGATCGTTGCCGCGCCGGGGCATCCGCTCACGCACGGAACGGGACCCGTCTCGCATGCGGCGCTGCGCGAAGCGGGCTGGCTGATGCGTGAACCCGGCTCCGGCACACGCGAACTGGTCGACAGCCGCATCGCTTCGGTGGTCGGGCCGCTGCACGTCGCGCTCGAACTCGGACACTCCGAGGCCATCCAGCGGACCGTGGCGGCCGGCTACGGGATCAGCTGCCTGTCGCGCCACGTGGTGGCCGACGCGCTGCGTGACGGCCGCCTGGTGGAAGTCGACAGCGGCCTCCCGCGCATTGCCCGGCCGCTGCTGATCGTGCGCCATCGCGACAAGCACCCCACGCACGGGCTCACGCAATTCATCGACGTGCTACGCAGTCACAGCGTCGATTCGAAAAAAATTCGCGCAGGGGACTAGCGCGATTCAAAAAAGGTTGATATAGTCTCGTTTCTTCGCGGGGCGTTAGCTCAGTTGGTAGAGCAGCGGACTCTTAATCCGTAGGTCGAGTGTTCGAGTCACTCACGCCCCACCAGAATACGGAAGGCCCGACAGGCAACTGTCGGGCCTTTTTCATTTCTGCGATCTGCGATGCGCTCTCGCCTCGGTGCACGGAAATCAAAACGGCCGACGCTCTGCGCGCCGGCCGGTCGTTCCTCAGACTTGCCGTCGCCCGCTTGCTCAGTGCAGCAGCTTGAGCAGGATCGTCGCGACCACCACCATTGCGGCACCGCCAATGCGCGTCGAAATCTGCGCGAAGGGCATCAGACCCATGCGATTCGACGCGGAGAGAATCGCCACGTCGCCCGTGCCGCCCAACCCGCTATGACACGCTGTCACGATGCCGGACTCCACCGGATACATCCCCAGCCACTTGCCGACGAAGAAGCCTGACGCCACCAGCGCCAGCACCGTGGCCGCGCAGATCGCGAAATAGCCTGGCGTGAACGCCGCTACCAGTTCCTTCCACGAGACGAACAACGCGCCAAGCCCGACGAGGATTGCAAAGGTCAGGTTGGTCGAGACGAACTTGTACATCTGGTAAGCGCCTAGCTCCATGTTCTTCGGAAGCACCTTCGATAGCTTCAGTAGCGCAGCACTGATGATCATTAGGATCGGACCAGGAATCCCCGTGAAGCGCGACAGCAGTGCGCCGAAGATGAAGAATGCGCAGCTGATCAGCAAGCCGGCGCCCATGAGGCTCAGATTGAGCGGCGCTTCGGTGTGGTCATTAGCCAGCAGATCGGCGTCGCTGCCCGATCTGACGAGATCGCCATGGCCGGTCAGGTGCGGTCGCCTGTCACCCAGCGACTTGAGCACGCCGCTCGACAGGATGGCGACAACGTTACCCAGCAGCGCCGCCGGCACCAGCATCGCAATCAGCTCTGCCTGCGGCCGGCCGAGAATCTCGGAATACCCGATCGACAGCGGCAGGATGCCTTCGCCAATGCCGCCCCCGACGATCGGGATGACGATGAAGAAGAACGTGTGCTTGGGGTCATAGCCGAAGAACAGCCCGACCGTTACGCCCACCACGATGGCCGCCATCGTGCCGATCAAGAGCGGAATGAACATCCGCATGAAGCCTTGCACCAGCACGCGATGGCTCATCCCCAGGATGCTGCCCGCCACCAAGCAGGCGATGTACAGGTACTGCAGATTGGCCGTCTTCATGGTGGTGGTGAGCGCCTTCTGCATCTCGGGGTCGATCACCTTGTAGCCGACCAGCGCCGACGGCACGAACAGGCACAGGATTGCCGCGCCACCAATATGCTTGAGCACCGGCAACCGCGTGCCGATTTCGCCCAGCAGGAAACCGAGCAGCATCAGCACGGCCAAACCGCCGATCATGTCGTCGGGCAACTTCTTGTTGAGCGCCGCGAGCAGCGTGATGGCGGCAATTGCAGCGTACACGGGAAGAGGCAACGGCCCGATCCTGTAGCCGCTGAGCGTGCGCCAAAGGCCCGCGCGCGTGTTCTCCTGCGCCCGAATGGATGCTTCCATGATGTCTCATGAGCTGCCGCGCGGCGCGCCTCGTCTTCAAGCGAGGTGAACAAGCGCCGGCGTCGCTGGGTGGGGTTTCGAAAACGTATTTGGAAAGTTCAGAGACCGCTGCCCGGCGGCATCGCCGCCAGTCGTGCACGAGTGGTGGCGGCGATGTCTTGCAGCCACGGGCGCGTCTTCCAATGCGCTTGCTGGAAGGCGTCGATGTCGTTCCACCGCGCCAGCGTCGCGCCGATCATGTCGAGCCCCTGCAGGAACATGTGGCGGTGACGCTCCGACAAGGCGAACGATGCCTCCACGCTGTGGCTGCGCACGGTCATCGATTCCACGTCGATGGCGATGTGGCTCGTCGCCGGGTCCGACACATCGGTAAGGATCCGTTCCACAGTCGCCTCGTCGAGCATCACCAGCAGCAGGCGGTTGTTCATGGCGTTGCTGTAGAAAATCTCGCCAAAGCTCGGCGCGATGACGGCGCGGATGCCAAATTGCTGCAGCCCCCACACCGCATGCTCGCGGCTGGAACCACACCCGAAGTTGCTGCCGCCCACGAGGATGGACGCGCCCTGATACGCCGGCTGATTGAGCACGCAATCGCTGCGCAACTGATGATCGGCGTCGTAGCGCAGGTCGTAGAGCAGGCCCTTGTCCAGCCCCGATTTATCGATGCCGCGCAAGAACTGCTTGGGCATGATCTGATCGGTGTCGAGGTTGGGCGTGGGCAGCGGTGCCGCTGTGCCGTCGATACGTTTGGTATCAGACATGGGCTGCCTCCGCTTGCGCCGGTTGCGATTGCAGTTGGCGGACGTCGGTGATGCGGCCCGTGATGGCAGCGGCCGCCGCCATAGCCGGGCTCATCAGGTGCGTGATGCCGCCCCGCCCCTGGCGCCCTTCAAAGTTGCGATTCGTGGTCGAAGCGCAGCGTTCACCGGGGGCGAGAACGTCGTCGTTCATGGCAAGGCACATCGAGCAGCCGGGCTGCCGCCATTCGAAGCCACTGGCGATCAGGATGTCGGCAATGCCTTCCTGTTCCGCCTGCACACGCACGGCACCGGAACCCGGCACGACCATGGCGCGCACGCCCTGCGCCACCTTGCGCCCCTTGACGATGCCGGCCACGGCGCGCAGGTCTTCAATCCGGGCGTTCGTGCACGAGCCGATGAACACGCGCTGCACCGGCACGCCTTCGATGGCGGCACCGGCCTGCAGGCCCGTGTAGCGCAATGCCTGGGCCGAAGCCGTGCGCGCGGCCACATCCTTGCCCGCCTCCGGCAGCGGAATCTTCCCGGTGATGGGAATCGCCTGATCGGGGCTGGTGCCCCATGTCACGTACGGTGCAACTTCGCTTGCATCAAAGGCGTGCTCGACGTCGAAAAGTGCATCCGCATCGCTGAACAACTGGCGCCAATCCGCCAGCGCGGCGATTGCATGCATGTGCGCCACATCACGCGCATGTTCGAGCACGTAGCGCGTGGCCTTGGCATCCGGCGCGATCAGTGCACCGCGCGCGCCGGCCTCGACAGCCATGTTGCAGAGGGTCATGCGCGCCTCCATGGAAAGCGCGGCAATTGCACAGCCCGCAAACTCGACGACATACCCGCGGGCGCCCTGCGCGCCGATCCGGCTGATGATGTGCAGGATCAGGTCTTTTGCCGTGGTGCCGACGGGCAACTCACCTTCTACGCGGATGCGCATGTCCTGCGCCAGCCGGTAAACGAGCGTCTGCGTGGCCAGCACGTGTTCCACCTCCGACGTGCCGATGCCAAAACCGAGCGCGCCGAACGCGCCATAGGTCGTTGTGTGGCTGTCTCCGCAAAGCACCACCATGCCCGGACGGATCATGCCCAACTCGGGCGCAATCACATGCTCAATGCCCTGCAGCGCATCGTTGGTGTCGAACAGGACGATGCCGTGCTGGCGACAGTTCTTCGCCAGATTGGACGCCTGCAGCGCCGACGCCGGGTCCTGGATGACCCGCACGCGCACCGGGTGCGTGGGGATGATGTGGTCAACCACGGCCATGTGCTGGCCCGGCACGGCCACCGTGCGGCCCGCTTCCGCCAAGCCGGCGAAGGCCTGCGGGCTGGTGTACTCGTTCATGATGTGCAGGTCTGCGTAGAGCAGTACGTTCTGCGCATCGAGCTGGGCAACGGTGTGCGATTCGACCAGCTTCTGATACAGCGTCTTCGCCATGCTTCCTCCCATTCGCGTGGCCGGCCGCTTCACTAAAGGCGACCGGACCACTGGCGAGACGAAGTTTAGCCATGCATGGTGGTTTTATAATTGGCGCATAAATTTATCTATTCTTCATTTAAATTGAATAATGGATCGCGTATCGGATCTGGAGTTTTTCACCCAGCTGGTCAAGCAGGGTTCGCTGGCAGCGCTGGCGCGCGAGCTTGGCGTGACGCCGCCCGCCATCACCGCCCGCCTCGCGCAGTTGGAAAAACGCCTTGGCGTGAGGCTGCTGAACCGCACGACGCGGCGGCTGAGCGTCACCCACGAAGGTGAAATCTATCTGGCCACCGGTGCACGCCTGCTCGAAGAGCTGCAGGAGCTGGAACAGGTCGTCTCCAGCAGCCGGGGCACGCCCAAGGGTCTGCTGCGCATCAACGCCACGTTCGGCTTCGGGCGGCGGCATGTGGCGCCCGCCATTGTGGAATTCGTGCGACGGTACCCAGAGGTGGAGGTTCAGCTTGAACTGACCGACCGCTCCGTCAACCTGACCGACAAGGCGTTCGACATCGGTATCTGGTTTGGCACGGTGCCGGATTCCCGCATGGTCGCGCGCAAGATCGTGAGCAATCAGCGCATGCTGTGCGCCTCGCCTGATTATCTGAAGCGCGAAGGCATGCCGCAGGTGCCGCGCGATCTGCAATCGCATCAGTGCATCGTGCTGCGCGAGAGCGACGCGGCCTACGGCACGTGGTACCTCACACGCGGCAGCCGACAGGAAACCATCAAGGTGCGCGGCGTGCTCAGCACGAACGATGGCGAAACCGGCGTGCTGTGGGCGCTGGCTGGATACGGCATCTTGATGCGATCGGAATGGGACATCCACGAGCACGTGCGCGCCGGCCGGCTGGTGCCGGTCCTGGCGGACTGGGCGCTGCCCGTCGCGGACATCTTTGCGGTGTACCCGGAACGCGCCAACCTGTCGGCCAAGGTCAGCGCGTTTATCGACTTCCTGACGGAGTGGTTCGGCAAGGAAGCCGCGTGGGTCGAGGCGCGCCGCTAGCGCAGCGTCGCATTTCAGGCCGTTGTTTCGATGCGCAGTTGCATGCGCATCAGCAGCGTCTCGCCCGGGGCCAACGTGCGCAAGCCCGTGCCTTCCCATCCTTGGGCCGCCAGGTTGATGGCGTCGGCCACATGTGAAATGGGCTCCAGGCAGAAATACGGCTGCCCGTGGGGCGCGTGCAGGATGAAGTGGTCGAGCGGGTCATCGGCGCTCAGCGTGAGCTCGCCGCCCGCGCGGGACACCACCGCACGTTGCTGCCATTCGCTGTAGTAGACGCTGAGCGCGGCATCGGGCAATGCACGGGCGTGACGAAAATCTTCCCGCGGCGTGATCGGCTCGCGGCGGACGGCAACTTCACCGGCGTCGGTCGGCCACATCGTCGCAGCATCGAACTGCACGCGCGTATCGGCCGTGCGTGCGAAGTATGGATGGAAGCCGCCACCGGCCGGCATACTGCTGTCGCCATCGTTGCGCAGGGTCATGACGGCATCCAGGCCGGATTCAGTCAGCACCAGCGTTTGCGTTGCGGTGAACGGCCAGGGCCAGTTGTCTGCCTCGGGCACATAGCGCAAGCCGAATTCGATCGAAGACGCAGTGACCTGTTTCACCACCCAGGCACGCGCGTGCGCCAATCCGTGCATGGCATGCGCCTGGCCCGGGTGCGGCGCGAGACGGATCTCACGGCCGCCCCATTGGAAGCGACCATCGCGTATGCGATTGGAAAACGGCAGCAGCGGATAGCACCCGGCCTTGGGCCATGCCAGTCCCTCAAAGCCATCGCGCAGGCAATCGGGCGACATCGGTGCGAGCCAATCGACCCGCCGGCCGCCCTCGCCGGCCGAAGCCAGCGAGGCAATGCGTCCACCTGCCGCCGGAGCGACGTCCATCGTCAACGCGCCGGCCCGCAGCGTGTGCACCGGGCCAGGCGCAAGCCAAGTCTTGCTGTGCATCAGAACGAATGCCGAATGCCGACCATGCCCACGAACTGGCTGCGCCCGTTCGACGGCGTGCCGTTCTGCGAGTCGCCCACCGACGCCACCGCATCCACAATGGACGTGCTCGTCCCCGAAGCGCGCAGCGTCTGGCCGTTGGCGCGCTGATACGCCTGGATCGCATAGAACGCGGTGCGCTTGGACAGCGAATACAGCTGCTCCATCGAGAACTGGTTGTACTTGGCCGGCGAGCTGATCCCGTTGCGTGCCTTCTCAGCCGTGTAGCTGTAGCCGAAGGCGAGCCGCAATGCGGGCGTCAGATCGTACGTGGCAATCGCGCCCACCGTATTGAACGTGGCCGATTGCGTAAACAGCGACAGCGCGCCCGGCTTGTACTGAACATTCGAGTAGTTCAGGCCAACCATCAACTTGCCGAACGTATAGCGCGCGGCCGTGGCGATGAGCTGCGCGGAGTCTGCCGTCGCATAGCCGGCGTTGACCGGCGAGTTGTTGGCGAACGTCCCGACGTTGCTGAAGTTGCCGGCCGTCGTGCCAGTCGACACGTTCTTCAGGCGCGTATAGCCGACGCCCCACGAGAAGGCCTGGAAGTCGTAACGCAGCCCGGTGCTCACGCTGCTGCCATTCGAAATGCTGCCGGCCTGCTCGCCAAAGCCGTATTGCACGCCCGCTTGCAGACCGCCCAGCACCGGCGTGGTGTAGGTGACGGAATTGTTGAAGCGCAGCGTGGTATCCAATGCATCGACATCGCCCGGGTGCGCGCCAGTGGCACCGGTCAGCACGTTGGTCGGGCCCAGCGATGCCACGTACTGGAAGTACGGCGTGTACGCACGGCCCAGCGTGACCTGGCCATAGTTGGTGTTGCTCAGGCCGACGTAGGCCTGGCGGTTAAAGATGACGCCGGCTTGGGATTGTTGCCCCGTCGCGGCGTTGAGACCGCTCTCCAGCCGAAACAGCGCCGTGTTGCCGCCGCCCAGGTCTTCCGTGCCGTACAGGCCGAACTTGCTGGCCAGCAAGGCGCCCGAGTTGATGTAAGTGTTGGAATGGCCGCCCTGGTTGCTCGAATAGGCAAAGGCGTTATCGACCACGCCATACAGCGTGACCGACGTTTGTGCTGCAGCCTGCATCGAAGCGCCTGCGCAGAGCAGCGCAACCGATGCGTAGACCGGGCGGATCGAAACGGCACGTTTGGCTCGTGTGGTTTTCATCGTTGTGATCTCGGAAATCTCCTACACCAAGGGAACACTGCGCATTACCGTGCCTCTGCGGACCCGATCGTGATGCGCAGCGGAAATGCGGCACTAGGCCGGCAATTGCAACGTCAGGCGGCGCCAGCCACCCGCAACAATGGTTTCCAGCACGCGGGCATGCGGCGTCTGTACTGGCCGCGCATCGCCGGCGGGCAAGTGAATCTCCACCGTGTCGGCCGGCGTCGGCATCTTGCCTTCGCGCGAGACGTGCAGCGTGATCGCCTGCGCATCCGACACTGCGCGCACGCTCCAGCGGCCCTGCTCGCCGCGGCGCCACGCTTCGGTTTCGCCGTCGTCTTCAACGCAGCCGCCAGCGGATTCGCCAACGCCTTGCATGGGCACGACGAGGAAGCCGCGTTGATCGGCGCGCCGGTCGAAATGCTGCTCCGCCACGTTCAGCGCGATCACGCCGCCTTCGCGAATCAGCATGACGGGTTGGTCCCACGGCGAAGGCAGCGTGATGGTCTGTCCGCCCTCGAACGCCTCGCCGCTCCAGTACGACACCCAGCGCGCGCCGGTCGGCAGGTAGACAGTGCGATGGGTCTGCCCTTCGTCCACCGTCGGCGCCACGAGCAGCGACGCGCCGAGCATCATGTCATCGCACTCGGCGTAGCAGCGGCGGTCGTTCGGGAACTCGGCAAACGTCGGCCGCAGTACCGGCTCATAGGCCTGCGTGGATTGCCACAACAGTTCATACAGATACGGAATCAGCCGGTAGCGCAGCTTGATCAGCGAGGCGATTTGCGAGGTGACCTGCGGATACATCCATGGTTCGTTGACGGTCTTGTCATCGTTCCACGAGTGGATGGAGAAGCGCGGCATGAACACGCCAAACGCCACCCAGCGCACCAGCAATTCCGGCGAAGGCGCCGGGCCCGCAAACCCGCCGATATCGTGGCCGATGTTCGAGACGCCCGACAGCGCTAGCCCCAGGCCCATCTTCAGGTTGTAGCGCAGCGTTTCCCACGAGGTGTAGTTGTCTCCGGACCACGTCTGCACATAGCGCTGCATGCCGACACCACCGGAGCGCGACACCAGGAACGGCCGACGCTGCGGCGCAAATTCGAGCTGCGCTTCGCGCGAGGCGCGCATCATCAGCATGGTGTGCAGCACCTTGGCTTCACGGATGGGCGCCTTCTTGCCAAACCCGTGCGCGAACGCGTCGGGCGTCCAGACTTCGAACTCGTTGTTGTCGTTCCAGGTCGACGCCATGCCGTACTCGAGCAGCGCGCTCTTGACGTTGGCTTTCCACCAATCCAGCGTTTTCGGGTTGGTGAAGTCGAGATACGCGCCAACCTCATCCCAGAATTGCACCCAGGCCGGCTCGCCGCTTGCGTCGCAAATCAGCAGGCCGGCTTCCCGGGCTTCTTCGAACTTCGGGTGATCACGAAGCAGGCACGGCTTGATGTTCGGGCACAGGCGAATGCCCGCGTCCAGATAACTCTGGACGAAGCCGCGCGCATCGGGGAACTTGTCGGTGTTCCAGTTGAAGACGTAGCGCTTCGGCCCGATCGACGTATAGCCCGACGACAGATGGAACGAATCGCACAGGATGTCGTGCTCACGGCATCCCTTGATGAACTCGGCCATCTGTTCCTGCGCGTTGGGCGCGTCGGTGTACGTCATGGTCGAGCCGGAATAACCGAGGCCCCACTTCGGCATCCAGGCCGGACGGCCGGTCATCCACGTAAAGCGGCGCGTGGCGTCGAGCGGCGTGTCGGGCGAGGCGATGAAGTAGTAGTCGAGATCGCCATGCGGCGCGACAAAGTACCGATAGTGACCGTGGTAGTTGTCCAGCTCGCGGCCCATGTCGAAGCTGCAATCTGACAGCGTGTCGTAGAACAGCCCGAAGCCGGTGCGGTTTTCCGGTTGCCACGTCACGTAGAACGGAATGTGCTTGTACAGCGGATCCGTCGTGCGCGCGCTGTAGCCCATCGCATCGATGTTGCGCATCTCGTAGCGCTGGTGCGCACGATTCATGTCGCCGGCGCGCTCGCCGAGGCCGAAGTACATTTCGCCGGGTTCGCGGCGCACGTAGTGGTAGACCTGCTCATCCCAGTAGCCGAAGTTGTAGGCCTGCGTGGGGCGATCGTTCAGCACGGTCTGCCACTCGCCGGCTCCGCGGACCTGCCATGTGCAAAAAGCACCTGCGAGCGCAACGCTCAGACGAACCTTGTTGGTTTCCACGCGCAGCGTGTCGGCATCGTTCCGCAGCTGGAATGCCGGGAGCGAGAAGCCGGCCAGGTCGCGGCGGTCGCGCCCTTCGAGCGGCGTGTCGTCACCGCCCGGTGCAATCGACCACGTGGCCGGGCCGCGCAGGTCGCCCTGCGGAAGCACAAGCACGCGAATGATGTCTTCTTCGAGCACGAAGAGTTCAATCGCAGCGCCCGTGCTGCTGGCCAGGCGCAGCCGGTTGCCTTCGTGCGCCTGGAGTTCGAATCGGGGGGGATGCAACATGGACATCGGTTTCAACTCAGTTTGAAGCAGAGAGACTCATCTGACGCGCGGCGCGCTCTTCCTGCGATTGCCCGCGAATCAGCACGATCAGCAGCACCGCGCCGATCAGATCGAACGCGCCCAGCATGCCGAACAACGGGCCATAGCCAACCTTGTCGGCCAGTGCACCCACCAGCAGCGAAAAGCCCAGGCCGCCGATCCACGCCGCCATGCCGGCAAAGCCGCTGGCGGTGCCGACCTCTTCCGGATCGAACACGTCCGCAGACAGCGTATTGACCAGGCCGGAAATCATCTGGTGCGCAAAGCCGCCCACGCAGAACAGCGCAATGGCTACATAGGGGGATGCCACGAGGCCGACGCACGCCGGACCGATCATCATGAACGCACCCAGCACAACGCCGCAAACGCGCGACCACACCAGCGGAATACGGAAGCGCTTGATCAGGAACGGCGACAGGTAACCGCCGGCCAGGCCACCCAGGTCAGCTGCCAGGAATGGCAGCCACGCGAACATGGCGATCGCTTTCAGATCGAGGTGTCGCTCGTTGACGAAGTAAAGCGGAATCCAAAAGCTGAACGTCTGCCAGGCCGGTTCGGCAAAAAAGCGCGCCAGCGCAATCGCCCAGAAACGGCGGGACGTCACGACGTCCTTGACCGGGCGCTTGCCGCGCTCTGCGCTCACAGGGCGGAGCTGCCCGCCGATGATCTTTTCGCGCTCGGCATCGGACAGCGCGGCATGGTCTTTTGGCGAACGGTAGAACGCAAACCACAGCGCGGCCCACAGGAAGCCGATGGCGCCAGTCACCACAAACGCCGACTGCCAGCCGTAACGCAGATGCAGGAAGACCACCAGCGGCGGCGCCAACATCGCACCCAGCGAGGTGCCCGAATTGAACCAGCCAACGGCGACGGACTTTTCCTTGTCCGGAAACCATTCGGCCACCGCCTTCATGCCGGACGGAATGGCCGCGGCTTCGGTCAGCCCCATCAAGGCGCGGAAACCCGCCAACGACAGCCAGCCGGTGGCGCCCGCATGCAGCACGCCGGCAAACGACCACAACACACCAAACAGCGCAAAGCCGATACGCAAACCGACCAGATCAACGATAAAGCCGCAGACCGGCTGCATGATCGTGTAGCCGACCTGGAAGGCCGCCACCACGTAGGAATACTGCTGGGTGCTCATCCCCAGCTCGCTCTTGAGGGTGGGCGCCAGCACGCCCAGCGAGTTACGCGCCAGATAGTTGACGATCGTGCCCAGGCACACCAGCACGATGATCCACCAGCGCAAGCCCTTGATGGTCTTCACGGTGTTGTCTCCGATATTTTTTTATTGGTTACCGATCTACGAGGCGGCGTGCTACAACGGGCGCCGCCTCGATTTCCGCCGTAGCGGTCAACGCACCATGCAGGGGCGCTTGTTGTCGAACTGCCAGTTGGGAATCAGTTGGCGCATGGCGATCGCATCGTCGCGTGCGCCCAGGCCGTGCTGCTCGTACAGCGCGTGAGCCTTCTCCAGTTGCGCCATGTCGAGCGTGATACCGAGGCCCGGCGCTGCCGGCACATCGATCTCGCCACCCACGATCTGGAACGGCTCGCGCGTCAGGCGCTGGCCGTCTTGCCAGATCCAGTGCGTGTCGATGGCGGTGATGTTGCCCGGTGCGGCTGCTGCTACGTGCGTGAACATCGCCAGCGAAATGTCGAAGTGGTTGTTGGAGTGCGAACCCCAGGTCAGGCCCCAGTCGTCACACATCTGCGCCACGCGCACCGAGCCCTGCATGGTCCAGAAGTGCGGATCGGCCAGCGGAATATCGACCGAGTGCAACTGGATAGCGTGCCCCATCTGGCGCCAGTCGGTGGCGATCATGTTGGTGGCCGTCGGCAGGCCGGTGGCGCGGCGGAATTCGGCCATGACCTCACGGCCCGAGTAACCGCCTTCCGCACCGCAAGGGTCTTCGGCGTAGGCGAGCACGTCGTGCTTGTCGCGGCAGAGCCGAATGGCCTCGGCCAGTGACCACGCCCCGTTCGGGTCCAGCGTGACGCGCGCCTCGGGAAAGGCCTCGGCCAGTGCTGTCGTGACGACCATTTCGTCATCGCCGCTCAGCACGCCGCCCTTGAGCTTGAAATCCTTGAAGCCGTAGCGCGCATGGGCGGCCTTGGCGAGGCGCACGACGGCCTCCGGCGTGAGCGCTTCTTCGTGACGCACGCGGGTCCAGTCGTCCGTGGCATCGCTGCCGTCTGCATAGTCGAGGTCGGTGCGCTTGCGATCGCCCACGAAGAACAGGTAGCCGAGCACCGGCACCTTGGCGCGCTGTTGCCCCTGCCCCAGCAGGGCCGCCACGGGCACGCCCAGATGCTGGCCGAGCAAGTCCAGCAGCGCGCTTTCCAGCGCTGTCACGGCATGCACGGTGGTGCGCAGATCGAAAGTCTGCAACCCCCGGCCAGCGGCATCACGATCGGCAAATTGACGGCGCACGCTGTTCAGAACGTTGTTGTATGCGCCGATCGGTTGTCCGACAACCAGCGGCGTCGCGTCCTCAATGGTCTTGCGGATGGACTCGCCGCCGGGCACCTCACCCACGCCAGTGTGACCTGCGGAATCCTCCAGGATGACGATATTGCGGGTGAAGAACGGGCCATGCGCGCCGCTCAGATTCAGCAACATGCTGTCGCGGCCCGCCACGGGAATGACCTGGAGGCGTGTGACGCGGGGCGTATTGACTGCGCGTTCGGAGGCTGGGTGATTGATTGTCATCACGTGTGTCATCAGTCGTCGTACAACATGGACGCGACTATAATTGACACATTCTTGTCGAACCACCCCTGGTAAACCCGCCCCTTTCCGGAGACCGCATGCCCACCGTCAGCTCGCCCGCAACGCTCGTGCGCCGCACCCAAAGCTTGGCGGACGTGGTGGTGGACCACGTCAAAGGGCGCATTGCCAGTGAATCTCTGCGGATTGGGGACAAGCTCCCCACGGAATCCGCGTTGATGGAAGCGCTGGGCGTGAGCCGCACGGTGGTACGCGAGGCGATTTCACGCTTGCAAGCCAAGGGGCTGATCGAAACGCGTCACGGCATCGGCAGCTTTGTGCTGCCGCCACGCATCGACAACAGCATCCCGCTGGGCGATGCGTCGACGATGCACGAGATCTTGAGCATGCTGGAACTGCGCGTCGCCATTGAGACGGAATGCGCAGGCTTAGCCGCACAGCGCATCTCCGCGGCCGAGATCGAGGCGCTGCGTCTGGCGCTCGAAGCTATCGAGCAGGACCAGGCGGAGGGCAACGACAGCGCCACCTCCGACCTCCAATTTCATCTGAGCATTGCCCGCGCCACCGGCAACGAACATTTCGTGGGCGCCCTCGCCCAGCTCGGCAAGACGCTCATTCCCCGCACGCGGATGGGGCTGGCGCAGGTCGGCTATCTGAACGCGCCCGAACTGCGCGCCACGGTCAACCGCGAGCACCACAGCGTTTTCGAAGCCATTGCGCGGAAAGATCCCGAAGCCGCTCGCGCCGCCATGCGCATGCACCTGTCGAACAGCCGCGAGCGTCTGCGCCGGGCGCACGAAGCGGCTGGCACTCAAACGACCGCAACAGGCAGATGAGCGGGCCAATACGGCGGCAGGTTGTACGACGTCTTATCAGGCGTTCGGCACCGACCACAATCTCCGGTCTTAGCGCTGTTGATAAAGATTTGCATTCGCCCGCTCTCAGCCACGTAACCTGAGCTTGCACCGACCCCTCGTGGGTGCGCTCCGGCCGCGGAAGAGAGAGCCGCGGTCTTCTTGGCCCTGATGCTGCTGTCCCGAGTGTCAGGGCGTTTCTTTTGGTGGTGGGCGGTCGAATCCCCTCCACTGCTTTACCCACAAAAAAGCCCTGACTTGCGGGGCTCTAACTTTGAGACGACCGGCTCAGCGTTCGCGTGCCAGCACGTGATAGCCGGCCAGCAGGATGGCGGCGCCCGCGATCGTGCCGGCAAACCCCGCCAATTGGCCTGGCTCATACCAATGCAGCAACTGGCCAAAAAAAGCCGCGGCCAGCGCACCGGCAATGCCGACCATGATGGTGAGGACGAAGCCGCTTGCACCGCTGCGCGGCGTCACCCATCGGGCCACAAGCCCGGCCAGAAAGCCGATGAGGATGGTGATACAGAGCAATTGCATGGCAGCGGCTCCGGCGGGTCAAGGCTGTCAGTGCGTTGCTTCGGCGTCGATCACGCGCTCCAGACAGAAGCCCAGTCCATAGATCGCGCGCAGGCGCAGGCCGTTCTCCGTACCCAGCAGCAACTTCTTGCGCAGGCGTGACACGTGCGTATCGAGCGTGCGTGAATACGGGCTCAGCTCTCGGCCCCAGAGCGCCAGTTCAATGTCGGAGCGTGAAAGAACGCGCCCAGCATTCGCAAAGAGCAACAGCGCCAATTCAAACTCACGCGCATGTACCGACACTGACGTATCACGCAGGCGGATGGAACGGTTCTGCCGATCCAGCGTATAGGGGCCCAGGCGAATCTCCGACGCCCGCACGGCGCGGCTCACGGCAAAGCGCCGAATCAACGCATCGAGCCGCGCCAGCAATTCCGGCGGCCGGATATCACCTTGAAAGCACAGGTCTGCGCCGTGGTTGAGCGCATCGGCGGTTTCGGTGTCCGCCTGCCCGTCGGCGAGGTAGACAATTGCCATGCCCGGCCCCACGCGTTCGCGAACCGTACGCACCAGCGACAAGCCTGGCATGTCATGGGCATGTGCCCCGACCATCAGCAGGTTGATGCCGTGCAGGTCGATGGCTTCAAAAACCTGGCGAGAAAGAAACAGCGGCACACATTCAAAGCGCGTGGGCCGCAGCGCCGAGTGGATCGCCTGCTGGCGGGCGAGGTGCGTGTCGATCAGACCGATTTTCATGGCTCGGTGTCGTAGTGGACTGCGTGCGGCGCGGTCAAGCGGCGGTGTGACGATGGTGCCGTGCATTGCTATCGTTTCCACCGCCGCCGGACCACATGGCTACATGCCGACCAGCCAGCCAGAAGCCACTCCCCTGCGGCGGGTTCCCGTGACCGCGCAGGGCGTGATGCAGTTGCGCGCGAATGCATTCGTAATCGCATTCGCTCAAAACATCGGTTGCTGTCTGGCTCAACATACGCGGCGCCTCGGGCGTGTCTGTGCTCGGTTTGTTCCAAGGTGCCGCCGTCTCTCGACCGGTGTGTCACCGGTGCATGCTGCGCGGGTCGGCCAATGAACTGTAGGGCCGCCGCTGTGCCGAAATGCAAATGATTGAAAAGGGAATGTGGCGAAGGCCACACGAGACCGCGCTGGCCTCAGGCGTCGTGGAGATGCGTTCCGCGCGGCAGCCACAGCGTGAAAGTGGACCCCAGCCCCGGCGCGCTCTGCACAGCTATGCGCCCACCATGTCGATCCACCACCGTCTTCACGAACACGAGGCCCAACCCGCTGCCGGAGGGCGCATTGGCCGCCTCCTCATGCAAGCGATGGAACGGCTGGAACAGCCGCGGCTGATCGGCCAGGGCAATGCCGGCACCCTGATCCGCCACGGCCACCGAGAACACTGCGTCGTCCTGTTCCACCGTCACCGTCACCACAGAACCGGCGGCGCTGAACTTGATGGCGTTGTTGAGCAGGTTCACCAACGCACGCACCAGCAAGCGGGGCTCACCGTGGACAGGCGCCTCGATGTCGGCCACCACGCGCACTTCCACCCGATGACGATTCGCCAGCGGCCAGACCTCGTCAGCGGCATCGAGCACGAGGCCCACCAGATCCACATCCACCAGCCTGAGCGTTTGCGATTCGGCGCGGGCCAGGTCGATGAAGGCGTCGGCCAGCTCCAGCGTGCGCGACGACAGTTGCTCGATGCGTGAGAGCAGCGCCTCGCGATCCAACGCGCGCGAGGCATCGCGCTGCAGTTCGATCAGAGCGAGGATCGCGCTCTGCGGTGAACGCATGTCGTGCGAGATGAAGCGCAGCGCTTCTTCGCGATGGCGCTCGGCCTGTCGCACGGGGGTGATGTCGGCAAAACTGACGATGATGTCGACGGGGCGGCCGGCTTGGTCACGCAACGCGGCGGCGTGCATCAACATCGACCGGCCATCGTGCGTCTGCAGCTCGACAGGTTCGAGTCCGGTGGGATCGGCCAGCCAGCGCGCCCAGTAGTGCACACCAGCGGAAGGGTCGGGAAACGCGCGCGCCAGCAGCGTCGGCAGGTCGCGCAACGCAGCCGCGCGGTTCTGACCTGGCGTCTGCTGCTGGCGGGCCAGGTCGGCGCTGCGGCCGTTGGCGAGGCGGATCGCGCCATCGTGCGTGCAGATGACGGTGGCATCGGGCAGGCTCTCGAGCGCATCGGCCAGGAAGCGACGCAGCGCCCGCAACTTATCCGTAAGCGAGGCCACGGCATCCATGTGCGCGCCCAACGTGCGGCCCGGGCGTGCCAGCGGCGCGGTCTCAGCCAAGAGGCCGGGCTCACGCGCCAGACGCTGCATCTCGTCGCGAAGAAACCGCAGCGCGGCTTCCTGCTGGCGCCAGCTCCACAGCGGATACAACACCAGCGGGCCAACCAGCGCGGCGAACGGCGGCAACCAGCGATTGTCGAACACCAGCGCGACGATCGCGCTCGACAGGAGTACGGCAGCACCCGCCAGCGCCACGGCAAGCGCCATGCGCGGGGTAAGCCAACGCACCGCAAATGCGGTCATCAGCAAGGGAAGCAGAGTCATCCCCCAAAACACGCTGGGCGACACCGGCAGGATGGCGCTGCCCTCGAGCACGGTCTGGGTGGCATTGGCAAGCACTTCCACGCCGCTCATCGTGCGCGACGGTGGCGTCGCAAAAATATCGGACACCCCCGATGCCGTGGCGCCGATCAGCACCAGCTTGCCGGCCAACGCATCGGGCGCCACGTGGCCGTTGAGCACGTCCAGGGCAGGCACGTGCCGATACGTTCCCGCCTGTCCGGCAAAGTTCAGGCGGATATGCCCACGCCGCGTCCAGCCGGTCGCATCGCTCTCCACATCGGGCAGCACCGGCATGGAGACGGGCGAGCGCTGCGCCTGCCGCGCAAGCTGCACGGCGAGGTGGTCCAGCATATGGGCGCGCGGCCCTTCCGTCAGATACATACCGCGCACCACGCTGTCTGGGTCGGGCGCCGCATTGATATGTGCGACGGCAGCGTTGATACCAAGGAACGGATAGTGGTACACGCGCCCCTGTTCCGTGCGCTCGGGCAGCGCGGGCAGGATGACGTGTCCGGCTTGCCGGATGGCCTCGATCAATGCGCGGTCACCTTCAGGGTGCGCAAGATCGGGTTCGATCAGCAGAATATCGACGCCGATGGCACGCGGTTGCGCCTGCCCCACCCGCGCAATCAGATCGGCCAAGCGACTACGCGGCCAGGGCCAGCGTCCCACCGCATCCAGGCTCTGGTCATCAATGGCAACGACCACGATGTCGTCGCGCGGTGCATGTCCGTGCAGCGTGACGACCGTGTCGTACAGCGCAGCATCGAGTCGCGCGACCACGCTCCAGCGCACCGCGCCCAACGTCAACAGCGCAGCCAGCGCCACCAGGACACCCCACTCCACCAGCGCCCGCAGCCCGAGGCTGCGCACGGCTGATTTGGCGGGTCCGGATTCAGTCATTGAGAAGGAGATTGCCGTCGCCGCTCTGCACCGGGCTGCGCATGGAGTCGCCGACGAAGGTGCCGACGTCAATGCGCTGCGGCTTGGCGTAGACCGCCGACGCCGCATCGCCCAGCTCGATGCCGGTGCGGATGTAGTACACGCCCGAGGGCGGCCGGGGAATGGTGGCTTCGTTGCCTTCGCTGACGATGTCGACGATGGGCTTGGCGAAGCTTGCGTCGCCCGCCAGTTGCACCCGCGTACGCGCGCCCGATGCGGCAAGCTCAGGCGACAGCGCAGACCAATGGGCATGCAGTTTGCCGTCGTCGCCGGCGTCCACTGCGGCAGTCGGCACGGCATCGAGAGGAATGTCGAGCACGCGGAAACGCAGGGCATCGCTCCACGGGCCGGTTTTGCCGTCCGCAGCCACCGAGCGCACGCGCCACCACCATGTGCCGGCCGCCAACAGCCTGACCAGACGGACGTCCTTGCCATGCTGCTGAATGACCGGCGAGGCGAAGGTCACGGCATCGCTGACTTCCATGTCATAGCTGCCGGCGTCGGACACCATCGCCCACGCGAATGCCAAGTCGCCGCTGCGATAGGTCCGGTCGCTGGCGGGCTGGATCATGTATGGCGCTTCGGGGTGGAGGCGCACGGTGAATGGCCGCGTGGCCGATTCACTGGTCAGTCCAAGCGCGTCGACGCTCTGCACGACGAGCGTGTAGTCGCCGTCCTCATCGCCGCAGAGCGTTGCCGCCGGGGTCTTGCTTGATTGATAGGCACTGAGTTCGGTCAGCGCCGCATCTCGCGCCACGGCAGCGCGATATCCGACCGCACCCTTCACCGGCTGCCACGTCGCGCGCAGGCACGGCGTCTGCACAAGTTCGGGAATGGCGCCGAGCTTGGGCGCCGCCGGCAGCGCGGCACGCTTGAGGTGTCCCGCCGATGCCGCCACGCCAAAGCCCGCCTTGACCGCTTGCTTCTGACGACCGGCGCTTGTGGCGACCTCACCTTCCAGCACAGAGCTCGTCGAACCCGCTTCGCTGGTCTGCACGCGGAAGCGCGTACCGCGCACACCGGTCACCAGCGCCGGCGTGGAAATTTCGTAGCGGCCCACACCGCCCTTCTTGGGCGAGACGTTGGATTCGGCTTCGCCCCGCTTGACGTGCACACGCACATCGATCAGCCCGGCGCGCGCAAACGCCCGGACCCGTGACAGCGCCACATGGCTCCCTGGAGGGACCGTCACCCGCGTGCCGTCATCAAAAGCCAGCGTTACGGCGCCTTTGTCGCCGGTGTCGATCTGCGACTCTTCCGCGAGCTGCATGCCCGCTTGCAGGGGCTTGCCGCCGGTGGTTGCGTCACGTGCAAACACGACCTGCGCCGTTGCTGGCACGACCGGAATGCGATCGAACGGAATCCGGAGGAGCGAGCCGGGCTGAAGCCGATACGGATCGGCGACATGGTTGCGCTGCTGCAGGAGGCGCCAGCCGTCAACGCTGTTCATGTAACGCGCTGCGAGGCTGATCAGCGTGTCGCCCTGCTGCACGCGGTAGACGAAATCGGTGCCATCGGCGCCGGAAGGCTGGGCGACCGCCGCCTGCCACACGCCGCCAAAAAGAACGAACGCGCCGACAAACGCGGCGCGCCCAATCAAACCACCCCAAATTGCTTCAGCTTGCTTCGCCATCTTCCTGCGTGGTTTCCAGCCGATAGCCATGCGAATACACCGAGACCAGCCGCACGCCATTCTTCTGATTGAGATCGAGTTTGAGCCGCAGCTTGGAGATATGGGTGGCCAGCGTGCGCGAATCCGGGCCGATGCTGCGACCCCAGACTGCCTGCTCGATCAGCTCGCGCGGCACCAGCTTGCCGACATTGCGGAACAGGTACAGCCCCAGATCAAACTCGCGCGGCGATAGCTCGACCTGCGAGCCGTTCAGTGTCAACACGCGACCGACCGGGTCCACAGCGTACGGACCGACGCGAATGCGTTCAAGCGATTCACCGGTGCGCGGCGCAGCACGGCGCAGCAGCGCACCGACGCGCGCCACCAGCTCGGCGCGGCGCACCGGCTTGACCACATAATCGTCAGCGCCGGCAGCGAGCCCACGCACCACGTCGTCTTCCAGTGAGCGGTTGGTCAGAAACAGCACCGGCAGCGCCGGGCCGACCGTCTGCCGCACCCAGCTCACCAACTGGATACCGCTGATGTCGGGCAACTGCCAATCAAGCAGCAGCAGGTCGAATGTGCGATCCCGCAGCGCCTTGACGAAGGCATCCCCGTTACCGAAACACTCGCATTCGTACCCCGACGAAACCAGGATTTCGCGGATCAAATCAGATTGCGCCTGGTTGTCTTCTACCGAGGCAATTCGTATCGCCATCTGGACTGCCCTTTCCCCGTGACGGGTCCGGCCCCATTGTTATCACCGGCCGTCGCTTCATGGAATGCCGGTTCGAACCCGTTCTCGTTGTGATCGGGCCCCAGCCGGAACATCGTTGTTGCACCATCAGCCGCGTCCGGCATGGTCCGGACCGCCCCCAAGCTCAAATTCAAAGCCGCCGGCACAGCTTCTACACCGACTTGAGCCCAGGCCATCCTAGAAGGCTACCCCAGCGACATTGCAAACAATTGTGAAAAGCCCCGCGCTTTGGCGGCAGTTTGTGCCGTTCTATCATTTTTTGTTGCAACAGAACAGGGTGTACCCAGCGTCGGGGGTAGTAGGTACACGGTCGCTCCTGCGGTGATCGGGCGACGTGTCTCCGGACGTCCCTCCGCCGGGGCAAGGCGGCTCAAGCTTACTCCACCTGGGCCAGCCGGCCGGCACTACGCGTAGTGGGTCTCCGAATAACCAGACTGGCGCAAGACCAGTAGATGTCATATTCCCCCCACCAAAAACCGCCAAGCGTATTAATGGGCCTGCATCACCCCAAAATATCTCCCGTTACGATCAATCGCTCATTATCGCCATGCAATTTTCTCGTTTGTTCTCGCGCGTGTTGATCTCTGCGCTATTGGCCGCATGCAGCTTTACATCGCTTACTTCGGACATCACGCTGCAAGGCACACTCAGCCAAGTTGGAAATTTTCCATTCAACTATCTCGCTCTGCGAACAGAAGATGGTGTGCTGTGGAAGCTTGATGTATCAGACGAAAACGTCCTCCTTCCACTAGTGAACCAACGCGTGATTGTGTCAGGCACGCCGGGTAGCGACACCACGTTTTCGGCCTTCTCGAAGCACATGCTCCACGTTCGCAGCATCAAACCAGTGAAGCGTTGAGGTGAACGCCCTTCTCTCCTGGTGGCGCTCGAACACCGCAACGCCCCTACTACGGCAAGAAAAACTGCCTGACTTGGGTGCCCGGCGCACGTGAGCGCCTGGCGAGCCGCGTTAACAACCCCACATGTCGGCTTATAACAATTTTTATTAATTCAATAATTAATGACAATCCCAACGATTACTCATCAATTAAATAAAATATACGCCTTCCAATTTGCGATTATTTTCAAAAATGTCGAGCCACCACCCTTCAGAGGCTCGATAAAATTCGCCCTCGCCTTATCAGCAATAGCCATTCAAGGCCAGCATCCTCATTTTTTATCCAAGGTGCCAATCGTGGCACCATTTTTAGGGGCGGATTATGCGTTTTAGGAATCGGCGACCGGCGGTTGCCTTGGGATTAGCCATCATCATGGCCGCCTGTTTGGCCGCTTGTGGTGGCGGCGACGACAGCCCGGCGAATTCAACCACGCCTGAAGGCGCCACCGGCACCACAACGCCGGTCAAACCAAAGAACGACTTCCAAAGGGCCTGTACCGACTGTGCCGCAACGGACGACGTAACGTACTCGGGCTCGGGCGTGGGCATCTGGTCTGTAGGAAACACAGGCACCACAGCCAAAGCAGCACAAGTCAACATCACCATGGCAGGCGGTCTGTCAGGCCAGGATATCCGGGTCGTCCACACCAACCCGACCGACTCGCCAGTGCCTTTTTCCATGTTCGTCAAGGCACCTGCCATGCACCGCGCTGCGACGCGGAGCGTCCAATTGCCCAAAGCAACGGAGGGCGAGATCCGCGCACGTATCCAGGAATTCAACCGCTCTGGCTTTGCCAAGCTCCTCGGCCCACGAGCAAGCGAATCACAAATGGGCATTGCAGGCGTGCGGACACAGGCGTCGACCGTCTATGCGGTCAACGATCAACGTCAGTGGAACGATATGAACGGTGTGGCGCGCACCGCCACGCTGGTCAAGCAGCAGACCGCCGCAGACGGAAAGGTGATCAACTTGTGGGTCGAGCACACTGAGCTTGCGCCGGACCGAATTAACCAAGCCATCGTCGATCAGATGCTGGACACGTATGCGCGCGCCGGCGGCGTCTACGACATGCTGACAGCCGTGGGGGGGCCGCTGTGGGGCGATCAACCTTACAATAACCTGTTGGCGCCCAACCAGCCGATCGACCTAGTTCTGCTCAACTTCGACCATAACGCCAAGCCGTTTGGGATGGTCGGCTACTTTCATGGGCTGAACAGCTTCCTGCAGAGCAGTGCCCCGAAGAGCAACGAATCGGTGTCGCTCTACCTCGATACGGAGACCATGTATTTGGGCGGAAGCTTTGGCTTGCAGGCATCTCTCATGACGCTGGCACACGAAGGCATGCATATGCAGAACTTCTACCGCCGGGCAGTCCTGAAAGGATCGGAATTTGCTTTCGACACTTGGCTGGAAGAACAGTCGGCCATGATGATGGAGGATTGGGCCAGCTTCAACGTTAACGCCACATTCAACAACGTCCGCGACGTTCGCATTCCGGACTTCGTAGCGACGACCGCCTACACATGCCCCTTGACGACCTTTACCAGCGGTGGCGACAACCCCTGCGACAGCTATTCGGTGAATGGGTCTTTTGGCGGATTCCTGAATCGCCAGCTCGGCCTCAGCTTCTACAAAGATTTGCTTACGCGCGAGGACAGTGCAGACTCCAAAACCCTGCTGGACAATGCGATCAGGGCGGCACGCGCAGATTCGAGTTTCAGCGCAGAAGCAGAGCGCTTCGCTGTGACGATGGCGTCGCTGATGCCTTCTAGCGGGGGAGCTTCTCGCTACAGTTTCCCAGCCCGAGCCGAAGGTGGCTTCCAGCTACCGGCAGTCAATCTCAAACCCCTCCAAGCCATTCAGAGCCTGCCGACATCACCCGCCACGCTGGCCGCGCATGCCGCGTTTGTGTCGCCGCGAGTTTCAGTGACGGGTGCCTACACCGACACCGTTACCGTGCCACCGGGTACAAACGCATGGGTGGTGATCCAGCCGAAGGAGTAAACCGTACCGCACCAAAAAAAGAGCAGCCTTGGCGGGCTGCTTTTTTTTCGCACAGATATCCACCACTGTCGCTTGCCGTGCGTCAGCACCGCGCTGACGCCGTAGCGATTCGGCAGCCGTATGCGTGGAAAAACAAAAAGCCCCGAACCAGTCGGGGCTTTCTTCGTGCAATCTGGAGGCGGAGGCCGGAATCGAACCGGCGTACACGGCTTTGCAGGCCGCTGCATAACCACTTTGCTACCCCGCCAGGGGTTCCGCACCGCATTGTAGCAATTCGTGAAGAACCGCGTGTTTTGCCGTGCCGATAAAGAAAAAGGGAAGCAAGGCTTCCCTTCGGGATTGGAGCGGGAAACGAGGCTCGAACTCGCGACCTCAACCTTGGCAAGGTTGCGCTCTACCAACTGAGCTATTCCCGCGTAACCGGTTATGCCGCCATGCCTTCACATCAACACGGCCACATATTTCAAAACTGGAGCGGGAAACGAGGCTCGAACTCGCGACCTCAACCTTGGCAAGGTTGCGCTCTACCAACTGAGCTATTCCCGCATTTTGGCTACCAGCACTGCCGTACAACCTTTGTGCTGCTAGACCGTTTGCGTCACATCACTGCAACGCGAGAACGAGATTATGGCAAAGAAGAATCGCCCTCGTCAACACTTTTGCGCAAGAGTTTTTAAAGGCTCATTTTGCGCGCTCGCGAATCTGCGGCCAGGCGAGCTTCATGTAGTACGCCATCGACCACAGCGTGAGCACCGCCGCCACGTAAATCAGCCACGTACCCCACACCTGCGCATCGATCATGCCGAACAGGCGGCCCTCGAACAGCAGCAGCGGAATCGCGATCATTTGGAAGGTCGTCTTCAGCTTGCCGAGGAAGTTGACGGCCACGCTCTTCGACGCGCCAATCTGCGCCATCCACTCACGCAGGGCGGAGATGGTGATCTCGCGGCCAATGATGACGAGAGCGATGACGTCGGACACACGGCCCAATGACAGCAGCACCAGCAACGCGGCGGCCACCATCAGCTTGTCGGCGACCGGATCGAGGAAGGCGCCGAAGGAGGAGGTTTGGTTCCAGCGGCGGGCGAGGAAACCGTCGAACCAATCGGTGAGGCTTGCAACGATGAAAAACACCGCGGCCGTCAGATTTTTGGCGGGCAGTGCCATCCAAGTGTCCGGCACGTAGAACACGCCCACCACCAGCGGGATCATGGCCACACGCAACCAGGTCAGGAGGATCGGGAAGTTGAAAGGCATGGCAAATCGAGAGGACAACCGCCGCGCGAGCTGAAACCAACGCGGCACGATGGGGCATTGTCGCCGATCAATGCAGCTGACGGTAGATTTCTTCGGCCAGGGTCTGCGAGATGCCCTCCACCGTGGCGAGTTCATCGACGCTCGCGGCCATCACGCCGCGCAATCCGCCGAAGCGCGCGAGCAACCGCTGCCGGCGCTTGGCGCCGATGCCTTCGATCTCTTCCAGCCGCGACGTGTTGCGCGCCTTGGCCCGCTTGGCGCGCATCCCTGTGATGGCAAAGCGGTGCGCCTCATCGCGAATCTGCGCCACAAGCATCAGCGCAGCGCTGCCCTGACCCAGCTCCAGTGACGGACGGCCGTCGGCGAAAACCAGCGTTTCGAGGCCGACTTTGCGACCTTCGCCCTTGGCCACACCGACGAGCAATCCAATATCGAGCCCCAGCTCCTCGAAGACCTGTCGCGCAACTTCCACCTGCCCCTTGCCACCGTCGATCAGCACGATGGTCGGCATGTTCGGGGTGTCTTCGCCAGCCTGCTCGACGATCTTCTGGTAGCGGCGCGTGAGGACTTGCCGCATGGCCGCGTAATCGTCGCCGGGGGTGATGTCCTGGATGTTGTAGCGGCGGTATTCGCTGTTTTGCATGGCGTGGCTGTGAAAGACCACGCACGAGGCCTGCGTGGCTTCGCCGGCGGTGTGACTGATGTCGAAGCACTCGACGCGCAGCGCGGCAAGGTCTTCCAGCTCGATACCGATGGTCTCGGCCAGCGCGCGCGTGCGGGCCTGCTGGCTGCCTTGCTCGGAAAGCCGACGCATCAGCGAGAGTTCGGCGCCCTTCTCCGCCATCTCGAGCCACGCGCGACGCCCACCCTGGGGCTGACGCACGACCGAGATGCGACGCCCGGCCTGCTCGGCCAGCGCATCGATCAGCTCGGTTGCGAGAATCGGATGACTGACCACCAGCACCGGCGGCACGAACTGATCGAGATAGTGCTGCGCAACGAAGGCTTCGAGGATGTCGCTGGCCATGCGTTCGGCATCGCGCGATGTTTCTGCAGCCGACACGCTATCGGCTTCGACATCCACACCGACAATGGCGGCGCCCTCTTCCACGTGCGTGGGAAAGTAAGCTTTGTCACCGAGATGACGCCCGCCGCGCACCATCGCCAGGTTCACGCAGGCGTGGCCGCCCTTGATGGCAACAGCCAGGATATCGATGTCACTGGCGTGGCCGACCTCTTCCACCGACTGCTGCTTGAGCACCGTCGACAACGCGCCGATCTGGTCCCGCACGATGGCAGCCTGCTCGAACGCCAGCGATTCGGCGTAGCGCTGCATCTTGTCCTGCAGCGTCTGCATAACCTCGTCTTGCCGGCCCTGCAGGAAACTGGCCGCGTTGGCGACATCGCGTGCGTAGTCCTCTGCGCTGATGGCCTGGACGCATGGGCCGCTGCAACGATGGATCTGGTGCAGCAGGCACGGCCGCGTGCGGTTGTTGAAGACCGTGTCTTCGCACGTACGGAGCCGGAACACCTTCTGCAGGATCTGCATGCTCTCGCGCACGGCATGCGCACTCGGGAATGGGCCGAAGTATTGATGCCTGCGGTCGGTTGCGCCACGGTAATACGCCATGCGCGGATACGCGTGCTGCGTGAGCTTTAGATATGGATACGACTTGTCGTCGCGAAACAGAATGTTATAGCGCGGCGCCAGGGCCTTGATGAGATTATTCTCGAGCAGCAGCGCTTCTGCTTCGCTGCGCACGACCGTGGTGTCGATGCGCGCGATCTTCGCCACCATCATCGCGATGCGCGGCGAGAGCAGCGTCTTGTTGAAGTAGCTCGACACGCGCTTCTTGAGGTCGCGTGCCTTGCCCACGTAGAGCACATTGCCCTGCACATCAAAATAGCGATACACGCCCGGCAGGTTCGGCAAGCGCGCGATATGCGCTTTCGCGTCGAATTCAGGCACGTTCGCGGGCGCGTTGGCCTCGACGCTCTCGGGCGTCTCAGGGGACTGGGGTTGCTTGGGGTCGGACGACATGGCGTTCGCTGAATCTGAGGCCGTCAGTGTAGAACAAGCTGCCGACTACAATGTCGGACCATCCTCTTTGCTGCCCGCCCCACCGTCCTGCATGCGCACCATCACATCCTGGGATCTCTTCTGCCGCGTCGTCGACAACTACGGCGATATTGGCGTCTGCTGGCGCCTGGCTCGCCAGCTTGCACAGGAGCACGGCCACACGGTCCGCCTGTGGGTAGACGATCTCCGCTCGTTCGAGAAAATCTGCCCTGCTGTCGACGCAAAGGCCGATGCCCAGCGCGTCTCGGGCGTGGATATTCGCCACTGGGCTGACGACGCGCAGGTCGCCAACCTACTCGCAGCGGACGCTCACCCGACGCTGCACGACGTGGTGATCGGCGCCTTCGCGTGCGCCGTCCCGGAGCCCATGCTGACGCTCATGGCCGAGCGGGCATCCCAGGGATCGGCGCCCGTGTGGATCAATCTGGAATACCTCAGCGCAGAGAATTGGGTGGCAGAACACCACGCGATGCAATCCCCACATGTACGGCTGCCGCTCATCAAGCACTTCTTCTTTCCCGGTTTTGCCCGCAATACCGGCGGCTTACTGCGGGAAGCGCACCTTGGCGCACAACGCAAGACGTTCGAGGCAAGCCCGGCTGCCCATCAGGCTCTGTGGCACCGCCTCGGCGTCGACGATCTGATGGGCGATAACCCCGACGCCCTGCGCGTGAGCCTGTTCGCCTACGCCAACCCGGCGCTGCCGACGCTCGTCGCTCAATGGGAAGCATCGTTCCAGCCGGTGGTCTGCCTGGTCCCCGAAGGTTTGGCGGCACAGCAGATCGCCGGCCTCTTGAGCGACGCCGGAGGCGCCCAGACAGGCGCCCGGTGGAAGCGCGGCAACCTCAGCGTTGCCGTTGTGCCGTTTGTGCCGCAGGAGCATTACGACGCGCTGCTCTGGGCGTGCGACATCAATTTCGTACGAGGGGAAGACTCGTTTGTGCGCGCCCAATGGGCACTAAAGCCCTTTGTCTGGCACATCTACCCGCAAAGCGACGACGTGCACCTTACGAAGCTGGACGCCTTTCTGGCCCGCTATACCCCGGCGCTGGAAGAGGCCGACGCTAGGGCGCTGGTTGCCTTCTGGCACGCCTGGAATGGTGCGCCTGCGTCACTCGACTGGAACCAGTTTTCGGCTACGGTGCCTCGCTTGCGCGCACGAGCGGTCACGTGGGAGCAAAGCTTGATGCAACTGGGCGATCTCGCCGCGAATTTGGTGGCATTTTGCGAAAAACAGGTAAAATAGCGGGCTGATCTGTATGCGACCCCCGGCTCTGACCTGGTTCGCGCGGCCCGGAGGGTATCGCGCGGTGCTTCGTTGCTTGGCGCGCATCGAACCCTCTTACTCTCAGGAAATGTGAAATGGCTTTGAAAATCGCGCAAGAACTCCGCGCTGGCAACGTGTTCATGATCGGCAACGACGCAATGGTCGTGCTCAAGACCGAGTACAGCCGTTCGGGCCGTTCGGGCGCCGTCGTCAAGATGAAGTACAAGAACCTGCTGACGGGCGCAGGCGGCGAGTCGGTGTTCAACGCCGACGACAAGATGGACCAAGTCATCCTGGAGAAGAAGGAAGCCGAGTACTCCTACTTCGACGGCTCGATGTACGTGTTCATGGACCCGGTCACGTACGAACAGTACAACGTTGAGCCCGCCGCCATGGGCAGCGCGCTGAACTACCTGCAAGACGGCATGAAGGTCGAAGTGACGTTCTACAACGAGAACGCCATCTCGGTGGAACTGCCGACCACGGTTGTCCGCGAAATTGTCTACACCGAGCCGGCCGTCAAGGGCGACACGTCGTCGGGTAAGGTGCTGAAGGCAGCTCGCATCAACGACAACGAAGAATTCGTGATCATGGTGCCGCTGTTCTGCAACATCGGCGAGAAGATCGAAATCGATACGCGTACAGACGAGTACCGTAGCCGCGCCAAGTAAGCTGGCGTCTCGGCAAGAAGAAAGGCTCCCTCGGGAGCCTTTTCTTTTTTCCAGCAGTCTTCTTGGGGTTCCGACGTTACTTGATGAGCTTCGCCTCGCGCAATGTGCGCAGCGCCTGCTTGTAAGCCGATTGCTGCTGCAGCTTTGCCCAGTCCTTTACGGCGCGACCACCAAACAGCCGACGCACGCGCCGCTGCGACGCCTTGCCCATCGGCACATCAAGCTCGCCGAGCAGTTGGTCGGCTTTATCCGGCGCATTGCAGATCAAGACCATGTCGCAGCCCGCCGTGAGCGCTGCTCGCGCACCGTCAACGACCGTGCCTGCAACGCTCGCGCCTTCCATGCTCAGGTCATCGCTGAAAATCACGCCGTCAAAGTTGAAATGCGCGCGCAGCATGTCCTGCAGCCAGAAGCGAGAGAAGCCGGCCGGGTTCGGATCGACCGCTGAATAAATCACGTGCGCCGGCATCACGGATTGCAGGCCGATGCCCATCCAGCCGTAAGGCTGCGCGTCGTCGGCGAGGATGGCCTCCAGCGGACGCTCGTCCACCGGCACGGCGACGTGCGAATCCGCTTGGACGTAGCCGTGACCGGGGAAATGCTTGCCACAGTTGGACATGCCGGCCAGGCGCAGGCCCAGCGTCAAGTGGTTGGCTAGCATCGTGACCACGCGAGGGTCGCGATGGAACGCGCGATCGCCGATCACGCTGCTGCTGCCGTAGTCGAGATCGAGCACGGGCGTGAAGCTGAGGTCGATATCGCACGCGCGCAGTTCTGCGGCCAGTATGTAGCCGCAGGCGGTGGCAGCGCGCGTAGCGGCTAGCACATCGGTGTCCCAGAGCTTGCCCAGCGCGCCCATGGCGGGCAGATGCGTGAAACCGTCGGTCTTGGCGCGCTGCACGCGACCGCCTTCGTGGTCGATGCAAATCAGCACGTCGCTCCGAATCGCGCGAATGGCCTGCGTGAGGGCCGTCAACTGCGCGCGCGATTCAAAGTTGCGCGCAAACAGGATCACGCCGCCCGTCAACGGATGGGCAATGCGCCGAACATCGTCGGGGCCGAGTTCCAGGCCGGCGACATCCAGAACGATCGGGCCGGGGTGCTTCTGCTTCTTGGTTGGAGTCATGCGGAGGATTTCGTTTGCAACTCGGCGACGGCGAATGCGACTGCATAGTCGCGCTCGTCCGTCACACTGATCTGGATATGAAGGCCGTGCTGCGCAATCCAGTCGGCCAGTTCGCCGCTATAGCGCACCACCGGTTGGCCGGAGGGCAGATTGAGTGTCTGTACCGCACGCCATGTCATCGGCCACCGCATGCCCAGGCCGATGGCCTTGGACACGGCTTCCTTGGCGGCAAAGCGGGTGGCAAGAAACGCAAGGCCCCGCCGCTCCGAGCGAGCCTTGCGGGCATGGTAGACACGCAGCTCATCGGGGCCCAGCACCTTTTCGGCGAAACGGCCGTTGGTCCGCTGCATCACGCCTTCAACGCGCTCGATCTGGATGATGTCGGTGCCGATGCCATAAATCGCGCCAGACACCGAGGCGGATGCAGCCTGTTCGTTCATACCGGCATGCCCGGATGTGCGGCCGCCGGCGTGGTGGAAGACAGCCGTGCCGCAACCATGATCGCTTTCATCTCGCGCACCGCGTTCTGCCAGCCGGCAAATACCGCATGCGCAACGACGGCGTGGCCGATATTCAGTTCATGAATGCCCGCGATGGCCGCGATTGGCTGCACGTTCGTGTAGTGGAGGCCGTGACCTGCGTTCACGCGCACGCCCCAGCGGATGCCCTCTTCCACCGCGGTTTCGATGCGGACGAGTTCGGCGCGCAACTCGGCATCGTCGGTCGCTTCGGCGTAGCGGCCCGTGTGCAATTCAATGACCGGGGCGCCCGCAGCGGCGGCGGCCTCGATCTGCGCCGCATCCGGATCGATGAACAGCGAGACGCGGATGCCTGCGTCGGCCAGTTGCTTGCAGGCGGCTTGCACCTTAGCGAAACCGCCCACCACGTCCAAGCCACCTTCAGTGGTCACTTCCTGACGACGCTCGGGCACGAGGCAGACGTCTTGCGGGCCGATATCGCACGCGATGTCGAGCATCTCCTGCGTGACGGCGCACTCCAGGTTCATGCGCGTGCGCAGCTGCGGCCGCAGCGCGCGCACATCGGCGTCCTTGATGTGGCGGCGATCTTCGCGCAGGTGCAGGGTGATGAGATCGGCGCCGGCTTCTTCAGCCAGGAGTGCTGCGGCGACCGGATCCGGATAAGTGGTGCCGCGCGCGTTGCGCAGCGTGGCGACGTGGTCGATGTTGATGCCCAGGTCGATGATTCCCGGCGAGGCATGAAAGATCATAGTTTCTGCAAGTCGATCAGGATCTGGCGCGTCGAAAGCGGCGTGCCATGCAAATGATAATGCAGCAGGAAACGCATCAGGCTGCGGCTTTGCTGCGCGGTCGTCGGGCGTGAACCGTAATCGTCCCGCTCCATGTCTATCAGCGTCTGGCCGCGCAAGACGGGCCAGGACGATGGATCGCTCGGCAGCGTGCGCCGGATGCCTCGCTCAGGGTGATAGACGTATTCGGCATCGGCCTGCACGGGTTCGCCGTCGATACAGCGATCAAGCTGGGCAGCAAAGCCGGTCTCACGGAGAAGCACACGTTCGAACGCGCGCAGCGTAAAGGCCGCAGGTTCGCCATGGGCGAGCTTATTGAGCGTTTCAACGTAATGCGCGAACAGCACCGGGTGGCCGTCTTCGCGGGCGACAAACTTGACGAGCAGTTCGTTCAGATAGAACCCGGACAGCAGTCCCTCCCCGCCCAGCGGCAGCATGCCGCCGACCCACTCGGCACGGGTCAGCGTGCGCACATCGCCGCGGCCGCTCCAGGACAGCGACAGCGGCTGGAAGGTCTGCAGCACCGCACGCAGCGCCGAATGCGGCCGCTTGGCCCCCTTGGCGACCAGCGCCATGCGCCCGTAATCCGGCGTGAAGACATCGATGATGAGGCTGGTTTCCCGATACGGGTAACTGTGCAGCACAAACGCTGGCTGCGCAGCAACACGCGTCTCGGAGCGCCCGGCAGGAAAGCTCTTGCGCGGCGCGGCGCCGGCAACGCCTTCTTCGGCCAGCCATTCCGCGGCTTCGTCCGGAATCGGATCGGATCGTCCCGCCATCGAGCGTGTGTAGAGTGGCCCGGCTCAGTGGTTATTCGTAGCCGTAAGCACGCAGGCCGGCTTCGTTGTCCGCCCAGCCGCTCTTGACCTTGATCCAGACCTCCAGATATACCTTGCCGTCGAACAGTTTTTCCATGTCCATGCGGGCTTCGGTGGAGATCTGCTTGAGCTTGGCGCCTTTTGCGCCAATGATCATCGCCTTGTGTGCGTCGCGGTCGACCAGGATGGTCACAAACACACGGCGCAGGCGGCCTTCGGTTTCGAATTTGTCGACGATGACGGTGCTGGAATACGGCAACTCGTCGCCAGTCCAACGGAAGACCTTCTCGCGAACGATTTCGGCGGCCAGGAAGCGCTCGCTGCGATCGGTCAGCGCTTCGGGGTCGTACATCGGCTCGCCTTCCGGCAGGTACGGGCGCACGATGCCGAGCAGGCGGTCGATGTCGTCGCGGTTCTTGGCCGACATCGGCACAATTTCTGCAAACGGAAACACCTGCGCCATATCCTGCAGGAAGACGGCAACCATCTCGGCGCGCGTGTACGCATCGAGCCGGTCGACCTTGTTGACGATCAGGATCACGGGCGTCTCGCGCGGGAGCAGAGAGAGCACCTTTTCGTCGTCCGGGCCGTATCGGCCGGCTTCGACCACGAACAACACGGCGTCCACCGACGTGAGCGTGGACGTGACGGCGCGGTTCAGCGAACGATTCAGCGCGGTGGCGTGACGTGTCTGGAAGCCCGGCGTATCGACGAAGACGAACTGCGCGTCATCGGTCGTCTGAATGCCCGTGATGCGGTGGCGCGTGGTCTGCGCCTTGCGCGAAGTGATGCTGACCTTCTGGCCCACCAGGGCGTTCATCAGCGTGGATTTGCCAACGTTCGGTCGCCCGACAATGGCGACCATGCCGCAGCGGAACCCCTCCGGCACGCCGGATTCTGGCTGCGGAGGCTGCAATGGGGTGTCGCTCATTTACCTGATTATTCCTTCAACCTGAGAGACAACTGCGGATCGGGCGGCGTAGCCTGCTTGCGCGTCTTGCCGGTGCGCTCGGCGCGGCTGCGCTTGACGAGTTGCGGCACCAGGCGATGCGCCTCTTCCAGGGCCAGCTTGGCCGCCGATTGTTCGGCCGCGCGCCGCGATGCCCCGCTGCCGGAGACGCGAATCTCCAGCTTCGGGATCGAGCACTCGACCTCGAACTGCTGATTATGCGCCGCGCCGTGGGTGGCAACCACCGTGTACAGCGGCAACGCAATCTTGTGACCTTGGAGGTACTCCTGTAACAGCGTCTTGGCATCCTTGCCCAGCGTACGGGGGTCGACCTGTTCAAGGATCGGGATATAGAGCTTGCGGATCAGCGTCCGAGCCGCATCGAAGCCGCCGTCGAGAAACACCGCCCCGAAAATCGCTTCGAGCGCGTCAGCCAGGATGGAAGGCCGGCGAAAACCACCGCTCTTCAACTCCCCTTCGCCCAGACGCAGGGCATCGGGCAACTGCAACATCTGCGCGATCTCATACAGCGCCTGTTGCTTGACCAGATTAGCCCGCACGCGCGAGAGATCGCCTTCATCCAGCTTGCCGAACATGCCGTAAAGCATGTCGGCGACGGCGCAATTCAGAATCGAATCACCAAGAAATTCCAGGCGCTCATTGTGCATCGCGCTGTGGCTGCGATGGGTGAGCGCCTGCTGCAGCAACTCCGGTTTGCTGAAGCGGTAGCCAAGACGTTGCTGTAGTGCATCCAGACTCATGTCAACGCTGGGTCCCCGAATAGGTGATCACCAGACCGATGGGGCCATACAACGGGACCTCGCGCTTGTACGAGAAACGCACCGCCTGAATGGAGCCGCCGCCGTCCAGCACTTCCAGATCTTCACCTTTGATCGACGTGATGTCGTCGATCGCAGCCTGCTTATCAAACGCGCTGGCCACCTCTTCGCGCGTGCTTGCACGCTCACGCGCCTGCTTCACAGCACGCGTGATGGCTTGGTATTCCATCAGGCTCGGCACAGACCGAATGGCTGGCAGCACAAACGTAATCAGCACGATGATGCCGATCAGGATGCCAAACATGGTAATCCCGCGCGACGGGCGTTTCAGACCGGCCTGACGAATCCGCATTGCATTTCCCCCGTTTTGCAATTGCCGAGTTTTAGTAAGATATTTTTGCGTCACTTAGTGGATCAGTGGAAAGCACCGATCCGCTTCATATCACCCAGATTCATCCAGATGAAGAATGCCTTCCCGACGATGTTCTTGTCCGGCACGAAGCCCCAGTAACGGGAATCCGCGCTGTTGTCGCGATTATCGCCCATCATGAAATAGTGACCTGCAGGTACCTTGCAGGTAAACCCGGTCTGATTGTATGTGCAGTTTTCGCGGAACGGAAAATCGTCCGGGCCCGAAACATAAGCCGGGCGGTCGGCGTCGTTCAGGATGTTATGCGTGACGTTGCCCAGCGTCTCCTGGTACTGCTTCGAATACGTCAGGCGTTCACCATCAAGGTAGTCTGACTGCGGCGCGTAGGTGGCCGGCTGGCCGTTCACCGTCAAGCGCTTGTTGTCGTACTTCACCACGTCGCCGGGCACGCCGATCACGCGCTTGATGTAGTCCATCGACTCGTCTTTCGGGTAGCGGAAGACCATCACGTCGCCGCGTTGTGGCTCGTTTAGCTCCACGATCTTCTTGTTCATGATCGGCAAGCGAACGCCATACGTGTACTTGTTGACGAGGATGAAGTCGCCGATCTGCAGCGTCGGAATCATCGAGCCCGACGGAATCTTGAACGGTTCAATCACGAACGAGCGCAGGAGGAACACCGCGGCAATCACTGGGAAGAAGCTGGCGGTGTACTCCAGCCACCAAGGCTGGCGCAGCTTGTCTTCGGCCAGTTGCAAACGGGCTGCACCGATGTCACCTCCACCGCCATATTGCGCCTGCACCTGCGCGCGCGCATCAAATTCAGCCAGCGCCGCGGCTGCGGCCGCCTGGCGCTGGCGCTGGAACACGAGCTTGTCAGCCACCCAAGCAATGCCGGTGAGTACGACGAGAACAAACAGAATCAGGGCGAAGTTCATGGAGGAGAGATCGTCCGAGCGAGGTCTGAATTATTTTTCTTCGACGCGCAGGATGGCCAGGAAAGCCTCTTGCGGAATTTCAACGGTACCAACCTGCTTCATGCGCTTCTTGCCCTCTTTCTGCTTCTCGAGGAGCTTCTTCTTGCGCGAAATATCACCGCCGTAGCACTTGGCCAGCACGTTCTTGCGCAGCGCCTTGACGTTTTCGCGGGCGATCACATTGGCGCCAATGGCCGCCTGAATCGCAACGTCATACATCTGGCGCGGAATGATCTCGCGCATCTTGGCAGCCACTTCACGACCGCGGTATGTGCTGTTCGAACGGTGGACGATGATGGACAAGGCATCGACCTTGTCGCCGTTGATTAGGATGTCGACCTTGACCACGTCCGACACGCGGTATTCCTTGAACTCGTAATCCATTGACGCATAACCGCGCGAAACGGACTTCAACCGATCGAAGAAGTCCAGCACGATCTCGCCCATCGGGATTTCGTAGGTCAACTGGACTTGGCGGCCGTGGTAGCTCATGTTGATCTGCGAGCCACGCTTCTGCTCGCACAGCGTGATCACAGCGCCCACGTAATCCTGCGGCATGTACAGGTTGACCGTGACGATCGGCTCGAGAATCGCCTCGATCTTGCTCGGGTCCGCCGGCATCTTGGCCGGGTTTTCCACCTGCACCATCGTGCCATCGCGCAGTTGCACCTGATAAACCACCGTCGGCGCGGTGGTGATCAGGTCCATGTCGAACTCGCGCTCCAGGCGTTCCTGCACGATCTCCATGTGCAGCAGGCCCAGGAAGCCGCAGCGGAAGCCAAAGCCCAGTGCCTGCGACACTTCGGGCTCGTACTGGAGCGACGCGTCGTTAAGCTTGAGTTTTTCCAGCGATTCGCGCAGCGCTTCGTACTGGTTTGCTTCCACCGGATACAAGCCCGCAAACACCTGCGGCTTGACTTCCTTGAAGCCCGGCAGCGGGGCGTCCGCCTTGCGCGGCGCCACGTGGGTAATCGTGTCGCCCACCTTGGCAGCCTTCAGTTCCTTGATGCCCGCGATGACGAAGCCCACCTGCCCGGCAGACAGCGATTCACGCGGCATCGACTTCGGCGAGAACACGCCCACCTGCTCCACCAAGTGCTGCGCACCGGTTGCCATCAGCAGGACTTTGTCCTTCGCGCGCAGCGTGCCGTTCACCACGCGCACCAGCATCACCACGCCGACGTAGTTGTCGAACCACGAGTCGATGATCAGCGCCTGCAGCGGCGCAGCCGGATCGCCCTTCGGCGCGGGCACTTTGGCGATCAGCGCTTCGAGCACATCGGCCACGCCCACACCTGTCTTGGCGGAGCAGCGCGTCGCGTCGGTCGCGTCAATGCCGATCACGTCCTCGATTTCCTGGATCGCATTGTCAGGATCGGCCGCGGGCAAGTCGATTTTGTTGAGCACCGGCACCACTTCCACGCCCAGTTCGATGGCGGTGTAACAGTTGGCGACGGTTTGGGCTTCCACACCCTGAGAGGCGTCAACAACCAGCAGAGCGCCCTCGCACGCGGACAGCGAGCGGCTGACCTCGTAGCTAAAGTCAACGTGTCCGGGGGTATCAATCAGGTTGAGGTTATAGACCTTACCGTCCTGAGCCTTATAAGACAGGGCGGCAGTCTGCGCCTTGATGGTGATGCCGCGCTCCTTCTCGATATCCATCGAGTCCAGCACTTGGGCTTCCATTTCGCGGTCGGAAAGCCCGCCACACAGCTGGATGATGCGGTCGGCCAGCGTCGATTTGCCGTGGTCGATGTGGGCGATGATCGAAAAATTGCGGATATTGTCCATCGAATGCGTCGAAAAGCGCCCATCCCGGGCGCGTCTGCCGGGAGCGCGAGCGGCTTCCGGCATGGCCGGCGCGCATAGGGTGCGTCGGCGGGAGGTATTGGGTTCAAAGCCGAGGTTGCAGCACAAGCATCGTGCAATGCAAAAATCGGCGCTAACAGGCGATTTTACCGGATTTTATTGGGCTTCCCGCGCCTCTTTTTGCGGCAGCGGCGTTACCTCAGCTATGCGCAGTTTGTGCAGCGAGCCATGCCTGCACAGCTTGCACATCGAGAAAGTGGTGGCACAGCTCGCGCGCATCTTCCGGCGGCGTTTCCGGCGCGCCAGTCATCAGAACAGGCACCAATTCATTAAACCGCGTCTCGAGCGCCGGGGCGCTGTCGACGTCAACTTCGTGCAGCACAAAAGAAAAACCGCGCTGGAGTGGCTCCAGCGCGTTTTTCATGTCATCGCACAGATGGCAATACGTGCGTCCGTAGAGTGTGAGTTCGATCACTGGCCGCTACCTGACCGGGCCGCGCTCGGACGCAGTGTCACCACCTGGGTGGCGTCGCCGCGACGCACAAACACGGCAACCATGCGGTTCTTGTCGAGCTTGGAGACCACCTCGTTGAACTGCTTGGCGTTGGTGACGTCCGTATCGCCCACGCGCAGGATCAGATCGCCCGGGCGAATGCCTACACGCGCCGCCGGCCCTTCTGACACCTGCACCTCGACGCCACTCTTGGTCTTGAACTCTCGACGCGCGCCCTCAGACAAGTCAGCCACCACCAGCCCCAGTGCGTTCGGCTTGCCCGGGCCCTGCTGGCTGCTATCGGGCTGGGCGCCCTTGGTGCGCTGGGCAACCTTCGTGTCGGCCTGCAACTCGGCGACCGTCACGGTCAGATCGCGCGTCGCGCCCTTGCGCCACACCTGCACGGTAGCGCGCGTGCCCGGCTTCGTCTCGCCGACTTGGCGCTGCAGGTCGCCCGCCTTCTCGATATCGCGGCCGTTGTACTTCAAAACGATGTCACCAGCCTCGATGCCGGCCTTGTCCGCAGGCCCACCCGACTCGACATTGCCGACATAGGCGCCGCGCGCACGGCCCAGACCCAGCGACTCTGCTGCGTCCTTCGGCACGTTGTCGATTGCCACGCCGATGCGGCCCCGCGTCACGCGGCCCGTTGCCTTCAACTGCTCAGCCACGCGCATCGCCTCGTCGATCGGGATCGAGAACGAGATGCCCATGTAGCCCCCGCTCTGGCTGTAGATCTGGTTGTTGATGCCGATCACCTCACCACGCAGGTTGATCAGCGGGCCGCCCGAGTTGCCTGGGTTGACAGCCACATCGGATTGGATGAACGGCAGGTAGTCGCCGGTATCGCGTCCCTTGGCCGACACAATGCCCGCCGTCACCGTATTGTCGAGGCCAAACGGAGACCCAATCGCAAGCACCCACTCGCCAACGCGCACCTTGTCGGAATCGCCGAGCTTGAGGCTGGGCAACCCCGTCGCCTCCACCTTGACGAGCGCTACATCGGTGCGTTTGTCCAGGCCGATCAGCTTGGCTTTGTACTCGCGTTTGTCGATCAGCGTGACGTAGATGGTTTCCGCGCCTTCCACCACATGCGCGTTGGTCAGGATGTAGCCGTCACCCGAGATGATGAAGCCGGAACCGACGCCACGGCTCTGCTCCTCTTCCTGTTGGGGCGGCGCGTTGCGACGTTTCTGGCCCTGCCCGGGCATGCCAGGCATCGGCACACCAAAGAAGCGGCGGAAGAACTCGGCCATGTCATCATCGTTCGGACCACCCTGCTGCATACGGACCTTTTCGGTCGTGCGGATGTTGACGACAGCGGGGCTGACTTTCTCGACCAGATCGGCAAAATCGGGAAGGCCATACGTGCCCGTAGCCACGCTACCCGTGGCGTTCTGGGCGTGGGCGGGCGTCAGCGCGCTCCCGACCGCCACGGCGGCGGCAACGCACAGTAGACGCAAAGCGTGAACGGATCGAGCGGTACGCATGAAGGCTCCCCGGGGCAAAAACAGATAGAAAAATGGGATCGCGGCGGCCGCGCCGCGCGTCCACGGCAGGTGCCGGCTGCGGCTACTGTGGCGCGCCGACAGGCTTGTTGGTCGCGTTGGCGGACACCGGCTTGTAGTCGACTGCTGCGCCAAACTGCTTGATGGTAGCAAACGGAACTTCGCCTACCACGGTCAGCCAGAAATCGGCAACACGTCGCACCATCACATGCGTGGCCCCTTGCGAGATAAAGCCCTCGCGACGCGTGCGTTTTTCCGACACCGGCTCAATGAAGAGCGACAGCCCTGCGAGCCCGTCACTGAACACGACCTGCTGGACCTCGAAACCAGAAGCGTTCTTGCCGGCCGGCGCAACGTCGCCCAGTGGACGGCGAACCTCACGGATTTTCTGGAAGCCCTTGACGGGGTTGCCGATCGTCCAGCCTTGCTCGGCCAGGTTGGTCGGCTGCGTCACGATCTCGTACTGATTCCAGCCGTTCAGGTTCTTGAACGCAGCTACGATCTTCTGCTTTTCCGACGGCACACCCAATTCCACTTGCGAGAACGCGACCTGCTCAAGCACCTTGCCGTCTTCACCGATGGTCTGGGCACGCATGAGCAAACCACTGTTACGCTCCGCCCAGATACGGTAGGCATAGCGGTAGCCGTCCTTCGGATCGAGCTGGAAGACTTCGCAATCCATGCCCGCGACTCGCTCCGTCGGTAGATGGCGCATGTCGTATTGATCGAGCACATCGCCATTGGTGGTGGCGAGCAGCGCGGGGAAGCTGTCCTTGTGCTCCTGCTTCTCCGTCACAACGAGTTTGACGTCGTAAATCAGGTTCCGGACGACGTCATTCTGGCGCAGCATTTCGCGCTGCTTGCCGTCCAGCGCTTCGACGCGCTCGTACTCATTATTGAAGAGATCGGAGTAATGCTGGATGCGGGTGGAGTGCATGCCGGTGCCACGCTGATACGTCAGCGTGCCGACATAGTTCTGCTTGAGCGCCGCGCGATGGATTTTGGCGAGCCAGGAGGCGGCCTCCTTGCGCGGCATGGGATCGGGCTGCGGCTGAGCAGCAGTCGCCAGCGCCGAAACACACAGAAGAAGAAAAACCGACCGACGAACGGCCTGCAGCTTGCGGGCGCCTGCCCCGGCAACGGGGTGCCACACCTTCGACATGGATGCCCGCATTATTCCTGATTGGAGTCCTGGGTGTTCGCCACCCCGTTGGCCACTGCACGCAGATAAGGAACCACCATACCGTTGGTCGCCGACTGGCGGTGAGCGCTCAAGTATTCGTCCAGACGGGCATCACGGATCATTGGCGTATCGTCGGTTGCCGCCACGGTCAGCGCCTGCGCGCCGCCGCCCTGCGTCGCTTTGGCGACCAACGCTGGAGAGCCGTCGGCACCATCGGCAGGACCGCGCAACTGCGGCACGACAACCCAGCTAACGGCCGCCACCGCCGCCGCCACCGCGGTCGTCGGCATGATGCGGCGGACCCAAGCGGGGCTGACCAGGAAGCGGTGCCTCTGCTGGGCTTTCGCGCGCTGTGCCACAGCCGGCACCAGCAGATGCGGCTCAGCGTCGAGCTTGGCCGAGAACCGGCTGACGAAATCTTCTGAGGAAAGCGTGTTCAGAAGATCTTCCGACCGGAGCACGTCTCCGATCAGTTGATATTCGCGCCAATGCGCAGCGCCCTCACCATCCTTGGCGAGCTCGACCGCAGACGACACCTCGTGCGCCGCGACTTCGCCGTCCATCAAAGCAGAGATGCGCTGCGCGAACTCCGCTTCTGCTGTTTGCAATTGAGCCTGACCCATTTCCCGACCCCAAAAACTCCAACGTCCAATCAACGATCCGAGAGAAGACTTCCCGAGGTTTCACCGTTTGCAGCCGCATGCGGCCGCCGGCTTGTCATATCGGCTGGCTACCACCGTTTGCCCTCCACTGTTCCCAGCAGGGGGCGCAATTTCTCGGCAATCGCCTCGCGCGCCCGGAAAATGCGGGACCGGACCGTGCCGATCGGGCATTCCATTGCCTCAGCGATTTCCTCATAGCTCAGACCCTCGATCTCCCGCAGTGTGATTGCAGTACGCAATTCTTCGGGCAGCGCTTCCATTGCACGGTTGACCGTTTCGGCCACCTGCTTGGTGTGCAGCATGGAGTCCGGCGTATTGATATCCCTTAGTAGCTCACCGTCGGCAAAAGTTTCAGCCTCTTCGGTGTCGATGTCGCTGGACGATTCAGGGCGCCGACCCTGCGTCGCTAGGTAATTCTTCGCCGTGTTGACGGCGATGCGATACAGCCACGTATAGAACGCGGATTCCCCCCGGAACTGGGGCAACGCACGGTAGGCCTTGATAAAGGCATCCTGTGCCACATCCTCGACTTCGGCCGGGTCACGGATCAGGCGGGAGACGAGCCGAATGATCTTCCGGTGATACTTGACCACCAGCAGTTCAAACGCTCGCTTATCGCCTTGCTGGACGCGCTCGACGAGGATCTGGTCGGCTTCGCGTTCGCTCACGGATTCTTCACCTGCAGTGTATCGCCTTGAATTTATGTGACTCGGAAACGTTGTATTTTACCTACGACACACCGGACACCTGGGAAACCAGCCGCGGGGGCCCCAGGCGCAACAGACTTCGCATACGACGTAGCGTCCTGGCGGAAAACCAGGGCGGCATCAGCACGAAAATCTGTGGACACCACCCGCGTCGCGCGACCCCAAGGACCAAGACGCGCTCACCCAGTGGCCATGACCATAGCAGAGGCGCATTTTGGACCGCTTTTGACGCTTTCAATCGGACCTGCCACACGGCTTGCCCCGGCTCTCCGTCCTCTTTGAGACGAGCGCGCCACATCAGTTCCATTGCGAGCGGTGAACGGTTCACCATCAAGGGAACGCAGGCAGCCATCGTCAACCCGGTGATGGCGCCCCAGGTAAACCAAGGCAATGCGGCGCCCCATGCCTTGATCGCCCACAACACCACCGCGCAGACAAGAACAGCCATGCCGAATCGGCTGATCGCGCATAACCGCCGATACGGCGCTGGAAATACAAGGAGCTGAATAACCAAGACAAAAAGGAAGCGGCACGCGCCCTGGGGCGAAGTGCCGCTCTGCCTTACGGGCGCTTGAACACCAGCGTACCGTTCGTACCGCCGAAGCCGAAGTTGTTCTTCACGGCCACGTCGATCTTCATGTCCCGCGCGGTGTTCGCGCAGTAATCCAGATCGCACTCGGGGTCTTGGTTGAAAATGTTGATGGTCGGCGGCGATACCTGATTATGCAGCGCGAGCACCGTAAACACCGACTCCAAACCGCCCGCGCCACCCAGCAAGTGACCAGTCATGGACTTTGTGGAGTTCACGACGATCTTGGCCGCGTGATCGCCAAAAGCCGCCTTGATGGCTTCGGATTCGTTCTTGTCGCCGAGCGGCGTGGACGTGCCGTGCGCATTCAGGTAATGCACCTGATCTGCGTTCATGCCGGCATCGCGCAGTGCGTTCAGCATGCAGCGGCGAGGGCCGTCCATGTTCGGTGCCGTCATATGGAAAGCGTCACCGCTCATGCCGAAGCCGGCAACTTCTGCGTAAATCGTGGCGCCGCGAGCCTTTGCCGACTCGTATTCTTCCAGCACCATCACCCCCGCACCTTCGCCAAGGACGAAGCCGTCGCGGTCCTTGTCCCAGGGACGGGAGGCCGTAGCCGGATCATCGTTGCGCGTCGACAGCGCACGGGCGGCAGCAAAGCCACCAATGCCCAGCGGCGAAACGGTCGATTCGGCACCGCCGGCCACCATTGCGTCGGCATCGCCCGCCTGGATGAGGCGCACGGCCAGCCCAATGCTATGCAGACCGGTCGTGCAAGCCGTGACGGCCGCCAGATTCGGCCCCTTCAGGCCAAACATGATGCTCAGATGGCCGGAAATCATGTTGATGATCGAACCCGGCACAAAGAACGGCGAAATACGACGCGGACCGCGATCGACGTAGGTCTGGTGCGTATCTTCGATCATCGGCAGGCCGCCGATACCGGAACCGACCAGCACGCCGATGCGCTCCGCATTGGCTTCGGTCACTTCCAGCCCGCTGTCCTTGAGCGCCTGCACGCCGGCAGCAATGCCGTAATGGATGAACGTATCCATGTTGCGGGCTTCCTTCGCCGGGATGTATTCCTCGGCGTTGAAACCCTTCACCTCACCGGCGAAATGCACGGCCAGGTTCGACGGATCGAATTTGGTGATGGTGGCGATCCCGGACTTGCCGGCGACCAGATTGGCCCACCCCTCGGCGACCGAGTTCCCCACCGGAGAGACCAGCCCCAGGCCGGTTACGACTACGCGACGACGGCTCACTATGCTTTCCTGCAACTCTGTATCAGCGACAAAGGCCACAGAAAACGCGCCACCCGGTCAAACCGGACAACCGCCCTTTCTGTGGCCCGCGATGTCAAGAGATCGATTGACGCTTACGCCTTGACGTGGGCGGTCGCGTAATCGATGGCTTGCTGCACCGTGGTGATCTTCTCGGCTTCTTCGTCCGGGATTTCCATACCGAACTCATCTTCCAGAGCCATCACCAGCTCAACCGTATCGAGCGAATCCGCGCCCAGATCGTTCACGAACGACGATTCGTTCTTGATGTCTGCTTCGGCCACGCCGAGTTGCTCAGCAACGATCTTCTTAACGCGTGCGTCGATGTTGTCCATTTAACCCTCCAGGGAAGTATTCGACAAAAAGTGCGCGCATTCTAGCAGGTTTGCGCGACGAAAAACCGCGCCGGAAACCATGCAAAAAATGCGCCAAACATGAAGCTAAAAGCCAGTTAAATCGGCGATCGCACAGGATTTGCACATGCGCAAGACTCTGCACTCTCACCGCCGGGACGGCTTCCTTATCCCATGTACATGCCGCCGTTGACGTGCAGCGTCGAGCCTGTAATGTAGCCTGCCGCCGGTGACGCAAGGAAGGCAACCGCGCTGGCGATATCCTCGGGGGCGCCGAGGCGGCCCAACGGAATCTGCGCCTTCAGCGCGGTATGTTGCTCTTCGGACAGGACCTTCGTCATGTCAGTGTCGATAAAGCCCGGCGCGATACAGTTCACGGTGATGTTACGACTGCCGATCTCACGAGCCAGTGCGCGGGCCATGCCCTCGACGCCGGCCTTGGCTGCGGCGTAGTTTGCCTGACCCGGGTTGCCAGCGGAACCCACGACCGACGTGATGTTGATGATGCGGCCACCACGCGCCTTCATCATCGGACGCAGCACGGCGCGGGACAGGCGGAACACGGCGGAGAGGTTCGTATCAATAACCGACACCCATTCCTCGTCCTTCATGCGCATCGCGAGGTTGTCCTGCGTGATGCCGGCATTGTTGACAAGAATGTTCAGGCCACCGTGCGTCTTGATGGTTTCGTCGATGACGGCTTCGCAACGCGCAGCGTCATTCACGTTGAGCACCACGCCCGTACCTTTCACACCGGCTTCGGCAAAGTAAGCCGTGATGGCTTGTGCGCCGGCTTCCGACGTGGCCGTACCCACCACCGTTGCGCCATGACGGGCCAGTTCCAACGCGATGGCACGACCGATGCCGCGCGAGGCGCCGGTAACGAACGCAACCTGGTTGTTCAATGCTTGGGTCATACGAATCCCGTTGATTATTTGAGTCGGCCCAGCACAGCTTCCAGCGACGCCGGATCAAAGATCGCGTCGCCGACGATCTCGCCATCGATACGCTTGACCAGGCCGGCCAGCACCTTGCCCGGGCCGCATTCGACCACGCGGGTGATACCCTCACCCTTCATCTTCTGGACAGTCTCGACCCAGCGCACCGGCGATGCTGCCTGGCGCACCAGCGCATCCTTGATGGCAGCCGGGTCGCTCACCACGGCCACATCCACGTTGTTGATGACGGGGATCACCGGGGCATTGACCTTCACGTTGGCGAGATACTCGCGAAGGCGATCCGACGCTGGCTTGAGCAGCGACGAGTGGAACGGTGCCGACACCGGCAGCGGCAGCGCACGCTTAGCACCCTTGGCCTTAGCGATTTCGCAAGCCTTCTCGACGGCCGCCTTGGCGCCGGCGATCACGACTTGGGCAGGGGCATTGAAGTTGACCGCTTCGACCACGCCCGCAACGGAAGCTTCGGCGCATGCGGCCCGCACGTCGTCGTCCGACAGGCCGAGGATGGCAGCCATCCCGCCCTCGCCCACTGGCACGGCTTCCTGCATCGCCTTGGCGCGGAAGCGCACCAGCGGCACGGCGTCTTTGAACGCGATGGCGCCTGCGGCGACCAGCGCCGAATACTCGCCCAGGCTGTGCCCCGCCACGACGGTCGGCGTCGGGCCGCCAGCAGCTTGCCATGCGCGATAGACGGCAACTGCGGCCGTCAGCATGACGGGCTGCGTGTTGGTGGTCAGATTCAGCTCTTCAGCCGGGCCTTCGGCAATCAGCTTGCCGATGTCCTGGCCCAGCGCGTCGGACGCCTCTGCGAGCGTGGCCGCCACGGCTGGATGATCGGCAAACGCGTTGAGCATGCCGACCGATTGCGAACCCTGGCCAGGGAAGACGAAAGCGAATGTCATGGCTCGTATTGTTCGTTCTGGAAATTCGTCGATCAGAAGCGCAGCAGCGCGGCGCCCCAGGTAAAGCCGCCGCCCACGCCTTCGAGCATCACGTGCTGGCCGCGCTGGATGCGGCCATCGCGCACAGCAACGTCGAGCGCCAGCGGAATCGAGGCCGCAGACGTGTTGCCATGCTCATCGACGGTCACGATCAGGCGCTCGTTCGAGAGGCCCAGCTTCTTGGTCGTGCCCTGCATGATGCGGATATTGGCCTGATGCGGAATGAGCCAGTCGACTTGCGAAGCATCGAGTTCGGCAGCGGCCAATGCTTCGCGGGCAACCTTGTCGAGCACAGTCACGGCCAGCTTGAAAACGGCCTGGCCATCCATGTACAGGAAGGCGCTGCCTTGGATTGCGCCTGCCGCCACGTTGCCCGGCACGCACAGGATGTTGGCGTGGCTGCCATCAGCATGCAGCGCGGTCGACAGGATGCCGGGCTCGTCAGAAGCTTGCAGCACCACAGCCCCCGCGCCGTCGCCAAACAGTACGCACGTGGTGCGATCACTGAAATCGATGATGCGTGAGAAGACCTCCGAGCCAACTACCAGCACGTTGCGGTAAGCACCCGAGCGGATGAATTTGTCGGCGGTCGCAAGTGCGTAGACAAAGCCGGAACACACGGCCTGTACGTCGAACGCAGCGCACCCATTGGTGATGCCGAGCTTTTGCTGCACCAGGCACGCCGTGCTCGGGAACACAAAATCCGGCGTGGACGTCGCCACCAGGATCAGGTCGAGCTCGGATCGATTGATACCAGCGGCTTCGATCGCACGTTCAGCGGCCTTCACGGCGAGGTCGCTGCACGCAACATCAGGTTCAGCGAAATGACGCGCTCGGATCCCGCTGCGCGAGACGATCCATTCGTCGCTCGTCTCGATACCCTTTTCGGCCAGCTGGGCCGCCAGTTCGTCATTGGTGACCCGCTTGGGCGGCAGGTAGCTGCCCGTACCGATGATCCTTGCGAAACGTGTCATGTGCGGTGGGGTGAAATCTGACTCGGGGGCGACGCGATCAAGCAGCGTCGGCGGCCGGAGCGGAAGTGGAGACCGGCGCAGCGCCCGCTGCGTCATGGTGCGATTCGAACGCCTGCGCAATGCGGGCGATCACGCCGTTGGCCGCGGCGTCGTAGGCACGCTTGATGGCCCATTCGAACGCGTAGGCGTCGGCCGAGCCGTGGCTCTTGATGACCAGACCACGCAGACCGAGCAGCGCGGCGCCATTGTAGCGCCGATGATCGACGCGCCGTTTGAAACGCGTCAGCACCGGCAGCGCCACGACAGCAAGCAACTTGGTGAACCACGAGCGGCTGAACTCCTGGCGCAGCATCTCACCGATCATCTTGGCCAAGCCTTCGGTACTTTTGAGCGCCACGTTGCCGACAAACCCATCGCAAACAACGATGTCGGTCGTGCCCTTGAAGATGTCGTTGCCTTCAACGTTGCCGAAGAAGTTGAGATCGGAGGCGCGCAGCAGCTCACCCGCCTGCTTGACGACCTCGTTACCCTTGATGACTTCCTCGCCGATGTTCAGCAGGCCGACCGTCGGGCGAGGCTTCTGCTCAACCACCGACACCATCGCCGAGGCCATCTGCGCGAATTGCAGCAGGTGCTCGGGCTCGCAGTCGGCGTTGGCGCCAAGATCCAGCACGGTGGTGCCGGCGCCCTTCTCGTTCGGGATGGCCGTGGCGATCGCCGGGCGGTCAATCCCGTCCAACGTCTTGAGAACGTAGCGGGACACGGCCATCAACGCGCCGGTGTTGCCGGCGGAGACGCACGCTTGAGCGGCGCCGTCCTTGAGCTGATTGATGGCCACGCGCATTGAAGAATCTTTCTTCTTGCGCAGCGCGACCTCGACCGGATCGTCCATCGACACCACCTCGGAGGCGGGGACGACGTGGACGCGCGGGTTCGCGGTGGCGTGGAGTCGCTTGAGCTGCGCCGCGATGGCATCGGGCTGCCCGACGAGCAGCATTTCGACGTCTTCGTGTGCGGCGAGAAAATGGATCGCTGCAGGGATTGTCACGCCAACGCCGTGATCGCCACCCATGCAGTCGATGGCAAGCTTGATGGTCATGCGAGTCTGAGTTGCGGTTTCACGTGCGGCTCCGGCCGTTGGCGCGCGTATGGTACACAAACCCGTACACGCATTGCCGAATTTCGCTCAACAAAAAAGCGGCAAATTGGCTTGCCGCTTTTTCGCTTGCATCATGAACCTGTGCGTTCAGACCAACCCAACACGCTTGCCAGAAAACTGGCAAATCGCATCAGTCGTTCTTGGTCTTCACGACCTTGCGGCCACGATAGTAGCCGTTCGGGCTCACGTGGTGACGCAGGTGCACTTCGCCGGTGGTCGGCTCGACAGCGATCGGGGCCGCCGTCAGGAAATCGTGCGAACGATGCATGCCGCGCTTGGACGGCGACTTCTTGTTTTGTTGAACAGCCATGACTGACTCCTAAGCAATTTGATCGATTTTATCACATCACACGGAGCCGGAGCGTAGCCATTCCGGTAGGCGTGTGAAACGTACTTCCATCAGCGCGCGCAATACCCGCGCACGCCTAATGTTTGGTCTTCAGGTTGGCCAGCACCGCGAACGGCGACGGCTTCTTTTCGGCTTCAGCCTCTTCCGGCAACACCTCATCCGGACAGACGGCATGACGCGGCGACACCGGCAACGCCAGCAACAGCTCATCCTCGATCTGCGTGATCAGATCAAAGTGTCGCGAGCCGACGATCACGTCAGCCTCGTCGTCGTCCAGCGGAGCGGCGTCTGCCTCGGCTTCCGAACGCATGACTTCCAGGCGCGTGCGCACCGGGAGCGGTTGCTCGTACGCTTTGAGGCATCGCTGGCATTGCAGCCAAACTGCACCCTCCACTTCCAGATCCACGAAGAGACGCTGGCGCGGCAACTGGCCCGCGGTAGCCTCCTCGCGCACCAGACCCTGCAAGTGCCAACTGAACTGCGTGCTGGCGTCAGCGGGGGCATCGGCGGCTTGCTCGGCCAGCAGGCGAGGCATCTCGGTCAGAGAGACCGTACCGCTTGCTGGCTCACCCGCGCGAATGAACGCGAAAAGATCGAATGTATGAAAATCCACGAATCGAACCTGTCGAACGCGTTGCTGTTGGTGCGCAAACCGGATCAACCTCCTGCAGCACCGCATGACACCTTGCGCCTGGGCGCCCGGTTTGCGACACTGCGCGGCCAATCCGCGAAACGCGGGATTATAGCGGGCAGAAACCTCTGGCGTCAAAAGGTTTTGCTCAAAATCCACTGCATCTTCAAGCACTTATGACTTCTGCATCGCGTCCGCCGCTCATTCTGGCCTCCAGCTCACCATATCGGAGGGAATTGCTCGAACGCCTGCGCCTGCCGTTTGAGATCGTGGTGCCGAACATTGATGAGACGCCCGCCCCGGAAGAGTCACCGGACCAGACCGCCCTGCGCCTGGCCCGGCAGAAGGCAGAGAAGGTGGCGGCAGACTATCCGGGCGCGCTGGTCATCGGCTCCGACCAGGTCGCGACGCTTGATGGCAGGCAGGTCGGCAAACCGGGGGACCACGCCCGCGCACTGGCGCAGCTGCACTGGATGCGTGGACGCACCGTCACATTCCATTCAGCGTTGTGCCTGTACGACGGCCGGACCGGGCACCACCAGAGCGAGGACATCCGCACGCTGGCGACCTTCCGGGATCTTTCCGATGAGGAGTTGGACGCCTACTTGCATTTAGAACACCCGTACGACGTTGCCGGGAGCGCCAAATCGGAAGGCCTCGGCATCGCCCTGCTCGAGCGCGTCGAGTCGTCGGACCCGACTGCGCTGGTGGGTCTGCCGTTGATCGCGCTGACGACCATGCTGCGCAACGCTCGCTACCCGCTCTTCGCCTGAACTATGCCCGGTACGCTTTACCTCATTCCGAACACGCTTGGCTCGCGCGATGCGGCGGACCCGCTGCCTGACGTGATCCCGGCCGGCGTGCAGCAGATCACCGCGCAACTCGACTATTTCGTCGCTGAACACGCCAAGACGGCGCGAGCGCTGCTCAAGAAGCTGGCCGAGACGACGTCGCTGGCACGTCCGCTGCAAGAAATCACCATTCGCGAACTGAACGTCAAAACGCCTGAATCGGAACTGGAAGCACTGTTGGCGCCGGTGATTGCGGGCCAGGACGCGGGGCTGATGTCGGAAGCCGGCGTGCCGGCGGTGGCCGATCCGGGCGCGAATCTCGTGCGCCTCGCGCACCGACGCGGCGTGCGCGTCAAGCCGCTGGTGGGGCCGAGTTCGATTCTGCTGGCGGTGATGGCGTCCGGCCTGAACGGCCAGAGCTTTGCATTCAACGGCTATTTGCCGGTCGATGCGGCCGAGCGCAAATCCAAGCTTCGCGCGCTCGAACAGCTTTCACGCTCAGCCGCCCAAACACAGGTGTTCATTGAAACGCCCTACCGCAATGGCGCGTTGCTCGAGGCCATTCAGGCCGGTTGTGCGCCGAGTACGTTGCTGTCGATTGCAGTGGATCTGACGCTGCCCAGCGAGCAGGTTGTCACGCTACCTGTGAGCGACTGGCGCGCCGACCGCATGAACCTGCACAAGCGGCCGGCGATTTTCTCGTTGCTGGCGCGATAGCGCGCTTATTCCTTCATCAAGAGCTTGAGCTGGCCCGTCGCGGCCAGCGCCTTCACCGCGCCGGCGCCCATTGCCGTACCGAGCTTGCGTGCCACGCGCGAGGCGAAGTTTTCCTTGACGGTGTAGTCGACCACGTCCGGCGCCTTGATGACGCTGCGCGCAACAAAGTCCGAGCTGCCGATCGCGTCGGCCAACCCTAGATCCACCGCCTTTGCGCCCGTCCAGAACAGGCCGGTGAACAGCGTCGGATCGTCCTTCAAACGGTTGCCGCGCCCCTGTTTCACCACGTCGATGAACTGCTGGTGTACCTGGTCCAGCATCTCTTGCGCATATTGTTTCTGCTGCGGCGACACCGGCGAGAACGGGTCGAGCATCCCCTTGTTCGAGCCGGCTGTAAGCAGACGGCGCTCCACACCCACCTTGTCCATCAGGCCCGTGAATCCGAAACCGTCCATGAGCACGCCGATCGAACCCACGATGCTGGCCTTGTCGACGTAGATTTTGTCGGCAGCGGCAGCCACGTAATACCCGCCTGACGCGCACATTTCCTCCACCACCACGTACAACGGAATCTTCTTGTGCTTGGCTCGCAGCCGGCGGATTTCATCGTTGATCATGCCCGCCTGCACCGGCGAGCCGCCCGGCGAATTGATCTTCAGGATCACACCGGCTGTGTTGTCGTCTGCAAACGCCGCCTGCAATGAGGCGTTGATGTTCTCCGCGCTGGCGTTCGTGTTGGCCGCAATTTCCCCGTCGAGCGTGACAACGGCTGTATGGCGGCCCGTGCTGACGGTTTCGCCTTCCAGGCTGGCGAACGCATAGATGAGGATCCCAATCAGGCCGAGCGTCACGAAGCGGAAAAAGATCCGCCAGCGACGCGCGGCCCGTTGCTCGCGGACAGTTGCCATCAGGACTTTTTCAAGCACTTCACGCTCCCAGCCGCCGGCCTGCGCGGACGCTGCCGGCGCAGATGCCGATGTTGCCTTGCCTGCTGCCGGGTTGCGCAATTCGGCTTCGAGCGGATGATCCGCATGCTGGGTGACCTCCAGCGCTTCTGGTTTGCCTGCACCCTCGTTGGGGGTGTCTTCGGGCCCTTTCGGCGGAATCGAGTCGGTCATAGACAAAAAGAAAAGCGGTCTAGAAGAAGAACTGCGCTGCTACGCAGGCGTTGGTTCCGGCGCAGACACTGGCGCCCGGAATAGCGCATCCGGCTGCCACCAGACTGCGCCGTCGCGTTCAGCGACCTCTAGCTTGGACAAATGTGAGCCCCGGCATGGGCCCCCGACGCACTGCCCAGTATCCGGTTCGTAAATGGCGCCATGCGTTGCGCACATCAAATACAGGCCGGAGCTTTCGAAAAACTGGCCTTCCTGCCAGTCCATTTCCATCGGCACGTGTGCGCACTGGTTCAGATAACCATGGGCCTCCCCGGCGTAGCGGACGACGAACGCACTGACGAGCCGCCCTCGCACCTCCACCTGAAACCGGACACCTAAGCCGCCATCTTCCAACGCTGCGCTTTCACATACACGAACGGGCTCGACCATGTCAGGCATGTTGTGTCAGCCAATTGTGTAAATCCGGAACCGACTTGGCGCTATACAACGGCGTAAGCGAATCCAGCACATCAGCAGGATGCGCGCCATATGTCACAGCTACGCCAGCCGCGCCTGCATTGGCAGCCATCTGCAGATCGTGCGTCGTGTCGCCGATCATCAACGTGCGCTCGACGTCCATGCCCAGATCGCGAGTAAGTTCGAGCAGCATCGCGGGGTGGGGCTTGGAAAACGTCTCATCGGCGCAGCGCGTGTTATCGAAGACGCCGGTCAGATTCGTGGCTTCCATCGCACGTTGCAGGCCCACACGGGACTTGCCCGTTGCCACAGCCAGCAGATAATTCTGGCGGCGCAGCGCGTCCAGCATTTCGCGTACCCCCGGAAACAGCACCAGATGCGCGTCGCGACTGAGGTAATGAAAGCGATACCGATCGGCCAGCTTCCCGTAGTCGGCCGGATCGAGGGTTGGGACGGCATATTCCAGCGCGTCCCGCAGGCCAAGGCCGATCACGTGGCTCGCTCGCGCATCGTCGGGCACCGGCAAGTCAAGATCCCGGCATGCGAGCTGGATTGACCGGGTGATGGCCGACGTTGAATCCATCAACGTGCCATCCCAATCGAAGACGATCAGATCAAAGCGGTGCTGCGGCATCGGGATCGAAGCTCTGGAAAGCGTTAAGGAAGTCGGTGCACTCGGCGGGCAGCGGAGCACTAAACGTGACGATTTCGCCGCTTTGTGGGTGCGTTAGCTGCAGCCGATGGGCATGCAAGAACATCCGTCCCAGCCGCGGCGAAGCGTTCGCGCGGGACAGCGCCTTGTTCAGGGCGAAATCGCCGTACTTGTCGTCGCCCAGGATCGGGAAACCCGCGTGCGCCAAATGCACACGGATCTGGTGCGTGCGCCCCGTCTTCAGTTCCGCTTCCAGCAAGGTGTACGGACCAAACACGCCGACCTTGTTGAAGATCGTGTGCGACGCCTGCCCATCGGCCTGCACGCGCACGCGGCGCTCGCCTTCCGGCGTGGTGTATTTATGCAGTGGCGACTTGATATGTTGACGTTTGTGCGGCCAGACGCCTTTCACAGCCGCAAAGTACCGCTTGTCGAGCTGGCCTTCGCGAATCTGCTCGTGCAACGCCACCAGCGCGGAACGTTTTTTTGCAAGTAGCAGCACGCCCGAGGTTTCGCGGTCCAAGCGGTGCACCAGCTCAAGAAATTTCGCGTCCGGGCGCGACTGGCGCAACTGTTCGATCACCCCGAACGCTACCCCCGAGCCGCCGTGCACGGCCACCCCGGCGGGCTTATCGATGACGAGAAGATGCGTATCTTCGTGGAGGATCGTAAATTCTGCTGCCGGCACCGTGCGCGCGGCCTCTGTCTGCTGCGCAATCCGCAGCGGCGGAATACGCACCAAATCACCGAGTTTCAGCCGGTACTCCGCATCGATGCGGCCCTTGTTAACCCGCACCTCGCCGGAACGCAGGATGCGGTAAATATGGCTCTTGGGCACGCCCTTGGCCAAGCGCATCAAAAAATTGTCGATGCGCTGGCCTTCGGCTTCTTCACCGATTTCGACATAGGCGACTGACTTCCCGTCGAGTGCGTCGCCGAGTGTGCCATGTCCGGCCTGTTGAATGCGGCCATCAAATGGATGGCGTAACTCATTCATTTTCAATATAATTTTCTCGCTGGACAGTCGTTTATGTGCCAGCAACAGCCGGTCGGAACGAAACAACAGGTATTGTACACAGCCACCGTTTCGGTCCGGAACATGCCGATCTATCGCCCACTTGTGTTACAAAGCTAATCACGTGGCCGGATGTATCGGCACGAAAGCAGCACGCACCGCTGTCCCATCGCGCAAGACGTGAACCAAAGATCACGTCGGCAACGTCGGCCAGCGTAGAACGAGCAGCTGGTAGAACAGAATTCAAAGGCGGGCGCCACATGGTCATCCATACGGCGCCCGCTTGGTGAAAGAAGCCCTTGCCGCACCAGACTGGTGCCGGCCGGCTGAATATCCGGTTACCGCGTTGCCACGGCGGTCCGGCGGCAAAACTCTAAAAAGCAGCACGCCGCCCGATTCGCCCCGCCGCGGGTTTCGTCCGGACAGGCCGTCCGTCAATTCGCTCTTTGTGGTCGCTTCACGCGACTCGCCGCCGCCGGCCCGCCTGCAATGCATCGGGCCCGTGGCACGAGTGACAGGACGCGCAACTGGACGCCAACCGCGTCCGCAGACTCCGCCCTGCCATCCATGATGACGCGTGGAATGCCCTCATTTCTTTCGCTCGTGCCCCGTCGCGCCTTGTTATTGGCCGACACTTCGGCAATTCGTTGACCACCCGCTCCGCCTTTGCGTGCTCCATGAAGCGCCGTGCTTGCACGGCATTGGAGTGAGGTTGCAATGAAACGCATGTTGTTCAATGCGACGCAGCAAGAAGAATTGCGCGTCGCCATTGTCGATGGTCAGAAACTCATCGACATCGACATCGAAACCGCCGGGCGCGAACAGCGCAAAGGCAATATCTACAAGGGTGTCATCACCCGCATCGAACCGTCGCTGGAAGCGTGCTTCGTCAATTACGGCGAAGAGCGGCACGGTTTTCTCCCCTTCAAGGAAGTCGCCCGCGCCTATTTCAAGGACGGTGTGGACGTGCGCAACGCGCGCATCCAGGATGCGCTGCGCGAGGGCCAGGAGCTGATCGTCCAGGTCGAGAAGGAAGAGCGCGGCAACAAGGGCGCTGCCCTGACCACGTTCATCTCGTTGGCTGGCCGCTACCTGGTCCTGATGCCGAACAACCCGCGGGGCGGCGGCGTGTCGCGCCGCATCGAGGGCGAAGACCGCCAGGAACTGCGCGAAACCATGGCGCAGCTGGAAGTGCCGGACGGCATGAGCATCATCGCCCGCACCGCCGGCATCGGCCGCTCGGCTGAAGAGCTGCAGTGGGACTTGAACTACCTGATGCAGCTGTGGAAAGCCGTTGACGGCGCTGCCGTCGACAACAAGGCCCCGCTGCTGATTTATCTCGAATCCAGCCTGGTGATCCGGGCGATCCGCGATTACTTCCAGCCGGATATCGGCGAAATCCTGATCGATACGGACGATATCTACGATCAGGCCCGCGCTTTCATGAGCGTGGTGATGCCCGACAACATGAATCGGGTGAAGAAGTACCGCGACGACGTTCCCCTGTTCTCGCGCTTCCAGATCGAACACCAGATTGAATCGGCGTACTCGCGCATGGTGATGCTGCCCTCGGGCGGCGCCATCGTGATCGACCACACCGAGGCGCTGGTCGCCATTGACGTGAACTCGGCACGCGCCACAAAGGGCGCCGATATCGAGGAAACGGCCGCGCGCACCAACCTCGAGGCTGCCGACGAAATCGCCCGCCAGCTTCGCCTGCGTGACCTCGGCGGGCTGATTGTGATCGACTTCATCGACATGGAGTCGAGCAAGGCCCAGAAGGACGTCGAAACCCGCCTGAAAGACGCGCTGCGCCACGACCGTGCCCGGGTGCAAATGGGCAAGATCAGCCGCTTCGGCCTGATGGAACTGTCGCGCCAGCGACTGCGTCCGTCGCTGTCGGAAGGCTCGCACGTCACTTGCCCGCGCTGTAACGGCACGGGTCACATTCGCGATACCGAATCGTCCGCCCTGCAGGTGCTGCGCATCATCCAGGAAGAGGCGATGAAGGAAAACACTGCCGCGATCCACTGCCAGGTGCCGGTGGAAGTGGCTGCGTTCCTGCTCAACGAGAAGCGCCCGGACATCAACCTGATCGAGACGCGCTTCAAGGTCAACGTGCTGCTGATCCCGAACAAGCATCTGGAGACGCCGCACTACAAGCTGGAACGCCTGCGCCACGACGATCCTCGCCTGGATGACGACAAGGCCAGCTACAAGATGGCCGAAGAGGCTGCCAAGGAACTGGAAGCCGACACGGCTTACAGCACGCGCAAGGAAGCTGCCAAGCCGCGCCAGGAAGCCGCCGTCAAGGGCATCACCCCGGACCAACCGGCACCCGTGTCGGTGCCGCGTGCCGAGCGTCCGGCCCGTGCGGAAATTGCTCCGGCACCGCAAGCGCCGACTCCTGCTCCGGTCCCTGCCCAGGGTGGTTTTGTCTCGTGGCTGAAGTCACTGTTTGGCGCCAAACCGGCCGAGCCGGTGGTGGCGGCGCCGGTCGAAACGCCGAAGCAACGTGCCGAAGAAGGCAACCGCCAAGGCCGCGGCAATCGCCAGGACCGTGGTGGCCGTGGCCAGCGCGGCGAACGTGGCGAGCGCCAAGGTCAAGGCCAGGGCCAGAACGGCCGTGATGGCAACCGCCAGGGCCGCGAGCGCAATGAAGCCCGCGAAGGTCAGCAACAGGGCCTGCGCGAAGGTCAACGTGACGGTCAGCGGGGCAACCGTGATCGCAACCGCCAGCCGGCCCAGGTCGAGGGCGCGGTTCGCGAGACGGCGGAAGCCCGTCAGCCGCAGCAAGGCCAGGAAGTGCGCGGCGAGGGCCAGAACCAGGGCCAAGGCCGCCGCGAACGCAATCAGGAACGTCGTGAGCGCCAACCGCGTGAGGGCCGCGAAGCCCGCGAGGGTCGCGAGCCGCGTGAGCCACGTGAAAATCGCGAGCCGCGCGAAAATCGTGGCGAACGCGATCAACAAGCGAAGGAAGCCGCAGCCGTGGCCGCCGAAGCCCTGATCGACCAGACCGCCGCGTCGCAAGTGCCGCAGCCGCTGCTCGACACCGCTGCTCCGGTAGAAGGCATCGAGGGCGAAGGCGTGACGCCGGGCGCGGAGGGCAACGGTGAAGGTGAAGAGCGCCGGCGCCGTGGTCGTCGTGGCCGTAACCGTTATCGCCGTGACCGCGAGGGCGCAGAAGGCGTGCGCTCCGAAGGTGAAGGCGAAATCGAAAGCGCCGAAAGCGCTGACGAAGCCGTCGCCGAAATGCATGCAGAGCCGGTACTGCCCGCGACCGTGACGGAACCTGTGCTGACGACGTCGTTTGCCCCGGTTGAGAACCCGGCTCCGGTGGTGCACGAGCCCGTGCATGCCGCAGAAGCCGTGGCGCCTGTGTCGGCACTGCCCCAAGTGCAGCCGACAGAGCCGGCGCTCGCGACGGCTGTTGCAACGCCCGCGCCCTCGCCCGCACCCGCAGCGGCGGCGCCGCAAGAGGCCATCGTGACGGCGTTTGCCGAAGTGCCGGCACCGGTCAGCACGATCGCCCAGGCTTCACCGCTGCCGATCGAGACGCTGCAAAGCGTGCTCGACAACGCTGGCATGACGTGGGTCCACACTGATAGCCAGAAGCTGCGTGCGTCGCAGGAAGAAGCTGCCCGCACCGTTGTCGCACCGCGTGTGCCCCGCGAGCGCAAGCCGCTGCCGCCGATCCAGCAAGGCCCGATGATCCTGGTCGAAACCAACCGCCCTGCGACTGGCACGGACCAGCAGTAAGCAGCACACCGGCGGGCAACCGCCGGAGCAAGTACCTGAGGGCGGCTTCGGCCGCCCTTTTTCCTGTGCGCGATATGTCGAGTATGAAACCCCACCGCCCGCGCGGAACAGGGGCTGCGCTACACTCGAACTTGTATCGGGTGCAACACTCCCGCTTCGTGGATTGACGCACCGCACCACACCATGACCGAAACCGTCATCCCCCTTTACGATCTGCGCGATGGCCAACATCATCGCGCCACGGTGCCGACCGTGCCCAACGTGCTGGTCCCCTCCGAGGGCAAGCTGACGGACACGCGCGGGCGCCGGTTGCACGATTTGCGCATCTCTGTGACGGATCGCTGCAACTTCCGCTGCGTCTACTGCATGCCGAAGGACGTGTTCGACAAGGATTACCGCTTCCTGCGGCATTCCGAGTTGCTGTCGTTTGAAGAGATCGAGCGCATGGCACGGCTTTTCATCGAGCATGGTGTCGAAAAAATCCGTCTCACGGGCGGCGAGCCGCTGCTGCGCAAAGACATCGAACGCCTGGTGGAAATGCTCGCGCGTCTGACCACCGCCGAAGGCAAGCCCCTGGATCTGACGCTGACCACCAACGGCGCCCTGCTTGCACGCAAGGCCCAGTCGCTCAAGGACGCTGGCCTCAGCCGCGTGACCGTCAGCCTCGACGGCATCGACGATGCGACCTTCCGGCGCATGAACGATGTCGACTTTTCCGTAAGCGAAGTGCTGCACGGCATTGAAGTCGCGCAGAGCGTCGGACTGGCGCCGATCAAGGTCAACATGGTCGTCAAGAAAGGCGACAACGAAGACCAGATCGTGCCGATGGCGCGCCACTTCCGCGGCAGCGGCATCATCGTGCGCTTTATCGAATACATGGACGTGGGCACGACCAACCATTGGGACATGCGTTCCGTCGTGCCGTCGGCCGAGGTGATCAAGCGTCTTTCGTCCGAGTTTGCGCTCGAGCCGGCGTCGGCGAATTACAGCGGCGAAACGGCCGAGCGCTGGCGCTATGTCGACGGCGCCGGCGAGGTGGGCGTGATCTCCAGCGTGACCCAGGCGTTCTGCCACGATTGCACCCGCGCGCGATTGTCGACCGAAGGCAAGCTGTATCTCTGCCTGTTCGCCACCGAAGGCTTTGACCTGCGCGCGCTATTGCGCGGCGGCGCGACCGATCTGGAACTCTCCAACGCGATCCGCTCTGTCTGGCAGGGCCGCGCCGACCGCTATTCTGAATTGCGTGCGAGCGGCAAGGCCCAGCCGGCCGGCCGGCGCATCGAAATGTCCTACATCGGCGGGTGAATCCGCCAGCGTTCAACGACATGATTCCGACATCCGACATCACCGGCCTGATCCTGGCCGGCGGCCGGGGCAGCCGCATGGGGGGCGTCGACAAGGGCCTGCAGACGTTTCGCGGCGCGCCGATGGCGATGCACACGCTGATGCGCCTGTCACCGCAGGTGGGCCACATGCTGATCAACGCCAATCGCAACCTCGCGGCATACGAATCGTTTGGCGTGCCGGTGGTGGCCGATTCGGTGCCGGACTTTGCCGGCCCCCTGGCAGGCATCCTGGCCGGGCTGGAGCAATGCCAGACGCGCTACCTTCTGACCGCGCCGTGCGATTCGCCTTTCGTGCCGACCGACCTGGCCGCCAAGCTCTCGCAGGCAATGGGAGAAGCCAATGCGCGTATCGCCATGCCGGTGACGATGGAGCCGGACGAGCAAGGTCACCCGCGCCGGCAAGTGCAGCCGGTATTCTGTCTGATCGATACGCTGCTTGCCGACGACCTGATCGTCTATCTGCAAGGCGGTGGCCGCAAGATCGAAAGCTGGACCGCGCGCCACCCGACGGTGGACGTGCTGTTTGACGACAGTTCCGCCTTCGCCAACATCAACACGCTGGAAGAATTGCACCAGTTGGCCGAGCGCCGCTAGAACGCCAAGGCCACCGATCCCTCATCGACGTCATGACCACCCTTGCCTCCGTCGTTTCGTGTCTGTCCGACTACGATCCGAACGCCCTGCCCGTTGCGCAAGCGCAAGCCATCATGCGCGACTTCGTGCAGCCCGTAAGCGGCGTTGCCCGCGTACCCATCCGCAGTGCGCTCGATCGCGTGCTGGCCGAAGACGTGCTGTCGTCCATCGACGTGCCTTCGCACGACAACTCGGCGATGGACGGCTTTGCCTTTGCCAGTGCAGAACTTGCAGGCCATGCAGGCGAAATCTCCTTGCGCGTGATCGGCACGGCGTATGCGGGTATCGCCTTTGACGGCGTGCCCAGCGCAGGCGAAGCCGTGCGCGTAATGACCGGTGCCGTCATGCCGGTCGGCTGCGACACGGTCATCCCACAGGAATTCACGCAAGGCGATGCCGACACCGTTCGCTTTGCCCGCGATGCCGTGCGCGCAGGCGACAACCGACGTCTGCGTGGAGAAGACCTCGCGCGAGGCAGCGCCGCGCTGTCCGCAGGCCGAACACTGCGCCCGGCCGATATCGGTCTGCTGGCTTCGCTCGGCATCGCCGAAGTGTCGGTGCGCCGCAAGCTGCGCGTGGCGTTCTTCTCCACCGGCGACGAGCTGCGCTCCATTGGCGAACCGCTCGACGCCGGCTGTGTGTACGACTCCAACCGCTACACGCTGCACGGCATGCTCTCGCGCCTGGGCGTGGAACTGCTCGACATGGGCGTCGTGCGCGACGACCCGGCGGCGCTCGAAACCGCCTTTCGCACCGCCGCTGAAAACGCCGATGCGATCATCACTTCGGGCGGGGTCTCCGTCGGCGAAGCGGACTTCACCAAACAGATGATGGCCAAGCTCGGCGACGTGACATTCTGGAAGATCGCCATGCGCCCGGGCCGACCGATGGCGTTCGGACGCATCGCGTCAAATGGCCACAGCGCGTTCCTCTTTGGCTTGCCCGGGAACCCGGTAGCGGTGATGGTGACGTTCTATCACTTCGTGCGCGGCGCGCTGCTGCGCATGATGGGGGCCACCGACGCCGGCGCACCCCTGGTGCCGGCCGTAAGCGCCGCCCCGATCCGCAAGCGCCCCGGGCGCACGGAATACCAGCGTGCAATCGCCGCCCTGAACGATCGCGGCCAGCTCGAAGTCCGCCTGACCGGCCAGCAGGGTTCCGGCGTGCTGCGTTCCATGAGCGAAGCCAATTGCTTCGTCGTGCTCGCCCACGAACAGGGCCAGGTCAACGCCGGCGACACCGTGCAGGTCCTGCTATTCGACGGTCTCGTCTAGGCGGCGTAGCGACGGCGGCTTTTGTGCCGACAGCAACACCGCATGCTGTCGGTTTTTTGCGTCACCTCCGGGCTGCGGGTATCGGCGCACCGGTCGATTCGCTACACTCTGCGCCAGTTTGATTGTTTCGGATTTGAGCCTGAGCACTGCCATGATGACCAAGGAGATTGCGTATCTTCACCCGGCCCATACCGCCCGCGCGCTGGTACTGGTGTACCTCTGTTTCTCGCTGCCGGTCGTGGGACTGTTCTTCTTCGTGGGCTTCGTCCGCTACGGTGAACTGCCGACGATTGTTGTGCTCAGCGGCCTGATCCTCAATGCCTTGGTTGGTTTTGGTGCCCTGTGGCTCGCTTGCCATGCCTACAACTGGGTCGCCGAGCGCTTTGGCGGCATCGAGATCCTGCTGCGCGACGTGCCGGAAGAAGCCTGATCGCTTCCGAGGTGCACGAAGAAGGGGCGGAATATCCGCCCCTTTTCTTTTGCTGATAGCCCGGTCAGACCGGCCTTAATCGGCCTCGATTTCCTCGTCCGGCGGCACGGCGGTCTCCAGACCAAGCACGCTCTGCGCAGAATCGCTCGGCAACGCCTCCACGGCCTTGAGCTTGCGGTTCATCTGTCGCGTACGCACCTCGGCCTGCTCGATGTTGCTGACGGCGCGCTCCAGCGTCTTCTTCGTCGCAGCCAGCACATCGCCAAACTTTCCGAACTCGCTCTTTACGGCACCGAGCACCTGCCAGACTTCGCTGGAGCGTTTTTCGAGCGCCAGCGTTCGGAAGCCCATCTGCAGGCTGTTGAGAATCGCGGTGAGCGTGGTCGGGCCCGCCACGGTCACGCGGAACTTGCGCTGCAGTTCGTCCGTCAGGCCCGGGCGACGCAGCACTTCTGCGTAGAGGCCTTCCGTCGGCAGAAACAGGATGGCGAAGTCGGTCGTAGCCGGCGGCGCGATGTACTTCTCGTGGATCGTCTGGGCCTCCTTGCGCACCGCGACTTCCAGCTCGCGGCTGGCAGCTGCGGCTGCGTCGGCATCGGCCCGCTCCTGTGCGTCGAGCAGGCGCTCGTACTGCTCTTTCGGGAATTTGGCATCGATCGGCAGCCAGACGGTGGCATCGTGATCGGCATCGGTCTTGCCGGGCAGGCGGATGGCAAATTCCACGCGCGCACCCGTACCGTGCACGGTCTCCACGTTCTTGTCGTACTGCTCGGGCGTCAGCATCTGCTCCAGCAGCATCTCAAGCTGGACTTCGCCCCAGGTACCGCGCGTCTTCACGTTGGTCAGCACCTTCTTCAGGTCGCCCACGCCTTGGGCCAGAGCCTGCATTTCTCCCAGGCCGCGATGCACCTGTTCAAGCCGATCCGACACCAGCTTGAACGATTCGCCCAGACGCTGCTCCAGGGTGGCGTGCAGCTTTTCGTCGACCGTGCGGCGCATCTCGTCGAGCTTGGTCGCATTGTTCGCCTCGATGTCCTTGAGCTTCTGCTCCAGCGTGGCACGCACCTCCGCCAGGCGGCGCTCGTTGCCCTCGCCGAGTTGGGCGAGCTGCTGCTGCATCGTCTCGCCAAAGCGGCGCAGCGCGTTGCCCTGCTCGTCGCGCGCCTGCTGGGCTTGCTGCTGCAGGTTCTGACGCACGGCCTCAAGCTGCTGCGTGTTCGTCTCGGTCAGCTTGGTGAGCTGCTGCGCGAACGTGTCGATCTGGTTGTTCTGCAGCGTGGCGACGCTGGTGAGCTGCGTCGCCAGCACCTGCTGGAATTGCCCCAGTTGCTGCGTGACGTCGCTGCGGCCGATGCGGGCCGTCTCAGCGATTTCGCCGCGCAGTTCGCGCTCGATGCGTTCATTGCCGCGCGCCAGTTCATCACGCAGTGTCGCGAGCATCGGTGATATATCGCTTCCTGCGGGGCGAGACACACCACGCCAGATCAATACGGAGAGCACAGCCACCACAGCTACGCCCAGCAACGTCAGTAAAGCCAACCAGTCCATATCAGCGTTCGGTCAGGAGGACGCGCGCTGCGCCAGCGCGTCCGGGTTCAACAAGTTAGGCGGTCGCCCTGCGTGCGGGCCGAAGCCGAGTGCAGCGATCAAGTTGTCGGCGGCCAGGTTGGCCATGCCCAGGCGCGTGCCCAAGGTGGCACTGGCAATGTGCGGTGTGAGCGCGACGTGCTCAGCGTCGAGCAATGCCGGATGTACTTTAGGCTCACCCTCGTACACATCCAGGCCGGCAGCAAAGATGCGCTTGTGCTCCAGCGCCTGTGCCAACGCGGCGTCATCAACGATGCCGCCGCGCGCGAGGTTGACCAGCGTGGCGGTCTGCTTCATCTGTGCCAGCTCGGCTGCGCCGATGGCGTGGTGGCTTTCCTTGGAATACGGCAGCACCAGCACGAGGTGATCTGCCTGTTTCAGCAAATCATCCTTGCTGACATACGTGGCGCGCGTGTCCTGTTCGAGTTCAGGCGAAAGCCGGCTGCGGTTGTGGTAGATCACGCGCATCGAGAAGCCGCTCGCGCGCCGCGCCAGCGCCTGGCCGATGCGGCCCATGCCGAGAATGCCCAGGGTGCTGCCGTACACCTCGGCACCAAGGAACATGTCGTAAGTCCAGCGCTTCCATTGTCCCGAACGCAGCCAGCGTTCTGACTCTGAGACGCGGCGTGCGGCGGCCATCAGCAGCGCCCAGCCGAAGTCGGCGGTGGTCTCGGTCAGGATGTCCGGCGTGTTGGTGGCCAGGATGCCTGCACGCGTCATCGCGGCAAGGTCAAAGTTGTTGTAGCCGACGGCCATGTTGCACACTGCGCGCAGCGTCGGCACGCGGCTGATCAACTCGGCGTTGATGGTGTCGGCGGCGTTGGACAACAGGCCCACGCGGCCTTGCAGCCGCTCGGCCAGCGCTTCGGGCGGATACTCGATGTCCGCTTGGTTGTCGATCACGTCGAAGGTTTCGCGCAAGCGCTCAAGCACTTCGGGAAACATCGCGCGGGTGACAAGGATTCCGGGTTTCATACGTTCAGCACACGTTCGGTTAGCGGAAGAAGACGAAGGTCATCAGAACGAAAATCGGCAAGAGAATGCACACGGACCACAGCATGTAGCCAAAGAAGCTCGGCATCTGCAGACCGCGGCTTTCGGCAATGGCCTTGACCATCAGATTGGGCGCGTTGCCGATGTAGGTGTTGGCGCCCATGAACACCGCCGCGGCGGAAATCGCGGCCAGCGTGGACGCGCCCTCGCTCATCAGCATGGAGGCGTCACCGCCAGCGGTGTTGAAGAACACCAGATACGTCGGCGCATTGTCGAGGAACGACGACAGCAACCCCGTCGCCCAGAAGTACATCGCGTTGTTCGGCTGGCCTGCGCTGTCGTTGACGAGATGGACGATGCCCGCGAACGGGCCGTCCACGCCGGCCTTGAGCATGGCAATGACGGGCCCGATGGTGATGAAGATGCCGGCAAACAGCTTGGCGACTTCCAGGATGGGCTCCCAGTTGAACTCGTTGCCGGCGCGTGCGCTTGCCGGGGTGAGCCACAACGAAAGCAGCGCGATGGCGACCAGCCCGATGTCGCGCACGACGTTCTGCAGCAGCACCTCTGTGCCCATCACGTGGAAGACGATGCCGGGCTTCCACAGCCCACTCATCAGCACGAGGCCCAGAATGCCTGCCAGCAGTACAAAGTTGACGTTGCCCTCGAAGCGTAGCGGGCCCGCGTCGTCCGGTGTGGCGTCGGTGATGTTGGGCAGTTCTTCCTTGCCCGTGCAATAGAGATAGCTGTCGATGACGAAGAAGACCGCCAGCAGCAACACCCACATCGTCAGCGTCTGGCGCCAGAGATGCTGCGTGGTCCAGAAGAAATCGACACCTTGCAGGAAGCCGAGGAACAGTGGCGGATCGCCCAGCGGCGTGAGCGCCCCACCGGCATTGGCCACCAGGAAGATGAAGAACACGACGACGTGCGCCCGATGCCGGCGTGCCTCGTTGGCGCGCAGCAAAGGCCGGATCAGCAGCATCGCTGCGCCAGTCGTCCCCATGATGCTGGCCAGCGCCGTGCCAAGCGCGATCAACCCCGTATTGAGCTTTGGCGTGCCATGCAGATTGCCGCGAATGCAGATACCGCCCGCAACAACATACAGAGCGGCGATCAACGCGATGAAGGGAATGTACTCGGCAAGGGCCGCGTGATTGACGGAAGCGATGGCCGCCTCCGTGCCAAACGCGATCCCGAACGGCACCAGAAGCGCCAACGCCCAAGCCGCGGCGATCTTACCGTAATGGTCGTGCCACAGCTTTGGCACGAGGAGCGGTGCGATCGCAATCGAGAGCAGGATGCCCGCGAATGGCACACCCCAGAGCAGGGACAATTCCGCGCCGTTCACATCAGCGGCGCGCGCCAGGCCACAGACAAACAGAAAGGCAAGGGGCCAGAGGCGTTTCACGTAGGCGTTCTCCTAAGCGCGGGCGCAGCAAACGCCGCCGCGCCACAAACAAAGACGCCAGTGTAAACGCCCGAGGTCTGTTGCCTGCTAAACGTCCACGGATGTTTGATGGGCCAATGCGCCCAGGACGCCGCGTCAGGCGGTCGTCACAACAATCACGTGCACGCGATACGGGCCATGTGCACCGAGCACGATGGTCTGCTCGATATCGCCCGTACGCGACGGCCCGCTGATGACGTTGGTGGCGCGCGGCAGCTCGCCCCGCTCTGCGCGCATCAGCGCATAGGCGTCTTCCAGATTTGCGACGATGCGAGACTGCGGCACCACGGCGATATGCGTCTCGGGCAGCAGCGCCGTGGACGCGACGTTCTCCGGCCCCGACAGCAGCATCAGCGAGCCCGTCTCGGCAATCGCGCAGAAGCAACCCGTAATGCCCACGAGATCGCCGTGTTCCTGATCGGCTTGCGCCTCACGCACGGGCGGACGGAATTCGATACCGATGCCGGCAGCCGCCCAGTCCAGCGATTGCAATGTCGTCCAGGCCACGGCTTGCGGCTGGAGGTTCAGCCCAGACAAGTAACGGGCCACCGCGCCCGGCACGTCGGACAGCGCCTTCACCGACTCCAGCGTGGAGGCCATCTTCAGCGCCTGCTCGGCAAAATGCGCAGCCAGATTTTCCGGCACCGGCGGACGCGGGCCGGCAGGGTGGCGCGCGAGATAATCCGCCACGGCGTCGCGCTCACCCTGTGTCGGTTGCGCGGGACGATGCTGCGCATTGCGGATGCGGGCAAAGATGGCGTCGCGTGCGCGGCTCGTGTCGAGCGGGTCGACGGGGGTGTCCGGTTGTGATTCCATGGCGGCTCCGAAAGATCGATGGATTATACGAGCCGCTTTCCGCGCGATCCGCCAACGCCGTTGAAACTTATTCGGCGCCGGCGTGAGCCTTATTGCACGCCAAAGACCTGCTTCAGATACGTGAGGTAGGCCGGATCGTCGCACATCGTCTTCTCGGGCGCGTCCGACAGTTTGGCGACCGGTTGGCCGTTGCAGCGGACCATCTTGATGACGATCTGAAGCGGCGTATAGCCCAGGTCGTTGGTCAGATTGGTCCCCACGCCGAACGCCAGCTTGCAGCGACCATGGAAGCGCTCATACAGGCCGATGACCTTGGGCATGTCGAGACTGTCGGAGAAGATCAGCGCCTTGGACTTCGGCTCGGCGCGCATGTCATCGTAATGCTTGAGCATGCGCTCGCCCCACTCGAATGGGTCACCGGAATCATGGCGAACGCCGTCGAATAGCTTGCAGAAGAACATGTCGAAATCGCGCAGGAAGGCGTCAAAGCCGTAGGTATCCGACAGCGCGATGCCAAGATCGCCGCGATATTCCTTGGCCCAGGTTTCCAGCGCAAAGGTCTGGGAATCGCGCAGGCGCGGGCCCAGTGCCTGGCAGGCCTGCAGGTATTCATGCGCCATCGTACCAAGCGGCGTCATGCCGTGCTTCATGGCGAAGTAGACGTTGCTGGTGCCCGCGTACTGGGCGCCGAGCTGCGCACACGTCTCCAGCAGCACATGCTCGTGCCAGGTGTGCGAGAAGCGGCGGCGGGTGCCGTAATCGGCAATGCGGCAGTCTTCCAGGCCGGGGCGCTTCAGCGACGCCAGCTTGTCGGTCAGGCGGCGTTTGCCCTCCTCCCATTGCGGGTGCGTCTGCGTGCGGCTGAAGAACACCTCGTTGACGATGGCCAGAACCGGCACCTCGAACATAATCGTGTGCAGCCACGGCCCCGCGATGACGATCTCGATCTGCCCGTCGTTGCTCGGTGCGGGGCGCACGTCGATGTACTTCTCGTTGAGATGGAACAGGCCGAGAAAATCGACGAAATCGCTCTTGATGAAGCGCATGCCGCGCAGGTAATCGAGTTCCGCATCGGTAAAGCGCAGGGTGCAGAGCTGGCGGATCTCGGCGCGAATCTCCTCAACGAACGGCACCAGATCGACGCCCGCGTTGCGGCATTTGAAGCGGTATTCGACATGCGCGCCGGGAAAGTGATGCAGCACCACCTGCATCATCGTGAATTTGTACAGATCGGTATCGAGCAGCGAGCGGATGATCATCGGGCAGCGCCAAAAGCCATGTGGACTGGTCGTCATGCTAACCGAAGCCAGGCGGGACGCCTGTGGCGGTCAGATAAATGCCGGCGCCCCGGCGCGGAAAATGGGCGTTTCGACGGTCAATGCGGGCGAGAAACCCCTTGATTCCGCTATAATTTCCGGTTTCCGACCGGATTTTGCACCATGGAAGCAGAACGCCTCAATGCCATCCAGAACACGTTGGCCGACCTGAAGTCGCGCGCCGACGACCTTCGGAGGTATCTTTGACTACGACGTCAAATCTGAACGTCTAGTCGAAGTCGACAAGGAACTCGAAAACCCCGAGGTCTGGAACGATCCCAAACGCGCCCAGGAGTTGGGCCGCGAGAAGAAGTCGCTTGAAACCGTCGTGCTGGCGCTGACCAAGCTCGACGAAGATCTCACCGGCGCCGCCGAACTGTTCGAGCTCGCCCGCGAAGAGGGCGACGACGAGACCATCGAAGCCATCGAGGCTGACACCGCAGGCATGCGCGCCATCGTCGAAGACATGGAATTCCGCCGCATGTTCTCTGGCCCGATGGACGCCGCCAACTGCTTTATCGACATCCAGGCCGGCGCTGGCGGCACCGAGGCGTGCGACTGGGCATCGATGCTGCTGCGCCAGTACCTGAAGTATTGCGAGCGCAAGGGCTTCAAGACCGAAGTCCTGGAAGAATCCGAAGGCGACGTGGCAGGCATCAAGAGCGCGTCGATCAAGGTCGAGGGCGAATACGCGTTTGGCTTCCTGCGCACCGAAACCGGCGTGCACCGTCTGGTGCGCAAATCACCGTTCGACTCGGCGGGTGGCCGTCACACATCGTTCTCGTCGATCTTCGTGTATCCGGAAGTCGATGACTCGATCGAGATCGAGGTCAACCCCGCGGATCTGCGCGTCGATACGTATCGCGCTTCGGGTGCGGGTGGTCAGCACATCAACAAAACCGATTCGGCCGTGCGGATTACGCACATCCCCACCGGCATCGTCGTGCAGTGCCAGAACGACCGCTCGCAGCACCGCAACCGCGCCGAGGCGATGACCATGCTGAAGTCGCGTCTGTACGAGCACGAGCTGCGCAAGCGTCAGGCCGCCGCCGACGCGCAGGAAGCCGCCAAGACCGACGTGGGCTGGGGCCATCAGATCCGCTCGTACGTGCTGGACCAGAGCCGCATCAAGGATCTGCGAACCAACGTGGAAATCTCCAACACGCAGAAAGTGCTGGACGGCGACCTCGACCCGTTTATCCAGGCGAGCCTGAAACAGGGCGTCTGACCCAAGCCGAACCAAAGCGACTGCCATGTCTGACACGTCTCTGTCCATCCTGACCGGTGCCTCTCGCGGCCTGGGCGCCGCGCTGGCCCAGGCGCTCATGCAGCCCGGTCACCGCCTCATCTGCGTCGCACGCGGCGATAACGCCGAATTGCGCGCGCAGGCGGCAGCCGCCGGCGTGACGCTCGACTGGCATCAGGTCGACCTGTCCGACGCGCATGCCGCCGAGGCCTGGATGACCAAGACGCTTGCCGCCCTGCCCGCTTTTGCCAACGTGACGCTGGTGCTCAACGCCGGCGCGGTCGAGCCGATCGGCACCATCGATACGCTGCGCGCCGATACGCTGCTGCCGCACCTGCAGCTGAACCTGGCCGGCCCGATGGCGCTGACCGCTGCCCTGCTGCGCGGCACCGCGGCGTGGAACGCGCAGCGCCGTGTGCTGGCGATCTCGTCGGGCGCAGCACGCCGGCCGATCGCCGGCTGGGCGGCGTATTGCACCGGCAAGGCGGGGCTCGACATGTTCGTGCGTGCCATCAACGCCGATGGCGACGCCAGCGTGCGCGCCGTGGCGCTGGCCCCCGGCGTGATCGACACCGACATGCAACGCACCATCCGTGGCGCCGACTTTGCCGGCGTGCAGCGCTTCCGCGATCTGCACGCGCATGGCGAGCTGGTCTCGCCGCAAGACGCCGCCGCGCGCATCGCCGCCTACCTCGTCCGCCCCGACTTTGGCGCGACCGAGCTGGACGACCTGCGCAACATCGCCTGAACCGACATTCCTCTCATCACCATCATGACCGAACAGAACAACCCGGCCGAATCGAATACCGCGGCCGCCGTGCCGGCGCAGGACGACAACAAGATCATCGCCGAGCGCCGCGAGAAGCTGGCAGAGATCCGCCAGCAAGGCGTCGCCTTCCCGAACGATTTTCGCCCGACGCACCATGCCGGTGATCTGCAAGCCAAGTACCGCGAGCTGGAGCAGGCGGCTCTGGAAGCGGAACCAGTGCAGGTGGCCATTGCGGGCCGCATGATGCTCAAGCGCGTGATGGGCAAGGCCAGCTTTGCCACCGTGCAGGACAGCACCGACCGCATCCAGTTTTACATCAGCCGCGACGCCGTGGGCGAAGACGTCTACGCCAGCTTCAAGAAGTGGGACTTGGGCGACATCGTGGCGGCGCGCGGCACGCTGATGAAGACGAAGACCGGCGAACTGTCGGTGGCTGTGACGGAGCTGCGCCTGCTCTCGAAGAGCCTGCGTCCGCTGCCGGGCGACTACTACGGCCTGGCTGACCAGGAGCAGAAGTACCGCCAGCGCTACGTCGATCTGATCGTCTCGAAGGAAACGCGCGACACATTCCGCGCCCGCACCAAGGCCATGGCCTCGCTGCGCAACTTCATGGCAGGCAACGGTTTCATGGAAGTCGAAACGCCGATGCTGCACCCCATTCCGGGCGGCGCGGCGGCCAAGCCGTTCATCACGCATCACAACGCATTGGACATGCAGATGTTCCTGCGCATCGCGCCGGAGCTGTATCTCAAGCGACTGATCGTCGGCGGCTTTGAGCGCGTGTACGAGATCAACCGCAACTTTCGTAACGAGGGCGTGTCGCCGCGACACAACCCCGAGTTCACGATGATGGAGTTCTACGCGGCCTACACGGACTACCGCTGGCTGATGGACTTCACCGAGCAGCTGATCCGCCAGGCGGCGATCGATGCGTCGGGCACCGCCACGCTCACCTATCAGGGCCGCGAGCTGGATCTGGCCAAGCCGTTCCATCGCCTGACCATCTGCCAGGCGATCCAGAAGTACGCGCCGCAATACACGGACGCCCAACTGGCTGACGTCGACTTCCTGCGCGCCGAGCTGAAGAAGTTCAAGATCGACACCAATGCGCCGCAATTCCTGAACGCCGGCGTGGGTACCCTGCAGCTTGTGCTGTTTGAAGAAACCGCCGAGTCGCAACTGTGGGAGCCCACCTTCATCATTGACTACCCGGTCGAAGTGTCGCCCCTGGCACGCGGCTCGGACACGCTGCCTGGCATCACCGAGCGCTTCGAGTTGTTCATCACCGGCCGTGAGATCGCCAACGGCTTCTCCGAGCTGAATGATCCGGAAGACCAGGCCGAGCGCTTCCGCAAGCAGGTCGAACAGAAGGACGCCGGCGACGAAGAAGCCATGTTCTATGACGCCGATTACATCCGCGCCTTGGAATACGGCATGCCCCCGACCGGCGGCTGCGGCATCGGCATTGACCGTCTGGTGATGCTGCTCACCGACAGCCCAAACATCCGCGACGTGATCCTTTTCCCGCACCTGCGCCGCGAAGACTGACCGGTTCGGTCGAGCGCCGTGAAAAAACGCCCCTAGGGGCGTTTTTTTGTTGCCTGCACAAGCGCAAAAGACGCGCCCACCCCGCTATTTGTAACATCGCCCCGTTTCCACAACGTGTATCAAAGTACGCCAAATAACTGATTTTCAAGGGGAAAGTCTCGGTACAGATGCTTACAAATTAAAACGGCATCTGTTTCGGCGATGAACCACACTGTGTTCATCGAAAGGCCGCAACGAACCCATCACGGGCCGCAGGAGAACGAAGATGAACAACAACATCCAACCGAACCAAGGTCAACAATACGGCGGCACGTCGCCGGGGCAAGTGCCTCCGTCTTCGCGCCGCATGCATCCACTGATGACGACGGCTGCTGTCGCCGTGATCATCGCCAGCCTGACGGCGGTGGCCGCCATTACCGGCGTGCTGCCCACCTCGAAGGCAACGCAGGGCAGCACCGACCCGAATGTCGCAGCACAATCGGCAGCGGCCATGCCCGGCGCTTCGACGCCGATGGCGCTGGCTGCACCGGGCCAGACGACGCAACCGGCCCAGGCTGCTCCGTATCCGGCACAAAACGTGGCGCCCGCCCCGGTGCGCGCTCGGGAGCCGTCGTATGCCGAGCGCGCGCCGTCAGGCAACCCCAGCTATGCGCAGACACAACCGCGCCAGTCGGCCAGCCCCTATGCAGGCCACGTGACGTCGGTCACGCCGATCACCATGCAAGGCAAGGAAACCGGCCTCGGCATGATTGGTGGCGCTGTGGTGGGCGGGTTGCTGGGCAACCAGATTGGCCGCGGCAATGGCCGTACACTCGCAACAGTCGGCGGCGCGTTGGCAGGCGGTTACGGCGGCCATGTGGCAGAAAACTACTACCACCGCGATACGGAGTATCGTGTGAACGTCCGCATGGACAACGGCACGACCCGCAGCTTCATGTACAAGGCGGCCCCGGGCTTCCAGGCAGGCGAACGCGTGCATATCGAGAACGGGACGCTGGTGGCCGGCTAGATCGGCATCACCTTTTCGCCCAAAAGAAAACCGGCCTTCGGGCCGGTTTTTTCATGCGCACGCGTTTGAGCGTTCGAGGCTGCGCGCTTGTTCCCGCGCTTATTCCGCCTCGTCGATCCAGGCTTGCTGGATGGCTTCAAGGAATTTCTCGCCGCCACGCTTGTGGTCGTCGTCAAAGCCTTCCAGCGTGACGACTTTGTTATGCAGGTCGACAAAGTTCAGGCGCGTCGGATCGACGTCGGGGTACTTGTCGTACAGCGCTTCGGCGATCTGCTGGATATCGTTCCATTTCATGATGGGCTTCCTCCACCGCTGGCTGCTCGGCTCAGTGGTTTTCCTTGGCGTGGTTGATCGTGTACTTCGGAATCTCGACGGTCAGGTCCGACTCCGCCACCTTGGCCTGGCAGGACAGGCGCGAGTTCGGCTCCAGGCCCCAGGCCTTGTCGAGCAGATCCTCTTCCTTCTCGGTCGCCTCATCGAGCGAATTGAAGCCCTCGCGCACGATCACGTGGCAGGTCGTGCAGGCACACGACTTCTCGCATGCGTGCTCGATCTCGATATCGGCACCCAGCAGCGCATCGCAGATGGTCGTGCCGGGCTTGGCTTCGATCACGGCCCCTTCCGGGCAGTATTCGACGTGAGGAAGGACGACGATGTGTGGCATGAAGAAACTCGTTCGATAAGTGTGTTTTAGGAGATGCGATCGGCGATCAGCCGAGCTCCTCGATCCGTTTGCCGGCGAGCGCCTTGCGAATGCCGCGGTCCATGCGGCGCGCGGCGAATTCGTCGGTGCCGTGCGACAGGGCATCCACGGCGTCCTTGATGGCGCGATGGTCTTCGCCCTGCATGGTGGTGCGCAGCACAACGATCTCGGCGTCGATGGCGGCGCGCTCCTCGGGCGACAGCAGATCGCCATCAGCCGCCAGGGCCTGCGACAGCGCCTCAAGCAGGCGCTCGGCCTCAACACGCTCCTCCGCAAGCGCTCGACGTCGCATGTCGTCTTCGGCTGACTGGAAACCTTCCTGCAGCATGCGCGCGACATCGTCATCAGCCAGGCCGTACGACGGCTTTACAGTGATCGACGCTTCCACACCCGACACCGTTTCGCGTGCCGAAACCGACAGCAAACCGTCAGCGTCCACCTGATACGTCACACGGATGCGTGCGGCGCCGGCCACCATCGTCGGGATGCCACGCAACTCGAAACGCGCCAGCGAACGGCAATCACTCGCCAGCTCGCGCTCGCCTTGTAGCACGTGAATCGCCATGGCCGTCTGGCCGTCCTTGAACGTGGTGAACTCCTGCGCGCGCGCAACGGGAATCGTGCTGTTGCGCGGGATGATCTTCTCGACCAGGCCGCCCATCGTCTCGACGCCCAGCGACAACGGGATCACGTCGAGTAGCAGCCAGTCTTCACCCGGCGCACGGTTGCCGGCCAGCAGGTTCGCCTGCATGGCTGCACCAATGGCGACCACCTGGTCCGGATCGAGGTTCGTGAGCGGCGTCTGACCGAACAGCTGACCCACGGCACGGCGGATGATCGGCATCCGCGTCGCTCCGCCCACCAGCACCACCCCCTTCACTTCTTCGATCGTCACGCCTGCATCGCGCAATGCGCGGCGCACGGGCGACAGCGTCTTTTGCACGAGATTGGCGGTCAGTTCGGCGAAGGTCTCGGCGGTCAGCACGAGGTGCACGGTCTCGCCGGTGGAGAGCATCGCGTCAATCTCGGTGCTGTCGGCAGTGGAAAGCCATTCCTTGGCCGCGCGGGCCTTGTTCAGCAGCAGGCGCGTGTCTTCAGCAGAGAGCGGTTGCAGGCCGGCCTGCTCGACGATCCAGCACACGACGCGCTGGTCGAAATCGTCCCCACCAAGGGCGGAGTCGCCGCCTGTCGACATCACCTCGAACACGCCCTTGGTGAGCTTGAGCACCGAGATATCGAACGTCCCGCCGCCCAGGTCATAGACGGCGTAAATGCCTTCGGCGGCGTTGTCCAGGCCGTAGGCGATGGCGGCTGCGGTCGGTTCATTCAGCAGGCGCAGAACGTTCAGGCCCGCCAGCTTGGCGGCGTCCTTGGTGGCTTGGCGCTGTGCGTCGTCAAAGTACGCCGGGACGGTGATGACGGCGCCGACAAGCTCGTCGCCGAGCGTGTCTTCGGCGCGCTGGCGCAGCGTGGCGAGAATCTCGGCCGACACTTCCACCGGACTTTTCACGCCGGCCACGGTCTTCAGTTGGACCATGCCGGGCGCGTCGACAAAGTCGTACGGCGTGTTCTCGATGTGGGCGACATCCTTGAGGCCGCGCCCCATGAAACGCTTGACCGAGATGATGGTGTTTTTCGGGTCGCGCACGGCTTCGGCCTGCGCCTTGTAGCCGATGTGGGCGCCGCCCGTGGGCAGATAGCGCACCACGGAGGGCAACAGCGGGCGCCCCTGATCGTCAGGCAGCACTTCCGGCACGCTGCTGCGCACCGAGGCCACCAGCGAGTTGGTCGTGCCCAGGTCGATGCCGACCACCAGACGGCGCTGGTGCGGTGCGGGTGATTCGCCAGGTTCGGAAATCTGCAGTAAAGCCATGGGGATATCTCGATTGCGCGGATGGGCTGCCTGCCGGGGCAAACCCGGCATTGTCGCAAATTCTGGGTTCTAGTCGTCCAGCCGGTCGATGGCCTCGGCGGTGTCGCGTTCGATCTTTTCGATGAACATCAGTTGGCGCACGGCATCGGCTGCCGCCGCGGTGTTGCCGTCGCCACCGAGCAGGCCGGACAGGGCCTGATAACGCGCGCGTTTTTCCTTTCGCAGCATGCCTAGCAAATCGTCCAGCGCATCGACGTTGCGCTCTGCCTTGGCGTCGCCCAACGCCTCGCGCCATTCCATTTGCTGCATCAAAAACGCTGGCGGCATGGCCGTGTTGTTTTCGGCCTGCACGTCGACACCGCGCAGGTGCAGAAGATACGTCGCCCGTTTGAGCGGATCGCGCAGCGTCTGGAACGCCTCGTTGGCGCGCGTGGCCCATTGCATGGCGACGCGGCGTTCGGCATCGCCTGCGTGGGCATAGCGATCCGGATGTGCCTGCGACTGCACGGTGCGGTATGCAGCGTTCAGCGCGTCGTCGTCGACCTCGAAGTGCTCGGGCAGACCGAAGAGTGAAAAATGCGTGGTGTTCGCTGACAAGCCGGAATTCATGAATAAAAAAAGCGGCCGCGCCGCCTCGTGTTCCTTATTCGACCGGCTCGCCCCGGTCGCACTTCAGGCATTCCACCAGCACGCCGATCTTGCTGGCGCGGCCGGCTCCCGTTTCAGTCCAGGGCCGCAGTTGCCAGGGCGGTTCGTGGCGCATGTGCTGCCCGTGTCCGCAAGCGAGACGGGCGACCCAATGGCCCTCCTCGTCCCGCTCGAAACCGACAATCGCCTGCTTCAATATGCCCCGCTCACACGCGGAACGACTCGCCGCAGCCGCACTCGTCCTTCACGTTCGGGTTGTTGAAGCGAAACCCTTCGTTCAGCCCCTCGCGCGCGTAGTCCAGTTCGGTACCGTCGATGTAGGGCAGGCTTTTCGGATCGACGATCACCTTGACGCCGTTGGATTCGAAAACCTGGTCTTCGGCGGCAATCTCATCTGCGTATTCGAGCTTGTAAGCCAAGCCAGAACAGCCCGTGGTCTTCACGCCCACGCGCAGGCCCAAGCCCTTGCCACGGCGGGTCAGGTAGCGGGAAACGTGCTGCGCGGCCTTGTCGGTCAGGGTGATCATGCTGCGTCCTTTCTATCCAAACGGGCTCAAGCAGCCTTCTGCTCGGCCGAACCGTGCTTTTCCTTGTAGTCGGCCACGGCTGCCTTGATGGCGTCTTCAGCCAGGATCGAGCAGTGAATCTTCACCGGCGGCAGGGCCAGCTCTTCAGCGATTGCCGTGTTGCGGATTTCCAGTGCCTGATCCAGCGTCTTGCCCTTCACCCATTCCGTCACCAGCGACGACGAAGCGATGGCCGAACCGCAGCCGTAGGTCTTGAACTTGGCGTCTTCGATCACGCCCTGCTCGTTGACCTTGATCTGCAGCTTCATCACATCGCCGCAAGCCGGTGCGCCGACCATGCCGGTGCCGACCGTGTCGTCGCCCTTCTCGAACGAGCCGACGTTGCGCGGATTTTCGTAATGGTCCAGAACTTGGTTGCTGTAAGACATTTCACACCTCTATCAATCGTTGGCTGGCGCGGGGGCGCCGTTATCCGTTGTTCGTCAAACGCCGCGCCTTAGTGCGCCGCCCATTGAATGCTGTTCAGATCCACGCCGTCCTTGTACATCTCCCACAGCGGAGACAGGTCGCGCAGCTTGCCGATCTTGCTCTTGAGCAGTTCGATCACGTAATCGACTTCTTCTTCCGTGGTGAAGCGGCCCACCGTGAAGCGGATCGAGCTGTGCGCCAGTTCATCGTTGCGACCCAGCGCACGCAGCACGTACGAAGGTTCCAGCGAGGCCGACGTGCAGGCCGAGCCCGACGACACGGCGACGTCCTTGATCGCCATGATCAGCGACTCGCCTTCCACGAAGTTGAAGCTGATGTTGAGGTTGTGCGGCACACGCGCTTCCATGTCGCCGTTCACGTACACCTCTTCCATCGTGTTGAGGCCGCGATACAGGCGATCGCGCAGCATGCGGATGCGCTCGTTCTCGGTCGCCATTTCTTCCTTGGCGATACGGAAGGCCTCGCCCATGCCGACGATCTGGTGCGTGGCCAGCGTGCCCGAGCGCATGCCACGCTCGTGGCCGCCGCCGTGCATCTGCGCTTCGATGCGGATACGCGGCTTGCGTCGCACGTACAGCGCACCGATGCCCTTCGGCCCGTACGTCTTGTGCGCCGAAAACGACATGAGATCAACCTTCAACTTCTGCAGGTCGATTTCCACCTTGCCCGTCGCCTGTGCGGCATCGACGTGGAAGATCACGCCCTTCTCGCGGCAGATTTCGCCCAGCGTTTCGATGTCTTGAATGACGCCGATCTCGTTGTTCACCATCATCACCGAGGCGAGGATGGTGTCGGGGCGGATGGCTTGCTTGAAGACGTCGATATCGATCAGGCCGTTGTCCTTCACGTCCAGATACGTCACTTCGAAGCCTTGGCGCTCCAGCTCACGCGTGGTGTCCAGCACAGCCTTGTGCTCGGTCTTCACGGTGATGATGTGCTTGCCCTTGCTGCTGTAGAAGTTGGCAGCGCCCTTAATGGCCAGGTTGTCGGATTCGGTGGCGCCGGACGTCCAGACGATTTCGCGCGGATCGGCATTCACCAGCGCAGCCACTTGCTCGCGCGCAGTCTCGACGGCCTTCTCGGCTTCCCAGCCAAACGGGTGGCTGCGCGAAGCCGGGTTGCCGAAGCTCTCGCGCAGATACGGAATCATCTTGTCGACAACGCGCGGGTCCACCGGCGTCGTCGCGGAATAGTCCATGTAGATGGGAAGTTGCAGGGTGCTCATATCTTGTCTGCCTTGTGTGGGGGCGGTGTTCTTGTGCGGGGCTGGCGTCGTGGCCGGCCTCACGCTCGCGCAATCAGGATTGCGCCAGACTGAAAACGGAGTTGACCAGCGGGGCGCGCTTGACCGGCTCGGCGGCCACCGAGGTGGCGGCCGGCGCGTCGACACTGCGCGCGCGTGCCGGGGCACGTTCGCGGCGCGCCGGACGCGCTTCACGCATGTCCTGGATCACTTCGGGCTGACGCTCCCGTTGCTGATCGACCAGGTTCTGCAGCGACACCGAATCGAGATACTCGACCATCTTCTGATTGAGCGTGGCCCACAGGTCGTGCGTCATGCAGCGGCCGGTATGGCCGCCGACATGCTCTTCGCCGCCGCAGTTGCCCTTGCCGCCGCATTGGGTCGCATCGAGCGGCTCATCCACGGCGATGATGATGTCGGCAACGGTCACGTCGTCGGCACGGCGCGCGAGGCTGTAGCCGCCGCCCGGGCCGCGCACGCTTTCCACGATTTCGTGGCGGCGCAGTTTGCCGAACAGCTGCTCCAGATACGACAGCGAAATTTTCTGACGCTGGCTGATGCCAGCCAGCGTGACCGGGCCCTGCTCTTGGCGTAGCGCCAAGTCAATCATGGCGGTGACCGCAAAGCGGCCTTTGGTGGTCAATCTCATGGCGTCGGGGAAATACCTGATCGTTTTGCTCAAGTATAAAGGAACCCGACAAAATCGGTCAACTAAGGTGTCGGGGGATTCCGCGTCGCAGCAAGGGGATTTGCGAAGCCCGAAAAACGGGATGGCCACGCGGCAGGCCGTATTGTGGACCAAAACAATCAACCACGTCCGATAGGGCTATCCAGCCACTTCCGCGGCGCAACTTGGACGTCCGTCGCGAACGCACCGTCGCTAGGGGTTTTTCCTTATGCGGTGACGAGCGCAATTTCATTGACTTCTGTTGCGCGGTAGCCGAGACTTTGAGGTACGCAAACGTTTGCGAAGAGCGAGGCGCGATTGCCCTTAGGAATGCCTTACGGCGTGACACGGCAGCGACGCCCCGCACCCACCCGCCTCAGACAGGCCTCTTCCTGGAGGAGACACCATGGATATCCGCCGTCGCCGCGCCCTGCAACTTGGCGTGGGCTCTGCCGTAGCCGCTGCTCTGCCGTTCCCGTTTTCGCTCGCGCATGCCGCCAACAAGCCGCCCAAGGTGGCGCTGGTCATGAAGTCGCTCGCCAACGAGTTCTTCCTGACCATGGAGAACGGCGCCCGCAAGCATCAAAAGGAGCACGCGTCGGACTACACGCTGCTGACCAACGGCATTCGCGACGAAACCGACACCGCCGGGCAGATTCGCCTGGTCGAGCAGATGCTCGTGGCGCGTGTGGATGCGCTGGTGCTCGCGCCGGCCGACTCCAAAGCGTTGGTGCCCGTGGTCAAGAAGGCTGTGGACGCGGGCATTCTCGTCATCAACATCGACAACCGGCTGGACCCGGCGGCGCTCTCGGAAAAAGGCCTTAACGTGCCTTTCGTGGGGCCAGACAACCGCAAGGGCGCGCGATTGGTGGGCGACTTCGTCGCCAAGTCGCTCAAGCCGGGCGATGCCGTGGGCATCATCGAAGGCATTCCGACCACCACGAACGCCCAGCAGCGCACTGCCGGCTTCAAGGACGCGGCAGAGGCCGCCAAGCTGAAGATCGCAGGCGTGCAATCGGGCGAGTGGGAGATCGACAAAGGCAACAAGGTGGCGGCCGCCATGCTGCGCTCCGAGCCCAACCTGAAGGCACTGCTGTGCGGCAACGACAACATGGCGATCGGCGCCGTCTCGGCGGTGCGCGCAGCCGGCAAGCTGGGCAAGGTGCTGATTGGCGGCTATGACAACATCGACGCCATCAAGGCCATGCTGGCGGATGGGCGTGTCGTCGCGACTGCCGATCAGCACGCCGATCAGCAAGCCGTCTACGGCATCGAGACCGCCCTGAAGGCGTTGGCCTCCAAGACGCCGCAGGCGAAGCTGTCAGGTGTCGTCGAGACACCGGTCAACCTCGTCACGCGCTCCTGACGCCACAGACCGGCCAGCCGCCGCCAGCCATGTCTGCCGCTTACGAACCCCGCACGCCGCTGCTGCGCGTCTCGGCGCTCAGCAAGCACTACGCCGCCCCCGTGCTGCGAGATATCGATCTCGACGTGCACGCGGGCGAGGTGCTTGCCCTGACGGGGGAGAACGGCGCCGGCAAGAGCACGCTCTCCAAGATCCTCTGCGGGCTTGAGACGGCGACTTCCGGGTCGATGACGCTCGCTGGCGCGCTGTACGCACCCGATTTGCGCAGCGCAGCCGAAGCGCTGGGCGTGCGCATGGTGCTGCAGGAACTGAGCATGGTGCCCACACTGACGGTGGCCGAAAATCTGTTCCTGGGCGACTTGCCCCGGCGGCTCGGGTTCGTGGATCGGTCCGCGTTGCGCCATCGGGCCGCACAAGCGCTCGCTCGCGTCGGCCTGGACCTCGACCCGTGGACGCCCGTCCAGACGCTCGGCATCGGCCACCGGCAGATGATCGAGATTGCCCGCGCGCTGGCCAGCGCATGCCGTGTGCTGATCCTCGACGAGCCGACGGCGATGCTGAGCGCGCACGAGAGCGCCACGTTGTTCGAGCGCATCGACGCGCTGCGCCGCGAAGGCGTCGCGATCCTCTACATCTCTCACCGACTGGACGAACTCGCGCGCATTGCCGATCGCATCGTCGTGCTGCGTGACGGCAAGCTCGTCACCGATGCGCCGGCTGCGACGGTCACGCAGGATGCGCTGATCCAGGCGATGGTCGGTCGCGAAGTGGCCGCGGCATCCGAAACGCAACGTGCCACGCGCGCGCCGTGGCCCGGTGACGGCTCACCGGCGCTGCGGGTCACCGGCCTCTCGCGTACGCCGGCGGTGCGCGACGTGAGCTTTGACGTGGCGCCGGGGGAAATCTTTGGCATCGCTGGGCTGGTCGGCGCGGGGCGCACGGAACTGCTGCGGTTGATCTTCGGTGCGGACCGCGCAGACGCGGGCACCGTCGAAGTGGGCTCGCCGCTGGCACCGGCGCGCATCCGCTCGCCAGGCGACGCGGTACGCAACGGCATCAGCCTGCTCACCGAAGACCGCAAGGACGAAGGCTTGATGCTGAGCCTGCCCATCGCGACCAACATCGCGCTAGGCAACATGCCGGTCGTCACGAAACGGGGGTGGCTGCAACCTGCGCAAGAGCGTGCGCTGGCGCACCGGCACATTGCTGCCCTGCGTGTCCGGTGCGCGGGTCCGCAACAGCCGGTGGGAGAGCTGTCCGGCGGCAATCAGCAGAAGGTGGCCATTGCCCGCTGGCTGGAGCGCGACACGCCTGTGCTGCTGTTCGATGAGCCGACGCGAGGCGTCGATGTCGGCGCCAAATTCGACATCTACACGCTGCTCGAGGCGTTGGCCGCGCGAGGCAAGGCGCTGGTCGTGGTGTCGAGCGATCTGCGCGAACTCATGCAACTGTGTGATCGCATTGGCGTTATGCGCGCCGGACGCCTCACCCACATCTTCCAACGCGGTGGCTGGAGCCAGGACGCGTTGCTCGCCGCTGCCTTCGGTGAATCGGAAGAATCCGAGTCCCCTGCACCTCAATTCCCCTCGGAGACCGCAGATGCGCTCTGATTCCACCCTGCCCCCGACGCCGCCCGCTGCGACTGCCGGCGCGCGCGCGGCGCTGGGCATGTCGCTTGGCACGATTGGCGGGTTGCTCGCTGCGCTGGTCGCCATGCTGGTACTGTTCGGCACGCTGTCGCCGACGTTCTTCTCGCTGCCCACGTTCACGACCATCGCCAACGAGATCCCCGACCTGCTGGTGATGGCGGTGGGCATGACGTTCATCCTGATGATCGGCGGCATTGATCTGTCGGTTGGCTCGGTGCTGGCGCTGTCGGCGTCGGTGCTGTCCGTGGCCATGACCAAGTTCGGCTGGGGCGTGTTGCCCGCAGCGCTGGCGGGCGTGGCGCTGGCCACGGCGGCCGGCATGCTGACCGGCGCAGTCACGGTGCACTGGGGCATTCCGTCGTTCATCGTGTCGCTGGGCGTGCTGGAAATGGCGCGCGGCCTCGCCTACAGCCTTACCGATTCGCGCACCGTGTACATCGGCAGCGCGGTCGACTGGCTCGCCAACCCGATCGCGCTGGGCATCGCGCCCTCGTTCCTGATTGCGGTTGCCATCACGGTGGTTGGCCAGATCGTGCTGGTGCGCACGGTGTTCGGCCGCTACATAGTAGCCATCGGCACCAATGAAGAAGCCGTGCGGCTGGCGGGCGTGAATCCGCGCCCCTACAAGATTGCGGTGTTCGCGCTGATGGGGCTGCTCTCGGGCCTGGCTGCGTTGTTCCAGGTGTCGCGCCTGGAAGCCGCCGATCCGAATGCTGGCGTCGGCATGGAACTGCAGGTGATCGCGGCCGTGGTGATCGGCGGCACGAGCCTGATGGGCGGGCGGGGGTCGGTCGTGCGCACGCTGTTCGGCGTGCTGATCATCTCGGTGCTCGAATCGGGCCTTGCGCAGATCGGCGCCTCCGAGCCCACCAAACGCATCATCACGGGCGCGGTCATCGTCGCAGCCGTGGTCATGGATACCTATCGCAGCAAGCGCAACCGCAGCAAGCACCATTAAGTGACCGAGGAGATCGTCATGGCAACCATCAAGGATGTGGCCGCGCTGGCCGGAGTTTCGTTCACCACCGTCTCGCACGTCATCAACAACACAAGGCCAGTCAACGCCGAGACGCGCAAGCGCGTGGAAGAAGCCATCCGGGCCACCCGCTACGTGCCCAGCGCCGTGGCCCGCTCGCTCAAGCACCGCACCACGCGCACCATCGGCGTGCTCGTGCCCACGGCCACCAACCCCTACTTTGCAGAGCTGGCGCGGGGCATTGAAGACGTGTGCGCCGCCGCCGGCTACAGCGTCATCCTCTGCAACTCCGACGACGACCCCCGCAAGCAGCGCGACTACCTGCGCGTGCTGATGGAAAAACGCGTCGACGGCATCATCGTCAGCAGCGCCGGGCCCGACACGGCATTGATCGAAGCGCTCGGTGAATCCGCCCTGCCCATCGTGATGGTCGACCGCCCGACTGAAGGCATCCAGGCCGATCAGGTCCAGGTCGACCACGAAGAAGGCGCCTACCTTGCGACCAAGCATCTGCTGGACCTCGGCCACCGCCGTATTGCCTGCATCAGCGGTCCATCGTCGCTGAGCGTGACGGCAGAGCGCCTGGCCGGATTCCACCGCGCGCTGCGCGAGGCGGGTGTGCCCGAAGCCGCCGCCCGCATTGCCGAAGGCGATTTCACCAGCCCCGGCGGCTACCGCGCCGCGCGCCAGTTGCTGACCGAGGGCGAAATGCCCACCGCGATCTTTGCCGGCAACGATCTGATGGGCATCGGTGCACTGCGCGCCGCCGCCGAGCTGGGCATTCCCGTTCCGAAGGCCCTATCGGTGATCGGCTTTGACGACATCGAACTGAGCCGCTACGTCTATCCGGCGCTGTCCACGGTCGGCCAATCGATCCGCCAACTCGGCGAGACCACCGCGCAGACGCTGCTCGAGCATCTCGGCGACAACGCCCTGCGGCATCCCGTGGAAGAGCCGCGCGCACGCCGCATCGTGCTGCCGCCGCGCCTGTCCTTGCGCGAGTCGACCGCCGAACCCGAACGCCCGGCCCGCGCCGCCTGATTCCGTCTTCCTTTCACGCTTTCGACGTCGTCCCGACATGGTGGCCAAGCGCCCTTCCGCCTCTTCTGCGCACCCCGCTGCCGACGTGCTGATCGTCGGCAGCCTGAACATGGATCTCGTGATCCGCACGCCCCGCTTGCCGCGTCCCGGGCAAACGGTTGCAGCCCCTGCGCTGGAAACCATCCCCGGCGGCAAGGGCGCCAACCAGGCCGTGGCAGCCGCACGCCTGGGGGCCCGTGTCGCCATGCTCGGCTGCGTGGGTGATGACGCGTACGGCACCGCGTTGCGCGAGGGCCTGCGCCGCGAAGGCGTGGACACATCGATGGTGTCGGTGCACGCCGGGGCGGCGACCGGCATCGCGTGCGTGACCGTGGCCAACAGCGGCCAGAACACCATCGTCATCGTGGCCGGCGCCAACGAAATGCTGACGCCAACGATGATCGAAGCGCAGCGTGCCGCGTTCGAGCGCGCACGCGTGATCGTCTGTCAGTTGGAATCACCACCGGATGCGGTGGAATGCGCGCTCAAGCTGGGCAGGCGGCTTGGCAAGACGGTCATCCTGAATCCGGCACCTGCGATCGGTCCATTGCCGACCCCGTGGCTCGCCGCCTGCGATTACCTGATCCCGAATGAAACCGAAGCCGCGTTGCTCACAGCACGGCCGGTCGATTCGCCGGAAGCGGCTCTGGATGCCGCCGCGGATCTCCACGCGCAAGGTGCGCGGCACGTGATTGTCACGCTGGGCGCGCGAGGCGTTGCCTATGTGGATGGCGACGCGCGCCAACTGATGCCTGCCCCCGTTGCACAAGCCATCGACACCACCGCTGCCGGCGATACGTTTGTGGGCGCATTGGCTGCGGTTCTGGCAGAGGGCGCAGCGCCCAGTGCCGCCATCGCGTTTGGGCAAGCTGCGGCGGCCGTGTCGGTCACGCGGCTTGGCGCGCAGCCGTCCATTCCGTTCCGCAGCGAGTTGGGCGCACCGGCCGCGCCCGCACCTCACTAGACCGGCGTGCTGTTGCTCGGGGGTGTGCTCGCAGTCGGGGGGCGCGGCACGAGCAGGCACAACGGATCCCGCAGGATGCGGCGCCACACGGCGCCCGTCACGCGCTTGCGATCGACCCCACGCAGGTTGCGCGAGCGCATCGCCATGTTGAACGCCAGCGCGAACGACACCAGCACATTCAGTACGCCCATCAGCGCGATGCCGGCCACGGCCAGCCAGAACGCAGTGGTATGCATCACGCTCGGCCCCAGCACGCCCACGGCGGTAGCCACCGCGCCGGTTGACAGCGTGACGTGACGCACTTCCATATGCGGGCCGAAAAACGACAGGATTTCTGGGCCCAGCCCCAGCATGAAGCCCAGCGACACATTGGCCACGATGCCCGACAGATTGCGCTTCCAGAAGCTGGCAATGCGTTGCGCCCCCTGCGGGCCGACCATGAACCGCAGGCGCCGGTGGTAGGCAATCACGTCGTGCACACGGTGCAGCGCAAACCAGTTGTCGGCCCAACCTGCCGCCAGGCTTGACGCCCACAGCAGTACGCCCGTGAAGATGGCATACAGCGGCGTCGGTCCAAGAATGGAAAACGAATCGATGGTCGCCATCGCCTTCGCTGCCGAAATCAGGTCCGTGTGGAAGAACCGCCCGGCCAACCACTGCACCAGAAAGGCCACCGGCGCCACCGCCACAAGGTTTCCCGCAATCGCCGCCGCGTTGGAGCGGATCATGGCGACGGTGTCGTCGACAAAGCGGTCCAGCCCTTCCGGACGGCCCACCTGGTCGAGCCGGTGCGCCAGTGCGGGCGCCGTCATGGCAGGCTGCTTGGTCGCCAGCGTGAAATGCGCGAAATGGATGCCGAGAAAGCTGACCGCATAGTTGATCGACGCAAACAGCCCTTCGGTAAAGCGCGACAGATGCGCGCCCGTGATCAAGAACTTGATGTAGACCGTCGCTGCCGTGATGACGCCGCCACCGGCCGCCGCCTTGACCATCGCGCCGTATTCCTTGCTGTCGCGCGTAATGTAGTGCTCGCCGCTCTGGGCAGACCGCTCGACCACCTTGCGTGCCAGATCGGCAAACGTGGAGCGGATCAGATACCCCACGCTGCGGCGATGCTGGCTCGCCGATACCAATTCGGCCGTCATATGCACGAAGCGGCGCGAGCCTTTGGCGTCGGCCCATGCCGTCAGCAGCAGATCGACGCGGCCCAGCCAGGCTTTCATCCGCTCGACCTGGAACACGACTTCCACCGAAACGCCGTTCTCGTCCAGGTGCTGATACACGCTGGCCGTCGCCGTGCGGCAACGGTCCAGCACCGCGCGGAAATAGTTCAGTTCCTGCAGAAACCGCTCGGGGCTTGCCAGCTCCGCGTTGGGTCGCTCCAGGAAGATCGCGTTGGCCGCATCGGCCAGCAGATAGAACGGAGAGTCGGTGATTTCCGCATGGTCCATGCGGCTGCGGATGCCCCGCGACAGCCCCGCCGCGCGTACCTGGCTGATCAGGATCTGGATACCGATGCCGAGGCTGCGCTCCAACCGTGTCTGGCCCGCTGCGAACTCGTCAGCGGTCATCCCCGCGCGGAACAGCGCGTGGAGACGCGCGACCAGTTCGTCGTCCAGGCCATCCACCCACTGCGCATCGGTCGGCCCGACAAACATGAGCGCGAACAATGTCGCCAGCTGCGGCTGATTCGGTGCGGGCGGCAGCAGACGCGCCTGCCAGCGGTCGAGCAACTCGCTCCAGAAACCGGAGCGTGAGGACAACCCCGTATCGCACAGCAGCGACACCGGATCATTGTCTTGCACGATGCTGCGCAGTGTCCGCCCGACACGCTCTGCCAGGGCCGGATTGTTTTCCAGCACCTGCAGGAGATAACGCAGGCGGGCATAACGCCAGGACTCCGTTGCGGCCCCCGCTGGCCGGTCCGCCCGGCGCAACCAGTAAGCCAGCTCGATGAGCCATTCATTGCGTTCGGCGAGACTGCGCGTGGGCTCGAACTGCGCCAGGATGGCATCGAGTTGATGGCTGGCGTGCCGGGAATCGCGCCACTTGCGCCACGGGCTAAGCAAAAATTTGAACATCGAACTCCCTTGTGGGCAGACGCGCGCAGCCACGCGCTGCCGCAGATGCCGGCTTCCCGGTCAGACGACGCGCACCGCCGCCCGAATTTGATCCGAAATGGTGTCAACAGCAACCTCCGCTACCCGGCACGAGGTAGCGAGGTGTCAAGCGACGGCCGCGCGGTTCAGGCGGCCGGAACGATATGGTCTTCGCCGCTCGCCCCAAAGAGCTGCGACTTGAGCTTGGCAAGCTGATCGCGCACTGCCGCGGCCTTTTCGAATTCGAGGTTCTTGGCGTGGTCGAGCATCTGTTTTTCCAGGCGCTTGATTTCCTTGGACGCCTGCTTCTCGCTCATGTCTTCGTACTTGGCGGCCTCTTGCGCGGCCTTCAGCTCGGCGCGCGCATCGTCGACGTTGTACACACCGTCGATGATGTCCTTGATGCGCTTGACCACGCCGCGCGGCGTAATGCCATGCGCCTCGTTGTGGGCGATCTGCTTGGCGCGGCGGCGTTCGGTTTCGTCGATCGCCTTCTTCATCGAATCGGTCATGCGATCCGCATAGAGAATGGCGGTCCCGTTCACGTTCCGCGCGGCGCGGCCGATCGTCTGGATAAGCGAACGCTCGGCGCGCAGGAAGCCTTCCTTGTCCGCATCCAGGATCGCCACGAGCGACACTTCGGGAATATCCAGGCCCTCGCGCAGCAGGTTGATCCCGACCAGCACATCGAACGTCCCCAGACGCAGGTCGCGGATGATCTCCACGCGCTCCACGGTATCGATGTCCGAATGCAGGTAGCGGACCTTGATGCCGTTCTCTGAGAGGAACTCGGTCAGCTGCTCGGCCATGCGCTTGGTCAGCGTGGTCACTAGCACGCGCTCGCCAGCCTTGACGCGCACATGGATCTCGGAGAGCAGATCGTCGACCTGCGTCGTGGCAGGGCGCACCTCGATGATCGGATCGACGAGGCCCGTGGGGCGCACGACTTGTTCCACGACTTCCGTGCCGGCGGTCTTCTTTTCGTAATCCCCCGGTGTGGCAGACACGAACGTCACCTGCCGCATCTTGGTCTCGAATTCGGCGAACTTCAGCGGCCGGTTGTCGAGCGCAGAAGGCAAGCGGAAACCGTATTCGGCCAGCGTTTCCTTGCGCGCGCGGTCACCGTTGTACATGCCGTTCAGCTGTCCGATCAGCACGTGCGATTCATCGAGGAACATCAGCGCATCGGGCGGCAGGTAATCGACCAGCGTCGGCGGCGGTTCGCCAGGCGCGGAACCCGACAGATGCCGCGAATAGTTCTCGATGCCCTTGCAGAAGCCCAGCTCCTGCAGCATCTCCAGATCGAAGCGCGTGCGCTGCTCCAGCCGCTGCGCTTCCACCAGCTTGTTTTCCTTGTAGAAGAAATCGAGCCGCTCGCGCAGTTCGGCCTTGATGGTCTCGATGGCGCGCAGCACGGTCTCGCGCGGCGTCACATAGTGGCTCGACGGGTACACCGTGAAGCGCGGAATCTTTTGCCGCACACGGCCCGTCAGCGGATCGAACAGTTGCAGCGATTCGACTTCGTCGTCGAACAGCTCCAGGCGCACCGCCATTTCTGCGTGCTCGGCGGGGAAGATGTCGACCGTGTCGCCGCGCACGCGGAAGGTCCCGCGCTGGAAATCCGTCTCGTTGCGCGTGTACTGCATGGCGATCAGGCGCGCGATCACGTCACGCTGGCTGACCTTGTCCCCCGCGCGCAGCGTCAAGATCATCTGGTGGTATTCGCTCGGGTTGCCGATACCGTAGATGGCCGACACGGTGGCCACGATCACCACGTCGCGGCGCTCCAGCAGGCTCTTCGTCGCGGAGAGCCGCATCTGCTCGATGTGCTCGTTGATCGACGAATCCTTTTCGATGAAAAGGTCGCGCTGCGGCACATAAGCCTCAGGCTGGTAGTAGTCGTAGTACGAGACGAAGTACTCGACTGCATTGCGCGGGAAGAACTCGCGGAATTCCGAATACAGCTGCGCCGCCAGGGTCTTGTTCGGCGCAAACACAATGGCTGGGCGCCCCACCTGGGCGATCACATTGGCCATGGTGAAGGTCTTGCCCGAGCCCGTCACGCCCAGCAGTGTCTGGTACGACAGGCCGTCTTCGATGTTCTCGACGAGCTGACGGATCGCCTCGGGCTGGTCACCGGCCGGCGGATACGGCTGGTATAACTGGAACGGCGAACCCTCGAAAGTCACGAACTTCGACTCGTCGTGCGGGCTGGGGACTTGGCTCAGATCGGTCATGGCGGCGGGTAGGATGGCAGCGCGGGAAGTCGACAAAGTGACTCGCACGCCCTGTCCAGATGAGGGCAGCAGCGGCAATTGCAACCAATCGTCTAGTGTAGCCTGCAGCTCGAGCAATCGTTTGGACAGCCGGGGCCGCACATCTGTACTGGCCTTTGAACCGCTTTAGGCCCCTGTTCTGCAAGGATTTTGCGGGCGATTAGAGCGTGTATTCGGTACAATTCATCCTCGTGCGCGCCTCGTTGTGCATCTGGCGCCGGGCGACCCGCCCCGGAGTCCACGCCGCACCGCCTGCAAGATCCCACTGAATTCCGAACCAACCGATCGAGACATCTCATGTCGCTTTTCTCCGCCGTCGAACTGGCTCCGCGCGATCCCATCCTGGGCCTGAATGAAGCTTTCAACGCCGATACCCGCAGCACCAAAGTGAATCTGGGCGTGGGCGTGTACTTCACCGACGAAGGGAAAATTCCGGTGCTGCGCGCCGTGCAGGAAGCCGAAAAGGCCCGCCTGGCCGCCGCTGCTCCGCGCGGCTACCTGCCGATCGAAGGCATCGCCGCCTACGACCAGGCTGTGCAGAAGCTGTTGTTCGGCGCTGATTCGCCCCTCATCACCGAAGGCCGCGTGGTCACCGCGCAAGCCCTGGGCGGCACCGGCGCGCTGAAGATCGGCGCCGACTTCCTCAAGCGCCTGTACCCGAACGCCAAGGTCGCCATTTCCGACCCGAGCTGGGAAAACCACCGCGCGCTGTTCGAGTCGGCCGGCTTCGAAGTCGTCAACTACGCGTACTATGATGCCCCGTCGCACGGCCTGAACTTCGCCGGCATGATCGATTCGCTGAACAGCTACGCGCCGAACACCATCGTCGTGCTGCACGCCTGCTGCCACAACCCGACCGGCGTGGACATGACCACCGAACAATGGAAGCAGGTCGTGGAAGTCATCAACGCCAAGAACCTGATCCCGTTCCTCGACATGGCCTACCAGGGCTTTGCCGACGGCATCCAGCAAGACGGTCTGGCCGTGCGCCTGTTTGCAGAATCGGGCCTGCCGTTCTTCGTCTCCAGCTCGTTCTCGAAGTCGTTCTCGCTTTACGGCGAGCGCGTCGGCGCGCTGTCGATCGTGACGACCAGCAAGGACGAAGCCACGCGCGTGCTGTCGCAAGTCAAGCGCGTGATCCGCACGAACTACTCGAACCCGCCGACGCACGGCGGCACGATCGTCGCCAGCGTGCTGACGAGCCCCGAGCTGCGCGCGATGTGGGAGCAGGAACTGGGCGAAATGCGCGATCGCATCAAGTCGATGCGCAATGCACTGGTCGACAAACTGGCCGCCAAGGGGGTGAAGACCGACTTCTCGTTCGTGAAGGCACAGCGCGGCATGTTCTCGTACTCGGGCCTGACCTCCGCACAAGTGGATCGCCTGCGTACCGAGCACGGCATCTACGCTGTGTCGACCGGCCGTATCTGCGTGGCCGCGCTGAACACCCACAACATCGACGCCGTGGTGAACGCCATTGCAGATGTGCTGTAAGGTGCCGTAGGCGTCACGCCCTCCAGGCAATTGCAAAAAGAAAAGCGGCTTCGGCCGCTTTTTTGCTGCATGGGAATAGACTGACACGGGCGCATCATAGAAGCAGCGCAACACTCTCGTATCAGGGTTTATGCTGCATCGCAGTAACCTGCACTCAGGTGCATAATCGTTTGCGTCGTCCTCGCCACCAAAGACCGGTCCAGCCATGCTTTACCAGCTTCACGAATTCCAGCGCGCCCTGCTCAGCCCCATGACGGCTTGGGCCCAGGCAACTGCCAAGACTTTCACCAACCCCCTGAGTCCGCTGTCTTTGATGCCGGGCGCCCAGCGCTACGCTGCGGGCTACGAACTGCTGTATCGCCTGGGCAAAGAGTACGAAAAGCCGGAATTCGGCATCCGCTCCGTCAAATCCAACGGCCGCGACATTCCGATCGTCGAGCAGACCATCATCGAGAAGCCGTTCTGCCGCCTCATCCGCTTCAAGCGCTACGCCGACGACGCCGAGACCATCAAGCTGCTCAAGGATGAGCCGGTTGTGCTGGTGTGTGCACCGCTCTCTGGCCATCACTCCACGCTGCTGCGCGATACCGTGCGCACGCTGCTGCAGGATCATAAGGTGTACGTGACCGACTGGATCGACGCACGCATGGTGCCGATCGAAGAAGGTGCGTTCCACCTGTCGGACTACATCAACTACATCCGCGAATTCATCAATCACATTGGCGCCGACAAACTGCACGTGATCTCGGTGTGCCAGCCGACCGTGCCCGTCCTGGCCGCCATCTCGTTGATGGCTTCGGACGGCGAGAAGACGCCGCGCACGATGACCATGATGGGCGGCCCCATCGACGCACGTAAGAGCCCGACCGCCGTCAACTCGCTTGCGACGAACAAGGCGCATAGCTGGTTCGAAAACAACGTGATCTACACGGTGCCCGCCAACTATCCGGGCCACGGCCGCAAGGTGTATCCGGGCTTCCTGCAGCACGCCGGCTTCGTGGCGATGAACCCGGACCGCCACCTGTCATCGCACTACGATTACTACCTGAACCTGATCGAGGGCGACACAGAAGACGCTGAGGCCCACGTGCGCTTCTACGACGAGTACAACGCCGTGCTGGACATGGCCGCCGAGTATTACCTGGAGACCATCCGCGACGTATTCCAGGAGTTCCACCTGGCCAACGGCACGTGGGTGGTGGAAGGCAAGCCGGTGCGTCCGCAGGACATCAAGAGCACCGCGCTCTTCACCATCGAAGGCGAGCTGGACGACATTTCCGGCAGCGGCCAGACCGAAGCCGCGCATGGCCTGTGCACCGGCATCCCGAGCACGCGCAAGCAACATCTGACGGCGCCCAAGTGCGGGCACTACGGCATCTTCTCGGGCCGCCGCTGGCGCGAGCAGGTGTATCCGCAGTTGCGTGATTTCATCCGCCGCAACGAAGAAACCGCACCGCGCATCAAGGCCGTCGCCTGAGCCTTAGCTACCCAAGAAAAAGCCTCGCAACCGCGAGGCTTTTTTTGTTGCGCGACGATGCTTTCGCTGATCAGCCCTTGGGCCGATCCAGATACGCCAGCAGCATCTTGATATGCAGTTGCGCGAAGGCTTCGTGCTCGTCGGCAGAGGCAATGTCGCGCCCCACCACGGCACTGATCGTGTAACGGTTGGACAGCACGTAATAGCCCAGCGCCGAGATCGTCAGATACAGACGCGACACATCGACGTCGTCGCGAAAGATGCCGGCGCGCTGGCCGCGCTCCACCACACCTCGCAGCACCTCGATGACCGGGTTGACCAGCTCGCCCAAGTGCGGCGAGGTCTTCAGATGCCGCGCCTCGTGCAGGTTTTCGCTGTTGAGCAAGCGGATGAACTCGGGGTTCTCGTAATAGAAATCCCAGACGAACCGCGCAAGCTGGATGACCGCCTCACACGGGTCCGACGACTCGATCTGCACCTGCTCTTCCGCCTCTTTGAAGCGGAAATACATGTGCTCGAGCACGGTCAGGAAGAGTTTTTCTTTGCTGCCGTAGTAGTAATACAGCATGCGCTCGTTGGTCTCAGCGCGACGGGCGATGGCGTCGACGCGCGCGCCGGCAAACCCGCCGCGCGAAAACTCCTCGATTGCAGCCGCAAGAATGCGTCGGCGCGTGCCTGCGGGGTCGCGACGCGTTCGGGGTGCGGCGGATTCGCCATGTGCATCGGCTTCGATGTCGACAAGCGGCGCAGCTGTGTGAGACGGCATGGCACCTCGGTGCGTTTTGAACGCGGGAATTATGTCATAGGGCTAAGACGTGCCCGCGGCATGACATCTCAGGGCATGCACCGCTTGCGCGTCCGGCAAATCGGCGATAATGGCAGGCTATTCAAACGATCAATCCCATCGTGGTTTCCTTGGTCCCCGCCGTGGCCGCTCCCTTGGCCGACCGGCTCGAAAACCTCCTGCCGCAAACGCAATGCACGAAGTGCGGCTACAACGGCTGCCGTCCCTACGCGGAAGCCATGGCCAGCGGCGAGGCGCTCCCCAACCGTTGCCCGCCCGGCGGGGCGGAAGGTATTCGCCGGCTGTCTGACGCACTTGGCCACACGGGTGACCTGCTGCCGCTAGACCCGTCCAACGGCATCGAACAGCCTCGCGCCATCGCAGTCATCGACCCGGAACGCTGCATCGGCTGCACGCTGTGCATCCAGGCGTGCCCGGTCGACGCCATCGTGGGCGCGCCCAAGGCAATGCACGCGGTGCTCGAAGATTGGTGCACCGGCTGCGATCTCTGCGTGGCGCCCTGCCCCGTCGATTGCATCGACATGGTCCCTGTCACCGGCGACCGCACGGGCTGGGATGCCTGGAGCCAGCAACAGGCCGATGTCGCGCGGGACCGCTACGTCTTTCGCAACGCGCGCCTGAAGCGCGAACAAGCCGAGAACGAAGCGCGCCTCGCCGCCAAGGCAGCGGCCAAACTCGCTGCCCTCAGCGCTGAACAACCGGCCGATGAGGCTGAGGTTGCCGCGCAAGCGCGCAAGAAGGCGATCATCCAGGCCGCCATTGAACGGGCGCGCCAGAAGCAGGCCGAGATGGCCGCGCGCGGACAAGGTCCACGCAACGTGACCAACGTGACGGCGGACGTGCAAGCCCAGATCGATGAGGCCGAAGCCCGCCGCAAGCGCATCGCCAGCCAGATCGAACAGAGCACCAAACCCGACGCAGACGCCCACTGAACCAGCCCGACGATGAATCCTGCCAAGCGCCACGCCATCTTCGAGACCCTGCGCGAGAACAACCCGACGCCGACCACCGAGCTGGAATACACCACGCCGTTCGAACTGCTGATCGCGGTGCTGCTCTCGGCACAGGCGACCGACGTTGGCGTAAACAAGGCGACGCGCAAGCTGTTTCCGGTGGCCAATACGCCTGCCAAGCTGCTGGCGCTTGGCGAGGAGGGCGTCACCGAATACATCAAGACCATCGGGCTGTATCGCACCAAGTGCAAGCACATCCTCCAGACGTGCCGCATCCTGCTCGACCAATACGGCGGTGAAGTACCGCGTGACCGCGCCGCGCTGGAAGAACTCCCGGGTGTAGGCCGCAAGACCGCCAACGTGGTGATGAACACGGCCTTTGGTGAGCCGACAATCGCGGTCGACACGCATATTTTTCGCGTTGCCAATCGCACCGGGCTGGCGCCGGGCAAGAACGTGCTCGAAGTCGAGCTGAAGCTGATGAAGGTGGTGCCGGAGGCGTTTCGGCAGGACGCGCACCACTGGCTGATCCTGCATGGGCGCTATGTGTGCAAGGCGCGCAAGCCCGAGTGCTGGCATTGCGCGATCGAGCCGCTGTGTGAATTTAGGCCGAAGACGCCAGCGCCGAAGGAATGAAAAACGGGGACAGCACCGTCTGATGCGAGTCCCCGTTTTCTTTGCGCGACCGGTCGTCGATCAAAGGATCTTGCACGCCTCTTCGAACGACAGGCGCGGGTTGCGCGGGTGCAGCTTCTCGGCGTCGCCGTAGCCGATGTTCATGATGAAGTTGACCTTCCACTGACCATCGGGGAAGAACGTCTCGTTCACCTTGTCGGCATCGAAGCCGGCCATCGGGCCGCAATCCAGGCCGAGCGCACGCGCGGCGAGCACGAGATAGCCGCCCTGCAGCGAGCCGTTCATCAGCGCGGCGGCGTTGATCTTGGCCTGGTCGCCGGCGTACCACGAACGGGCATCGGCGTGCGGAAACAGCTTGGGCAGTTGCTCGTGGAACTGCGTGTCATACGCGACGATCACGGCCACGGGCGCTTGGCGGGTCTTTTCCTGGTTGCCGGCCGACATGCATGGAATCAGACGCTCCTTGGCAGCAGCGCTCTTGACGAATACGAAGCGGGCCGGCGTGCTGTTTGCAGCAGTCGGGCCGTACTTCACGGTGTCATACAGCGTGTGCAGCAGTTCGTCATCGACCGGCTTGTCCAGCCACACGTTGTGGGTACGGGCTGCGTGGAACAGTTGGTCCAGCGCGGACGGTTCAAGCATCGGCATTGCAAGGTGCTCCGGAAAAAGTTGAGGACCGCATTGTAATGCGCCATATCTGTGTGCGCCGGACACCCGCACGCCCCGGATGGGCACCCGGGTGCCATCAGCAGCCCAGTGGCTTTAGAAAAAACGACATGCCTTCTTTGTATTTAATCGCACTTACTGCGATGCACCACCGCATTGACATGGCCATTTTTACAGTCCATCGCACACGATGAAAAACAGCCCTTTACAACGGTTTGCTTACGAACTACTTTTTCGTTCGTCATTGCATTACCCGCAGGGTTGGACGTATCGGATTCGCGCCTTGTTTTAAAAAGGGCGCGCGGCTCCGTTCATCCTCATGTTTTCGCACAGCCCTTGCCAAGCTTTGCGCAAACGCCTTGAGGGCTTGACCCCGCAATCCATTTCTTTTTGAGATCCGCTTGGATTTCAGGGGCTTCTTTTGCCGAATGAAAAACAATTGCATTAATTTCCGCAAACAAGGCGGGAAATCAGAATATTCGTTTCGCGTCGCATAGAAATGAAAAAACGCAAAGCGAATATGGAGCCCACTTAAAACCACACGTTTTAAGTGATGACGTTCGTCACCCTGAAAAAGGCCATTATCGCCATGAAAAAATCCAGGTTATCGACCAGTGATTTTGCAGGTTTGTCCCGGACCCTTGGTGTATCGTTTGCGGCCGCGGCGCTGTCCGCCGTGCTGCTGGCGGGTTGCGGCGGCGGAGACTCGTCCGCCACGGCCAACCCCAGCGGCGTTGCCGCCAACGCCGGCAACGCAACCACACAGCCGGTGACGGCCGCCGTGCCGCCCGACCAGCCCTACGTCGACCCAAACGTCTACGGCACCGGGCCCAACGACGCACTTGCCGCCGATCCGGGCGAAAGCGCGGCCATCACGCACCATACGGTGACAATCGGCGGCAAGAGCATCGCCTACACGGCCACCGCGGGCCACCTGACGACCATCGACCCGGTCACGTCGCAATCGAACGCCACGATGTTCTACGTGGCCTACACGCAAGACAACCCCGATCCGGCAAAGCCACGTCCGGTGACGTTCTTCTATAACGGCGGCCCCGGCTCGTCGTCGGTGTTCCTGCTGCTGGGCTCGTTCGGGCCGAAGCGGCTGCAGTCGTCGTTCCCGAACTTCACACCGCCCGCACCGTACAAGTTGCCCGACAACCCGGACAGCCTGCTCGACCGCTCCGATCTCGTGTTCATCAACCCCGTGGGCACCGGATACTCGGCCGCGATCGCCCCGGCCAAGAACAAAGACTTCTGGGGCACCGACCAGGACGCCCGCTCCATCGACCGCTTCATCCAGCGCTACCTGACGAAGAACTCGCGCTGGAATTCGCCCAAGTTTCTGTATGGCGAGTCGTATGGCACGGCGCGCAGTGCGGTGCTTTCATGGGTGCTGCATGAAGACGGCATCGAGCTGAACGGGATCACGCTGCAATCGTCGATCCTCGACTACGCGAATGCGCTCTCGGCCGTCGGCACCTTCCCGACGCTGGCCGCCGACGCCTTCTACTGGAAGAAGACGACGCTCAACCCGGCACCGACGGACCTCGACAGCTACATGGTCCAGGCCCGCAACTACGCCGACAACACGCTCGCCCCGCTGGCACAAGCACCGAGCGCCGCAGATGGCGGGTTCGTCAACGTCCGCCTGAACCTGAACCTGGCGACGGCGCAGACGATGGGCTCGTACATCGGCACCGATCCGGTCTCGCTGATCCAGACGTTCGGCAACCCGGCGGCGCTGGGCAACGTGCCGTCGCAGAACAACAACCCGCCGTACACGTTCTTCCTGACGCTCAACCCGGGCATCCAGATCGGCCAGTATGACGGCCGCGCCAACTACACGGGCCAGGGCATTGCGCCGTTCATCCTGCCGAACTCGGGCAGCAACGATCCGTCGATCTCGAACATCGGGGGCGCGTATACGGTGCTGTGGAACAGCTACCTGAACACCCAGCTCAAGTACACGTCGACCTCCTCGTTCATGGACCTGAACGACGCCGTGTTCAACAACTGGAACTTCAGTCACATCGACCCGACGGGCGCCAACAAGGGCGGCGGCAATACGCTGTACACGGCTGGCGACCTGGCCGCGACGATGAGCCTGAACCCCGACCTGAAGGTTCTGCAGGCGAGCGGCTATTTCGACGCCGTCACGCCGTTCCACCAGACCGAGCTGACGTTGGCGCAAATGCCGCTCGATCCGACACTCAAGGCGAAGAACCTGACGATCAAGAACTATCCGTCGGGCCACATGATCTATCTGAACGATGTGTCGCGCACCGCACTCAAGGGCGACCTGGCTTCGTTTTACGATGGCGTGATGGCCGATCGTCCGGCCTTGATGCGGGTGCAGAGCCTGCAACGCCTGCCGAGCGGCCCAAAGAAATAACCGCCTGAAGGCCGAAAGCAAAACCGCCCAGTTCTTGCTGGGCGGTTTTTTTAGGCCGTGAAGATTCCGCTTCAGGCCATTTCGTCCGCACTGTGACCGGCAGGCTTGGCATCTGCGCGGGTCAACCACAGCACGCCCGCCAGGATCAATGCGCCGCCGGTCATCTGCATGGGCGCGATCGACTCGCCGAGCAGCAACGCCGCGAGCAGCACGGTCACCACCGGCTCCAGCGTCGACAGCATCGACGCCTGCGCCGCCCCCAGTTTCTGCAGGCCGGCAAAGAAGGTCAGGATCGCCACCACCGTCGACAAGCCTGCAATGGCCAGCGCCGCGGCCCAGCCGCTGAACGTGCCCGGCAGATGCGCCGGCGCACCGAGCAACGCCATCCCCGTGTACACGACGGCCGCAGCCGTACAGATAACGGTCGTGCACGCCAACGGATCGACACCGCGCGTCACACGGGCACCGACCGTGATGTAGATCGAGTAGATCACCGCGGAAGCCACGCCGAGCGCAATGCCAAGCACGCTGCCCCCCGACAGCCCTGCACCGCCCACTGTCAGCCCCGCCCCCACCGAGCACAGCACCAGCGCGATGATTGCCCCGGCGGTCAGCCGCTCGCGCAGGAAAAGCGCTGCCAGCACTGTCACGAACATCGGATACAGGTACAGCAGCAGCGCCACCAGGCTGGCTGGTGCGTAATTCAAGGCCGTAAAAAACGCGAACGATTGCCCGGCATAACCGATTCCGCCCATTGCCGCGAGCCCCGCCACGCGCGACAACGGCGGCATGCCGATGCGACGAACACGCATCACCGCCATCAGCGCAGCAGCCGCGATCACGAAGCGCACGATCAGGAGACCAACGACGTTGGCACCGCTCGCATAGGCGTAATGCGTGAAGATGGCCATCGCGCCGAACGATGCGGCAGACACGGCGATCAGCAGCACGCCGAAGAGCTTGCCGGCGGCGTGCGCAGCGAGGGAGGAAGTGATCGGTTGTCTCATGGCATGCGGCGTTCTTGTTGGGGTCGCCGTCTGGAGATGGGGGCGCCATTGTAGCGTTGCCGTCTCGCCAAGCTGCCGGCAGGCGTCAAGGCGCGCCGGTACAATGTTGAAATCATGTTCAATCCATCCCGCGACGAAGTCCGTCAATTCTTCTGTGGCGCATGGCGCAAGCACCGCCAGGCAGAAATCCTCACGCCGCTCGAGGCCATGGCGCTCGACTGGATGCTGCAGCATCCCGAATACCACGACACCCTGGAAGCCGGCGAAGTAGCGCTCGCCCGCGACTACACGCCGGAAAGCGGACAGAGCAACCCGTTCCTCCACCTGTCGATGCACCTGTCGATCAGCGAGCAGGTGTCGGTGGATCAGCCGCGCGGCATTCGCGCTGCGTATGAAGCGCTGGCCCAGCGGCTCGACTCGCCGCATGAGGCGCAGCACCAAGTGATGGAATGTCTGGGTCAGATGCTTTGGACGGCGCAGCGCACGGGCCTGCCGCCCGACGGCGACGCCTATATCGAGTGCGTGCGCAAGCGCGCCACCGCCCGCTGAATCTGAAGCCAACAAAAAACCGCTCCGAAGAGCGGTTTTTCTTTACCGGCGATGCCGCATTACTTCTTGAGCACCAGCGAGCCCGGCAGCGATTCGATGTACGCAGCAATGTCCTTCAGCTCAGCCTGCGTAAAGGGACGCGGCTTGCCGTCGGCACCGATGGTGGCGGGGTTGCTGTTGACCTGGCCCGCCATGATGGCGTTGCTGCGGCCCACCAGCGGGTTGTTGCTGGTCTGATAGGCCAGCAGCGCGTGATAGATGTAATCGCCGTGCTGGCCTGCGAGCTTCGGATAGTCCGGCGAGATCGGAGCGTTCAGGCCGGCGCCATGGCAGGCCACGCAAGCGCCCTTCTCCACCAGTTGCTTGCCCTTTTCAATATCGGCAGCCTGCGCCGACACAGCGGCTGCCAGCATCAGCGCGCCCAGATTGAACGAGATTGCGAGCGAGATCTTCTTCATATTGTTCCTCGTCACTTCTGCGGATTGTTTTGGGTGGCCGGCGTCTGCGCCGCGTAGTACGCGGCGAGGTTGGCGATGTCCTGGTCAGTCAGCGACCCGGCGATGGCGCGCATGGTCGGGTGCTTGCGGTCACCCTTCTGATACGCATGCAGCGCGCTTTCAATGTATTTGGCGTTCTGGCCGCCCAGATAGGGCACGCGATACACCTCGGGGAACGACGTCTTGTAATCGGGGATGGCATGGCAGCCGATACACATGGCGACCTTGTTTTCCGCGGCGGCAGCGTTGCCCTGGACGTCGGCTGCGGCGGCGCTGCTGGGTGCGGCGAACAGTGCGCCTAACGTGCCCAATGCGGCCACCATGGTGAGGATCTTTTTCATCTCGTTCTTAAGCGTGGAGTTTCAGAATCCTGCTCGCCCTGCCGGCTTGGCTCGTCTCAGCCGGCTGTCTCGCTGGGCGCATTCACCCGCCGTTGGCAACAAGCCAGAAGACGGTCATTTGAGGTGCGTCAAACCGGCGCATTGTACCGCACCGTTTTTTTGCCAGTCCAGTTAGGGCTCCCGTGACTTGACAGCAAGGAATGGCACTGCGCGCGCGCCCCGCTGGCGTTCGGCGTCAAACACCCAAATGCTCTTATACTGGCCGTTTCCAAATCTTTTACCGCTCAGTAGGCTTGCACGATGAACACCACCACCTCGCCTGCCCCATCCGACCAGCGCACACGCTTCGAAGGCTCTGACCAGTACGTGGCCACCGATGACCTCAAGCTTGCCGTCAACGCATCGATGACGCTGCAGCGTCCGCTGCTCATCAAGGGCGAGCCGGGAACAGGCAAGACCATGCTGGCCGAGGAAGTGGCCGCCGCACTGGGTATGCCGCTATTGCAGTGGCACGTGAAGTCGACCACCAAGGCCCAGCAGGGCTTGTACGAATACGATGCCGTCTCGCGCCTGCGCGACTCGCAGCTCGGCGATGACAAAGTGCACGACATCCGCAACTACATCGTCAAGGGCGTGCTGTGGCAGGCCTTCGAGGCGGACGAACCTGTCGTGCTGCTGATCGACGAGATCGACAAGGCCGACATCGAATTCCCCAATGATCTGCTGCGCGAACTGGATCGCATGGAGTTCTACGTGTACGAAACGCGCGAAACCATCCGCGCCAAGCACCGCCCGCTGGTGATCATCACGTCGAACAACGAGAAGGAATTGCCCGACGCGTTCCTGCGCCGCTGCTTCTTCCACTACATCAAGTTTCCCGATGCCGAGACGATGCAGGCGATCGTCGATGTGCACTACCCGGGTATCAAGCCGGCGCTGGTCAAGGCCGCGCTAGATGCGTTCTACGAGATGCGCAACCTGCCGGGGCTGAAGAAAAAGCCGTCGACGTCGGAGCTGATCGACTGGCTCAAGCTGCTGCTGGCCGAGGACATTCCGCCGGAATCGCTGCGCAGCCAGGACAAGAACGCCGCCATTCCGCCGCTGCACGGGGCGCTGCTCAAGAACGAACAGGACGTACACCTGTTCGAGCGCCTGGTATTCATGAACCGCGCCAATCGCTGAGCGAGCCACCACCATGCCGCGCCTGATCGAGCCTGTCACGCTGTCCGGCCAGCACGCCTGGCTGGAGCCGCTCGGCCCGGAGCACGAGGACGAAGTGCGCGCCGCGGCCGCCGATGGCGAGCTGTGGAAGCTTTGGTACACATCCGTCCCCTCGCCCGACAAGACCGGCGAATGGCTGGCCATTGCCCTCGACATGCGCGAACGCCTGGGTGCCATGCCGTTCGTCGTGCGAGAGATGCACGATGGGCAGCCGGGCAAGGTGGTCGGTGCCACGCGCCTCTTCAACGTGGACGAAGCCAACCGGCGGCTCGAAATCGGCCACACGTGGTACGCCAAATCGGTACAGCGCACGGCCGTCAACACCGAATGCAAGTTGCTGCTGCTCACGCATGCGTTCGAAACACTGCGCTGCATTGCGGTGGAATTCCGCACACACTGGATGAATCACCAGAGCCGCGCGGCCATCGCCCGGCTGGGCGCCAAGCAGGACGGCGTGCTGCGCAATCACCAGCGCATGCCGGACGGCAGCTTCCGCGACACGGTCGTGTTCTCGATCATCGAATCGGAATGGCTGACCGTGAAACGCCATCTGCAATACAAGCTCGAGCAACCGCGCGCCTGAGCGCCGGAGGACCACCATGCTCATCGATTTCTTCTTCACGCTGCGGCACGCCAAGCTGCCGGTCTCGGTCAAGGAATACCTGACGCTTCTTGAAGGGCTCAAGCAGCAGGTCATCGCGCCGTCCCTCGACGAGTTCTACTTCCTGGCGCGCATGACGCTGGTGAAGGACGAAAAGCATTTCGACAAATTCGATCAGGCGTTCGGCGCCTACTTCAAGGGCGTGGAAGGCGCGGTGGATTGGCGCGCGGACATTCCGCTGGATTGGCTCACCAAGAAGCTGGAGCGCGAACTCTCGCCCGAGGAGAAAGCCAAGATCGAGGCCATGGGCGGCCTCGACAAGCTGATGGAGCGGCTGAAAGAACTGCTGAACGAGCAGCACGAGCGTCACGAAGGCGGCAACAAGTGGATCGGGACGGGTGGCACGTCGCCGTTCGGGCACGGCGGCTACAACCCGGAAGGCATCCGCATCGGCGGGCCATCGAAGGGCAACCGCACTGCGGTCAAGGTATGGGAAGCGCGCGCGTACAAGGACTACGACGACACCGTTGAACTCGGCACCCGCAACATCAAGGTGGCGCTGCGCCGCCTGCGCAAGTTCGCGCGTGATGGTGCCGACATCGAGCTGGACCTGGACGACACCATCCACTCCACCGCTGCCAACGCCGGCATGCTCGACATCAAGATGCGCCCCGAGCGGCACAACAACGTCAAGGTGCTGATGCTGATGGATGTGGGCGGCTCGATGGACGACCACATCAAGCGAGTGGAAGAACTTTTTTCCGCCGCCAAGACCGAATTCAAGCACCTCGAGTACTACTACTTCCACAACTGCGTCTACGAATGGCTGTGGAAGAACAACCGGCGCCGCCACGCGGAGCGGTTCTCCACCTGGGACGTCATCCGCAAGTACCCGCCCGATTACAAGCTGATCTTTGTGGGCGACGCGACCATGAGCCCGTATGAAATCCTGCAGGCCGGCGGATCGGTGGAATACAACAACGCCGAAGCCGGCGCCACGTGGCTCAAGCGGTTGATCGAACAGTTCCCGAAGTTTGTCTGGCTCAACCCCGAGCCAGAGGGCCTGTGGGAATACCGGCAGTCCATCTCGGTCATCAACCAGATCATGAAGACGCGGATGTATCCGGTGACGATTGCGGGGTTGGAATCCGCGATGCGGTTGTTGTCAAAGTAACGCCACACCTCTGTTTCTCCGGGCATGGACGCGGTGATTACCTGACGCGTAATCGACACCATCCACGCTGGCGCCGAACATGGAGCCATCCAGTGCGGTCGATCATCACCGCGCTGGGCAGGCTCCCCACTTCGAACGGAGAAACGCCATGACTGCCACCCTACTCGCCGCCAACGACACACTCGCCGATACGCTGGTCGACCGTTACATCGCCGCGTGGAACGCAACAGACGCTGCCCAGCGCCGCGCCCTCGTCGCGCAAACCTGGACTGAAAGCGCCACGTATGTCGATCCTCTGATGCAGGGCATTGGCCATGACGGCATCGAGGCGCTCATTGCCGGCGTGCAGGCCAAGTTTCCGGGCTTCCGCTTTGCGCGCGACGGCGGAGCGGATGTCGTGCAGGACACGATCCGCTTCCGCTGGACGCTCGGCCCCGAGGGGCAGGCGCTGGTCAAGGGCACCGATTTCGTACGCATCGAAGGCGACCGCATGCAGACGGTGACCGGCTTTATCGACCAGATGCCAGGCATGGGCGGCGCCGGCTGAGCGCGCCCGCACAAAAGCAAACGCCCCGAAAGTCGGGGCGTTTTGCATGGGACGGCGCACGGCAGCGATCAGATCGACAGCGCGTCTTCCTGACCGGCATTGGCACTGCGCAGGCCGTCGACCCAGCCCTTGGTCGGCAGTTTGAGCGAGGCCTGCAGCGCGGCGGCGCGCGCCTGCACGGCTTCCCAGCTGACCTGCAGCGGCGGGCCATTGAATGCCAGCGCGATCACATTGCCGTCGTGCACTTCGGGGAAGACCAGCACGCGATTGTCGAACGCGTCACAGATGCGCTCGATATTGCGCGGGAAGCTGGTGTGGTCGCCAAACAGGTTGATCGTCATCACACCCGGCGAGCGCAATACCTGGCGGCAAGCCTTGTAGAACGCCGGTGTATCGAGCACGGGGCCGCGCGCGGTGGCGTCATACAGGTCGATCTGCAGCGCATCGACGGTGCCGTGGTGGCTCGCGTCCGTCACCCAGTCGTACGCATCCTGCTCGAGCACGCTCAAGCGTGCATCGTCAAACGGCAGGCCGAACATGCTGCGCGCTGCGACGATCACCGACGGGTTCAGCTCCACCGCCGTCACCTGCGCGGGCGCGAGATGACGATGGCAGAACTTGGTCAGAGCGGCAGCGCCGAGACCCAGTTGCACGACGTGGAAGTCCGCTCGCGCAGCCGGGTCGAGAAACAGCAGCCACGCCATCATCTGCTGCGCGTATTCCAGTTCGATGGCATCGGGCTTGGACAAGCGCATGGCGCCCTGCACCCATTCCGTACCAAAGTGCAGATAGCGCACACCGGCCAGTTCAGAGAACGTGACCGGTGCGAAGCGCGGGGCCATGCGCTTCGGTTCGTCATCGCGGTCCTGGCGGGTCTCGCGCTTTGCGTGGGCGGGGCGGCGCGAGGCGACGGCCTCGATGGATTTACGTTTCAACAGCGTCATAAAGCGGATCAACGGGAAGAAGACTGGGCGGCCGCGGCACGCTGCAGCCATTCGCGATTGTGGTCTTTGGCGTAGCGCGTCCAGTGCTTGGCGTCGCGCAGGATCTCTTCAAACAGGGCCTGCGCCCGCTGCTTGTCGGCATCGTTGTTCTGGGCGAGGAGCCATTCGCCGAAGAGGCAACGGGCCGCGGCATCGTTCGCGCAGATCAGGGCCTGCTCGAACGCTTCACGCGTATTCGGCGCGTTCGTCGCGGCCAATGCACGTGCGTACAGCAATGTCGGATCGGGCTGCTGGCGAGTCACGCGATGCGCTTCGAACAGTTTGTCCAGCGTGTCCTTGGCGAGCCCCGCATCGCCGGTGGCGAACTGCGCGCGGGCCAGGCCGAGTAGCACGGCCGGGTCGCCGGCAAACGGGCCGGTGGCTGCCTGCTCGAAGTGCTGACGGGCTTCCTTTGCATCGCCGGCCTCCAGCAATGCTTCGCCCAGACGCAGGCGGTGCTGTACGGTCGGCGCGCGGTCGAAATCGTTGCGGGCTTCGCGCACGGCGCGGTTGGGGTCGATCAGTTGCGTCACTGCGCGACTGGCAACGCGGGCACCGCGCGAGTGGCGCATCTCCGGAAGATAGATCGCGAAGAAATACACCACGCTGCCCAGCAGCGGGAACGCAAACAAGATGAACAACCAGTAGATGTTCTGGTTGTTGCGCACGACGTGCACCGCAAAGAACAGCGCGACGATGACGTGAAACCCGATTCCAAGAAACGGCATGTGAAGGCCCGATAGAGAAATGCACCGACGCCCCCCGCGTCGGCCTCGGGCGCGATTGTGACAGATGCGCTGCAGCGGGGGGATGCCGCGCCCTTGACGTCTGCACCCTGCTCGCCCCGAAGCCGCATAGAGCCGGTCTTCAGGGCCGATGGGGCAATGGCCTAGGCGAAGCGAACCTCAGGGATGACCCAGGAAGTCCAGCTTGCCGATCTCCACGCCGTTGTGGCGCAGCAGCGCGTAAGCCGTGGTGACATGGAAATACAGGTTCGGCAGCACGAAACCGCGCAGATAATCGAGGCCTGTGAACTGCAGTTCACGTGTCGGGCTCTTGAGCGTAATCTGGCGGTCTTCGCTGCCGGCAAACGCTGCGGGGTCGATGCTGTTGACGAACTCCAGCGTCTTGGCAATGCGCGCCTTCAGCTCCGGTATGGTCGTCTCTACATCCGGGTACGACGGCACCTCGTTACCCGACAAACGCGCCGCGCCGCCCTTGGCCTGATCGCAGGCAATCTGCACCTGCCGCGTGAATGGGTGCATGTCCGGCGCAAGACGCGCGGTCATCAGATTGGCCGGGTCGAACTTCTTCGCTTCTGCATGGGCGGCAGCCTTGTCGAGCAGGGCCGACAGATTGCCAAGCATGCGGTTGGCAGTCGGTACGAGAAACTCGTACATCGAAGGTGTGGTCATGGGAGTGATTTCCTTGGTATCCGTGTTGTGGCCGCCAACAGTCTTCAGGCAACCGCGGGCGCAGCGCCTTCTTGCGCTGGGCACAGTGTAGGCCAGCGATTCGGGCGGTGCATGGCGCGCACGCATGCCTTGTCATGCGGTATTTGGCACGAGATTGATGGCGCGGAGCCTTTGGCCATGCGCCGCTCGACATGCACGTCGGCAGCTCTCGCGCAGCATGGCAATTGGCTCGACAAGAAATGACGCGACCACTTCGTAGTCAGATTTGCCGGGCCGCGCTACGACAGCCACTCGCGCAATGTCAGCCACGCGGCCAACTTCTGGTCATACGGCACGGCTGCATAGGCCGGGCTGCTGGAAGGGAGTTTGAGGATGGCATGGCGGTCGCCAATGTCGCCCAGCGCCTTCATGCCGATGCGCGCTGCGGTGCCGCCGTTAAAGGCAATGACGGCCAGTTCAGGTAACGAGGCGATCAACCCGGCAAGGTCATTCCCGGCATGATCCCGAATCTTGCTGTCGAGGCTGCCTTCGCGCTTGGCTTCGGCCACCACGTCCCACAAGCCGATGCGATGCGCGAGCAGCGCCTGCAAGCGCGAGGCGTATTCCATGCCCGGCAAGTCCTCGCCGATCACCGCACCGGCCAGGCGCCAGAACTGGTTGTGCTTGTAGGCGTAGTACTGCGACTGCGCAAGCGATGCTTCGCCGGGCAGGCTGCCCAGGATCAGCACGCGCGTGTGCGCGTCGACCACAGGCGGAAAGCATCGCTTGAGCGTCACGCGGGTCGTCAGGCCAGCAGGCGGTTCACGCGCTGCACGTACGCCGCCGGGTCGGCCAACGCGCCGCCCTCAGCCAGGAGGGCTTGGTCGAACAGCACGTGCAAGCGATCCTCAAAAGCGGCGCGATCGGCTTCGTTGCCGGTCACGGTTTCCAGCAGCGCGAGCTTGCGCACGAGCGGGTGCGTCGGGTTCAGCTCCAACACCGGCTTGCTGTCGGGGGCTTGTTGGCCGGCTTGCTTGAGCAGACGGGCCAGCGTGCCGCTGATGTCGCCTTCATCGGTCACCAGACACGACGGCGAATCGGTCAGACGATGCGTGATGCGCACGTCCTTGGCCTTGTCGCCGAGCACAGCCTTGGCACGCTCGACCAGCGGCTTGAACTCGCCTTCCACCTTGGCGTGCTCGGCCTTCTCGGCTTCGTCTTCCAAGGCGCCCAGGTCGAGATCACCGCGCGCCACCGACACCAGTTCCTGCTCTTCGAAGTCGTGCAGGAACGACAGCATCCACTCGTCCACGCGGTCGGTCAGCAGCAGCACTTCCACACCCTTCTTGCGGAAGATTTCCAGATGCGGGCTCGACTTGGCGGCCGTCCAGTTTTCGGCGGTCACGTAGTAGATCTTGTCCTGGCCTTCCTTCATGCGGCCGACGTAATCGGCCAGCGAGACGGTCTGGGCGCTGTCTTCTTTGTGCGTGGAAGCGAAGCGCAGCAGCTTGGCAATGCGGTCTTTATTGGCGTGGTCTTCGCCGATGCCCTCCTTGAGCACCTGGCCGAAGTTTTGCCAGAACGTGGCGTACTTTTCCTTCTCGGCCGCATCATCCGACTCGGCCATCGATTCCAGCATGCCCAGCACGCGCTTGGTGGAGCCTTCGCGGATAGCCTTCACGTCGCGGCTTTCCTGCAGGATTTCGCGCGAGACATTCAACGGCAGATCGGCCGAATCGATCACGCCCTTCACAAAACGCAGGTAGCCCGGCAGCAGTTGCTCTGCGTCGTCCATGATGAAGACACGCTTGACGTACAGCTTCAGGCCGCTCCGGCGCTCGCGGTCCCACAGGTCGAACGGCGCGTTGGTCGGGAGGTACAGCAGCTGCGTGTATTCGCTACGGCCTTCCACGCGGTTGTGCGTCCAGGCGAGCGGCTTGCCGTTTTCGTGGGCAATGTGCTGGTAGAACGCGATGTACTGATCATCGGTCACGTCAGCGCGCGGACGGGCCCACAGTGCGCTGCCCTGGTTGATCGTTTCCCATTCGTCCTGGGCCACCATCGCTTTCTTCTCTTCGTCCCACGCTTCCTTGCGCATCTGGATCGGCAGGGAGATGTGGTCCGAATACTTTTGCACGACAGACTTGATGCGCCAAGCGGAGAGGAAATCGTCCTCACCCTCGCGCAGGTGCAGCGTGATGGTGGTGCCTCGCTCGGCACGTTCGATGCTGTCGACGGTGAATTCGCCGTCGCCGGTGCTTTCCCAGCGCACGGCTTCATTGGCGGCCACGCCGGCGCGGCGCGATTCCACCGTCACGCGGTCGGCCACGATAAACGCCGAGTAGAAGCCCACGCCAAACTGGCCGATCAGGGCAGCATCCTTCTGCTGGTCGCCCGAAAGCTGGCTGAAGAACTCGCGCGTGCCCGAGCGGGCGATGGTGCCGAGGTTGCGGATGGCCTCGTCGCGGCTCATGCCGATACCGTTGTCGGCGATCGTGATGGTGCGCGCGGCCGCATCAAAGCCGATGCGGATGCCAAGCTCGCCGCCGCCTTCCAGCAGCGACGGATTGGCGATGCCCTCAAAACGAAGCTTGTCCACCGCATCGGACGCATTGGAAACCAGTTCCCGCAGGAAGATTTCCTTGTTGCTGTACAGCGAGTGGATCATCAGATGCAGAAGCTGCTTCACTTCTGCCTGGAAAGCCATCTTCTCGTGCGGTGCGCTCATGGTCTGCATCAAAATGGTCTGGAAAATGGAAAGAGAAGCGGGCGACACCTTGCACGCGCGCCCGCATGGATTTGTGAAGCTAGATAGGGCGTCGGGCTCGGTTTTCAAGCCCCACGATCGAGCTGCCCGGCCAGGAACCGGAGCAGATCCGGGTCCGCACTGGTCGCAATGTTGAAGCGCATCCACGTCGACGGCATCTGCGACGGCGAAAACAGGCTTCCGGGCGCAAACACATAGCCCTGTTCGTGCCCGGCGCGGGCAATGGCGTTGGTGTCCTGCCCCGTATCGGCCCAGAGGAACATGCCCGCGCCGTGCTGCGCGAACAGCTTCAGCCCCATGCGCTCGAGGCTGCGCTGCACGCCGTCGCGGGCGCGGTCCAGACGGGCGCGTATGCGTTCGACATGCTTGCGGTAATGGCCTTCGGTCAGGATCTTGTAGAGCACGCGCTCGTTGATCTCGGGCGTGACGAGGCCCGTCAGCAATTTGCCGTCGACGAGGTTCTTGGCCAGCTCCGGATGGCAGGCAATGAACCCGACGCGCAGGTTCGCCGCCAGCGTCTTGGAGAAGCTGCTCAGGTAGATGACGCGGCGCAGCTGGTCCAGGCTCGCGAGCCGTGTGCCGGGGTGTCCGGGCGGCGCGAGGTCGCCGTAGATGTCATCTTCGACGATCAGGAAACCGTACTGCTCGGCCAGCCGCAGCAACTGAAACGCCTTGGCCGCCGACAGCGACGTGCCCGTCGGGTTATGCAGGATCGAATTGATGATCAGCAGCTTGGGCCGGCGCACCTGCACCAGCCCCTCCAGCGCCACCAGATCCGGCCCCTCGGCCGTGTACGGCACGCCGATCACCTGCGCCCCTTGCGCGGCAAAGCGGCCGAACATGAGGAACCACGCCGGATCGCCCACCAGCACCGTATCGCCGGGCTGCACGTACTGACGCGCGATCAGGTCGAGCGACGACGTGATGCCCGAGGTCATGACGATCTGTTCCGGCCGCGCGCCGATCTCCAGCTCCGCCAACCGTGTCTGTAACTGCTGACGGAGCGGCAAAAAACCCTGCGGCGATCCCCACGCGAGAAACTGGTTGCCGTTCTGCCGGCCGAGCGTGCGCAGCGCGTTGGCGATCAGCTCGCCGTCGAGCCAGCCGTTGGGCAGAAAGCCGATGCCCGGCGCCTTGCGCGGCTCCGCAGAATGGAACATGTTCCGCAGCAGCCACGTCACGTCGATCTTGCGGGCGGCGGTGGGCGGCGGCGCAACCGGCTCCTCGGGCAGTGGCGCCTGGCGCTCCTTGACATAGAAGCCCGAGCCCCGGCGCGATTCCAGATACCCCTGTGCCACCAGCCGCTCATACGCCTCCACCACGGTGAACCGCGAAATGCTCTTTTCCTGCGCCAGTTGCCGGATCGACGGCATGCGCATTCCCGCGCGAAACACACGCTCGTCGATACGCATGCGCGCCCATTCGGTGAGCTGGTCCACCAGCGTCATCTGCGCGGATGGAATTGGATCCGGCAACTGCTCCGCCGCTGGGCGGGCGGCTGCTCGGCGGGCATCCAGGCTGATGATGTGGGAGGTGGAATTCATGACGAGGTAGGCGGGAGCGGGCCGGAAACTGTACAGAAAGCGCCACGACAAAGTGTACAGGTACTGTACAGACACAGTTCGGTAGGATCAAGGTCAGAATTCCGCCCCCAGCGAACCCGGAGACGCCGCCATGCCAACGTTGAAACGTTTTGACGAAGACGCTTACCGCACCACCTGCGATGCCACCGTCGTCGCTCTGCACCCGGAAGGCATTGAGCTGGATGCAACGGTGTTTTACGCCCGCAGCGGCGGCCAGGCTGGCGATACCGGCACACTCGTCCTGGCCGATGGAACAACCATCGCGATTGCCGACACCGTCTACAGCCCGGATCGCCAAACCGTCCTGCATGTGCCCGCCGACAATGCTGGCCTCACGCTGCCCGCACCCGGCACGGCCGTCACGGCCACCATCGACTGGGACCGCCGCCATCGGCTGATGCGGCTGCATACGTGTCTGCACTTGCTGGGCTCGCTCATCCCCGTGCCGGTCACAGGCTGCGGCATCTCGCCAGACGCCGGCCGCATCGATTTCGACCTGCCGGAATCGACGCTCGACCGCGACACGCTCACCACGCAGCTGAACGAACTTATCGGCCGCAACACGCCGGTGCGCATCGACCTGATCACGCCGGAAGAACTGGCCGCGCAACCCGAACTCGTGCGCACCATCGGCGCGGCACCGCCAGCGGGCGCCTCAGCCATCCGCATCATCCACATCGACGGCATCGACCGCCAACCGTGCGGCGGCACCCATGTACGGGCCACCGGTGAAATCGGCCGCGTGGTCGTCACCAAGATCGAAAAGAAGAGCCGCCAGAACCGACGCGTGGCCGTAGCGTTTGCAGATTGAGCGGCCACCATGAACAAGTCCGCCGCCCTCCCCATGCAACACGCCGACCATGCCGAACGCCGGGGCTTGCTGCTCGGCTTTATCGGTGTGGCCATCTTCAGCCAGACGCTGCCGTTCACGCGCATGGCCGTCGCCGAACTGGATGCCACCTTTGTGGCACTGGCGCGTGCCGTTCTGGCGAGTGTGCTGGCGCTGGCGATGCTGGCGGCCACGGGCGCGTTCTCCGCCGCCAAACGCCCGCGCGGTAGTCAATGGTGGCAACTTGCGGTGACGGCGATGGGCGTGGTGGTGGGCTTTCCACTGTTTTCATCGCTGGCGATGCGCGATGTGCCGGCCGCGCATGGCGCCATCATCACCGGCCTGCTGCCGCTTGCGACCGCCATCTTCGCCGCCTGGTTTGGGCGCGAGCGGCCGTCCCCCGGGTTTTGGCTCTGCGCGGTCATTGGCAGCGTGCTTGTTGTTTCATTTGCACTGCTGCAAGGAGCGGGCGCCCTGCACCGCGCCGATTGGCTGCTCTTCGCCGCGATGGTGACCGGCGCCCTCGGCTATGCAACCGGCGGCAAGCTTGCGCGCGAGGTGGGCGGCACGCAGACGATTGCCTGGGCGCTGGTCGTCTCGCTGCCCGTGTTGCTCCCGATCGTGGGGGCGCTCGCGTGGATGCCGTCATCCCATCAGGCCGAAGCGCTGGCGCATGCGTCGTCCCGCGCCTGGATGGGGCTGGCTTACGTGTCGGCCTTTTCCATGTTCATCGGCTTCCTGTTCTGGTACTCCGGCCTGGCGGCAGGCGGTGTTGCGCGGGTCGGCCAGATACAATTGCTGCAACCTTTCATGACGTTGATCGGCGGCTGGCTGCTGCTGGGCGAATCGCTCGATGCGCCGACCGTACTGTTTGCGCTGGCCGTGATTGCCGTGGTCGGCATCGGCCGGCGCACGTCGGTCCGCCGATAGCAACGTCTTCCCTCTTTTGTTGACCGCACTTACCAAGGAGTCTTCATGACCGCCTCGCACGACGCTCAGGCCAAGCTCAAGCAACTCGGCATCGAACTGCCTGCCGCCGGCGCCCCCGCTGCCGCCTACGTCATGGCCGCGCAAACCGGCAACCAGGTCTTCCTGTCCGGCCACATCGCCAAGACAGACGGAAAGCCGTGGGTTGGCAAGCTCGGCGCCGACATGACCACGGAGCAAGGCAAGGCCGCGGCTCGCGCCATCGCCATCGACCTGATCGCCACGCTGAACACGCACCTGGGCGGTGATCTCAGCCGCGTCAAGCGGATCGTCAAGGTGATGAGCCTGGTCAACTCCACGCAGGAGTTCACCGAGCAGCACCTCGTGACCAACGGCGCATCGGAACTGTTCGTCGAGGTGTTTGGCGACGCCGGCAAGCACGCCCGCAGCGCCTTCGGCGTCGCACAGATTCCGTTTGGTGCGTGCGTCGAGATCGAGCTGATTGCGGAAGTCGCCTGAGCGACGCTTTTTCCTGCTGTGCCACCGGCAGCCGGCCAGTGTTAGACGGGTCGGTTGCCTGCTATTCTCACCGTCTTGCCCACCCACGGCGCTCACTCACGAGGTGGGCGCTGTAACACTAGGACCACACCATGGACCACACCGCCTGTACCTTCTCCAGCCGCGCTCAGAAACTGACCAGCTCGGCGATCCGGGAAATCCTCAAGATCACCGAACGTCCTGAGGTCATTTCGTTTGCCGGCGGCCTGCCGGCCCCGGTCACCTTCCCGGTCGAAGCGATCCAGGCGGCGTGTGCCTGCATGTTTGCCGACAATCCGCAGGCCTCGCTGCAATACACGCCGACGGAAGGCCTGTCGGTGCTGCGCGAGTGGATTGCCCAGCGTCATGGCACCACCGCCTCGCGCGTGCTGATCACCACGGGCTCGCAGCAGGGCCTGGACCTGCTCGGCAAGATCTTCATCGACCCGCAAAGCAAGGTGCTGGTTGAAACGCCGACGTACCTGGGCGCGCTGCAAGCGTTCTCGCTGTTCGAGCCGACCTATACGTCCATCGCCACCGATGACCAAGGTCTGCTGCCGGACGCGCTCACGCCGGAGCTGGCGGCGGGCGCGCGCTTCTTCTACACGATCCCGAACTTCCAGAACCCGACCGGCCGCCGCCTGCCGCTGGACCGCCGCCAGGCCCTGGTCGCCCGCGCGAAGGAACTCGGCGTGCTGCTCGTTGAAGACGACCCGTACGGTGAACTGAGCTACACCGGCGACGCCCTGCCCTCGCTGCGCTCGCTCAATCCGGACGGCGTGATCTACATGGGCTCGTTCTCGAAGATCCTGGCGCCGGGCATGCGCCTGGGCTACATCATCGCGCCCGAGCATATCCACTTCAAACTCGTGCAGGCCAAGCAGGCATCGGATCTGCACACGCCGAGCTTCACGCAGCGTGTGGCGTACGAGGTGCTGAAGACCGGGCTGCTCGATACGCACATCCCGAGCATCCGGAACCTCTATGGCAAGCAATGCGAAGCGATGCTGGACTCGCTCGCGCGCCATATGCCAGCCGGCGTGCACTGGAACCGTCCGGAAGGCGGCATGTTCATCTGGGTTGAGGTGCCGGAAGGCATCGACACGATGGCGCTGCTGGAAAAGGCCGTCGCGCGCAACGTGGCGTTCGTGCCGGGCACGCCGTTCTATGCCAATGCGCCGCGTCGCAATACGCTGCGACTGGCGTTCGTGACGGTCGCACCGGAGCGCATCGAGCAAGGCATTGCCGTTCTGGGCGAGCTGATCCGCGCGGAAATCGCTGCGCTCACGCCCAAGGCCGCGTAATTTCGCTAACACCATTCACTTGTTCATCTAAGAAAGGAGCCGTCGTCGATGCTGCGGATCTGGGGAAGACTCTCTTCGGTCAACGTTCAGAAAGTGGTCTGGTGCGCGCGCGAGCTGTCGCTGGACCATGAGCGCATCGACGTCGGCGGCGCCTTTGGCGGGGTCGACACGCCGGAATTCAAGGCGATGAACCCGAACGGCATGATCCCGGTCATCGAAGACGGCCTGAACGACGCCGGGGACACGCGCTTCGTGCTGTGGGAATCCAACGCCATCGTGCGCTATCTCTCGGCGCGCTACGGCCCGGGCAACCTCTACCCGCTCGAACTGCACGAGCGCGCCGATGCCGACCGCTGGATGGATTGGCAGACCACGTCGTACAGCCCGTCGATGGTGGATGCGTTCCTGCAGCTCGTGCGAACGCCGGAAGACCAGCGCGACGCCGCGCGCATTGAACGCTCCCGCCAAGCCGCGGAGCGCAGCACCGCTGTCCTCGAGGCCGTGCTGGCCAAGCAGCCGTACGTGGCCGGCCGCCGCTTCACCATGGCCGACATCGTCTGCGGCTGCGCCACGCACCGCTGGCTGGGCCTGCCGATGGACCGCCCAGCGCGACCGAACCTCGAGCGGTGGATGGCCGAACTGCGCGACCGCCGCGCCTCGCAAGAAGTCCTGGCGCTGCCCGTGGTCTAAGCCCACCTGAAACCAATTGCGGTAGCATCATCAACCGCGCACGGCACCTACGCCGGCGCGGTTTTTTGTTTTCACCGAGGGAAACCCGGATGCCATTGAACCGACCTTCAACGACCGTCGCCACGGCCCTCTGGGGCGCGCTTTACCTGGTCGCCGCCATCGTGTCGCACCGGCTGAACGGGCCGATCGACATGACGGGCTACATCTGGCTGCCGGCGGGCGTCGCCATGGCCGCGTTCATGCTGCGGCCGTATCGCGAATGGCCCGGGCTGGGGGCAGCGTTTGCCGTGGCGCAGCTGGTGCTGGCGGCGATCGAGCGCACCAACCCCGCGCACGCGATGCTGTTCGTGCTGGACGAAGCAGGCAGCGCGGCGCTGGCCGTGGCACTCGTGCGGCTGGCACGCGTCCCGCTTGAAGGGCTTTACTTCGTGCGCGCAATGCTGGTGGCGGGTGCGGTCAGTGCGCTGCTTGGGGCGTTGTTCGGCGCGGCATGGTTTGCGTGGTCGCAGGGCGGCTCGTTCGGACACGTGCTGCGCATCTGGGCGGCTTCGGATTTCCTGGGCGTGCTGATCGTCACGCCGGTGCTCGCGGCATGGTCGCGCTTTCGCGCATTCCGCTCGGGTGGCACAGACCGCACCGATTTTCTGCTGGGCCTGGCGGCCTTCGTGGCGCTGGGACTGTCGGCCTATGTCATCTTCGATGGCAGAACCGATGCCAAGTTCGGCGACGGGGTCGGCTTTGCTTTGACCTACGTCCCGCTGTTCTTTGCCGTGGTGGTCGCCCTGCTGTGGGGCGGCCGCGGTGGCTCGATGGCCGTGCTGCTGCTCACGCTGCTGGCGCTGACGCAAACCGCCGAGGGCGACGGCCCGTTCGCCGTGCTCGATCACCACTATGGCCAATCGCTGCTGGAAGCGCAGCTGTACCTGGGCGTTGCCGCGCTGCTGGTGCTGCTGGTGAGCGCGCTCAAGACCACGCGCGAACAACTGCATGAGCAAAGCGCGCAATGGCAGAACCGCGTTGAACTGGCGTTGGCAGCATCGGGCCAGCTGGTCTACACCATCGACCCGGCCACCGGCCGCATCGATTGGGGCGGCGACGTGGTGCACCTCTTCGGACACGACCCGGCGAGCATGGCGTCGATCTCGACCGTGCTGCAACTGGTGCATCCGGATGACCGCGACGCGCTGCGTGCACGCTGGCTGGGAGAAGCCGCCCCGGATAACGAGGCCGCCATGCCAGCGCGCCGCCAGACGCTGCGCATCGCTGCGCGCGACGGCACGCTGCACACGGTGGTGGATACCGGCGGCCCGCTGATGGACGCCGTCGGCAACATGGCGCTCATCACCGGTACCTGGTCGGTCGAGTCTGCATTGTGACCACATCGGCGTCGGGCAGCACGGCCGTGCTGCTGATCCATGGTCTGGGCGGCACTGCCTACGATGTGGGCGTGCTGCAGAAGGCGCTGCGCAGCGCCGGCGCGGTCACGTACGTGCCAACCCTGCCCGGCCACGGCACGCGCCCCGAAGACCTGATCCACACGCCGGCCGAGGCATGGCTTGAAACGCTGACGCAAGCGTATGAGCGGCTCGCCGCCGAGCACGACACCGTGCATATCGCGGGGATGTGCATGGGCGCATTGCTGGCACTGGTGCTGGCGCACCGGGTTCGGCATGGCATTGCGCGCCCGCAGGACAGGCTGGCGCTGCTCGCCACGCCCGTCCATATCGATGGCTGGTCGACGCCGTGGTATCGGGATCTGCGCTACGCGGTGTATCGCATCCCGGGCATGGCTGCACGCATGCGCGTGGAAGAGGACGAGCCGTTCGGCATCAAGAACCCCCTGTTGCGGCGGATCATCAAGGCGAAGCTCGCACGCGGTGACAGCTTCCACTACCCGTGGGTGCCGCTGGCGTGCATTCGGCAGGTGGACCGGCTGCGACGCTGGGCACTGGCCGGGGCGCCCGATACGCAGTGCCAGACGCTGGTGATCCATTCGCGTGAAGACGAACTCACCAGCCTGCGTTCCGCCCAAACGCTGCAGGCCACCCTGCCCCATGCGCGCAGCGTGGTGCTGGAAAACAGCTACCACATGATCTGCGTGGACAACGACCGCGATCAGGTCGCAGCAGAGGTCCTCGGCTTTTTCGGCTTCGACCCGGCAGCAGCCAGGCGCAAAGGCCCAGCCGCCGCAGATTGATGCCGACGCCGATCAGGCGGCCGGCCCGGCCGTCTCGTGCTCGTGCGCCGCGTCCAGCCGGCGCTGCCGCTCGCTGCCCTTGAACACGCGCCGCACCACCACAAAGAACACCGGCACCAGGAACACCGCCAGCACCGTTGCAGCGATGATCCCGCCCAGCACGCCCGTGCCGATAGCGCGCTGGCTGGCCGATGCCGCGCCGCTTGCAAGCGCCAGCGGCACGACGCCAAACGCAAACGCGAGCGACGTCATCACGATCGGCCGGAACCGCAGCCGCGCAGCTTCCAGCGTGGCTTCAATCAAGCCCATCCCTTGCGCCACCAGATCCTTGGCCACTTCGATGATCAGGATCGCGTTCTTGGCCGACAGGCCGATGGTGGCAATCAGCCCGACCTTGAAGTAGATGTCGTTGGGCAGGAAGCGCAGCGTGGCGCCCAACAGCGCGCCCAGCACGCCGAGCGGCACCACCAGCAAGACCGCCAGCGGAATTGACCAGCTCTCGTACAGCGCGGCCAGGCACAGGAACACGACGAGGATCGACAACGCAAACAGCGCCGGCGCCTGCGCGCCCGACAGCCGCTCCTCGAACGACTGCCCCGTCCACTCGTAGCCGAAGCCTGCAGGCAGACCGCGCGCGATCGACTCCATCGCCGCCATCGCCTCGCCGGAGCTATGACCGGGTGCAGGCGCGCCGGTGATCGTCATGGCCGGAAAGCCGTTGTAGCGATCCAGCTTGAGCGGCCCGACGATCCACTTGGTGGTGGTGAATGCGGAAAGCGGCACCATGGCCCCTGCTGCATTGCGCACGTGCATGCGGCCAAGCTGCTCGACCGAAACCCGCTGCTTGCCGTCGGCCTGCACGATCACGCGGCGCACCTGGTTGCGGTAGACGAAATCGCCGGCGTAGTCGGAGCCGAACATCACGGCCAGCGTGCGGTTGATGTCTTCGATCGATACACCCATCGCCAGGGCTTTCTTGCGGTCCACATCGATCAGAACCTGCGGCGCATCGCCCTGGCCTGCAAACGTGACTTCCGACAGCGCAGGATGCTTCGCCGCCTCGGCAAGCATGTGGTCGCGTGCCTGCGCGAGGCGCTCGTAGCCGGCACCGCCGCGGTCTTGCAAGCGCAGGTCGAACCCCGGCTTGCTGCCCAGTTCCGGCAGAGCCGGCGAGTTCATCGCCATGACCATCGCGCCCTTGATCTTGCCGAATGCCGCGTTGGCGCGCTCGACCACGGCATCGACATGCTGGCCAGCACCCTTGCGCTGCTTCCAGTCCTTGAGCGTCAGGAACAGCATGGCCGCGTTCTGGCCGTTGCCGTACAAGCTGAACCCCGTGATGGCGAGCGTAGACGCCACGGCCGGTTCCTGCGTCATGAAATACTGCTCTGCCTTCCGCACGACGTCGAGCGTCTGCGCCTGTGTGGCGCCGGTCGGCAGCATGACGACGGTCATGAACTCACCGGTATCTTCCTCCGGCAGAAAGGCCGTCGGCAGTTGCATGAACAGCAGCACGACCACGCCGATAACCGCGCCGTATGCCACCAGTGCACGGCCCGTGCGATTCAGCAGCATGGCAACGCCGCCCCGGTAGCGTGCCGTCAACCGCGCAAAGCCCCGGTTGAATGCGCCGAAGAAGCCCTTGCGCTCGGCGCCGTGGTCCGGCTGCACCGGCTTGAGCAGCGTCGCGCAAAGCGCCGGTGTGAGCGTCAATGCCAGGAATGCCGAGAACACCATCGACACGGCAAGCGACAGCGAAAACTGCCGGTAAATGTTGCCTACCGCGCCACCAAAGAACGCCATCGGCACGAACACTGCCGTCAGCACCAGCGAGATGCCGACAATCGCACCGCTGATCTGCCGCATCGCCTTGGCCGTTGCCTCGCGCGGCGAGAGCCCTTCTTCGTGCATCACGCGTTCGACGTTTTCCACCACCACGATGGCATCGTCGACAAGGATGCCGATGGCGAGCACCAGGCCGAACAGCGTCAGCACGTTGATGGAGAAACCCATGGGCAGCATCACCGCGAACGTGCCCAGCAGCGCGATCGGCACCACCAGCGTCGGGATGAGCGTCGCGCGCAGGTTCTGCATGAACAGCATCATCACCAGGAACACCAGCACCACGGCTTCGAGCAGCGTCTTGACCACCTGCTCGATGGCGATACCGACAAAGCGCGAACTGTCGTACGCCACCTCGTAGCGCACGCCGGGCGGGAATTGCGCCTGCGCTTGGTCCAGCACCGCGCGCACGCGCTTGGCAACGCCCACGGCGTTGGCACCCGGCGCCAGTTTGATCCCGATGGTCGTGGCCGGCTTGCCGTTCATGCGCGAGAGGTACAGGTAATCGCTACCGCCCAGTTCCACGCGGGCGACATCGCGCAGCAGCACCATGCGGCCCTGCGCGTCTGCACGCAGCGGAATCTGGCCGAATGCTTCAGGCGTGGTGAGCCCATCGTCACCGGTGACGCTCGCGTTGATGGGCGCGCTGCCCGGTACGGCGCCGCTGCCGATCTCACCCACGGTGATGCGTGCGTTGTAACGACGCACGGCATCGCTCAAATCACCGGCGGTCAGGCCCAATGCAGTCAACTTGTCGGCATCGGGCCAAATGCGCATGGCGTATTCCGCATCGAACAACTGCGCGGTGCCAACGCCCGGCACGCGACGCAACTGCGGAATCAGATCAGACGAAGCGAGGTCGCCCAGGTCGATGCCGTCGAAGCGCCCGCGCTCCGCCGTCAGCGACAGATACATCATGTAGTTCTCGGCCGCCTTCTCGATGCGGATGCCATTGCGGCGCACGACTTCAGGCAGGCGCTCTTCGACGATCTTCAGCCGGTTCTGCACCTCCACCGCCGCAAGATCCGGGCTCGTACCCTGCGTGAACGACAGGTTGATCGACACGTTGCCCGCCGCATCGGACGACGACGACATGTACAGCAGCCCCGGCGCGCCGTTCATCTCGCGCTCGATGATGGCGGTGACGGCACTCTCCACCGTGCGCGCCGACGCGCCCGGGTAGTTGGCCGAGATGCTGACGTTGGGCGGCGCGATGTTCGGATACTGCGCCACCGGCAGCTTGGGCAGTGCGAGCACGCCGGCCAGGATGATGGCCAGCGCAATCACCCAGGCAAAGACCGGGCGGTCGATAAAGAAGCGCGCCATGGTCAGCCCTTCTTCGGCTCGGTGTCAGCACGCGGTGCTGCTGGCACCGGCTTGACCGCCATGCCCGCTTCCAGCGTCTGCATGCCAGGAATGGCGAGGCGCTCTCCACCGGACAGGCCGCTCGTCACCAGCCATTGGTCGCCGGCCAACGTTTGCGCAGCCACCGGCCGCGCGGCCAGCGTATTGTCGGCCTGCACCACGAACACCGATGCCCCCTGGCGATCGCGCTGCAATGCGCCCTTCGGAACCGTCACCGCGCCCTGCTGCACGGCGTGCGAGAGCTTCACGCGCACATACATGCCGGGCAGCAGCAAGCCATCGGGGTTGGGCAGCACGGCGCGCATCGAAACGTTATCGGTCGCGCGGTCCACCGCCAGATCGGAGAACAGCAACCTGCCGGGGCGCTCGTACGCCACGCCATCGCTCAGGATGACCTGCACGCCGATGTCCTTGCCGCTCAATGCAGCGGCCTGGCCCTTCTTGAGCGCGCGCTGCAAGGCCAGCACCTCGGCGGCGGGCTGCGCAAAGTCGACGTAGATCGGGTCGATCTGCTCGACGGTGGTCAGCGGCGTGGCGGCGTCTTCCTTGACCAGCGCGCCTTCGGTGACCTGCGCGCGGCGCGAGCGGCCGGCAATCGGGGCCGTGACGGTGGCATAACCCAGGCGCAGTTGCGCGGTTTCCAGCGCAGCACGGCTGGACACCACGTCTGCGGCGGCCTGACGCTCTGCGGCTTGCGCTTCTGCGTATTCCAGCTCGCTCACGGCGCGCGTGGCGGCCAATCCCTTGTAGCGCGCAGCCTTGTCGCGGGCGATGGCGAGCTGCGACTGGGCACGGGCAAGCGCCCCTTGCGCAGCGTCCACCTGCGCCTTGAGCGGCGCGGGGTCGATGCGGAACAGCACCTGGCCGGCCTTGACCACCTGGCCTTCTTCGTAGGCGCGCTTGAGGACGATGCCGTCCACGCGCGCGCGCACCTCCGCCGTGCGATACGGCTCAAGGCGGCCCGGCAGTTCGGTCACCAGGGGCGCATCGGAGCGCTGTGCAACGACAAACTCGACCTCCGGCGGACCAGCGGGCTTGGCGGCCTCATCAGCATGCTTGCCGCAGCCCTGCAACACAGCCAAGGCGCACACGCACAGCAACCACGGGGACGAACGGTAACGACGGAACAACACGGAGAACATCATGGGAAAGGGGGCTGGGCGCGACCGCGCCCGAGGTCTTGAACGAAGCGAAGCGGAAGGCTAGCACGCACATCCGCCGCAGGCTGACCGATTGATTTCCCAATCTGATCAAGACCTTACGAAGCAGGCGCTGACCGTACGCCAGGCAGGCCTGCTGCCCCTTGATGCGGTTTCAGAAGACGCGACCGAGCTGCAGGTACACGTTCCACACGCCCTGCGGCGCCACCGCAAAACCGAAGTAGAGCGGCCCGATCGGGCTGGTGCCGCCGACAAATACGCTGCCGCTCTTCAGGTAAGGGCCCTTGCCAAAATTGTTGCGCAACTGCCAGACATTGCCGGCCTCGGCGCTGGCGCCGAACACCGGTGCGCGCAGGCCGAGCAGATCTTCGACGCGCAGGTCGTACAGATAGGTCAGGCGGCCGTACAGCATGTACTGGCCGTTGAACTGATCCTGCGCGTAGGCGGAAAGGTGCTGGAAGCCGCCCAGGAAAAAGCCCTCGTTAGCGCCGTTGCCCGTGTTGCCGTCGTTTTCACGCGTCGGGCTGTTGATGCCAAACTGGCCCGCCCCTTCCAACGCCACATTGAACGTGTGGCGCCCATAGCTCGTGGCCCATAAGCCCTTGGCCTGGGCGGTGTTGAACTTCTTGTCGAGCGAGCCGAAGCCCGTTTCCACGCTGCTGTAAAAGTAATAGCCGCTACGCGGGAACAGCGGATCGTCGAGCTGATCCAGCGTGAGTTGGGCGCGGAAGGCCGGCTGCTGCGCGCGCGTGGGGTCAACGGCCGTCGCATCCACGACATTCCCGGATTCGTCTGCGATCAATTGCAGGTAATTGAACGTTGCCGTCTTCCTGACGTAGTTCACGCCCAGGCGCAGTTCACCCTTGCGGCCCAGCGGGATGCCAAGGTCAACGCCGGCGCGTGCCGTCTCGATGGTCAGGTTGTTGAACGGCTTGGCGTCCCGCGTGGGGGGCTGGTCGTCAAAGTAGAGATCGGAGCGCCGGCGCGAGTACTCGGCGTACGGCGCCACGTAGAACCCGCGCGCCTGCCACAGCGGCTGGCGCAGCTCGGTATGGATGCTCGCCCGGTTGCTGCCGAGCACGATGTCATTGCGCCACTCCAGTCCGCTCTGCGTGAGCCACGGATACCGATGGCCGAGGTTGACGTTGAATGCACCGCGCCCGTCGAAGTTGGTCGACATGCCCAGTCCGAACAGGAAGAACTGGTTGCCCCACGACTTTTCGTGCGCGTCGATCTTGAGCGTATGCACGCCGTTCTGTTCGACCAGCTGCTGCGTGACGGTTTCGAAGTCGCCGGTGGTGGCGAGCGCCGACAGCTCGCGGTTGAGGGCCTCGGCGTCATACGCATCGCCCTCGCGCACCTTGATCAACTGGCGCACACGCGCCGCAGGCACACGGCCGTTGGTGGTCACATCGATGGCGTCGATGCGCGCGCCTGCCACCAACGTGCCTTGCGGCTGATGGGCGGCGCGGTACGCGGCATACGCCTGCGGCGACAGCGACAACGTCGCGAGCTTCGCCTCGACGCCCTGCGCCGCGCGCTCGCCTTGCCGCACGCCCTGCGGGCCCTTGGCGAAATCGGTGAACGAAAGTTCCGAGAGCTGCGGCTCGATCAGCACATCCTTGGCACGCAGCAGCGCCTTTTGCGCCCGCACGTTCTGGCCGACGAGGATCGTGATCATCTGCTGCGTGACCGCCGCAGGCGAGGCCAGGTCTTCAGGCCGCTCCAAGTCCGACCCGATGTTGACGGCGATGATGATGTCCGCGCCCATGTCGCGCGCGAGCTGCACCGGCAGGTTGCTCACCAGGCCACCATCCACCAGCGTGCGCCCGCCCACCTCGATGGGCGCGAACAGCCCCGGCACCGCCATGCTGGCCCGCATGGCCAGTGGCAGGGAGCCGTGGTCGAGGATCACCCCGTCGCCCGTGGCCAGATCCGTCGCCATGGCCTTGAACGGAATCGGCAGGCGCGAGAACTCGATGTTGTCGGGCCACTGCGCCGTCCAGTTCTTGAGCAGCGCGAGCAGACGGTTGCCCTGCACCAGCCCGGCCGGCAGCCTGAGCTTGCCGTCGCCATAGCCGGCCGACAGGCCGATCGGATACTGGAAATCGTCCTCGCGCAGCGACTGCGGCAGCTTGGCGCGATCGTTGCGATCGAACGCGATGTCGCTCAAGTCGACCTGCGAGAGCTTCTGTTCCAGCGCATCCGCACGCATGCCGCTCGCGTACAGGCCGCCCACGACGGCGCCCATGCTCGTGGCGGCAATCACATCCACGGGAATGCGCATGCGCTCCAGCATCTTCAGCACGCCGATATGCGCATAGCCGCGCGCCCCGCCACCGGAGAGCACCAGGCCGATACGCGGCCGCGTCGATTCGGTATTCGCCTGCGCGGGCGCGGGCGCTGGCGCGGTCTGGCCATGCACGGCGGGCGACAGCGCCGCCGATGCCACAAACACGGTGATCACGGCGGTAGTCAGTCGGGAGCCGTGGCGGCGAAGCAGGAAGGCCGTCAGAGAAGCCATGGATGGAGGGCGAACTAGGGTTATGGGGATGCTGGGCAGCGCTGCAGGCGCAATGATTCCACAACCCGGATTTACCCGGTGCAATTGCGTGCGCCGCGCCAAACAACGCCTCGGCGCCGATGAATACTTTTCAGGGCGAAAGTGACAGAATATTGCCGGGACCCGGACACGCTTGTTCCTACAATCCGCGTTTGCCCCTGCGAAAAGGGGCAACAGAAGACGTTCGGTATCGACAAGAACTGAAACGCCCAAACAGGAGGAGATCAAGATGTGGAATCAAGTCTATGACCCGCTCGGCAGCGCCGTGTGGTCGACCATCGCAGCCGGGATACCGGTGGCGGTGCTGCTGTGCTCTCTGGCGTTTTTCCATATGCAGGCGCATCTGGCCGCCGGCCTGGCGCTGATCGTCGGGGTGGGGATTGCCTCGTTCGTGTTCGGCATGCCGACCGCGATGGCCGGCAAGGCAGCCGGTCTGGGCATCGTCTCCGGCCTGTTCCCGATTGGCTGGATTGTTCTCAACATCATCTTCCTGCACCGGCTCACCACCTTGAACGGGTCGTTCAAGGTGTTACAGACTTCGATTTCCGGCATCACCGAAGACCGCCGCCTGCAACTGCTGCTGGTGGCCTTCAGTTTTGGCGCGTTCTTTGAAGGCGCAGCAGGCTTTGGCACGCCGGTGGCCGTCACGGGGGCCATCCTGATCGGCCTGGGCTTCTCGCCGCTGGCCGCGTCGGGCCTGGCCCTGATCGCCAACACCGCACCGGTGGCCTACGGCGCGCTGGGCGCTCCGCTCATCGGCCTGGCTTCCGTCACGGGGCTGGACTTGCTGCAGCTCTCGGCCATGGTCGGCCGCCAACTGCCGTTCTTCTCGGTGCTGGTGCCGTTCTGGCTGATCTGGGCGTTCGCGGGCTTCCGCGGCATGCTGCAGATCTGGCCGGCGATCCTGGTAGCAGGCGTGTCGTTTGCGATTCCGCAGTTCCTGGTGTCGAACTTCCACGGCCCGTGGCTGGTGGACGTGATTGCGGCGCTGGTGTCGATGGGCTCGCTCACGCTGTTCCTGAAGGTGTGGAAGCCCAAGACGATCTGGACGTCGACCGCCCTGCGCAACCGCGAGGACAACTCCAGCGTCGACCCGGAAGCCGCCGCAGAGGCGCGAGAAGCCACTACGGCCACCAACGGCAAGATCACGCGCGTGCAGGCCTGGCTGCCGTGGGTGATCCTGACGGTGTTCGTCTTCATCTGGGGCGTGCCCCAGTTCAAGGCGTTTGCCGACGGCCTGTGGGCCTACAAGCTCGCCATTCCGGGCCTCGACAAGATGGTGCTCAAAGGCCCGCCGGTGGTGCCCAAGGTGATTGCCGAAGGTGCGGTGTTCAACTTCAACGTCCTGTCGATGGCGGGCACGGGCATCCTGTTTTCGGCCATTGTGGGCGGCCTGCTGATGGGCTATTCGCTGCCGCGCATGCTCAAGGAATACTGGAACACCATCAAGCTCACGCGCTATTCGCTGCTGACGATCTGCGCGATGTTCGGCATCGGCTACCTGACGCGCTACTCCGGTCTGGACGCGACGCTGGGCCTGGCCTTCGCCCACACGGGCGTGCTGTACCCGCTGTTCGGCACGATGCTGGGCTGGCTGGGCGTGGCGCTGACCGGCTCGGACACGGCATCGAACGTGCTGTTCGGCGGCCTGCAGAAGACCACGGCCGAACAGCTTGGCCTGTCGCCGATCCTCATGTCTGCGGCAAACAGCTCGGGCGGCGTGATGGGCAAGATGATCGACGCGCAGTCCATCGTCGTGGCCTCCACGGCCACCAAGTGGTACGGCCACGAGGGCGACATCCTGCGGTATGTGTTCTTCCATTCGCTGGCGCTGGCCTTCCTGGTGGGGCTGATGATCACCCTGCAGGCCTACGTGGAGCCGTTCACGCGGATGGTGGTGCACTGAGCCCCCACTCCCGACGGAACCCGAAAGCCGCTCAATCGAGCGGCTTTTTTCATGCGAACCCGACACGTCGAGCGAAAAGCCTCGCACGTCGGGTTCCGAGCTCCAACGGCGGAGCAAATAGCCTCACGCGCCGAGCTCTGAGCTCCACTCGCCGAGCAAATAGCCTCACGCGTCGAGCTCTGAGCTCCACTCGCCGAGCAAATAGCCTCACGCGCCGAGCTCTGAGCTCCACTCTCCGAGCAAAAAGCCTCACGCGTCGAGCTCTGAGCTCCACTCTCCGAGCAAAAAGCCTCACGCGTCGAGCTCTGAACTCCACCTGCCGAGCAAAAAGCCTCGCGCGTCGAGCTCTGAGCTCCAACCGCCGAGCAAAAAGCTTCGCGCGTCGCGTTCTGAACCCCGACCGCCGGGTCTAAAACCTCACGCGTCGCGTTCTGAACCCCAATCGTCAAGTTCAAAACCTCACGCACGGCGTTCAGAACGCCGATCGCCGAGCCCTGCACTCCGTAAGCCACCCCGCCAACATGGGCCCTTTCACGCGCGTATCATGGGCAGCTCTTCCGCGCACGTCCCGCCCTGGGGCGTCGGTCTTCCCCCTCCCGACCCGACATGCTGCTGCGCCGCCTGGAAAAGCTCATCGATCCGTTCCGTCCCCTGCCCGACACACAGCCTCCGGCCAATGTGTGGCGCTTCTACGCCTACTTCCTGCGCGAGGTGCGCGGCGTTTTTGCGTTCCTGCTGGTCGTCGGGTTGCTGGGCGCGCTGATTGAAGTCGCGCTGTTCGACTTCCTCGGTCGCATCGTCGACATGATCCAGGCAACCCCCGGCGCGGAGTTCTTCGGCCGCCATCGCAGCGAACTGCTGTGGATGGCCTTTGTGGCGCTGATCGCGCGGCCGGTCATCTTCGGGCTGCACGACGTGCTCGTGCACCAGGTCATCAACCCCAACCTGTCGAACCTGATCCGCTGGCAGAACCACCGCTACGTGCTCAAGCAGAGCCTCACGTTCTTCCAGAACGACTTTGCGGGCCGCATTGCGCAGCGCATCATGCAGACCGGCTTTTCGCTGCGCGATTCCGCCGTGCAGGCCGTCGACGCGCTCTGGCATGTCGTCATCTACGCGATCAGTGCGATGGTGCTGTTCGCCAGGGCCGACTGGTGGCTCGTTGTGCCGCTGCTGGTGTGGATTGGCTGCTACATCGCGGCACTGAGCTACTTCGTGCCACGCGTGAAAGCGCGTTCGGTCATCGCCACGGAATCGCGCTCCAAACTGATGGGCCGCATCGTCGACGGCTACACCAACATCACCACCCTCAAGCTGTTTGCGCATACGCAGCACGAAGAAAGCTATGCGCGCGACGCCATGGCCGAGCAGACGGACAAGACCCGCCTGTCGGGCCGCATGATCAGCGGCATGGATTTCACCATCACGGCCATGAACGGCCTGTTGATCGTGGGCACGTCGGCGCTCGCGCTGTGGTTGTGGAGCCAGGGCCGTGTGAGCGCCGGCACCATTGCGCTGACCACGGGGCTGGTGATCCGCATCAACAACATGTCGGGCTGGATCATGTGGGTGGTCAACGGCATCTTTGAAAATGTCGGTCAGGTGCAGGATGGCATGCAGACCATTGCGCTGCCGCGCGCGGTGATCGACCAGCCCGATGCCAAGCCGCTGCGCGTGACGCGGGGCGAAGTGCGCTTCGAGCACGTGGGCTTTCACTACGGCAAGGGCAGCGGTGTGATCGAAGGGCTGGACCTCGTGGTGCGCCCGGGCGAACGGATCGGGCTGGTCGGCCCGTCGGGCGCGGGCAAATCGACGCTGGTCAGCCTGCTGCTGCGCCTGTACGACGTGGAGCGAGGCCGGATTCTGGTCGACGGTCAGGATATTGCGACCGTGACGCAAGAAAGCCTGCGCGAGCAGATCGGCATGGTCACGCAGGACACGTCGCTGCTGCACCGCTCAATTCGCGACAACCTGCGCTACGGCAAACCGGACAGCACCGAGGCGGAATTGATGCAAGCCGTGCACCGGGCCCGCGCCGACGAGTTCATCCCGCAGCTGTCCGATGCGCAAGGGCGGCGCGGCTTCGATGCGTTGGTTGGGGAACGTGGCGTGAAGCTGTCGGGCGGTCAGCGGCAGCGCATCGCGATTGCGCGCGTGCTGCTGAAGGACGCGCCGATCCTGATTCTGGACGAAGCCACGTCAGCGCTGGATTCGGAAGTGGAAGCGGCCATCCAGGAAAGCCTGGAAACGCTGATGCAGGGCAAGACCGTGATAGCCATTGCGCACCGGCTCTCGACCATCGCGCGCATGGACCGGCTCGTCGTGCTCGACGGCGGCCGCATCGTCGAGAGCGGCACGCACGCCGAGTTGCTGGAACACGGAGGCCTGTATGCGCGGCTGTGGGCGCACCAGACCGGCGGTTTCGTTGGGGTGGACTGAGCGTTACGAGAGGCGGCGGCCCAGCGTTTCGGGCACCATCGCCAGCCCGATCAGCGAGACCAACCCGCAGCCGATCACGTAGAAGGCCGGCGCATTCGCGTTGCCCGTGAGGTGGATCAACTCGGTCGAGAAGAACTGCGCAAATCCACCGAAGATCGCAATGGCCACACAGTAGGCAATCGACAGCCCCGTGGCGCGCAGCCGCTGCGGCAGCACCTCGCTCACCAGCACCATCGATGCCGGCGAGGTCATCGACATCGGCACCGACAGGCAGCCGACCACGATCAGCAACCGAGTCAGCGAAGGGTCGGCGTTGATGAGCGCGAAGGCCGGATAGATCATCGCCAGCAGCGCAACGCGCGACCACAGCACGACCTTGCGGCGCCCGACGCGGTCGGCCAGCCGGCCCGCAAACGGCGACAGTACTACCTGCACCAGCGCCGCAATGCACGCGGCCCAGATGCCCAGCGACAGCGGCATGTGCAGCACGCTCACGGCGTAGTTGCTGAGGTAGTACACGATGATGTACGTGGACGACGCCACGCCGATCATCAGCAGAATGCTCGCCACCAGCGTGCGACGGTGTTCGCGCAGCAGCGGCAGCGTGGCGTCGGCTTCGCGCGGGCTGGGCGATGCGGCGGTTTCCTCCAGCCGGCGTCGGATGATCAGGCCGACCGGGATCACGAGAATGCCGATCACGAATGCGAGCCGCCAGCCCCACGACTCCAGTGCCGCGGGCGCCAGCACATTGCTCAGCAGCAAGCCGACCAGCGCGCCGAACAGCGCCGCCAGCCCCTGGCTGAACGGCTGCCAGCTCGTGTAGAAACCGCGCGAGCGGTCGTCGGCGTACTCCAGCAGCAGCGCTGTCGAAGCGCCCATCTCGCCGCCGATGGCAAAGCCCTGCACGAGCCGCGCAAGCACGACCAACACTGGTGCGAGGATGCCGATCTGGGCGTAGGTCGGCGTGACGATGAAGATCAGCGACGACAGGCCCATCAGCCACAGCGTGAGCGCCACGGCGGGCTTGCGGCCTGCGCGGTCGGCGTACATGCCGATCAGCAGACCGCCGAGCGGCCGCATCAGGAAGCCGACGCCAAACGTGGCGAACGACATCAGCAACTGGCCGGTCGCGTTGCCAACGGGAAAATACAGCCGGCCGATCAACGTGGCGAAGAAGCTGTAGACCACAAAGTCATAGAACTCCAGGCCGTTGCCGATGGTGATGGCGGCAATGGCGCGCGTGCGTGACAGCGGTTGCGCGTGGCCGGTCGCCTGCGCGTCGGCTCGGCCGGCATACGACGGCGCAGAGGTGTGGTTCGACATGGGTTGTCTCCGAAACTTGTCTCGTCTTCTCTTTGCGGGCGGGCCGGGTTCAAACCCCGCTTGCCTCTTCAGCCAACACGGATGCTGCGTTGGGCTTCACGCGCAGATACCACGCTGCCGACATGAGCAGCACCCAGCCTGCGCCAACGTAGAGCGCCACGCGCGTGTCTTCCATGGTGCCCAGCACGCCAATCACGAACAGCATGAACGCGATGGCGAGCGCCGGCCCGACGGGCCACAGCGGCACCTTGAACTTGAGCGCGCGCACCTCTTCAGCCGACAGACGCCGGCGCATGGCCACCTGCGAGAGCAGGATCATCAGCCAGACCCAGACGGTCGCGAACGTGGCGATCGACGCGATGATCACGAAGACGTTTTCGGGAATCAGATAGTTCAGCACCACGCCGCACAGCAGCGCGCCGGCCATGAACAGCACCGTCACCCAGGGCACACCGTGACGCGACGTGGCCGCAAAGATGCGCGGCGCCTGGCCCTGCTCGGCCATGCCGTACATCATCCGGCCCGCGCCGAAGATGTTGCTGTTGATGGCCGAGATGGCGGCCGAAATGACGATGAGGTTCAGGATCGCCGCCGCAGACTGGATGCCCAGTCCGGAGAAGATCTGCACGAACGGGCTGCCCTGGCCGTCGATGCCCGTCCACGGGAAGATCGCCATCAGCACGCACATGGTCAGCACGTAGAACAACAGGATGCGCGCCGGCACGGCATTGATGGCCTTCGGGATGACCTTGTCGGGGTTCTGCGCCTCGCCGCCGGTAATGCCGATGATCTCGACACCGCCGTACGCAAACATCACCACGGCAAACGACGCTATGAGGCCGCCCACGCCATGCGGCAGGAACCCGCCGTGCGACCAGAGATTGCTCAGGCCCGACGCGTGCTCGCCGTTCATCTTCACGCCGAGGAACAGGATGACGGTGCCGCCGACGATCATGGCGCCGATCGCCACGATCTTGATCAGCGCGAGCCAGAATTCCATCTCGCCGAACACCTTGACGTTGCAGAGGTTCAGGCCGCAGATGAGCATGACGATGCCCAGCACCCAGATCCATTGCGGGACCTCGGGAAACCAGAAGCCCATGTAGATGCCGAAGGCGGTCACGTCGGCCAGGCAGACGATCACCATTTCGAGGATGTACGTCCAGCCGGTGAGAAAGCCGGCGAGCGGACCCAGGTTGTCGCGCGCATAGCGCCCGAAGGAGCCGGAAACCGGCTGGCGCACCGCCATCTCACCGAGCGCGCGCATGACCATGTAGACGGCCGCGCCGCCGATGATGTACGCGAGGATCACGGCCGGACCGGCCAGCTGGATGGCCGAAGCAGAGCCGTAGAAAAGGCCCGTGCCGATGGCCGAACCGAGCGCGAGAAAGCGGATATGCCGCGCGCGCAGGTTGCGTTGAAGGTGTTCCAAACTGTCTCCTCTTTATGTCGGCGATGCTGTCAGCGCAGTGCCGGGCTGGACGGATGCGTCGAGCGGATCGAAATTCACATACAGACAACATCGCTTTGATCGATATGTTGTTGTATATACATCATGAACGGCATTGGGGTATTCCCGAGGGCCGTGGCGCCATCTCGTTGGCGAACGGGCCAAGAAAAAAGGCGGACATGCGTCCGCCTTGGATTTCGCTGGCCGCGCAGTACGGGCGCTACACCCAGCCCATGCCGCCAACCAATGCCCCCAGCCCCACCAGCACCAGCGGGTGCACACGGGTGAAGGTGCAGACCAGGACGGTGGCGACGGTCAGCGCGATGGTGCTGAAGCTGCTGTCTGCGCCCCGCGCCAGCACCCAGCCGGTGGAGAACAGCAGCCCGATCGTCAGTGGCGCAAGGCCGCGGCGGACCAGCGCAATCCAGCGCGCGTCGGGCTTGCGGTCCATGACGCGCGCGATGACGGCGGCAATCACGCACGACGGCCCGCAGATGCCGACCAGCGAGGCAATCGCCCCGCCCAGACCCGCCGCCTGCCAGCCGAACAACTCCACGAACAGCACGTTGGGGCCCGGCGCCGCCTGCGAGATGGCGTACATGGCGCTCAGCTGCTCGCTTGTCATGTAATGCCGCGTGTCGACCAGAAAGCGGTGCATGTCGGGCAGCGTCGAGCTGGCCCCGCCGATGGCGAGAAACGACAGCACAAGAAAGTGCCAGAACAAGTCGAAGACGGTGGTGAGGTAGCTCATCGCATCGCCCACCATTCGAGCACGAGTGCGAGCGGAATCAGCACCAGCATCACGGGAAGCAGCGGCCACTGCAGGACGCCAATGGTCAGGAAAACCGCCAGGCCGATGCCGAGCGCGCGCCAGGTGCGCGACTGGCCCTGCGCCAGCTTGACGGCCGTTGAGAGCACAAGCCCCGCTGCCACCGCCGCCATGCCTTTGAGCAGGTTCTGCACCACCGAAAGCGCGCTGAAATGGTCGTACAGCATGACGATCAGCAACAGCAGCACCGCCGGCGTCAGCACCAGACCAGCCATTGCGGCTGCGGCGCCGCGCACGCCGTGAAAGCGGTAGCCGAGCATCACCGAGAGGTTGACCACATTCGGGCCGGGTAACACCTGACCCAGACTCAGCAACTCGGCGAACTCGGTATTGGAGAGCCAGCGGTTGCGATCGACAATACCGGCGCGCGCAAAGGGCAGCACGCCGCCGAAGCCCGACAGGCCCATCCGCGCAAACTCGGTGAAGAGCTTGCTGCAGGACGGAATGTTTGTGTTTGCTGCGGTGTTGGCGTCAGGTGCGGCGCTCGGATCGCTCATGGGCTCAGGCGGCGTCCGGCGCGGGCTTGGGCAACGAGAGCTTCGGATCGCGCAGCTTGGGCTCGAGCGTCTTACCCTTGCGTGCGCGCTTGCCGGCGTACGGCTCCTGCGCGCGGGTCGTCATGGTCTGCTCGACCGCCTTGCCGCCGCGTGGGCCGGTGCCAGAGAGCACGAAGCCCGCTGCACCAAAGGCCACCGCCTGGAGCAGCGCTTCGTTCTTCTCCAGCTCCATCAGGATCACGCCACGGCCGCCGCTTGCGAGCGTCTTCAACTCGCTGATCTGGAACAACAGCAAGCGGCCGCCTTCGGACAGGCACGCCACGCCATAGGCGTCAGCCGGCACCGGCGCCGGCTTGTTGGGCTGGTCACCCTCATCCAGCGTCAGGAACGCCTTGCCAGCCTTCTGGCGGCCGACCATGTCGCCCACCTTGGCCAGGAAGCCGTTGCCGCCGCGCGTGGAAACCACCAGATTCTGTTCGGCATGGCCTGCGAACGTGTGGGCGATGTGCGTGCCCGGCGCGAGTTCGATCAGCGTCGTCAGCGGCACGCCATCGCCACGGCCGCCCGGCAGGTTGGCCACGGCCACGGAATAGACCCGGCCCGTGCCCTTGTCGTCGCGCGTGCCGAAGATCAACAGCGCATCGGTGGTCCGGCATTCAAACGTGTCGTACAGCGTGTCGCCTGCCTTGAAGGTGAATTGCGTGGCGTCGTGGCCATGGCCCTGGCGCGTGCGTACCCAGCCCTTCTGCGAAACAATCACCGTGACGGGTTCATCGACGATCTTCACCTCGGCGGCGGCACGGCGCTCTTCCTGGATGAGAGTGCGGCGGTCGTCGCCGTATTGCTTCGCGTCGGTCTCGATTTCCTTGATGATGCGACGGCGCATCATGGTCTCGGACTTCAGCAGCACGTCCAGCTCGCCCTGCTCTTCGCGCAGGTTCTTCAGCTCCTGCTCGATCTTGATCGCTTCCAGGCGAGCAAGCTGACGCAAGCGGATTTCCAGGATGTCTTCGGCCTGACGATCGCTCAGGTTGAAGACCTGGATCAGCGCGGCCTTGGGTTCCTCGCTCTCACGGATGATGCGGATCACGTCCTCGATGCGCAGCAGTACCAGTTGCCGGCCTTCGAGGATGTGGATGCGGTCTTCCACCTTGCCCAGACGATGGCGCGTGCGGCGCGTGACCGTGGCGAAGCGGTACGTGATCCACTCGCGCAGGATCTCGGCCAGGCCCTTCTGCCGAGGCCGCCCGTCCGTGCCGATCATCACCAGGTTGATGGCCGCGCCCGACTCCAGCGACGTATGGGCGAGCAGCGCGTTGGCAAATTCCTGCTGATCGATGTTCTTGCTCTTGGGTTCGAACACAAGGCGCACCGGCGCGTCCTTGCCCGACTCGTCGCGCACGGCATCGAGCAGACCCAGCATGGTCTGCTTCATGGTGAGCTGATCCGGCGACAGCGACTTCTTGCCCGTGCGCACCTTCGGGTTCGTCAGCTCTTCAATTTCTTCCAACACCTTCTGCGACGAGGTGTTGGGCGGCAATTCGTTCACTACGAGTTGCCACTGGCCGCGTGCGAGTTCTTCGATCTTCCAGCGCGCGCGCACCTTCAGGCTGCCGCGACCGCTCTCGTACACCTGCGCAATGTCCGCTGCGGACGAAATGATCTGACCGCCACCCGGGAAGTCCGGGCCCGGCATGTACTGCATCAGGTCGGTGCTGGTGAGCTTGTCGTCGCGGATGAGCGCCACGGTGGCGGCCGCCACTTCGCGCAGGTTGTGCGACGGGATCTCCGTGGCCATCCCGACCGCAATGCCCGATGCGCCGTTGAGCAGCACGAACGGCAAGCGCGCCGGCAGCAGCTTCGGCTCTTCCATCGAGCCGTCGTAGTTCGGGATGAAATCGACGGTGCCCTGGTCCAGCTCTTCGAGCAGCAGACGCGAAATGGGCGTGAGTCGCGCTTCGGTATAGCGCATCGCCGCCGCACCGTCGCCGTCGCGCGAGCCGAAGTTGCCCTGCCCGTCGATCAGCGGGTAACGCAGCGAGAAATCCTGCGCCAGGCGCACCAGTGCGTCGTAGGCGGATTGATCGCCATGCGGGTGGAATTTGCCGAGCACGTCGCCGACCACGCGCGCCGATTTGACGGGCTTGGCATCGGAGCGCAGGCCCATCTCGTGCATCGCGAACAGGATGCGGCGCTGCACCGGCTTCTGGCCATCGGCCACTTCGGGCAGCGCACGGCCCTTGACCACGCTGATGGCGTAGTCGAGGTAGGCGCGCTCGGCATAGGCGCCAAGCGTGAGCGCTTCGGCCGGCTCGCTGGGGTCGAAGAGGATGTCTTGTTGTTCCATGGAGGCTCAAGCGAAAGCGGCGCGCTTCAACGTGGCGGCGCCGCCGGGATCAATGTTGGGGGAGGTTCGTGGCCACGCCGGTGGCGGGGTCCAATACGAGTTCGATGCGTGCGGGCCGGCCCGTGCGGCCTGGCTTGCGTGTGGCGATGACGCCGTTGCCGCTCGCGTTCATCAACCCGGGCACGGCGGCGACCGGGTTGTAGTAGCGATAGAACTGCAGCACCGTCTTTACGTAGTTCTGTGTCTCGGCGTAGGGCGGAATGTCGTTGCCGTGCTTCTGCACCGCGCCTTCGCCCGCGTTGTAGGCGGCCAGCACAAGCTCAAGGTTGCCTGAGAACATGCGCAGCAGATCGCTCAGGTAACGCACGCCGGTGGTGATGTTGGTCTTCGGGTCGGCCAGCTTCTGTGCGGCCGTGCGGCGGGCGTCGCCGGTCACGCCATAGCGCGCGCCGGTGTCCGGAATCACCTGCATCAGCCCGATTGCCCCCTTGGGCGACACGGCCTGCGGGTTGAAACCCGATTCAGCGGCAATCACGGCCTTCACTAACGCGGGGTCGATGCCGTGCTTGGTCGCGGCCTGGCGGATCAGCGGTTCCACCGTCGGCACGTTCGGGTGCTGCAGCACCGCGCGCACCAGGCGCTGGCGCATACCGGCGGCATTGTCGAGTGCATCGCGCTTGCTGGCGTTGAGATAGGCATCGGCATCGGGCAGCTCAGTTGCCGGCAGGGCGATGCCGCTATCGTCCTTGGCCTTGTCGTCGCCCTTGCCCGCCACCGCCGCGCCCTTCATGAACAGCACGTAGCGATCGTCCAGCCGTTCGGCAGCGAAGTGCGCCAGACCGTTTTCATCGATGTAGCCGTAGACGTCCGCGCGCGCCGGCTGGCTGGCCAACAAGGCCAGCGCCGTCAATGCGAATGCGAAACGTACGAAAAGCTTCATCGTTGTCGGTTTGCGATCAGATATCGGCTTCGACTTCGTTGCCGCGCGCTTCCAGCCACGTGCGGCGCGCGCCGGCTTCGCCCTTGCCCATCAGCATGTTCATCATGTTGATGGTCTGGTCTTGGCCCAGTTCGCCCAGCGCCACGGGCAGCAGACGGCGCGTGTCGGGGTTCATGGTGGTTTCCCAGAGCTGCTCGGCGCTCATTTCGCCCAGGCCCTTGAAGCGGGAGATCTGCCAGGCGCCTTCTTTCACGCCGTCCTTACGCAGCTTGTCTTCAATGGCCTCCAACTCGCCATCGTCCAGCGCGTAGAGCTTCTGCGCAGGCTTCTTGCCGCGGGCCGGGGCATCGACACGATACAGCGGCGGACGGGCCACGCACACGTGCCCCCGATCGATCAGTTGCGGGAAGTGCTTGAAGAACAACGTGAGCAGCAGCACCTGGATGTGCGCGCCGTCCACGTCAGCATCGGACAGGATGCAGATCTTGCCGTAGCGCAGGCCGGAGAGGTCGACCGTATCGTTCGGACCGTGCGGGTCCACCCCGATGGCGACAGCAATGTCGTGCACTTCGTTGTTGGCGAACAGGCGGTCGCGCTCGGTCTCCCAGGTGTTCAGCACCTTGCCGCGCAACGGCAGGATGGCCTGGAATTCCTTGTCGCGGCCCATCTTGGCCGAGCCACCGGCGGAGTCGCCTTCCACCAGGAAGAGTTCGTTGCGGGTGACGTCGTCGGATTCGCAATCGGTCAGCTTGCCGGGCAACACGGCCACGCCGGAGCCCTTCTTCTTCTCGACCTTCTGCGCGGCACGTGTGCGCGCCTGCGCCTGCTTGATGACGAGTTCGGCCAGCTTCTTGCCGTGATCGACGTGCTGGTTCAGCCACAGCTCCAGCGCCGGGCGGCTGAAGGTGGACACCAGCCGCACCGCATCGCGGCTGTTCAGGCGTTCCTTGATCTGGCCTTGAAACTGCGGGTCGAGCACTTTGGCCGAGAGCACGAACGAAGCACGCGCAAAGACGTCTTCGGACATCAGCTTGACGCCCTTGGGCAGCAGCGCATGCATCTCGACAAAGCTCTTCACAGCCTGGAACAACCCCTCGCGCAAACCGGATTCATGCGTGCCGCCAGCAGGCGTCGGGATCAGGTTCACGTATGACTCGCGCACCGGGGAGCCTTCTTCCGTCCAGGCCACCACCCACGAGGCGCCTTCGCCGAAGGCAAAACCTTCTTCGCCGGGCTTGTCTGGGTCGGCAAAGTGTTCGCCTTCGAACAGCGGGATCACCGGCTCGGCGCCGCTGCCCTGCGCAAGCGATTCGACCAGATAGCCGCGCAGGCCCTGGTCGTATTGCCATTCGAGCGTCTCGCCGGTTTTTTCCAACGTAAGGGTGACCTTCACGCCCGGCAGCAGCACGGCCTTGCTGCGCAGCAAGCGTTGCAGCTCGGCAAGCGGGATGTTCTCGGAATCGAAATACTTGGCGTCCGGCCACGCACGCACGCGTGTGCCGCTCTTCTTCTCGCCGCGTTCGGCCTTGCGGGTGGTCAGCGGTTCAATCACGTCGCCGCCCGAGAATGCGAGCGTCGACACATTGCCGTCACGCCAGACCGTCACTTCCAACCGCGTCGACAGCGCGTTCGTGACCGACACGCCAACGCCGTGCAGGCCGCCGGAGAACGCATATGCGCCGCCTCGGCCCTTGTCGAACTTGCCGCCGGCGTGCAGACGCGTGTAGACGATCTCGACCACCGGCACGCCCTCTTCGGGGTGGATGCCGACGGGAATACCGCGCGCATCGTCTTCCACGCTCACGCTGCCGTCCTTGTGCAGCGTCACGGCAATCAGCTTGCCGTAGCCGCCCAACGCCTCGTCAGCGGAGTTGTCGATGACTTCCTGCACGATGTGCAGGGGATTGTCGGTGCGCGTGTACATGCCCGGCCGTTGCTTGACCGGTTCGAGGCCCTTGAGGACCTTGATCGACGATTCGCTGTATTGGGAGGTTTTGCTCATGGAAGGCGGAAAAACTGACCAGGCTTGGGTCTGTCCCCAAGCACCGGGAATGCAGCGCGCATTGTAAAGGAAGCTGTCCTCGACAATGCGGAGGGATCGTCAGCGCCGGGATGCGAGCCGAAACTCACATTCGCTCGACATCCCGCTGACATATTGCGTGGTTAAGGCAGCGTCACACCGTGCCGGCGCGCTTGGCTTCGAGGGCCTCCCAGCGTTCCAGCGCCTCCAGCAGCTCCAGCTCGATGGCCTCGTGGCGCTCGGCCAGCTTTTGCGCGCGCTCCGGGTCGCGGCCGTAGATCGTACCGTCCTCCAGTTCGCCGCCGACCTGCTTCTGCTCGGCCTCCAACGCCTCGATGGTGGCGGGCAGCGCGTCGAGTTCGCGCTGCTCTTTGTAGCTGAGCTTGACCGTGGCACGCTCGCGCGGCTTGGCCATCTCGGGCTTCTTCTCTTCGGCTGCCGGCTTGGCGGCTTGGGCCATCTGCGCCGAGCGTGCCGATTGCATCTGCCAATCCGAGAACCCGCCCACGTATTCGCGCCACCGGCCTTCGCCCTCTGCCGCAATCACCGAAGTGACGACGTGGTCGACGAACGCGCGATCGTGCGAGACGAGGAATACCGTCCCGCTGTATTCCTGCAGCAGTTCTTCCAGCAGTTCGAGCGTGTCGATGTCCAAGTCGTTGGTCGGCTCGTCGAGCACCAGCACGTTGGCCGGACGGGCAAACAGGCGCGCCAGCAGCAGCCGGTTGCGCTCGCCGCCTGATAGCGAAGCCACCGGCGAGCGGGCACGCTCGGGCGGGAAGAGGAAGTCGCCCAGATAGCTCATCACGTGCTTGCGCTGACCATTGACTTCGATCCAGTCGCTGCCGGGGCTGATGGTGTCGGCGAGCGACCGGTTCAAGTCGAGCTGCGCGCGCATCTGGTCGAAATAGGCCACCTGCAGGTTGGTGCCGTTGCGCACCGTGCCGGAATCGGGTGCGAGTTCGCCGAGAATCAACTTCAGCAGCGTGGTCTTGCCGACGCCGTTGGCGCCGAGAATGCCGACCTTGTCCCCGCGCATGATGGTGGCGGTGAAGTTGTCGACAACGGTCTTGTCGCCATAGCGCTTGGTCACGTCGATCAGCTCGGCGACGATCTTGCCGGAGCGATCGCCCTGGGATACCTCAAGCTTCACGTTGCCCTGCACGTCGCGGCGCGCCTGGCGCTCCACACGCATCTGCTCCAGCCGCGCAACGCGGCCGACGCTGCGTGTGCGGCGCGCTTCCACGCCCTTGCGGATCCACACTTCTTCCTGCGCGAGCAGCTTGTCGAAGCGGGCGTTTTCCAGCGCTTCGGCTTCCAGCTCCTGCGCCTTGCGCGTCTGATACGCCGTGAAGTTGCCGGGGTACGAGCGCAGCTTGCCGCGATCGAGTTCGATGATCCGTGTGGCCACGCGGTCGAGAAACGCGCGATCGTGCGTAATGAACAAGACGCTGCCGCGGAAGGCCAGCAGCAAATCCTCGAGCCAGCGGATGGAGTCGTAGTCGAGGTGGTTGGTCGGCTCGTCCAGCAGCAGGATGTCGGGCGCGCCCACCAGCGCCTGCGCAAGCGCCACACGCTTGGTCAGGCCGCCCGACAGCGAACCGATACGCGCGCCGGGCTGCAGGCCCAACTGGGCGATGGTCGTTTCCACGCGCGTACGCAGTTGCCAGGCATCTGCCGCTTCCAACTGAGATTGCAGCGCCTGCAGCTTGTGCATCGCCTCATCATTGTGCGCATCGCCCATCGACGCGATCAGCGCCTCGTATTCAGCCAGCAGGCCGGCGGCATGCGGCACGCCCATCGCCACGGCTTCGGCCACGGTCTGCTCGGGGTCGAATTCGGGCTCTTGCGGCACATAGGCCGAGGTCACGCCGCTCTGGCGGGCGATCAGGCCGTCATCGGGCGAGGTCGTCCCCGCCACGATCTTGAGCAGCGACGACTTGCCGGTGCCATTGCGGCCGATCAGGCCAACGCGCTCGCCGGCTTCCAGCGAGAAATCGGTGTGGTCGAGCAGCGCCACGTGGCCGAACGCCAGTTGCGCATCGGTAATGGAAAACAGGGCCATGCTGGAGTGAAAAAGGTGCGGGCGGCGTACGGCCGGAAGGCGCGTATTGTAGTCGCCCCGCGCGTCGCCCATCGGCAGCATTGCGCTTGCGATTGCCAGTGCTATAACGCTTGTGCCGCCGGACTCGCTTTTTCCGGCCGCGCCATCCATACCGTTACGAAAGGGGAATGACGATGCGCGGACTTTTCGGGCTGTTGATCATCTTGATCGTGGCAGGCATTCCGGTGCGGCAGATCTTGCTGCGGACCGGCTTCTCACCGTGGTGGACCCTGCTTGTGCTGGTGCCAGTGGCGAACCTGGTGGCGCTATGGATTTTCGCGTTTTCGAACTGGCCGCGGCAGGCGTCTCAGCCCGGCAACGTGCTACCGAATCAGAACTGAGCAAAGCTCGAACGCGCAGGCGCCAAAGAAAACGGCCCGCTTTCGGCGGGCCGGAAGAGTCTCTCCTCGATGCCTTGCGAACAAGACATGGGCGCAGCATAGCGCCCCTCGTCAGTCTCGGGCAGTCGGGACAAACCCGGTAGGGAAAAACGCGTAACACCAAGCCCGGTGCGGCTTCGCACCGCAGCAACGCATGCGGCGTCAAGCATGCACCGCGGGCAAGTTCGCTGCACCGGCCGAACCGCACGGACAGTGCGCTACGCACGTCCCATGTGCGCGACGCACCACTGAAAAACACGCGCCGCCGCTTTTAGAAACCCGAATCCACTCATGCAGCCTGCTTACAACACCAAAAAGGCACAGGCCTGCAGGTTGCAGCGCTGCGCCGTATCATGCGGCAGGCCCTCCGGTCACGAGCCGGGCATAACGATAACGTGGGCTGCCGATTCTTCCCGGGGGATACAACCATGCCGTTCTTCACGCGCGCGCTGCCCGCTGCAGCGCTGCTCTTCGCTTCGCTCTCCAGTTTTGTTCCGGGCAGTGCCCAAGCCTCGTCGACGCCCGTACTTGACCGCATCCGCGATACCGGCGCCGTCCGCGTCGCCTATCGCGAAAGCTCCGTGCCATTCTCGTTCTACGACGCCGACAAAAAGCCCATCGGCTATGCCATGGACCTGTGCCTGCGCGTGGTCGACAAGCTGCGCACTGATCTCAAGCGGCCGGACCTGAAAGTCCAATATGTGATGGTCACGCCTTCCACCCGGATGCCGGCCATCATCGAAGGCAAAGCGGATCTCGAATGTGGTTCGACCACGAACAACCGCGAGCGCCGGGAGAAAGTGGCCTTCACGATCCCGCACTACATCGCGGGCATCCGCATGCTCGTCAAGACTTCGTCGGGCATCCGCAAGTGGGACGACCTGCGCGGCAAGACCGTCGTCACCACAAAGGGCACCACCAGCGTGGCTGAACTGCGCAAGATGAACGATGTGCGCGTCCTGAACATGACGTTCCTGGAAGCCAAGGACCACGCTGAATCTTTTGCGATGGTCGAAACCGGCAAGGCGGACGCCTTTGCCATGGACGACGTGCTGCTCTACGGCTTCCGAGCAAATACCAAGACGCCAAGCGACTATGCCGTGGTCGGCGACATGCTGACGGTTGAACCCTACGCGATCATGCTGAGCAAGGACGATCCCGAGTTCAAACGCCTCGTGGATCGCGCGATGACCAACATCATCCTCGACTACGACGCCGAGAAGCTCTACAAGAAGTGGTTCCAGCAGCCGATTCCGCCGCACAATGCCAAGCTGGATATCCCGATGAGCTTTTTGCTGCGCGACTCTTTCAAATATCCGAGCGACAAGGTCGCTGATTAAACGGATCAGCGCGCACCATCAGCGCCGCCGTCATGCACGGCGGCGTTTTTATTTGTGAGCGACACAAACAAAGATGGGCTTTAAAGGAAATGTTTGACGACCTGCTCTTCCAGGCCGACAAAACGCACGAGCTGACGCGAGCCGTCAGGAAATTGCTTGATGACGTGGCCGTCGGGCGTATCGGTATGACGGAAGTAGATCGGCCGATCGATCGTCCCGGGCCGATGCTTGGGGAGCAGACTTTCCAGCGACGGCTCCACCGTCCACGGATCGTCCCGTTCTTCGGATGTCAGCATGTTGGTCGCCTAGGGGTTTCTGAAAAGGGGTGATGAAGCATAACTTCCGTGAACAATCGTGGAAAGTTCGTAATACTTAAATCTGATTCTTTGACCGATCGTTCGTTCGATTTAGCGTTTGCTTCATCACAAGAACGCTCGAACTGTGGGCGGCAACCTACAAAAACCATGCCGTCATCATCGTTTCATATGGCGTCGGTAATGGCTGCCCAAGCGTCGCCCCTCCTCGGGGTTGTCTGGTTTTGGTTCCGCAAATTGCGTAGAATCGCGGCTCGCTCGGGCGGCCGTTCGCGTCACCCGGGGGTCGGTTTCTCGCCGTAGCACAATGGATAGTGCACGCGCCTCCTAAGCGTGAGATACAGGTTCGATTCCTGTCGGCGGGACCAGCAGATACGACAAAGCCAGGCAGCGCGCCTGGCTTTTGATTTTTGGTCCGCACAAAACGACGAGGCCCGCCACACGCGGGCGGGCCTATGGCTGCGGATGGCCCCGGGCCATCTAGGTCAGCACCGGCAGCGCTTCGAGCAAGAGCAGGCCAATCAACACCCCAATGATGGTCAGCAGCACGCGAACCCCTACTCGCGCGCCTCGGATCACCAGTGGCGCAGACGCCAGCCCAATGACGCCCGCGACGCAAACGGCGAGCAACAGATATAGGTTGGAGAAGGCCATCGGGAATTCCATCATCCGCCCCTTTCCGGCCGAACGTGACCGGTGTCTTGAGTATAGGCCGCACGTTCGATCCGGCAAGCGTCGGCGCTGCACGACGCGGCGCCAGCGGAATTTTTGCGCACTGCAAAAATCCGTGCTATACTCCGTGGCTTGGCTGCTTACTGCCGTATTTTTCGGTCCGCGATTGGCCGATGTGCTGGTTCCAAACCAGCGCGCATCGTCCGAACCCCCGCCCGTTGCAAGCATGCGCAGCCGATTGCCATTGTGCTTGGCATCGTCTCCGATCTCCCGCGTGGATTCACATCACGCCGAAGGGACCGCCGCCCCACCTCGCTGACCTGTTCAGCTTGAGGTCGGCCAACTCCCCCGCCTGTCCGTTCTGCAGCCCGTCTGTCGAACCGGCCTTATCCGATTGGCGCCGACGCCCGTGATTAACCGGTCGCCGTATCCCATTTCCGTCGCCTGCATCCGTTGATGTAGCGGCGCGGCAGCCTTACTACCTATTCGACATGACGCAGCCTCAAGACGGCAGCGGCGCCATTGCGCACGCTGAAACCATCAATACCAATACCGAAAACCTTATCGCTGAAGCCGCGACCCGTGCCAGCGCCTTTGCTGCACTGGGCCTGGACGATCGCATCGTCCGCGCGCTGGGCGAAGTGAACTACACCACACCCACGCCGGTGCAGGCGCAAGCCATTCCGGCCTGCCTGTCGGGCCGCGACCTGCTGGTCACGAGCCAGACCGGCTCGGGCAAGACCGCCGCGTTCATCCTGCCGGCCATCCAGCGCATCAGCGAGCAGCCTGAGCCGCAGCGTCCGCGCATGGACGGCCCGCCGCAACGCATGAAGGGCCGTCGCCCTCGCCCGGCGCCGGCCAAGCCGTCGCTGCTGGTGCTGACGCCCACGCGTGAACTGGCCCTGCAAGTGACCACCGCCACCGCACAATACGGCCGCCATCTGCGCCGTATCGTCTGCGCGAGCATCCTGGGCGGCATGCCCTACCCGAAGCAGCTCGACATGCTGGCACGCATGCCGGACATCATCATCGCCACGCCGGGCCGCCTGCTCGACCACATCGACTCGGGCCGCATCGACCTGTCAGCACTCGACATGCTCGTCTTTGACGAAGCTGACCGCATGCTGGACATGGGCTTCTCGGATGACATCGAAGCCATCGTCGGCGCAACGCCGGCCACGCGCCAGATGCTGATGTTCTCGGCCACCATGGACCGCCGCATCGAGCAACTGGCCGAGCGCATGATGCGCGAGCCGCAGCGCATCGAAATCGCCGCTGCCAAGGTCGACCAGAGCAACATCGAAGAGCGCCTGCACTTCACCGACGACATGTCGCACAAGCAGCAGCTGCTGGATCACCTGCTGCGCGATGCATCGCTCAAGCAAGCCATCGTCTTCACGGCGACCAAGCGTGATGCCGATTCGCTGGCCGAACGCTTGACCGAGCACGGCTTCTCCGCCGGCGCCTTGCATGGCGACATGCACCAGGGCGCGCGCAACCGCACGCTGACGGCACTGCGCCGCGGCCAGTTGCGTGTGCTGGTGGCCACCGACGTGGCAGCGCGCGGCATCGACGTGCCGGATATCACGCACGTGGTCAACTTTGACCTGCCCAAGCAAGCGGAAGACTACGTGCACCGCATCGGCCGTACGGGCCGTGCCGGCCGCAGCGGTATCGCCATCAACCTGGTGAACCACAACGACACGTTCCAATGGCGTCGCATCGAGCGCTTCGTTGATCGCCGCATCGACGCCTCCGTGGTGGAAGGCCTGGAGCCGAAGCGTTCGCCCAAACCGCGTACCGGCGGCCCGCGTGCCGGCGGCGACCGTGGCGGCTACCGTGGAAACGGTGGCAATGGTGGCGGTTATCGCGGCCAGCGCGAAGGCTACGGCGCACGCCAAGGTGGCAATGGCGGCAACAGCGAAGGCCGCTTCCAGCGCAGCTTCGGCGGCGACCGCGAAGGCTTTGCTCCGCGCCGCGACGATCACAACGGTAACGGCGGCGGCTACCAAGGTGGCCAACGCGAATGGAACCGCGACGACCGCGCTCCGCGTCAGTCGTACGGCCAAGGCCAGCAAAACCGCGGTGACTGGCAACAGCGCCCCGCGCGTACCCAAGGCACGCAAGACGGCAACCGTGGCTACGGCAACAGCAATGGCGGCAACGGTGGCGGTTATGGCAATCGTGACGGCAACCGTGAGAGCTACGGCAACCGTGAAGGCGCCCCGCGTCGCTTTGGCGACAACAATGGCGGCAGCCGCTTCGGCGACGCTGGCAACGGCGCGCAGCGTCGCAGCTATGGCAATCGCGACGGCAACCGCGACAGCTACGGCAGCAAGGGCCGCTCGCGCGACTTCGATCGTTGATCGATGAAGGGCCATCTCCTCCGGATGGTCTGAGCAGCAGCCAACAAAAAACCCCACGTCTAACAGCGTGGGGTTTTTTTTCTTCTTGGGCAGCGCCGGTCCGTTGCAGTTCGACTTGCCGGCCCCGCCCAAAACGCTTCCGTCAAAGCGCACAGGTTCGGAAGCCGACAAAGATGTCGTCGCGCTCCGGCAGCAGGAAGCCCCGAAAACGCGGATGGCGCGCGCGCTGTGGCGTATGTGCAGCCGCACCCCGCACCGCCTGCATCGTTTGGAAGTGCGGCGCCGACAGGCTCGCCACACGGCCGCGCGGCATGCCCGGCACAAAATCCGGATACGGCTCGAACGGCGACGACGTCCACTCCCACACCTGCCCCCAATGGAAGCCGGCGCGACCCTGCACCGCGGCCATTTCCCATTCGTCTTCCGTCGGTAAGCGGCGGCCAGCCCAGCGGCACCACGCCTGGGCTTCGTACAGGCTCACATGGCGCACGGCTTCATCTCTGTTGATCGTGCGCGCCTGACCATAGCGCAGCGCCTGCCAGGTACGGGTGGCAGGATCGCGCTGCCAGCCCAAGGGCGCAGAACGCTCCTGCATCATCAGCCACTCCATGCCGGCCGGCGACCACCACTGCGGATGGTCGTAACCACGGTCCTCGATGAACTCGAGGTATTGGCCATTCGTGACGGGCTGGGCATCGATTTCGAACGCGGGCACATAGGTGCGGTACGGCGGACATTCGTTGTCGAAGAAGAAGCCATCGGCGTCTGGCCAGCCCATCTGAAAGCGGCCGCCCGGCAACGACAAGGTCTGCGTCGCCGGCACGGCCACAGTGGCCAGCGGCGGCTGTCCAGCGGGTTGCAGGCGCAATATCTGCAGCAGGCCGTGCAGATGTTCGGCGCGCAGGTCTTCGTGGAATACCGCCCAGCGGAACGGTTCAAGTGCCGCATCGTCGTCGGTGCCGAGCGTGGCGAGCTTGCGCAGCACGCGGTCGAGCACGTCATGAGCGTACTGCTTGATCGTTGCAATGCCGGGCAGCGTCAGCTCCCAGCACGCCTCCGGCGGCATGCGATCCATGTCGAAAAACGTATCGGCACCGTCAAGGGCGGCAGGTTGCGTCGCTTGCCAACGGGCCAATTCCCATTCGGTACCCGCGCCGTCTTCGATGGTGTCGCTGCCATTGCGACGCGGTTCGCGCAGGCACCACAACTCGGCGAACCAGGCCAGCTGGCCCAGGGTCCAGAGCGGCGGGGCGTGATGCTCGACGCGTTCAATCTGCCAGCCGCGCTGCGTATCACCGAACGCCGACAACAAAGCCAGCGTGCGATTGCGCGCGTCGACAAGGCTGTGCGCAATGCCCTGACGCGGCAGGCGACGGCCGTCGGTCCAGTCGGGAAGCGATCCGATGAACGTCGGATCAGGGAGCATGAAGAATTCAGCCATCGCGGCACACCTCGGGCGGGAATCGGTCCATTATCGCACCGGCCTGCCTGGCGTTCTGCCGCCCCGCCTACCGGGCCACACTCGCGTGGCAGACGGCAAAGTCGCCGCTGGCGTCGGTCCAGGCATGCAGGTCTTCGAAGCCGGCATCGGCAAACATCGTTTGCAGGCTGGGCAGGTCGTACTTGACCGAGTTCTCGGTGTGCATGCGTTCACCCGCCGCGAAGGCCCGCGCGTGCTTGCCCCACCGCACCGTGACATCGCGACGCGCTTCCAGATGCATCTCAACGCGGTGCGCCTCTGCGCGGTACAGCGCAACATGGCGCCAATCCCGCACGTCGAAATTCGTACCCAGAAGGCGATTCAGATTGCGCAGCACGTTCAGGTTGAAAGCAGCCGTCACACCGAGCGGATCATCGTAAGCGGCTTCCAGCCGTTGGGCCTCCTTGATGAGGTCGATGCCGATCAGAACACTGTCGCCGGGGGCCGAAGCTTCGTGCAAGCGCGACAGAAATGCGCCCGCTTCTTCCGGCGTGAAGTTGCCCAGGCTCGAACCGGGGTAAAACCACACGCGGCGTCCGTCGCCGACGGCATCGGGCAGCACCAGCGGCGCACACAGATCGGCGCCAATTCCGACCATCGGCAATTGCGGATGCTGACGTGCAAGCCCGCGCAGCGTGTCGCGCAGAAACTCCGCCGAGATATCGATCGCCACATACCGCGACGGCGCCAGCGTGCGGAACAGACGTGCGGCCTTTTCGCAGTTGCCGGCGCCCAGGTCGATCAACGTGGCGCCACGCCCCACGCGCAGCGCGATCTCAGCCGCATGCAGGCTGAAAATGGCGGCTTCGGTGCGCGTCGGGTAGTACTCGGGTAGATCGGTAATCGCCTCGAACAGACGTGAACCGAGGGCATCGTAGAAAAACTTCGGGCTGATGCTGGCCGCGGGTGCCAGCAGGCCGGCTTCTGCCTCGGCGCGCAGCGCAGCGTCGTCTTCCGTAAAGAGTTGGTAGAAGGTCAAGCCTGCGCCAACGGCGTCGACCGTGGGCTGCGGCTGGATGAGTCGAGCCAGCGCGCGGCGGGCATAGGCATCGGCGGACGGCTTGGTGGCCTGCATGGTGTCTCCCGTTGTGGGTGGAACGGCGTGGTGCTGCATGGTCATGAAGGCCATCGACAGCGAGAAATGTGCCATCGCGCCGAAGCCATCACCGCAGGTCAATTGCGCGCGGATGAAATTGCAGCGTAGACGCCGCTTTGTGACAGCGCCACCGTTCTTCCGCCGGAGGCTGTCACAACGCGCCATCGCGCCCATCGTAAGAATCACCCGCAGCGCTGAAAAAACCGCGCACGCCGCACCACCATGCCGATGTTGCGTTTTTGCACCGCACAATCGGTCCGCTGCGATACAATGCGAGCTTCCTCAAAGGGGAGTAGCTCGGGGGTTCTTCAGCCCCAGGCACGATCGTCATGACGAAGCGCACGCTTCCGGTCGTGCCGGCATCGGCAGGTTCCCAACCTGCCCGTGTCGAGCAAGACCTTTGCAACCGGATTTCATGGTCTGCAAAGCGTCTCGCCCCAGCATTCCATGCAGTTCGGTCAACCGATTTTTATTGTTGTTTGACCTGGAGCCGCCATGGAATGGTTGTCTGACATTTTCACCATGCAGTTTGCTGCCGCGCTGGCATCGATCATCGTGATCGACCTTGTGCTTGCGGGCGATAACGCCATCCTCATCGCGCTGGCTGCGCGCAACCTGCCCCCCGAGTTGCAGAAGAAAGCCATCATGTGGGGCGCCGCGGGCGCCATCGTGGTACGCGCCTTGATGACGCTGGCGGTGGTGTGGCTGCTGAAGATTCCGGGCCTGATGCTCGTCGGTGGCTTGGCGCTGGTGTGGATCGCATGGAAGCTTCTGGCTGACGACGGCCAGGGCGGCGATGAACACGGCGCAGGCAGCACCACGCTGATGGGCGCGATGAAGACCATCATCATTGCAGATGCGGTCATGGGCATCGACAACGTGCTCGCCATTGCCGGCGCATCCCACGGCAGCTTCCTTCTGGTGGTATTGGGCCTGCTGATCAGCGTGCCTGTCGTCGTGTGGGGCAGCGGCGTGGTACTGCGGCTGATCGAGCGCTTCCCGATCATCATCTATGGCGGCGCTGCGGTGCTGGCTTATACGGCGGCGCACATGATCGTAGCCGAACCGGTGCTCAAGGCGTTCTTTGCTTCGCAGCCGCCGCTTAAGTGGGCCGTGTATGTGGTGGTGTTCTTGATCGTGCTGGGCGGCGGTTGGCTGGTGCAACGTCGCCGCCAACAACCCGCCTAAGGCAGGATCGCCTGACCGGCGAGCACGCGCGCCAGCGTGGCGCGATCGATGTTGCCGCCGGTCAGCGGCAGGCCGATGCGCTGGCCGGCGATCTGTTCGCGCTGCTGCCATGCACCCGCCAGGGCCGCGGCGGCGGCGCCCTCGGCCACGTTGTGGGTGGTGGAGAAATACAGGCGAATGGCCTCCGCTACTTCGCCATCCGTCACCGCAATGACCTCGTCGACGCCAGCGCGGATGACCTCAAGCGCCTTCGCATCAGGCGTGCGGCACGCCAGCCCGTCGGCCAGCAGCGTCGAGACCGGCGCCGACACCACGGTACCGCTTTTGAGCGACTGCTCATAGCATCGGGCATGCGCCGACACGACGCCGACAATGCGCGTCGACAGCGCCAGCGCATCGCGCGCCCGTACCGCCGCGCAAATACCCGAACCCATGCCGATCGGCACGTAGACCACATCCAACGGCGTGGCTTCAAAGAACTCCAGCCAGTAGCTCGCCACCCCGACAACCAGATCGTCGTGGTACGAGGGCACAAAGTGCAAGCCGCGTTCAGCGGCCAACTGATCGGCCACCTCGCGGCTCGCCTGAAAGTCCTCGCCCGCTTCAAGCAGCTCGGCCCCGAGTGCGCGCATGGCGGCGTTCTTCTCCACGCTATTGCCGTGCGGCACGACGATGGTGACGGCGAGACCGTTCCGGCGCGCCGCCAACGCAATCGACTGTCCATGGTTGCCACGCGTCGCGCCGATCACACCGCGCACCTGGGGCTCGCGTTGGCGTAGGGCATGCAGATAGGTCAGCCCGCCCCGAAGCTTGAACGCGCCCACTTCGGTGTGGTTTTCATGCTTCACCCACACCGCTGCGCCCATGGCTTGCGAGAGCAACGGCCAGCAGTATTGCGGAGTCGGCGAAACCACGGCATGCACCACGCCCGCCGCCGCGCGCAGATGGCGCAATTCGGCGGCCCGGTCCAGCGACGCAGAGGTAGCAGTGAGCGACATGACTTCTCCAGCTGACAGTTGAAGCGATCGCGCCATCTTGCCCGCCCCGCGTGTCTGGCAACATCGACAATTCCGCGCTTTGCCAGTCCAGCCGTGCCGCCCATTCGACCGGGCCAGTTTCCGGACACTGCCGGTACAGTCGACCCCGCGCCTGTCACGTTACAATGCGGCTCACCCGATTTCAGACGCACCGCCTCTTCGCCCGCGCTCGCATGAAGCCCTATCTCGACCTGATGCGCCATGTCTACGAACATGGCACCGACAAAGCCGACCGCACCGGCACTGGCACGCGCTCTGTGTTCGGCCACCAGATGCGTTTCAACCTGCAGGACGGCTTTCCGCTGGTGACAACCAAGAAGGTCCACATCAAGTCCATCGTCTATGAACTTCTGTGGTTCCTCCAGGGCTCGACCAACGTGCGGTGGCTGCAAGACAAAGGCGTGACGATCTGGGACGAATGGGCCGACGCGGATGGCGAGCTGGGCCCCGTCTACGGCTCCCAATGGCGCTCGTGGCCAACGCCCAACGGCGAACATATCGACCAGATCGCCGAGCTGATCGCCCAGATCAAGCGCAACCCCGATTCGCGCCGGCTGATCGTGTCTGCCTGGAACGTGGCGGACATCCCGCGCATGAAGCTGCCGCCCTGCCATGCGTTCTTCCAGTTCTATGTGGCCGACGGCAAGCTGTCGTGCCAGCTTTACCAGCGCAGCGCCGATATCTTCCTCGGCGTGCCGTTCAACATTGCCAGCTATGCGCTGCTCGTGCACATGGTTGCGCAGCAGACCGGCCTCGATGTGGGCGATTTCGTCTGGACCGGCGGCGATTGCCACCTCTACAACAACCACTTCGAACAGGTGGAGACGCAACTCGCGCGCGAACCGCTGCCGCTGCCGAAACTGCACATCAAGCGCAAGCCCGAGAGCATCTTCGACTACCAGTACGAAGACTTCGAGATCGTTGGCTACCAGAGCCACCCTGCGATCAAAGCGCCGGTGGCCGTGTAACCGTATGACCATCCTGACGCTCATCGTCGCCCGCGCCCGCAATGGCGTGATCGGCCGCAACAACACGCTGCCATGGCGCCTGCCAGAAGACCTCGCGCACTTCAAGCGCACCACAATGGGCGCGCCCATCGTAATGGGCCGCAAGACGTACGATTCGATCGGCCGCCCGCTGCCCGGTCGTCGCAACATTGTCGTCACGCGCAATGCCAAGCTTGAACTGCCGGGCTGCGAAATCGCGTATTCGATGGAAGACGCGCAGCGTCTGTGCGTAGGTGCCGAGCAGATCTTCCTGATCGGTGGTGCGCAACTGTACGCGGACGCCCTGCCGAGCGCAGATCGGCTGATCGTGACCGAAATCGACGCCGATTTCGAAGGCGATGCGCACTTTCCCGCGCCCGACCCCAAGGTGTGGCATGAAGTCTCGCGCGAGACGCACCACGCTGCAGCGCCCAACGATTTCGACTACGCGTTCGTTACGTACGAGCGCCCGCCATCGAACGAGCAATAATTCCGGCAGGCGATAAAAAACGCGCTCCGTTTCGAGCGCGTTTTGTTATTTCTGGTGTGACGATTTACTCGCCGGCAATCGTCATCTGTTCGATCAGGATCGACCCGGTTTCCTTCGTACCGCGCACCAGCGCATCCGCGCCGATGGCGACGATCTGGCGGAACATCTCGCCCAGATTGCCCGCGATCGTGATCTCTTCCACCGGATACTGGATCACGCCGTTCTCCACCCAATAGCCCGACGCGCCGCGCGAATAGTCGCCCGTCACATAGTTCACGCCCTGACCCATGAGTTCGGTCACCAGCAGGCCCGTGCCCATGCGGCGCAGCATGCCGGCAAAGTCATCCTGGGGCGTCGTCTTGTCGGAGAACAGCGTCAGATTGTGCGAGCCGCCCGCGTTACCGGTGGTCTGCATACCGAGCTTGCGCGCGGAATACGTCGACAGGAAGTAGCCCTCCACGACGCCGTTCTTCACCACATCGCGACGCTGCGTCCGTACGCCCTCCTCGTCGAACGGCGCGCTGCCCATGCCATTGAGGACGTGCGGATCTTCCGTGATCTGCACGTGCGGCGCGAAGACTTCCTTGCCCAGCGTATCGAGCAGGAACGTCGACTTGCGGTACAACGCGCCACCCGACACCGCCTGCACGAACGCGCCGAGCAAGCCCGCCGCCAGCGGTGCCTCGAACAACACCGGGCACTTGCGCGTGGTCAGTCGGCGCGCGCCCAGACGTGCCAGCGCGCGTTCCGCCGCGTACTTGCCGATCGCCTCCGGTGCGGCAAGATCGTCCGGCGAGCGCTTCGACGAGTACCAATCGTCGCGCTGCATATGCGCGCCCGACCCGGCGATCGGCGCGGCCGAAATGAAGTGGCGCGAATATGGGTAGCCGCCCATGAAACCGCGCGACGTGGCCAACACGAAGTGCGAATGCTGCGCCGAGATGCTCGAGCCATCGCTGTTGCGGATTTTCGGGCTCACGGCAAAGGCAGCGGCTTCCGCAGCGCGTGCGATCTCCACGGCGGCTTCGGCGTCGATCATCCACGGGTGATAAAGCTGCAGGTCTTGCGGGTGCTTCTCCAGCAGCTCTTCTTCGGCCAGGCCGGCGCAGTCATCGTCGGCGGTGAACCGCGCGATGTTGTAGGCCGCCTCGACGGTGGATCGCAATGCCGCCGGCGAGAAGTCCGACGTACTGGCGTTGCCGCGCTTCTTGCCCAGCATGACCGTCACGCCGACAACCTTGTCGCGGTTCTGCTCAATGGTCTCGACTTCGCCCTTGCGCACCGTGACCGACAGGCCCTGACCTTCGGAGATTTCCGTCGCAGCATCGGAGGCGCCAAGTTCGCGTGCAATGCGCAGCACATCGGTGGCCATCTCCTCGAGCTGTTCGCGGCGGTAGGCAAACACGGGGGCGGTCTTGGAATCGAGCGTTTGAGACATAGGCAATGGAGGGGGAGAAACGGGTGCCGCGATTTTGCCAAAAGCGGGCAATAACCGGCGAAAGTGCCCATCATAGCAAGATACAATGCGCGCCATGAGCCGAGCATCCCGACACAACCCCACGTATCTCCAACCCGTCGTGCGCACCGACATCGGTGACGAGGACGATCCGGATACGCCCAAGAGCAAATCGCAGCGCAAGCGCGAGGTCAACGCCTTGCAAGACCTGGGCACCGCCCTGGAGGCGCTGCCCAAGGACAAACTCGCCAAGGTGCCGCTGCCCGAAAAGCTGGTCGACGCCCTGCGCGAAGCCAAACGCACCACCGCGCATGAAGGCAAGCGCCGCCAGATGCAGTACATCGGCAAGCTGATGCGCGCGCTGACCGAGGAGGAAGTGGAAGCCATTCGCCGCGTCCTGGCCACCTTCGTTGGCGCCTCGAAAGCTGAAACCGCGCGCCTGCATGCCATCGAGCGTTGGCGCGACCGCCTGATCGCCAGCGACGACGCCATCACCGAGTTCATTGCAGCGCACCCGGGCGCCGACGTGCAGGCGCTGCGTACGCTGGTGCGCAATGCGCGCAAGGAAGCGCAGTTGGCCAAGCCGCCCAAGTCGTCGCGCGAACTGTTCCAGATGGTCAAGCAAGCCCTGTCTGCCAACGACCGCGACGAAGACGACGCCGATCAACCCGTAGCCGAAGACGACGAAGCATGACCGCCCCTGCCCCCTCCGCGCCGATCACCCGCCGCCATACCGACGAGCTGATCGTCGGCTTTGTGTCGATTTCGGACCGCGCTTCGGCCGGCACGTATCAGGATGAAGGCATCCCCGCGCTGCGAGACTGGTTGGGCGCCGCGCTGTCTTCACCGTGGCAAGGGGTGGAGCGCCTGATTCCGGACGACCAGGCGACAATCGCCGAAACGCTGATCGACCTGGTCGACCATGCCGGGTGCGATCTGGTGCTCACCACGGGCGGCACCGGCCCGACGCGCCGCGATGTGACGCCCGAGGCCACGCTGGCCGTCGCCACCAAGGAAATGCCGGGATTTGGCGAGCAGATGCGCCAGATCAGCCTGCATTTCGTTCCGACGGCGATCTTGTCGCGCCAGGTGGCGGTGATCCGCGAAACGCCGTCACGCGCCGCGCTGATCATCAACCTGCCCGGCCAGCCTCGCGCCATCAAGGAAACACTGGAAGGCCTGAAGGATGTGGAGGGACGCGCAACAGTGCCGGGCATCTTTGCGGCGGTACCGTACTGCATCGACCTGATCGGTGGCCCGTATGTCGAGACGCAGGACAGCGTGGTGAAGGCCTGGCGGCCCAAGCACGCTGTGCGCGCAAAGCCGCTGCAGGTTTAACGCTTACGGGGCGACCGAAGACGCCAGAGCTTCAGCGTCAGGCGTTTGCGGCACATCACGGATGAAGTGCTCGCGGTAATAGCGCAGCTCTTCGATCGATTCGATGATGTCTGCGAACGCCGTGTGCCGCTGGTGCTTCGTGAAGCCCTTGGCAATGGCCGGCTGCCAGCGCTTGCAGAGTTCCTTGAGCGTGGAGACGTCCAGGTTGCGGTAATGGAAGTACTCCTCCAGCTTGGGCATGTAGCGGGCCATGAAACGGCGGTCCTGGCAGATGGAGTTGCCGCACATCGGCGACTTGCTCTTCGGCACCCACTTCCTGAGGAATGCCAGGAGCTCCGCTTCCGCTTCCGCTTCGGTCGTGGTCGATGCCTTGACCTTGTCGATCAGGCCTGAACGGCCATGCGTGCCCTTGTTCCACGCGTCCATGCCGTCGAGCAGCTCGTCGGATTGATGGATCACCAGCACGGGGCCTTCAGCGAGGATGTTCAGCTCTGAATCCGTCACCACCACGGCCACTTCGATAATGCGGTCGTTCTCGGGGCTCAGGCCGGTCATCTCCATGTCGAGCCAGATCAGGTTGTTGTCGCTCTTGGCTGCAACGCGGTTCGGGGTCGACGGAGAACCGGCGGACGGGGAAACAGGGGTACTCACTGGGGTGCTCACTCAAGGGCCTTGAGAAAATGACTGAAGGCTATAATTTTCGCATATCTGATAGGTGTTTCCCCACATGCCCGCCCCGACCGTCTTTAGCGTTGTCTTCCTGATCGCCCTTGTCTTGATGTCCGCCACGCGCCTGTGGCTGGCCGCGCGGCAAGTCCGTCACGTCGCGCGTCACCGCGACGCCGTGCCCGCGCAGTTTGCCGCATCGATCACACTGGACATGCACCGCAAGGCTGCCGACTACACCATCGCCCGCACGCGCCTGGCGATGCTGGAAGTGCCGGTCCAGGCGGCCCTGCTGATCGCCCTGACGCTGCTCGGCGGCCTGAACTGGATCAACCAGGCGTGGCTGGGCGTTTTTGGCCCCGGTTACGTATATGGGGTGGCTCTGATCGCGTCGATCATCGCGATCAGCAGTGTGATCGAGTTGCCGTTTTCGCTGTATGGGCAGTTCGTGGTCGAGGAGCGTTTCGGCTTCAACCGCATGACGTTCAAGCTTTGGCTGGCTGACAACCTCAAGGGCCTGGCCATTGGTACCGTGCTGGGTCTGCCGCTGCTGCTGGCAGTGCTCTGGCTGATGGACAAGATGGGCGCGTACTGGTGGCTGTACACCTGGATCGTGTGGATGGCGTTCATGCTGTTTGTCCAGGCGATCTACCCGAACGTCATCGCACCGCTCTACAACAAGTTCACTCCGCTGCAGGACGAGGAAATGCGCTCGCGCATTGAAAGCCTGCTCCAGCGTTGCGGCTTCGCCAGCAAGGGCCTGTTCGTGATGGACGGCAGCCGCCGCAGCGCCCACGGCAACGCCTACTTCAGCGGCTTTGGCGCAACCAAGCGCATCGTCTTCTTCGACACGCTGCTCGCGCGCCTGAACCCCTCCGAAATGGAAGCCGTGCTGGCGCATGAGCTGGGCCATTTCAAGCGCCATCACATCACCAAGCGGATCGCCGTCACGTTCGTGCTGAGCCTTGGGGCCCTAGCGCTGCTCGGCTGGCTGATGACGCGCACGTGGTTTTACCTGGGTCTTGGCGTCGCTCCGAACCTGTTCTCCGACAACCATGCGCTGGCGCTGATGCTGTTTTTCCTGGTGCTGCCGGTGTTCACGTTCTTCGTCTCGCCGCTGGCGAGCCTGTCGTCGCGCAAGGACGAATACGAAGCAGACGCCTTTGCCGCCGAGCACGCCGACGCCAATCAACTTGTCTCGGCGCTGGTCAAGCTGTTCCAGGACAACGCATCGACGCTCACGCCGGACCCGGTCTACTCAACGTTCTACTATTCGCACCCGACTGCATCGCAGCGCGTGGAGCGCCTCGTGCAGGCTCGCGCGGCATGACGCGCGGCAAACCGGGCCGCGCCCATAAGCAGGCTGCCACTGGCGAACACGGGCTCGTCATCGCCGCGCACGGGCGCCATTACCTGGTCGAACGCGAAGGGGGCGGTTTCCTGCAATGCTTCCCGCGGGGCAAACGCAGCGAATGCGCCGTGGGCGATCGGGTGGTCTATGAAGCCACCGCCGTCGACCAAGGCGTCGTGGTGCGTGTGGACGAGCGCCGCAACCTGCTCTATCGCTCCGATCAGTTCAAATCGAAGGTGCTGGCCGCGAATCTGGATCAGGTCGTCATCATGCTCGGCACCGAGCCGAGTTTTTCGGAAGACCTGCTCGGCCGCGCGCTCGTCGCCGCAGAATCCCTCGGCATCACCCCGCTGATCCTGCTGAACAAGATCGACCTGACCGCGCGACTCGAGACGGCTCGCTCACGCCTGGCGCTCTATCAGGACCTGGGCTACACCATCGTGGAGCTGACCGTGCACGGCGCGCCAGAAGCCGCGCATACCGCGCTCGAACCGCACGTAGCCGGGCGCGCTTCGATCCTGATCGGGCAATCGGGCATGGGCAAGTCCTCGCTATTGAATCTGCTGATTCCGGGCGTGGATGCGCAAACGCGCGAGATCTCTGAAAAGCTGGATTCCGGCAAGCACACGACCACCTTCACGCGGCTCTATCACCTACCCGCTGAATGGGGCCAGGGCGGCGTGCTGATCGACTCGCCGGGCTTCCAGGAATTCGGCTTGCATCACCTCAGCGAAGGAATGCTGGAACGCGCCTTCCCGGAGTTCCGCCCGCGCCTGACCGAGTGCCGCTTTTATAACTGCCGGCACCTGCAGGAACCCGGCTGTGGCATTCTGGGTGCGATGGCCGAGGGCAAGATCGATCCACGCCGCCACCAGCTTTATGCGCAATTGCTGCACGAATCGGAACAGCAGAAGCCCTGGTAACGGCTTCGTCATACGCTCGTGGAGGGTGGGATGAAGTTGCTGATCAGCAGTCCATCGCTCGGCATGGCGGCACACTGGCAGAACGTCCTGTCTGCCGCCGGCATTCGCACCGAGCTGCGCAACATCTACTTGAGCAGTGTGGCGGGTGACGTTCCGCCGCAGGATTGCGCAGCGCAGGTTTGGCTGGTGAACCCCGCGCAGGAAGCGCAGGCCCGCGCGCTGCTCGATCAGGCGCAGCGCCCGCCGACCGGCCCGGCATGGCGTTGCGCCTATTGTGGAGAGAGCCATGAACCGCAGTTTGCCCAGTGCTGGCGCTGCGGCAAAGACCGTGAAAACGCGGCCTGATTAACGATCCTTCAGCGGCTAGGTGTCGTGCCCAATCAGCCGAGCCACACGGCAATCGACAGCATTGCCAGCAGCAGCATCCACAGCACCACAGCACGCCACACCAAACCTACAGCCGACTGCAGCGTCCGTACGTTCGGCTCGTGCCCTACTTCCATCGGATAAGCGCCGTCCTCATCGGCAATGCTGTCGGCCGAATCGCGTTGCGGAATGGGCGTGCCAAGACGGACGCCGAGCGCGCCGCCACCCGCTGCCAGCAGGATGCCGTTCACTTCGTCGTTCCACTTGGCCGCACGGTTGCGCCACGCGTACACGGCATCCTCAAAGTTGCCGACGATGGAGAAGCCAATCGCAGTCAAGCGCGCGGGGATGTAATCGATGACGAAAAACGCTTGGCGTGCGAACAGTCCAAGCGCGGGGCTGCGTTCCGTGGACGTATCGCTCCAGTGTCGGGCGAGGTATTCAGCGCCGCGATACAGCACAACACCCGCCGGCCCAATCGGCACCAAGAACCAGAAAAACACGCCAAACACGTGTCGATGTGCCGCCACAATCGCGCATTCGAGCGTGTGACGGACGATCTCATTGACCGGCATGTCGGTCGTGTCGCGTCCCGACCATTCATTCAGCAGCAGGCGCGCGGTGACAACGTCATCGCTGCGCAAGGCCTCGTGGATATCGGTGAAGTAGTGGCTGAACTGGCGGAAGCCGAGCGTCAAGTACACCATCACTACGTTCCACAGAAACGCCAGCCCAAGGCTGATTGACGACAGCAGGTAGTGCACCAGTGCCACGACCACCACTGCGGGTAGCGTGACCATGCACCAGGCAAGCACGGCATCGCGACGATGACCGGTATCGAACCATTCTTCCGCCCTGGCGGCCAGTGCGCGCACGACGTCGTAGATCGGGTTGTCCCGGCTGAGCGCACGGAACTGTTCGAGAATCAGCGCGCAGAGTACGGAGAAAAAAGTCATTGGAAGGGCGTTGCGAGGGCGTGAATCACGCCGTGAATGCGATGTGCAAGACGATAGCACACAGCGTGCGCGCAACAGCGCACAGGGAGCCCATATTCGCGCCGACGCTACGCTGCCAGCAGGTGATACAGGTTGCGCAGCATGCCCGCGGTCGCGCCCCAGATGAAGTGATGGCCTGCATCAGGCGCCTGGCCCGATCGCCCAGATCGCCGGTAAGGCATTGCATAGAAACGACGGACGTGGTCTTCCCACCGTAGCTCGCGGACTTCGTGGTTGGCCGGGTCCATCAAAAAGGCGAGCGGCACTTCAAATACCTCGGCCACTTCACTTGGATCCGGCTGCAGCGTGAAATCGGACGCGAGCAAGCCAACGATCGGGCTTACATGAAAGCCTGTCCCGGTGATGTAGTCGGGCAAGCGACCAATCACCTCGATGTGATCTGCGCCGATGCCCACTTCTTCCATCGTCTCGCGCAGCGCCGTGTCGACCATGTCGCGATCAAATTCTTCACGTCCGCCGCCGGGAAAGCTGACCTGGCCGGCATGCTGGCTAAGCGACGCATTGCGCTGTGTCAGCAGCACCGTCAGCCCGGCCTCACGCTGCACAAGCGGCACGAGCACCGCCGCCTCGCGTAGCTTGAGCGACGCATCGATCAGGCGGGATTCGTCCGTTTGTTCCGGGTGCCAGTCGGGTTGCTTCTGCAACCGCGCGCGCACGAACTCCGCCGTCAACCGCGAGCCGTCAAGCGCCGGCAACGATGCCTCGGTCGGCACCACCGGCAACTGCTCAGGATCGAAGACGGGACGACGCATTGGATGGGATTGAAGGTGGTGGGCGGAAGACATACATGCCATGCGGTCAATCTTCCGCCGCAAAAGAGAAAAAAGGCACCCGAAGGTGCCTTTTCGCAACGCGCGCAGATTACTCCGCTGCGGCTTCCTTGCGCTTGAAGGTCAGCTTCTCCTTGATGCGCGCCGACTTGCCCGAGCGTTCGCGCAGGTAGTACAGCTTCGCACGGCGCACATCACCGCGACGCTTCACTTCGATGCTGGCCAGCAGCGGCGAATACAGCTGGAACGTACGCTCCACGCCTTCGCCCGAAGAGATCTTGCGAACGATGAACGACGAATTCAGGCCACGATTGCGCTTGGCAATCACGACGCCTTCATACGCCTGCACACGCTTGCGAGTGCCTTCAACGACGTTCACGTTGACGATCACAGTGTCGCCAGGGGCGAACGGGGGGATCGTCTTGTTGGCCGTCAGGCGCTTGATTTCTTCCTGCTCGATTTGCTCGATGAGATTCATCTTTTTCTCCTTGACCATCATGCCGGCGTTTTGCCCAGTTGGTAGACCGCAGCCCCGGTAGAGGATGGGAACTTCACTTGGCCGAGCCTTCCGGGACGGAAGCCTCTGACCCCTTTGCCGTTATCGCCGCGGCAGCGAGGAAAACCTCATCGCTGCGGGACAACAAACCCTGCTTGCGCGCCGCCTCGATGAGATCGGGCCGCTTGCGCATTGTGTTCATCAGCGCCTGCTGGCGGCGCCACTTCTCGATCTCGGCGTGATGGCCACCCAGCAGCACATCGGGCACACGCACACCTTCATACTCTTCCGGCCGCGTGTAGTGCGGGCAGTCGAGCAGACCGTTGACGAAGCTGTCTTGCACTGCCGATTGCGCATCGCCCAGCACGCCAGGCAACTGTCGCACTACCGCGTCGATGATCGCCATCGCCGCAATCTCGCCGCCGGAGAGGACAAAATCGCCAAGGCTGATTTCCTCATCAACGCGACGGTCGACCAAGCGTTGATCGATCGCTTCGTAGCGCCCACACAGCAACGTGAGTGCCGGCAGCTGCGCCAGCTCCATCACCCGCTTGTGCGTGAGCGGCTTGCCTTGCGGCGACAGCAGCACCACATGCGACGCCGCCGGCGCTTGCGCCTGGCGAATCGCGTCCAGTGCAGCTTCCAGCGGCTTGGCCAACATCACCATGCCTGGACCGCCGCCGTAGGGGCGGTCGTCCACGGTACGGTAGTTGTCCGTCGTGAAATCGCGCGGGTTCCAGGTGCGTAACGTGTACACCTGCTGTTTGACTGCGCGGCTGGTGATACCCCAGTCCGTCAGCGCCCGGAACATATCCGGAAACAGCGAGACGACGTCGAACTGCATCGCCGAATTCTCCGGCCGCATGTTCAGTAATCCAGACCCCAGTCGACGACGATGCGCTTGCCTGCCACATCCACCGACTTCACGTAAACCTCGACAAACGGCACCAGCCGCTCGACCTCACCTTCACCGACAATACGCAGGATTTGATGCGCGCCGTTGTCGATCAAGCCACCCACCGTGCCGAGCGTTTCCTGCTGCTCGTTGACGACCGTGGCGCCGATCAGGTCGACCCAGTAGAACTCGTCATCGTCAGGCTCAGGAAAGTCGGCCCGGCTGACCCACACGGCATAGCCGCGCAGCGCCTCGGCGACATTGCGATCGGGTGCTACAGGCGAACCTGCCACCACCGTGCCGCTATGCTCACGCGACGTACCGACAGGAAACACCCGCCAGTCCGCCGACGTTGCCAGCGCCCCGGCAGCCGGCTTGAGCCACCACGTACGGGCATTCAGCAGCGCGTCGGCGTCGCCGTGCAACTGGACCTTGATCCAGCCGCGAATACCGTAGGCCCCACCCACATAACCCACCTCGACGAGATCGTCCGGGAGTGTCGGATTGTTGCCCACGCCCGGGCGCATGGCTTGCAGCCGGTCGGCAATCTTCTGCGAGATCGCCTGCGTTGCAAGAGCCACCGGTCCGGGCCGTGTCGATCCAGCGCGCGTCACAGCAGGATGTGCTCGGACGGCACCGTCGATCGACCCATGCTAAAAATTAGGCAGCAGCCTTCTTGGCGCTTTGCTTCACCAGACGGGCAACCGTCGGCGACAGTTGTGCACCCACGCCTTCCCAGTAGGTCAGGCGGTCTTGCACGATGCGCAGACCTTCCTCGCCTTCACCGGCAAGCGGGTTGTAGAAACCGACGCGCTCGATGAAACGGCCATCACGGCGGTTACGCGAGTCGGTCGCAACGATATTGAAGAACGGGCGCTTCTTGGAGCCACCGCGGGCCAGACGGATCACGACCATGGATCTTTTCCTTGAAAAACTGGGTATGCGTACAGAGAAACACGCAAGTATAGCGCAATTTCTCCGACCAAACAAACACTTAGGCGTATCCAAACGATGTAGCCGTTGGCGCGCCTTGCAGGGACGATGCTTGTGGCCGGCGGTTGTGCTCGCCGCTTGGCTTGGCGCGGGGCCGGCAGCGCTCGCAAAGGTGCCCGTCGAGTCAGTGCGGGTACCGCCGGGTTTCCATGTCGAAGTGCTGACCGACGCAATGCCAGCAGCCCGCGAAATGGCACTCTCTCCAGCCGGCATTCTTTATGTAGGCAGCCGCGCGGGCAAGGTGTACGCGATGTCGTTGCAAACGCCGGATGCGCCGATCCATGTGGTCGCGTCTGGGCTGCAATTGCCGGTGGGCGTGGCATGGCGTGACGGCAACCTTTATGTGTCGGCCGTTTCACGCATGCTGAGGATCGACGGCATTGACAGCCGGCTCGGTAATCCGCCGGACCCGGTGATCGTCAACGACAAGCTGCCGACGGAAACGCATCACGGGTGGAAATTCATTGCGTTCGGGCCGGACGGCAAGCTGTATGTGCCGGTGGGCGCACCTTGCAACATATGCCGTCCCGATGAGAACCGGTACGCCAACCTCATGCGCATGAACGCCGATGGAAGCAGACTGGAACTCGTGGCGCGCGGCATCCGCAATACGGTCGGCTTCGACTGGCACCCGAGCACGCACGAATTGTGGTTCACCGACAACGGCCGCGATCTCATGGGTGACGACGTGCCAGACGATGAACTGAACCGCATCACCAAGCCCAATCCGCACTTTGGCTATCCGTTCTGCCACGCCGGCGACATTCCGGACCCTGAGTTCGGTGCCGGACATCCGTGCTCAGACTACACACCACCGGCCGCGAAGCTGGGAGCCCACGTAGCGGCCTTAGGCATGCGCTTTTATACGGGCAGCAGCTTTCCGCCGGAATACCGCAACAACGTCTTCATTGCGGAGCATGGTTCGTGGAACCGATCGTCAAAGGTGGGCTACCGCGTCGTGCGCGTCGTTCTGGACGCCGCCGGCAATGTGACGAAGCAGGAGCCGTTCGCCCAGGGCTGGCTGCAAGGTGAGAGGGCCTGGGGACGCCCCGCAGATGTGCTCGTGGCACCGGACGGCAGCCTGCTGGTCTCCGACGACTTGGCGGGCGCGGTGTATCGCATCCACTACACCGGGAAATGATCTTTGCGTCGCCCACCGCTCGGGCAAAGCGTGCGCGAAACATCTCGTTACATGGGTAACGTTCGGACAGTGGATGCCCGATGAGTGAAGCCTTACATTGACAGGCATGAACACGCGCTGTCGATCTCTCTCTCAACTGCCAGAAGCACGCGGCGCGTGGCGCTTTCGAGTTCTTGCCCGACAGGAGATAGCCATGCCGATTCGTGCATTGCTTCGCACCTTCGCGGCAGGCGTTCTGATCGTCGCCTCTGCGGGCGCTGTGGCTGCCAACGCAACGGCGCATCAAACCGCCGCCGCCTTTGCAGAATCCACCATGCCCACATGGACGCAAGCGGCACAGACCATGCCGCAACCGCGCCCGTTGGTGGCGCAACTCTTCGCGGACAGCCGAGGCGAACAGGCAGCGCGTATCCGCGCGCAGATGGAGCGGATGGAAGCGCGCGCCCGCGCTGATGACCGCCTGAACGGTCGGATTCAGCCCCGCGACGGCGGCGGCCGTGGGGACTGGCAGCAACAGGAACGCATGCGCCAGGAACGCGGGAACGGCGAGCAGGGGAACTGGCACGGCTCCCGCCGCGGTTGAGCCGAGTCGCCGTCCCATTTCACATCCCGGAACTTGGCCGGGACGCCTGGGTCGCACTAGGTGGCACGCATACGTTTGAAGCGACGGTGCCATCACACCCATCACAACGACAACAGGTGCTCCAATGTCATTTCCTCTCCACCGCCATGTGCGGCTTATCCTCGGTCTGGTCTGGACCACGGCATTCATGCTGATGCTGGCTCAACTGCTCTACGGCGTGCGCGACCAAGCGCCTCGACTGAAGCAGGATTCGACGGTTTCGATGAGCGTGCCGTCGCTGCATCCGGTTCCGATTTAGTGACCCTGCCTCCTCCGCCGCAAACGCTACGCAGCGTTGCGCGCCTCCGGCCAAACTGACGGCCAGTTCCCCAAGTTGCTGATGCGTCTTTAAGGCGCGCTCCCGGCGCCGCCGTTTGGCTGCGCCGCGGTCGACGTTGGGCGTAGAATGCGCGGCGCTGTGTTGTCTTGCCGTGTGTTCACCGCCCGCTATGCCTACGACCGCTCTCCAGAAGAAATCCAAGCTGTTGACCGTGCTGCTCGCCTTCCTGTTCGGGAGCGTGGGTGCGCATCGTTTCTATCTCAAGGGCGGACGCGATTTCTGGGCATGGTCCCAGGTCTTTGCCACCGTGCTCGGTGTGGTGGGCGTGGCGCTGCTGTGGTCCACCCAGCGGGCGAGCGTCCCGGGCTGGGTCTGCGCGATGATCGGCGGGGCTTCCGTGTTGGCGGGCTATCTGTCTGCGCTCGTCTACGGGTTGCGTCCCGACGAAAAATGGGACGCTCAATTCAATCCCGACGGCACGCCCACACATTCGGGCTGGCCTGTCGTACTGCTGAGCATTCTCACGCTGATGATCGGCACGGGCCTGCTCATGGCGGGCCTCGCCATCACCTTTCAGACCTATTTCGAAACGCAGGTGCAGGCAGCGAAAGAGTTGTCGCAGTAATCAGAACAAGCTGCCCTGGCGCTCGTCAGTCGGTTTTCCCGGTTTGATGGCACGCGCGGGCGGCTTGAACTGCGAGGTGTCGAGCACCCGTTCGTTGTAGCGGTGGTAGTTGAAGCCGAGCCTGTCTGCGGCCTTGTAGAAACGCTGCCGCAACAAGTCGGCCCAAATGCCGGTGCCGCGCATGCGCGTGGCGAAATCCGCCTTGTAGTCTTGCCCGCCGTGCAGATCGCGGATGCGGTTCATCACGCGTTGCGCGCGGTCGGGGAAATGCGCCATCAGCCAATCCTGGAACACCGCGTTCAGCTCGTTCGGCAAGCGCAGCACGATGTAGCTCGCGTACGTGGCGCCCGCCTCGCGCGCGGCTTCCAGGATCTGCTCCATGTGGTCGTCGGTAACAAAGGGGATCATTGGAGCGACGCTGACACCCACCGGAATACCGGCCTCCGCCAGCGTGCGAATCGTGCGCAGGCGACGCGATGGCGTGGCGGCCCGGGGTTCCAGCTTGCGCCCCAGTTCAGCGTCGAGCGTGGTGATGGTGACGGCGGCTACGACGAGGTTCTTCGCCGCCATCGGAGCGAGCAAATCGATGTCGCGCTCGATCAACGTCGATTTGGTGATCAGCCCCACCGGGTGATCGCAATCGTGCAGCACCTGCAACACGTCGCGTGTGATGCGCAACTCGCGCTCAATCGGTTGATATGCATCGGTATTCACGCCCAGCGCTATTGCCTCGCAGCGGTAGCCTGGCTTGGCCAGCGTTTCGCGCAGCACCTCGGCGGCATTTGTCTTGGCGAACAGCTTGGTCTCGAAATCGAGCCCCGGCGATAAGTCCAGATACGCATGCGTCGGCCGCGCAAAGCAATACACGCAACCATGCTCACACCCGCGATACGGATTGAGCGACACCCCAAAGGGAATATCCGGCGACTGGTTATGGCTCAGGATGGAGCGAGCGCGCTCAACCGAGACGCTGGTCTCGATGCGCGGCGGCGCATCATCCGGATCGAGGTGCCCGACAAGCGGCTGCCAGCCGTCATCGACGCGCGTGCGCTCGTCGCGCTCGAAGCGGCCTTGCAGATTGGACGTGGCGCCGCGTCCCTTGCGGGCGACGTGGCGATCGGACATGTCGGACACAGCGGAAAAGTTTGGATGCGGGGGCTTGCTGATCGTATCGCATCCGCTCTCGCTCCGCTGTGGGTGACGCCGGCTACGCCTCGGGGTCGAGCTTCACTTCCCAGAGCGATTTGCCGTCGAGATCGTGCAGCGATACAAGCATCGTGCGCGTGGCCGGGTCGATCTTGGCGCGGCCGTAATACTGCTGCAGCGCTGCCGGCGACTGGTTCTGCGGATTGTCCTTGGGAATGCTGATGTAGCGCAGGTCCGGCCCAAAGGTCTGATCCACTTCGTTAGGCCCGAACGTGCCCGCGTTGATCGGCCCACCGACGAACTCCCAGAACGGCTTGAAGTCCGTGAATTTGGCGCGCGATGGGTGGTAGTACGTAGCCTGCGCGTAGTGCACATCAGCCGTCACCCACACCACGTTCTGGATGTTCTCCTGCTTGATGAAGCGCAGAATTTCAGCCAATTCCAATTCGCGGCCCGACGGCGCGCCATCATCCGCATTGGCCCAGGCTTCGTAGGTACCCTTTGGCACGTCCGGGTTCAGATCAGGCACAACCAGCGAGATCGGCATGTCGCTGGCAATCACCTTCCACGTGGCCTTTGACTGCTTGAGCGATTGCTTCAGCCACGCCGTCTGCGCCGGGCCGAGGAAAGCGGAATCCGCATCCAGCGTGGTCTGCCGGTTCGGCGAGTTGCGACCGCGATAACTGCGCTCGTCCAGCATGAACACGTCGAGCAGCGGGCCGTACCGGAATGCGCGGTAGATCTGCTCGGGGTCGACGGGGTCGAAACGGAACGGGTTGTACTCGAACATCGCCTGCTTTGCGCGGGCGGCCAGCACGGATGCGCTGCGTTCTTGATAGCGTTTCTCTTCCGGGCCGATCTGCTGGCCGGGGTACCAGTTGTTGCGCACCTCGTGGTCGTCCCACTGCACGAGGAAAGGCACCTCGGCAGCAAACGCCCGCTTGTTCTTATCGAGCTGGTTGTAGGCGAAGGCGCCGCGATAGTCGTCCAGCGTCTGCGCGACGTGCGACTTCGCTTCCGTCGTGAGGTTGGTCCACAGCGAACCGTCGGGAAGCTTCACCTCGGCTTCGATGGGGCCGTCAGCGTAGATCTGGTCGCCCGAGTGGATGAAGAAATCGGGCGACTCGCGGCGCATGGCTTCGTACAGGCGGTAGCCGCCGAAGCGCTCGTTGATGCCCCAGCCCTGGCCGGCTTCGTCGCCGGAGAACACGAAGCAGATTGGGCGGTTGGCTTGCACCGGCGCGGTACGGAAGCGGCCGACGACGGGCTCGCTGAACGCCTTCTCATGCACGAGATCCTGGAAGCGGACGCGGTAGAACAGGTTGGCACCAGCAGGCAAGCCGGTGAGATCGACACGCGCGGTCAGTCCGCTGGTTTCGATGGCCGTCGGGCCAACACGGCGCACGACCTTCTTGAAGGCCGCGTCGGTCGAATATTCGACGATCATCCGCGCGGGACGATCGGTGCGGCTCCAGACGATGGCACTGTCAGCCGTGATATCACCGCTCATCACTCCGCCGGGCACTTGCGGACGCAGGCGCTCGGACGTCACCACGGCCGGTGCAACGCCCTGGGCCAACACTTCGCCCATACGCGAACCGAGCAGCGCGGTACCGCTGGCGGAAACAAGACCCTTGATCAGCGTGCGGCGGGTCGGCTTGAAGATCGGCTGGTCGGACATGCGGGCTCCGGTGTCGGTGATGAACGTGCCGGCCAGCGTAGGGGGCTTCCGTGACAACGCTACGTCACCCGCCCTCTTCCGTCACATCGATGGCCAGCGTCTCCTTGATCTCCTCCATCACGATGTAGCTCTTGGACTGCACTGCGCCGGGCAACTGCAGCAGGATGTCGCCCAGCAAGCGTCGGTATTCGCCCATCTCGCGAATGCGGGCCTTGATGAGGTAATCGAAATCGCCGGACACGAGGTGGCACTCCAGCACCTCCGGAATACGCAGCACCTCGCGCCGGAACTGCTCGAACATGTTGCCGGACTTACTGCCCAGACTGATCTCCACGAACACCAGCAGCGAGGCTCCCAGCATGGCCGGGTTGAGCCGCGCGTAATAGCCCAGGATGAAGCCCTCGCGCTCCAGGCGTTTGACGCGCTCGATGCACGGCGTAATGGTCAGGCCGACTGCCTCGGAGAGTTCCTTCATCGACAGGCGCCCGTCCTTTTGCAGGAGGTCGAGGATGCGCCGATCAAGCTTGTCGAGTGCCCGGACGGGCTTGCGCTGGGTTCGCATGACTTAAAACGCCTCAAAATCGAAGTAGTTTCTGTTTTGGTTAAATATACAGAAACAATTACTAGGTTTGTGCGAATACGATAGCGGCATCTATCGTAAATGCATCTCCGGGGAGTATCACCATGCGCGTGCTCGTTCTTGGCAGCGGCGTGATTGGCGTGACCAGCGCCTATTACCTGGCCCGTGCGGGCCATGAAGTCACTGTCGTCGACCGCGAAGCGGGGCCGGCGCTGGAGACGAGCTTCGCCAATGCTGGCCAGATCTCGCCAGGCTACGCGTCGCCGTGGGCCGCGCCGGGCGTCCCGCTCAAGGCCATCAAGTGGATGTTCCAGCAGCACGCACCGCTGACGATCCGCCCCGACGGCACCCTCTTCCAGCTCAAGTGGATGTGGCAGATGCTGCGCAACTGCGACGCCGCCAGCTATGCGCAGAACAAGGAGCGCATGGTCCGCCTGGCTGAATACAGCCGCGACTGCATCCGCGACCTGCGCGCCGACACCGGCATCGCCTACGAAGGCCGCCAGCAAGGCACGCTGCAAATCTTCCGCTCCCAGCAACAGCTCGACGGCGCCGCGAACGACATCGCCGTGCTCGAGCGTGCCGGCGTGCCCTACGAACTGCTTTCGCGCGAAGACCTCGTGCGCAGTGAACCGGGCCTGGCCGCCACCCGCCACAAGCTGGCTGGCGGCCTGCGCCTACCCAATGACGAAACGGGCGATTGCCAGCTCTTCACCACGCGTCTGGCCGCGATGGCCGAGAAGCTCGGCGTGCGCTTCCGTTTCAACAGCACGATCAACAGTCTGATCTTGAAGAACGACGCCGTACGTGGCGCGCTGGTCGATGGCCAGCCGATCGACGCTGATCTCGTGGTCGTGGCGCTGGGCAGCTACAGCACGCCGTTCCTGAAGAACCTGGTGAACGTACCGGTCTACCCGCTCAAGGGGTTCTCGATCACCGTGCCGATGACGGACGCGGCGAAGAGCCCCGTGTCCACCATTCTGGACGAGACCTACAAAGTGGCCGTGACGCGCTTTGACGACCGTATCCGCGTGGGTGGCATGGCGCAGATCGTCGGCTATGACAAGCGCCTGGACCCGGGCAAGCGCAAGACGCTGGAGTTCGTGGTCAACGATCTGTTCCCGGGTGCCGGGGATGTGTCGCGCGCCTCCTTCTGGACGGGCCTGCGCCCGATGACGCCGGACGGCACACCCATCGTGGGCCAGACGCCGGTGCGCGGCCTGTGGCTCAACACGGGCCACGGCACGTTGGGCTGGACCATGGCCTGCGGCTCGGGCAAGCTGCTGGCGGATCTGGTGTCCGGCCGCTCGCCCGCCATTCGCTCGGATGACCTCTCGGTGTATCGCTACCTGGGCGGCACGCCAATGCCGGCGACCAAGCCTGCGCTGGCCTGATCGCCCGCACCGCACGCAGTAAAAAGGGAGGCCGAAGCCTCCCTTTTTTGTTCCGCTGATACCGCTCAAAACTGTGCTTCGGGCACCGCACCGATCGTCTCACCGCCCGTCAGGATCGACTGTGCGATACCCGGTGCCTGCGTGAGCAACACGTCTGCGAACACGCGCGCCGTGGCGATCTTGGCGCCGTAGAAGTTCGGGTCTTCACTCTCGCGGTCGATGGCGACCAGCAGAGCACGCGCCATCTGCCAACCCGACAGCACGATGCCGCACAGTCGCAGATACGGCACGCTTCCCGCGAACACGGCGTTCGGCTGCGCCTTGGTCTGCGCGACCACAAAGCGCACTACCGACTCCAGCGCCTCGCGGCCCGCCTCCAAACGCGCATGCATCGCATCGCAATGTGCACCGCCCTTTGCAGCCAGTGCCGCTTCCACCTTGGCAATTTCCGCACAGATGCCCAACGCTACCGCGCCACCGTCACGCACCGTCTTGCGGCCAATCAGGTCGTTGGCCTGGATGGCCGTAGTGCCTTCGTAGATCGCTGTTCGCGGCGCCCGGCGCGGCGTGTTTGCCCATACCGCCGTGCACCTGCACGCTCATGCTCGTGACGTCGATCGACATCTCGGTGCTCCAGCCCTTCACGATCGGCACCAGGAATTCGTACAGCGCCGCGTTCTGCTTGCGTGCTGCGTCATCGGCAGCGTGATGGCCGGCATCGCACGCTGCGGCGGCCACGTAGGCCAGCGCGCGCGCGCCTTCGGTCATGGCACGCATGGTCAGCAGCATGCGTTTCACATCCGGGTGGTGAATGATGGGCACGGCCTTGGAAGCAGAGCCATCGACGGGGCGGCTCTGCACGCGCTCGCGGGCATAGGCGACGGCTTTCTGATAGGCACGCTCCGACACGCCAATGCCCTGCATGCCGACCGCATAACGCGCCGCGTTCATCATGATGAACATGTATTCCAGGCCGCGATTTTCTTCGCCGACCAGCGTGCCGATCGCGCCGCCGTTATCGCCAAATTGCAGCACGGCTGTCGGGCTCGCCTTGATGCCGAGCTTGTGTTCGATCGACACGCAGTGCGCGTCGTTGCGCGCGCCCAGCGAGCCGTCCGGATTGACCATGAACTTCGGCACCACGAACAGCGAAATGCCCTTCACGCCTTCCGGCGCGCCCGGCGTGCGCGCCAGCACGAGGTGGACGATGTTCTCGGCCATGTCGTGCTCGCCCCAGGTGATGAAGATCTTCGTGCCGAAGATCTTGAAAGTGCCGTCGCCCACCGGCTCGGCGCGCGTGCGCACGAGTGCCAGATCCGAACCGGCCTGCGGCTCGGTCAGGTTCATCGTGCCCGTCCATTCGCCGGAGATGAGCTTGGGGACGAAAAGCTGTTTCTGCTCTTCACTACCAGCCGTCAGCAACGCCTCGATGGCGCCATCCGTCAGCAGCGGACACAGGGCGAACGACAGGTTGGCCGCGTTCAGCATTTCGATACACGCCGTGGCGATCAGCTTCGGCAGGCCCTGGCCGCCATATTCCAGCGGATGCTGCACGCCCTGCCAGCCGCCCTGGCCGAACTGCGCAAACGCCTCCTTGAAACCCGCGGTGGCCGTGACGATGCCGTCCTTCCAGCTGCTCGGGTTACGGTCGCCCTCCACATTCAGCGGCGCAACGACTTCACCGGTAAAGCGGGCGCTTTCTTCCAGCACGGCCTGCGCCGTATCTGCGGTGGCGTCCTCAAAGCCGGGCAGCTTGGCGACGTTGTCCAGGCCGGCCAGCTCGTTCATCACGAACAGCATGTCCTTGACGGGGGCTTGATAGGTCATGTCTCTCTCCAACTCTCGTTAAGCGCGATCAGGACAGCGCAGCATCGAGTGCGTGACGCGCTCTCCTGATGGCGCTTGCGTATAAAAAAGCCGTTTCCAAACAGGTCGGAAACGGCTTTGCGTCGGGCATTGCGGCGCGCCTTAACCAAGGCACGTCGCACAGTGCAATCAGCCCAGTGCGGTCACCAGCTCCGGCACGACAGCGTTCAGATCGCCCACGAGGCCATAGTCCGCCACCTGGAAGATCGGCGCTTCCGGATCCTTGTTGATCGCGACGATCACCTTCGAATCCTTCATGCCGGCCAAGTGCTGGATCGCGCCCGAGATACCGACGGCGATGTACAGCTGCGGCGCGACGATCTTGCCGGTCTGACCGACCTGGTAGTCATTCGGTACGAAGCCGGCGTCCACTGCGGCACGCGAGGCGCCCAGCGCGGCGCCCAGCTTGTCGGCCAGCGGCGTCAACACCTTGGTGTAGTTCTCGCCCGACCCTACGCCACGGCCGCCCGACACGATGATCTTCGCGGCGGTCAGTTCCGGGCGGTCGCTCTTCGTCACTTCACGCGAGACGAATTGCGAGATGCCGGCATCAGCCACGGCGGTCAGGTTTTCGGTAGCAGCCGAGCCACCGGTAGCGGCAGCCGGGTCGAATGCCGTGCCGCGCACTGTGATTACCTTCACCTTGTCGGCCGATTGCACGGTGGCAATCGCGTTGCCGGCGTAGATCGGGCGCTCGAAAGTGTCCGGGCCGTCGACCTTGGTGATGTCGGACAATTGGGCCACGTCCAGCTTGGCGGCCACGCGCGGCAGGATGTTCTTGCCGTAGGCGGTGGCGGGCGCCAGGATGTGGCTGTAGTTGCCGGCAACGGCCAGGGCCTGCTCGGCGACGTTCTCGGCCAGTCCATCGGCAAACTGGGGCGCGTCGGCCACCAGCACCTTGGTCACGCCGGCGATCTGCGCGGCGGCCTGTGCAGCGGCGCCGCAGCCAGCGCCGGCCACCAGCACGTGGACGTCACCGCCGCATTGGGCGGCGGCCGTCACGGTGTTCAGCGTCGCGGCCTTGATGGATTGGTTGTCGTGTTCAGCAATAACGAGTGCGGTCATCTTGATCTGCCTGTTCGGTGTGCTTGAAGTTGCGTGCGGTTGCGGGAAGGTTACAAACCCGCCGCTTACAGCACCTTGGCTTCCGTCTTGAGCTTGGACACCAGCGTGGCCACATCGGGCACCATCACGCCGGCGCTGCGCTTGGCGGGCTCGACCACCTTCAGCGTCTTCAGGCGCGGTGCAACGTCCACGCCCAGATCTTCCGGCTTGACCGTGTCGAGCTGCTTCTTCTTCGCCTTCATGATGTTCGGCAGCGTCACGTAGCGCGGCTCGTTCAGGCGCAGGTCGGTGGTGACCACGGCCGGCAGCGTGACCGACAGGGTTTCCAGGCCGCCGTCCACTTCGCGCGTGACCGAAGCCTTGCCGTCGGCAATCTGCACCTTCGAGGCAAACGTGGCTTGCGGCAGGCCGGCCAGCGCAGCCAGCATCTGGCCGGTCTGGTTGGCGTCGTCGTCAATCGCCTGCTTGCCGAGGATGATCAGCTGAGGCTGTTCCTTGTCGACCAGCGCTTTGAGCAGCTTGGCCACGGCCAGCGGCTGAAGTTCTTCATTCGTTTCAACCAGGATGCCGCGGTCGGCGCCGATGGCCATGGCAGTGCGCAGGGTTTCCTGGCACTGCGTCACGCCGCACGAAACGGCGATCACTTCGGTAGCGACGCCCGCTTCCTTCAGGCGAACCGCCTCTTCCACGGCGATCTCGTCGAACGGGTTCATGCTCATCTTGACGTTGGCCAGATCGACACCGCTGCCGTCCGTCTTCACGCGAACTTTCACGTTGTAATCGATCACGCGCTTGACTGCGACCAGGACTTTCATGCGCTCACTCCACTAATTGATAAGACGATTTTGCAAAACGCCGGCCATTATAAGGGGGGCTGGTCGCTCGCGTAATTTTTCCGAACGGTCGTGCTATTTTAACCGCGAAAATTTGCCGGACGCCAGTCAAACGTCCGGCAATCTGTTTGGTAGAACCCTCTACCGGATCACCGAAGGATCAGGAAGTGGTTACCAAGCCACAATCACCGCATCTTTGTACTTCGTCTTGACGAAGGACTTCACGGCGTCGGAATGATACGCCTTCACGAGCTTGGCGACCCAGGGCTGATCCTTGTCGGCCACGCGGACGGCGATCACGTTGGCATACGGGCCCTTCGGGTTTTCGATGGCGATGCCGTCCTTGGTCGGGTCCAGGCCGGCCTTTTCAGCGTAATTGCCGTTGATGGCGGCGGCATCCAGATCATCCAGCGAGCGCGGCAGTTGCGCGGCGTCCAGCTCGACGAACTTCAGCTTCTTCGGGTTATCAGCAACGTCGCGCGGCGAAGCCTTGAAACCGGCGTTCGGCTTGAGCTTGATCACGCCTTGCGATTGCAGCAGCAGCAGCGCGCGGCCGCCGTTGGTCGGATCGTTCGGCAGACCGAAGCGCGCACCGTCCTTCAACTCCTTCAGCGACTTGATCTTCTTCGAGTAGATCCCCATCGGGAAGGTGATGGTCTGGCCGACGCTCACGAACTTGTAACCGCGCGTGGCAATCTGGTCGTCCAGATACGGCTGATGCTGATAGCTGTTTGCATCCAGGTCACCGGCAGCCAGGGCCGCGTTCGGCTGGATGTAATCGTTGAACTCAACAATCTGCAGCTTCAAGCCGTCCTTCTCGGCGACCTTCTTTACTTCTTCCATGATCTCGGCGTGCGGCCCGGCGGTCACGCCAATCTTGATCGGCTTGCTCTGCGCGAGCGCGCTGCCTGCGACCAGTGTCAATGCGGCGCCAAGGCTCGCGGACCATTGCAGCAGTTGACGGCGATTCATTGTGTTTCCTCGTTCTGTCTGTCGATTGAATGATTAACGGTGGCTCAGGCGGCGCACGAGCCAATCGCCCGTCGATTGCACCGCCTGCACAAAGACGATCAGGATGACGACCACCGCCAGCATGATGTCCGATTCATAGCGCTGATAGCCGTAGCGAATACCCAGGTCGCCCAGCCCGCCGCCGCCGATGGTGCCGGCCATGGCCGAGTAGCCGACAAGGCTGACGAAGGTGATCGTCAGGCCGGCGAGGATGCCCGGCATCGCTTCAGGCAGCAGCACCTTGTAGACGAGTTGCCCGGTCGTCGCGCCCATCGACTGCGCGGCTTCGATCAGGCCACGGTCGACCTCGCGCAGCGCAGTCTCGACCAGCCGGGCAACAAACGGAATTGCAGCAATCGTCAGCGGCACGATGGCCGCCGCGGTGCCAATGGACGAGCCCGCCAGCAGGCGGGTGAACGGAATCACGGCGACCAGCAGAATGATGAACGGCACCGAGCGCACGGCATTGACGACAAGGCCCGCCACACGGTTGAACACCGGTGCCGACAGCACGCCACCCGTGGTTGTCAGATACAGCAGCACGCCCAGCGGCACGCCAAACAGCGCGCCAATGCCGCCGGACACGCCCACCATAGCGAGCGTTTCCCAGAAGGCCGGCAGGAACAGATCGGTCAGGTCAGACCACATGATTGATCTCCTCGACCACCACGCCTTGCTCGCGCAGGAAGTTCATCGCGTTGTTGATGTCGGCGGTATCGCCCGATGCCAGGATCGCCAGCGAGCCGAAGGCCTGGCCCTGAATTTCGTCGATATGGCCGTGCAGGATATTGAAGTCGAGCCCGTAGTTGCGGATCGCCTGGGCCAGCACCGGTTGGTCCACGCCTGCGCCGGTAAAGGCGAGGCGGAACAGGTGGTCACGGCCGCCCTGCTCACGCGCCGTGAGGCGGCTTTCGACACGCGCCAGAACGGTGGGCGGCAGCTCTTGCGAGATCACCTCGCCGATGAGCGCGCGCGTTACGTCATGCTTGGGCTGGAGGAAGACATCTATGACGCGGCCGAGTTCGACCACGCGGCCAGCGTCCAGCACCGCCACACGGTCGCACACCTGCTTGATGACTTCCATCTGGTGCGTGATCAACACGATGGTCAAACCGAGTTCGCGGTTGATCTTGCGCAGCAGGTCGAGAATCGAGCGCGTCGTCTCCGGATCCAGCGCGGAAGTCGCCTCATCGGAGAGGAGCACATCGGGCTGGCTCGCCAGCGCGCGGGCAATGCCAACGCGCTGCTTCTGGCCACCGGAAATCTGCGCGGGGTAGCGATCCTTGTGTGCGGACAGGCCCACCAGTTCCAGCAGCGGCAACACGATCTCGCGGATGCGTTCGCGTGATGTGCCGGCCAACTCCAGCGGCAGCGCCACGTTGTCGTAGACGGTGCGCGACGACAGCAAGTTGAAGTGCTGAAAGATCATCCCGATCTTGCGGCGCGCCTGGCGCAGTCCGTCGGCATTCAGGGCAGTCAGTTCCTGCCCTGCCACGGTGACGGTGCCCGAGGTCGGCCGGTTCAAGAGATTGATGACGCGGACAAGCGTGCTCTTGCCCGCGCCGCTGCGGCCAATGATGCCGAAAATCTCTCCCCGGTCGATGGACAGGTCGACGCCGCGCAGCGCGTGGACGTCATGGCCGCCCGCTCCCCGAAAGTGCTGCGATATCCCCTTGAGTTCGATCATGCGTACAGACAAAAACGGCAACCGCCCTGCTTAGGCCGTTGCCGTCTCTTTTTTGTTTGAATGAGGCGCTAGTGTAAGGCAGACCCTACATGCGAGGAACGATTCTTTAACGATGTATTTATTACTTTTTCGAATATCATCAACGATTCGTCATCGTCAATCGGTTAAAGCTCGGCCAACGCCTTGACGTGTGCCACCACGCTGCGACCCAGCGCGCTGAGGTTGTAGCCGCCCTCGAGACAGCTGACAATCCGGCCCTTGGCGTGCTTGCGCGCCACTTGCATCAGCTGTTTCGTAATCCAGGCGTAGTCCGCCTCGACCAGGCCCATCTGGCCCAGATCGTCTTCGCGATGCGCATCGAAGCCGGCAGAAATGAACAGCATCTCGGGCTCGAACGCCTCCAGGCGCGGCAGCCAGATGGTCTCCACCACCTCGCGTACGGTCAGGCCATTGGTATACGCCGGCAGCGGAATGTTGACCATGTTGGCCGCCACTGCCTCGGTGCCGGAATACGGATAGAACGGGTGCTGGAAGATGCTGCACATCAGCACGCGGGGCTCATCGCGGAAGGCCGCTTCGGTGCCGTTGCCATGATGGACATCAAAGTCGACGATCGCCACGCGCTGCAAGCCGTGATGCTCCAGTGCGTGACGCGCGGCCACGGCCACGTTGTTGAAGAAGCAAAAGCCCATCGCGCGGCCGGGCTCGGCATGGTGGCCGGGCGGGCGGACGCTGCAAAAAGCATTTTCAAGTTCGCCTGCGATGACCTTGTCGGTGGCATCCACCGCCGCACCGGCAGCCAGCACTGCGGCCATATAGGTGTGCGGGTTCATCGACGTGTCGGGATCGATCGGCATATAGCCGGCAATCGGCACACTGGCCACCAGCTCGCGCACGTATTCAGCACGATGCACGCGACACAGCTGCGCCTCGGTGGCAGGGGGCGCCTCGCACGGGACGAGCAAGTCTTCGATGCGGCTGGCGATGAGCTGGTCTTCGATCGCGCGCAGGCGGTCCGGGCATTCGGGATGGTGTGGGCCCATCTCGTGCCGGAGGAATTCGGGATGCGTGTAGAGGCCGGTCGCCATGTTGTTGTGATCCGGTGTGCTTCAGTGTCTCCAGCCGCTACGTTAGCACGGCTGTGCGACAACGCCGCGCGCCTTGGCCGAACCAACAGATGCATCCGCTACAATGCCCTGATCCCGTTTGAAGCCTGCCCATGAGCCAATCGCCTTCTTCCCGTCGTCCCGTATTGCGCGCCCTGGTGGCTGGCGCAGCGCTCTCCGCACTCTCTTTCCCGGCACTCTCGCTGGCGGCCAAGAAGGCCGCCAAATCGTCCAAGCGCCGCGTCGCGGTGCATGAAGAAGAGATTGATCCCGATCGTTATCGCAACAACCCGCAGACGCAGGCCTTCATCGGCATGCTGGTCGCGCAGTACAACTTTGATCGGACATCGCTCGATACGCTTTTTGCGGGCACGGCCTATTCCGCCACGGTGGCGCGCTTGATCCTGCCGCCAGCCACGCCCGCGCGTCGCAGTTGGACGGCCTATCGCGGCCGCTTCATCGAACCCATCCGCATTGGCGCCGGCGTGCGCTTCTGGCAGCAATACGGCGATACGTTGCGCCGCGCCGAAAAGGAATTCGGCGTGCCTGCCGACGTGATCGTCGGCATTTTGGGCGTCGAGACCATCTATGGCCGGGACATGGGCAACTTCCGCGTGATTGACGCGCTGTCCACGCTGGCTTTCGACTACCCCGACACGCCCAACCGCGAAGACCGCAGCACGATGTTCCGCAATCAGTTGAAGGACTTCCTGCTCTGGTGCCGCGACACGGGCACGGACACGTTCTCGGTCCTGGGCTCGTATGCGGGCGCAGTGGGCATTCCGCAGTTCATGCCGACCAGCATCCGCGAATACGCCATCGATTACGATCGCGACGGCCACATCGATCTGCGCAACAGCGCGGTGGATGCCATTGGCAGCGTTGCCCGCTTCCTGCAAATGCATGGCTGGGAGCCGAACCGCCCCGTGATGTGGAACATTGCCGGCGATACCGACAGCCAGGGCATTGCGGCAGCAGCCGCAGACGGCCAGCCGTATCCCGGCATGACGCTGTCCAAACTTACACGTGCGGGGCTGACGCTGACGCCGGGCGTCGATGCCGCGCGCGAGCAGGAAACCGAAGTGCTGGTGATCGATCTGCCGACGCCCGGCCAGCCGACGGAATACCGTGTCGGCCTGCGTAACTTCTACGTGCTCACGCGCTACAACCGCAGCTTCTTCTATGCGGCGGCGGTCTACGAGTTGGGCCAGGCCGTGCGGCAGGCGATGCAGGGTTGATCTTCCGTCCACGCAACAAAAAAGCGCAGCTTCGGCTGCGCTTTTTCATGGCAATGCGGCGTGCCGTCAGGCGGGGAAGACACCCGTCGACAAGTAGCGATCGCCTCGGTCGCAAACCACGAACACGATCGTCGCGTTTTCGACTTCCTCAGCCACGCGCAGCGCCACGCACAACGCGCCGGCCGCGGAGATTCCGCAGAAGATGCCTTCTTCACGCGCCATGCGCCGCGCCATGTGCTCGGCGTCGGACTGGCTCACCGGTTCGGTGCGATCAATGTATTTCGGATCGTAGATCTTCGGCATGTACGCCTCGGGCCACTTCCGGATGCCCGGAATGCGCGAGCCTTCTTCCGGTTGTGCACCAATGATCTGAATATCCGCGTTCTTCTCTTTCAGAAAGCGCGAGACTCCCGTAATGGTGCCCGTCGTGCCCATCGCCGAAACGAAGTGCGTAATACGGCCTTCGGTCTCGCGCCACAGTTCGGGGCCGGTGGTCTCGTAGTGCGCGAGCGGGTTGTCCGGGTTGGCAAACTGGTCGAGGATAACGCCCTTGCCTTCCTTCTCCATCGCATCGGCCAAGTCGCGAGCGTATTCCATACCGCCCTTGACGGGCGTCAGGATGATCTCGGCGCCGTATGCGGCCATGCTCTGGCGCCGCTCCACCGACAAGTCTTCCGGCATGATGAGCACCATCTTGTAGCCCCGCACGGCAGCGGCCATGGCCAGCGCAATGCCGGTGTTGCCCGAAGTGGCCTCGATCAGCGTATCACCCGGCTTGATGCGGCCCCGAGCTTCGGCGCGCTTGATCATCGACAGCGCGGGGCGATCCTTGACTGAGCCGGCCGGGTTATTGCCTTCGAGTTTGCCAAGGATGACGTTGCCGCGACGCGCGTTGCCTTCGCCTGGAATGCGCTGGAGCTGAACCAGCGGCGTGTTGCCGATGGTGTCTTCGATCGTGAGATAGGCCATGATGCGTAAGGGACGGGAATCAAGTCATTGTAATGCAGCCCAAATCCCTCCCCCGCACATGGCAAAACGCCCCGCTCGGGGCGGGGCGTTTTTGGGCAGGTGACCCAGCGTTACTTCTTCTTAGCGTCCTTGCCATCCTTCTTGGCTGCCGGTGCAGGAGCCGGAGCACCGAACGTCAGACCTTCGTTCTCGAGCTTGACGAGCGTCTTGTCACCAATGCCGGACACGCGGGCCTTGAAGTCGGCAGCATCCTTGTACGGACCATTCTTGGTGCGCTCTTCGATAATCAACTTGGAACGCTTGGGGCCAATGCCGGACAGCGTCTCCAGCCCCGCGTGGTCCGCGGTATTTACATCTACCGCCGCCCACGACATCGACAGCATCGACAGGGACATCAGCGCGGTGGCCAATAGTTTCTTCAACATGTGCTTCTCCTGGGTATAGGGAATAAAAAAACCGCCACGTGAGCGGCGGTTTCGGCACATCTTAAAGAGCATCCTGGCGATGCTGCTGCGCACGGACAAAAAGTCACACGCTGTCTGATTCTTTGCAGGACTGACAGGTCACGCCGGCTGCTTCAGCAGCCACTGACAGTAACGTTCCACGCCTTCCTGCACGGTCAGGAACGGCGCCGCGTAGCCTGCCGCCCGCAGGCGGGACTGGTCAGCCTGCGTGAAACACTGGTATTTGCCGCGCAATGCATCGGGAAATTTGACGTACTCGATGAGACCTTCCTGAGCCAACTCTTCGGTGGAAAGTGCCGGCTTGCCTTCTGCTGCGCGCAACGTGTTCACGACCGTCGTGGCGATATCGTTGAACGGCTGTGCGCGGCCCGTACCGAGATTGAAGATGCCCGACTTGTCCGGATTGTCGAAGAAGAACAGGTTGACCTTCACCACATCTTCCACCGACACAAAATCGCGCATCTGGCCGCCTTGCGGGTAGCCGTTGTACTCGCCGAACAGCTTGACGGTACCTTCTGCGCGGAACTGGTTGAAGTTGTGGAACGCCACCGACGCCATGCGCCCCTTGTGCTGCTCGCGCGGGCCGTAGACGTTGAAGTACCGGAAGCCGACGATCTGTGACAGCGCGGTCGGCATGACACGACGCACGATCTGGTCGAACAGCAGCTTGGAGTAGCCGTACACATTGAGCGGCCGCTCGAACTGGGGCTCTTCGCGGAACGTTTCCGACGCGCCGTACGTGGCTGCCGACGAGGCGTAGAGGAACTGCACGCCTTGGTCCAAACACGCGCGCATCACCGCCAGCGAGTAGCGGTAATTGTTGTCCATCATGTAGCGGCCGTCGGTCTCCATGGTGTCGGAGCAGGCGCCTTCATGGAAGATCGCACGGACCTTGCCGAACTCGCCGCGCGCAAAGCGCTCGACAAAATCGGTCTTGTCCAGGTAATCGCTGATCTGGCAGTCGACGATGTTCTTGAACTTGTCGGCCCGCGTGAGGTTGTCGACAGCGATGATGTCGGTCTCGCCGCGCTCGTTCAGGCCCTTGACGATGTTGGCGCCGATAAAGCCGGCAGCGCCGGTGACAATGATGGTCATGATCCGTTGATCAGGTGATCAGTTGAAGAGTTCTGCGTGCGTGACGACAGCCGTACCCAGCTTGCCGACCACGATGCCGCCTGCGCGATTCGCGTACTGAACCGCTTCCTTGATGTTGGCGCCCGCACCCAGCAGCGTGGCCAGCGTGGCGATGACGGTATCGCCCGCGCCCGAAACATCGAACACCTCGCGCGCCTGCGCCGACACGTGGAGCACTTCGTGCTCGGTATAAAGCGTCATACCTTCTTCCGAGCGCGTGAGCAGAAGTGCCTCGAGCTGCAACTCACGGCGCAGATTCTGTGCGCGGATGGTGAGGTCCTGCTCTGACTTCCACGAGCCGACCACCTGACGCATTTCAGCCCGGTTGGGCGTGATCATGGTCGCGCCCTTGTAGCGCGAATAGTCGTCGCCCTTCGGGTCGACCAGCACGCGGCGCCCCGCCTGGCGCGATGTCTCGATCATCTTGCCGACGTGCGTGAGACCGCCCTTGCCGTAGTCGGACAGCACCACCACGTCATGCTGCGGCACCAGCGTACTGAAACGATCGAGCACCGACATCAGCACTTCGTGCGTGGGCGCATTCTCAAAATCAACGCGAATCAATTGCTGCTGACGTGCGAGCACGCGCAGCTTGATGGTCGTGTTGACCGCCGGATCCCGATGGAGATGGCCGGTGACGTGGCTCTCGCCGAGCAGCGTTTCGATGCTGCGACCCGGCTCGTCGTCGCCGATCACACCAAGCATGGCTGCCTGCGCACCGAGCGCCGCCACGTTGCGGGCCACATTGGCCGCACCGCCAAGACGTTCATCCTGGCGCTTGATCTGCACAACGGGCACCGGCGCTTCCGGTGAAATCCGATCGACGTCTCCAAACCAGTAGCGGTCGAGCATCATGTCGCCGACCACAAGGATGCGGGCGGCGTGAATCTGTTCGGAAGCGAGCGTGGTCATGGGTCTGGGCGTCGGCAGCGGCCGGTGGATCTCGGTGATTACGATTGGGTAGAGCGCCCGATGGCCTGGTATTCAAAGCCCGCATCGCGCATGGCTTGCGGCTCGAACAGGTTGCGGCCGTCGAACACCATCGGCGTCTTCAACAGGGCCTTCACGGCATTGAAGTCCGGGCTGCGGAACGCCTTCCATTCGGTCACGATGACCAGAGCGTCCGCATCCTTGAGCGCGTCCATCTGACCGGCGCAGAACGTCACGCGTTCCAGTTGTTCGGCAGAAAGATCGTGCCCCAGCGCGTGGCGGGCTTCTTCCATCGCAACCGGGTCATACACTTGCACGCGCGCGCCACGGGCCAGCAGCGCGGCAATCAGAATGCGGCTTGGAGCCTCGCGCATGTCATCGGTGTTCGGCTTGAACGCCAGGCCCCAAATGGCGAATGTGCGCCCGGTCAGGTCGGCACCCAAGCGATCTTCGATCTTGCCGACCAGCACTTCCTTCTGCTTGTCGTTGACGGCTTCGACGGCTTCGAGCACATGCAGCGTCTGACCGTACTCCTGTGCCGTGCGCACCAGCGCCTGCACGTCCTTCGGGAAACACGAACCGCCGTAGCCGGTGCCAGCGTAGAGGAAGCTGTAGCCGATACGCGGGTCAGAGCCGATGCCAAGGCGAACGAGCTCGATGTCTGCGCCCACCTTGTCCGCCAGATTGGCCATCTCGTTCATGAACGAAATGCGCGTGGCGAGCATTGAATTGGCGGCGTATTTAGTGAACTCGGCGGAGCGCACGTCCATGTAGAACGTCCGCTCGTGGTTGCGGTTGAACGGCGCGTAAAGCGTGCGCATGATCGCCTTCGCGCGCAGGCCATCGGCGTCGCCATAGGTGCCGAGCACGATACGGTCGGGGCGCATGAAGTCGTCCACCGCCGCGCCTTCCTTCAGGAATTCCGGATTCGATACCACAGAGAAGCCGATGTCCGACTTACCGCGCGTTGCCAGCACTTCGCCCACCGCGGCACGCACCTTGTCGCCCGTTCCCACCGGCACCGTCGATTTGTCGACGATCACCTTGAAGCCCGTCATGTGCTGGGCGATGTTGCGGGCAGCCGCGAGCACGTACTTCAGGTCGGCCGAACCGTCTTCATCGGGCGGCGTGCCCACAGCGATGAACTGCACGTCGCCGTGCGCCACGCTGGCAGCCACATCGGTCGAAAACTGGATGCGGCCAGCCGCGCGGTTGCGCTCGATCAGCTCTTTCAGACCGGGTTCGTAGATGGGCACGCCGCCGGCGTTGAGCAGGTCGATCTTCTTCTGGTCGACGTCGAGGCAGAACACATCGTTGCCCAGCTCCGCCAGACACGCGCCGGTGACCAGACCGACATAACCGCTACCGATGATGGTGATTTTCATACGAACATTTAAAGATTAAGAAAGCGCCTGCGCGGTCGCCGCAAATACACCGCGCCGGACTGAATTACATGCTGGCGCCACCGCTGCCGCCGAGCGTTTCGGTACGGCGCGGGGCATACGTCTCCCAGCGGTTGCAGCCGGGGCATTGCCAATAAAACAGACGCGCGCGAAAACCGCACTCCTGGCAGGTGTAGCGCGCCAGGTTGCGCGTTCGACTTTGCAGCAAATCCCGAATGGCGCCGAGATCCTGCGCGCGCTGGATGTCGGCATTACTCCCCGCTTCCACCGGGTCAGCCAGCGCACTCTCGGCGACGTCGACCGTCACCGGCGCTTCATGACCAACGGCTTCAGACGCGCGGGTCGCTTCGGCTTCCACCAGTCGAGTCAATGCCATCAACGAAGGCTGCCGGCGGATCTGGTCGCGCATCAGTGCCACGGCATCATCGATACCGTGTACGTCCAATTCGTATTTGTAGACTGTATCGAGCAATTCAGGGCCCAGTCGGGCGTCCATCTTCGATCGCAACCAAGCAAGCCCCTCGGCGGCGCGGCCAAGCTGCGTGTACGCCTTCATCAGACGCTCCGCCACCAACGGCAAGAAGGCCGCGTTCTGCTGTTCGATGCTGCGCCAACGCTTGATGGCACCTTCAACATCGCCCTGCCCTTGCGCCACATCGCCCAACTGGATGGTGGCGCGCACATTCTTGGGATTCTCTTGAAGGGCACGTTCCAGCCATTCAATGGCGGTCGGCACATCCTTGCGCTGCAGCGCTTCCTGCGCAACCTCGCAGCAGAACTGTGCGATCTGCACGGCGTAATCCTTGCCTTGCAGCTTCTGCAGCTCGCGTGCGGCGTCAATGGCCTTGCGCCATTCCTTCTCGACTTCGTATAGCTCAAGCAGCACGCGCTTGGCCGGCTCAGCAAATGTGCCGTCCATCAACATGCGCAGGGATTCTTCGGCACGATCCAGCAGCCCCGCACGCAGAAAATCCTGTCCCAGTTCAAATAACGCGTGATCGCGCTCGTGGGGCGGTAAATCAGGGCGGTTCACAAGGTTCTGGTGAACGCGGATGGCGCGTTCGGTTTCGCCCCGCCGACGGAACAGGCTGCCGAGCGCAAAGTGCAGTTCCGTGGTCTCGGGATCCAGCCGTGCAACTTCAATGAAGGCGTCGATGGCCTTGTCCGGCTGCTCGTTGAGCAGGAAATTCAAGCCCTTGAAATATGAGCGAGGAAGCGACGATTGTTCGGTACGCAACTGGCGGGCATCGAGCCGGGCGGCCACCCAGCCCAAGCCAAACACCAGGGGGATGGCCAACAGCCACCAGAGATCAAAATCCATGCGTCAGACCTTGGGGCCGGGAACGTGATACGGAGAATCGACAACGACCGACGGCGGCGCCTCGGCGCGCTCTTCGTCCTTCTTCATGCGGCCGATCTGGCGACGTAGACGGCTTGCCGTGAAGCGATGCCGCATCACACGCGGTGCCATTGCCAACATGGCCAGCAAGATGCCGGCGACAAAGAACACCAGCGCGATCAGGATCAAGGGTGCATGCCAGACCACGCCAAACGGCAACGCGAGCGAGACTTCCGTCGTGTTGTGGAGTGCCAGCACGAAGAGCAGCACAAACAACAGGATGCGGATGGCCCAGACGAGAAATTTCATGCGGATTCAAAAACGGGCGGCAGTGCGGCTGCAGGATGCGACGCAATTGGCGGCACGATTGCCGGGATGTGCCGCATTGTAGCGGATTCATATGGCGGCCAGCCACGCGGCGCGTGGCAGCACACAGGCATTGCCGGAATAAAAAACGCCCCGACAAGCGGGGCGTTCCTGAAACAACCAAGTGTCACCTGGCTCAACGCGACATGGCCAGCGGCACCGACCCATCTACCGGAAAACCGGCAGTCTGACGGCTGCTGTCAACCTGTCGGCCAGCCTTTACAGCCGCAAGCGACACGGCAGGCTCGCCCTCCGAAGAAGGCTCGCCTTGTCGCTCCAAACTGCGGTCGACCCTTTCTCGCAATTCCTTGCCGGCCTTGAAGTGCGGCACCCGTTTCTCAGGGACCAACACCTTCTCGCCGGATTTGGGATTGCGACCGACTCGGGGCGGACGACGATTCAGACCGAAACTCCCGAACCCGCGGATCTCGATGCGGTGCCCGTCCGCTAGCGCGTCAGACATCGCATCGAGGATCGTCTTGACCGCGATGTCCGCATCCCGCAGCAGCAACTGCGGAAAGCGGGCGGCCAGCTTTTCCACGAGTTCGGACTTGGTCATGGGCATCTTGCGCGCGTCCTCGTCGTTCTTTAGGGTCGACCCGGTGGATGCTTACTGGTTGGTTTCGTTCAGCTTGGCCTTCAGCAGCGCGCCGAGGTTCGTGGTACCAGCTGCGCCGGTATCCGCCGAGAACTTCTGCATCGCTTCCTGTTGGTCGGCGCTGTCCTTCGCCTTGATGGAGACGTTGATGTTGCGCGACTTGCGATCGATGTTGACGATCATCGCGGTCATCGTTTCGCCTTCCTTCAGCACGTTGCGGGCGTCTTCCACGCGGTCGCTCGAGATTTCCGAGGCACGCAGGTAGCCTTCCACGTCATCAGCCAGCTGCACAACGGCGCCCTTCGGATCAACGGTCTTGATCGTAACCTGCACGATCGAACCCTTGTCGTTGGTCGACACGAAGTTGTTGAACGGGTCGCCCGACAGTTGCTTGATACCCAGCGAGATGCGTTCCTTGTCGACGTCGATGGCCAGCACCACGGCTTCCACTTCGTCGCCCTTCTTGTACTTGCGAACGGCTTCTTCGCCAGTCTCTTGCCACGACAGGTCCGACAGGTGCACCAGGCCGTCGATGCCGCCCGGCAGACCGATGAACACGCCGAAGTCAGTGATCGACTTGATCTGGCCGGCCAGCTTGTCGCCCTTCTTGTGGTTGCGAGCGAAATCGTCCCACGGGTTGGCCTTGCACTGCTTCATGCCCAGGCTGATACGACGCTTGTCTTCGTCGATGTCCAGGACCATGACTTCCACTTCGTCGCCCAGCTGGACAACCTTGGACGGAGCAACGTTCTTGTTGGTCCAGTCCATTTCCGACACGTGCACCAGACCTTCGATGCCGGCTTCGATCTCAACGAACGCGCCGTAGTCGGTCAGGTTGGTCACCTTGCCGAACAGGCGGGTGCCTTGCGGGTAGCGGCGCGAGATGCCGACCCACGGATCTTCGCCCAGTTGCTTGACGCCCAGCGAGACGCGGTTCTTCTCTTGGTCGAACTTGAGGATCTTGGCGGTGATTTCCTGGCCAACCGACAGCACTTCGCTCGGGTGACGCACACGACGCCATGCCAGGTCGGTGATGTGCAGCAGACCGTCAATGCCACCCAGATCCACGAACGCGCCGTAGTCGGTGATGTTCTTGACGATACCGTTGACGATTGCACCTTCCTTGAGCGTTTCCATCAGCTTCTGACGCTCTTCGCCCAGCGTGGCTTCAACCACGGCACGGCGCGACAGCACAACGTTATTGCGCTTGCGATCCAGCTTGATGACCTTGAATTCGAGGGTCTTGCCTTCGTACGGCGTGGTGTCCTTGATCGGACGCACGTCGACGAGCGAACCCGGCAGGAATGCACGAATACCGTTGACCATGACGGTCAGGCCGCCCTTGACCTTGCCAGTCACCGTACCGGAGATGATCTCGCCGGATTCCAGTGCCTTCTCAAGGTTCAGCCACGAAGCCAGACGCTTGGCCTTGTCGCGCGACAGGATCGTGTCGCCGTAGCCGTTTTCCAGCGCGTCGATTGCGACCGAAACGTAGTCGCCGACTTGCACTTCCAGCTCGCCCTGATCGTTCAGGAATTCTTCGACCGGAACAAAAGCTTCAGACTTCAGGCCCGCGTTCACAACGACGAAGTTGTGGTCGATACGCACAACTTCCGCAGAGATCACTTCGCCAGCCTTCATATTGGACTTGGCGATCGACTCTTCGAACAGGGCGGCAAAAGATTCGTTAGTTTGGGACATAAAAAATGGACATCCGCAGAACATGCCTCGCATTGCTTTCGCACAGAATGGGCGAAGACACGCATGCGGGGTTATAAGTTGAACAACCGCCGGCAGCGATATGCCGCCGGCACCAAACGAACCAGCCCAGCCGAGTCAGTTTGCCTTGTTGGCGCCCTGCACCTGCCGGTACCAGTCCAGTACCTGCGCGACAACTTCATCGACCGTCATGTCGGACGAATCCAGTTGCCGCGCATCTTGCGCGGGACGCAGCGGCGCGACACTGCGGGTGCGATCCCGCAAATCACGCGCCTCCAAGTCCTGCGAAAGGCTTTCAACTGTAGCAGAAAAACCCTTTGCAATCAATTGTTTATAGCGCCGCTCGGCGCGTGCCTGCACGCTTGCCGTCAGGAACACCTTAAGCACCGCTTCGGGGAAAACCACGGTGCCCATGTCCCGGCCGTCGGCCACGAGACCGGGGGCTTCCAAGAAGGCCCGCTGACGTGCGTGGAGCGCCTCACGCACCGCGCCATGCACGGCGATGGCCGAAGCCTGGTTGCCAACCGACTCATGGCGTAGCGCCAAGCTCACATCTTCACCCTTGAGCCAGATGTGATCTGCCTTGAAGCGCACATCCAGCTCGCGAGCAATGCGCACGAGACTTTCGACGTCGTGGTCATCGACGTTCTCGCGCATGCTTTCGAAGGCCACCAGTCGGTACAGCGACCCGCTGTCCAGCAAGTGAAAACCAAGGAGGTCAGCGACTTGGTGAGCGACCGTGCCCTTGCCGGATGCGGTCGGGCCGTCGATGGTGATGACCGGGTACGGCATGGGAGCGGCGGTGTCGGACATGATGAAAATGCAGGCGGTTAATTGCGCTTCAAGCGGTGATGCCGCCGAAGGCCGTGAAATACTCCGGGAACGTCTTGCCGACGCAACGGGGGTCGTTGATCCGCACCGGCACCGGCCCGAAGGCGGCCAGCGAAAAAGCCATCGCCATGCGATGGTCATCGTAGGTGTCGATTCCACCGGCCGGCGGCGTCCATTGCGACGGAGGCGTCACGCGAATGTAGTCTGCGCCCTCTTCCACCTCGGCGCCCAGCTTGCGCAGCTCGGTGGCCATGGCGCTCAGGCGGTCGGTTTCCTTGACGCGCCAGCTCGCGATGTTCGTCAGCGTGGTCGTGCCGTCGGCAAACAGCGCGGCCACAGCCAGCGTCATTGCCGCGTCCGGAATGTGGTTGCAATCCAACTCGACGGCGTGCAACTTGCCGTCGTCGCGCTCAACACCGCGCACTTCGATCCAGTTGCCGCCGGCCATCACGTTGGCGCCCATGCGGTTCAGCGCGTCGGCAAAGCGGACGTCGCCCTGAATGCTCGACATGCCAACGCCCTCCACACGCACCGGCCCGCCGCCCAGCGCACCGGCCGCGAGAAAGTACGAAGCGGACGAGGCATCGCCTTCCACAAAGATTTCGCCCGGCGCCTTGTAGACCACGCCCGTCGGCACCGCGAACGACGACCAGCCGTCACGCGCCACCTGCACGCCGAAGCGCTGCATCAGGTTCAGCGTGATCTCAATGTAGGGCTTGGAGATCAACTCGCCGACCACTTCGATGGTGACGTTGCCGGCAGACTCGACTAGCGGCAACGCCATGAGCAATGCCGTCAGGAACTGGCTCGACACATCGCCGCGCACACGAATCGGTGCGTCGATCTTGACCGGCGCGGCGTGGATCGCCAGCGGCGGATAGCCCTCGTTGCCCGTGTAGTCGATGCGCGCACCGACTTGGCGCAGGCCGTCGACCAAGTCGCCGATCGGCCGTTCGTGCATGCGCGGCACGCCGTGCAGCGTGTACTCGCCACCTTGCAGCGCCAGCGCAGCCGTCAGCGGACGGATGGCTGTGCCCGCATTGCCCATGAACAGGTCGGCCGACTTGTTCGGGAAGCGGCCGCCGGTGCCGGTGACACGGTACGCGTTGTCGCCCAGACCTTCGACCGAGACGCCCAGCTTGCCAAGCGCTTCGAGCATGACGCGCGTGTCGTCGGAATCCAGTAGGTCGCGCACCACGGTCTCGCCCTGGGCGAGTGCCGCGAGAAGCAGGACACGGTTAGAGATGCTCTTGGAGCCCGGCAGCTTGATGGTGCCGCGCGCCGTGTTCAGCGGACCGACGTCGAGATGTTCCATGAATCCATTCAGTTCAAAGCGTTATTCGGATTGCGCGCCGGCTGCATTTCCGGGCGCTGCGCGTTGCGGCCACGCCAGACGCGCTTCGCTTGCACGGCGGAACACCCGCTCGAGCGACGCGCCGTCTTGCTCTGCAATCATCGTCTTCAAACGGCCGATCACGGCTTCATACGTTGTCAGTTCCCGCAGCAAGGCATCCCGATTCGATAAGCAGATGTCACGCCACATTTCCGGCGATGATGCAGCGATGCGCGTGAAATCGCGGAAACCGCCGCCTGCAAAATCCAGCTTGAGCGACGCATCTTCGGCATTGATGATCTGCGCGACCAGCGCGTACGACAGCACGTGCGGCAGGTGGCTGACCGCAGCGAACACGGCGTCGTGCTGCACGGCCGACATGATGTGGCAATAGGCGCCCGCCGCTTCCCACATCGCCTGCACACGGGCGATATCGCTGCGACGGTTTTCCTGCAGAGGGCATAGCACGGTCTTTTTGCCGACATAGAGATCGGCCAGCGCTGCCTCCACACCGTTCAGCTCGCGGCCGGCAATCGGATGCGCCGGCACGAACTGGCTGACTTGATCGCCCAGCGCCGTCTTGGCGGCCATGATGACGTCGGATTTGGTGCTGCCGGCATCCGTCACGATGGTGTCCGGGCCCAGATGCGGCTGCATGGCGAGCAGAAGCGGCAGCGTCTGCGCGACGGGTGCGCACAGCACCACCATGTCGGCGCCGCGCACGGCCTCTTCCATCGGCAACGCTTCGTCGATCACGCCCAGACGGATCGCGGCCTCAAGCGACGCAGCCGATCGGCCGACGCCCACGACATGCCCCACCACCCCGGCGCGACGCAAGCCGAGCGCCAGCGAACCACCGATCAAGCCGACCCCGACAATCACCAACCGGGAACTGGAAAAAGAAGAGGCCACAACACCGCCCTGCCAGAAAAAAGCAAAGCGGCATTGTAGCCCGATGTGCAGGGCGCCCGATGCCTGAGACCGTGCGCCGCGGCGGTTACGAAGGAAGTTACGCGGCCGCTTTTTCCTGCGCCAGCGCCGCCTCCAGTGCGCCGATGAACGTGGCGTTCTCTTCCGGCAAGCCGATGCTGATGCGCAGCCATTGCGGCAAGCCATAATTGCCGACCGGACGAACGATCACACCCTGCTTGAGCAATGCAATGTTCACGCGCGCACCGGCGCCCGCGTCATCGCCCACCCGCACCAGCACAAAGTTGCCCGCTGACGGCACGTACTGCAAACCCAGCCGATCAAACGCGTCCGTCAGTTGCACGTAGCCGGCGGCGTTCAGTTCAGCCGATTGGCGCAGAAATTCCGCGTCGTTGAGCGCTGCCACCGCCGCTGCTTGCGCCAGGCTGTTGACGTTGAACGGCTGGCGGATGCGATTAAGCAGATCGGTCAATTGCGGTTGCGCAATACCGTAGCCCACACGCAAGCCGGCCAGCCCGTACGCCTTGGAGAACGTGCGCGATACCAGCAGGTTCGGGTATTGGCGGACCCACGCGGTGGAGTCGTACTGCTGCTCCGGCTTCAGAAATTCGTTGTACGCCTCGTCCAGCACGACGACCACCGTCGGCGGCACCTTTGCCAGGAACGTCGCAATCGCATCGGCCGGCAGGAACGTGCCGGTCGGGTTGTTCGGGTTGGCGATGTAGATCAGGCGGGTGTCCGGCGTGATTGCAGCGGCCATCGCGTCAAGATCGTGGCCATAATCGCGGGCCGGCACCTCGATGGCACGCGCGCCCACCTCCTGCGCGGCCAGCGCATACACGGCAAACGAGTGCTGCGCATACATCACAGCCTGCCCCGGCGACACCAGCGCGCGAGCGGCCAGTTCGAGGATGTCATTGCTGCCGTTGCCGAGCGTGATCCATGTTTCCGGCACGCCAAACTTGGCATGCAGCGCGGCCTTCAGGCTGAAGCCGTTGGCATCCGGATAGCGCGCCAGTTCATCAATTGCCGAGGCCATCGCGTTCTTGGCTGACTGCGGCATGCCCAGCGGGTTTTCGTTGGACGCCAGCTTGACGATGCGTGCGGCATCCAACCCGAACTCGCGTGCCACCTCGGAAATCGGCTTGCCGGCCACGTAGGGGGCGATGGCGCGGACATACTCGGGGCCGAACTGCAAAGACATGGGGTGCTCCTCCGTTATCGACGCTCTGCCCATGCAGAGCGCCTTGAATCCCTCAATGTGCCGAGGGATAGGACCCCAGCACTTTGAAATACGCTGCGTCGTGACGCAGTTTTTCCAGCGCGCGCGCGACTTGCGGGTCACGCTGATGACCTTCCACGTCGACGTAGAAGTAGTACTCCCACGCGCCGCTGCGTGCCGGACGCGACTCGAAGCGGCACATTGACACGCCGTTCTCCGCCAACGGCGCCAGCAACTTGTAGACAGCCCCAGCCTCGTTCGGCACCGACAAGATCAGCGATGTCTGATCGCGCCCGCTCGGCTCGGTCTCGTAGTTGCCGATCACGACAAAGCGCGTGCGGTTGTGCGGATCGTCTTCCACATTGGCCCGCACCACGTGCAGGCCGTAGCGGTTGGCCGCCTGCACGCTTGCCAGCGCAGCAATGGTTTCGTCCTCGCCCGCCATGCGCGCGGCCTCGGCGTTGCTTGACACAGCCTCGCGCGGGAGATTCGGATAGTTCGTGTTCAACCACCGTTGGCACTGGGCCAATGCCTGCGCATGCGCACGCACCACCTTCACTTGCGACATGTCGCCCGTCTTGTGCAGCAAGTTATGGTGCACGCGCAGCGCGATCTCGCCGCTGATCTTCAGCGACGTCTGCAAGAACAGGTCGAGCGTGCGCGACACCACGCCTTCCGTCGAATTTTCGACCGGCACCACGCCGCAATCGACCGTGCCGGACTCCGCAGCACGAAACACTTCGTCGATGCTCGGGCACGGCATCGGCTGGATCTCGTGTCCGAAATGCGCGATCACCGCCTGCTCGGAAAACGTGCCTGCGGGGCCGAGGTAACCGATCCGCAGCGCCTGTTCCAGGCCACGGCACGCCGACATCACCTCGCGCCAGATGGCGGCGATGCTTTCGTCGTGCAGCGGCCCCGGATTGCCCGACTGCATCTTGCGAATGACCTGCAGTTCGCGATCCGGCCGGAACGCCGGCGACGAATAGCGCTTCTTCACCTCGCCCACTTCCTGCGCCACCTTGGCGCGATCGGAGAGGAGCGAAAGAAGCTGGTTATCGATGGCGTCGATCTGCGTGCGCAACGGCGCAAGCTCCGCCGCCAATGCAGCGTCCTTGTTTTGCTTCGTATCGTCTGACTGACTAGTCATTGTAGGAATCGGGTTCGGCAACGGATTGCAAATTGCCACGCGAAGCGGGCGTTTCGCGCAATGTTCTGCCGTGATTGAGAGTGGGCCTTACGCCGACACTCGTTCAAACTCACGCATGAAGTCGACCAGCGCCTCCACACCTTCCAGCGGCATCGCGTTATAGATGCTCGCTCGCATGCCGCCCACGGACTTGTGGCCCTTGAGCTGCACCAACCCGCGCTCGCGCGCCTGTGTGAGGAACGCCTCGTTGCGGGATTCGTCGTTGAGGAAGAACGGCACATTCATGCGCGACCGACACGTCGGATGAATCTCATTGCGGTAGAAGCTGCTGGCATCGATAAAGTCGTACAGCATCTTCGACTTGATGATGTTCCGCGTTTCCAGCGCCTCAACCCCGCCCTGGCGCTTGATCCACTGGAACACAAGCCCCGCGATGTAGATGGCGTAAGTGGGCGGCGTGTTGTACATCGAGCCGTTCTCGGCCACGAGGCGCCAGTTGAACGCAGACGGGCATAGCGGGTGCGCATGACCCAGAAGGTCCTTGCGGACGATGGCGATCGTCAGGCCGGCAGGGCCGATGTTTTTCTGCGCGCCGCCGTACAGGACCTGGAAGCCGTTCCAGTCGATCGGCCGGGAAAGGATGTGGCTCGACACATCAGACACCACCACACGCCCGTGCGCCTGACCGACGTCAGGCGTCTCCTGGTATTCAACGCCCACAATGGTCTCGTTCGTGCACAGGTGCACGTAGGCCGCATCCGACGACAGCTTCCAGCTCGATACATCCGGAATCTTGTGGAAGCGCTCGGCCTCGCTCGTGGCGGCGATGTTCACCTCGCCGTACTTGCGTGCTTCCTGTTGCGACTTGATCGACCACGTGCCGGTGACGATGTAGTCGGCCTTCGGTGCATCGGCCGACAGGCGCCGCATCAGGTTCAGCGGCACGATCGCGTTTTCGGCGATGGCACCGCCTTGCAGGAAAAGGATTTCGTAGTTGTCCGGCACGGCTAACAACTGGCGCAAATCGCTGAACGCCGCTGCCAGGATGCTTTCAAACTCGCGGCCGCGATGACTCATCTCCATCACGCTCATGCCGCTGCCGTGCCAGGAGACCATCTCGTCCTTCGCCTGCTCCAGCACCTCGACCGGCAACACTGCCGGCCCCGCCGAAAAGTTGTACACACGCGCCTGGCTGGCTTGAAGTGCTCGGTCCGCTTGGTTCATAGGGCGAAGGGCAAAAGAAAAATGGCTGTCCGGGCGCAAACCCAAACAGCCATTATCTACCAACTGACAGCGCTAAGGGGGTGCACCCGCGTTTGCCTGCCTACGCCGGTTAATTACTTCGAAGCGGCGGCAACTTCCTTGTCAGCCATGTCGCGCATCTTCTTGCCGACTTGCGGACCGTACTTTTGCATCACGTTGCCCCACACTTCCTGCATGGCCTTGCCTTGGTTGGCCATGAACTTCTGGCCGCTCGGCGTCTTCAGGAATGCAGTGAGATCCTTGATTTCCTGGGTCGAGTAATACTTACCCAGCGAATCATAGTGGGCTTGCAGAGCGTCCTTGCGGAAGGCTTCGGTGTCGAAGTCCTTGCCAGCGCCGTCGGTCATGCGCTGCACGGCGCCGTTCTTCTTCAGCTTGTCGACAGCGGCTTGCTTTTGCTTGTCATTCAGAGTCTTGTTCTCGACCAGTGCCTGCTCCAGCACCAGCGGGGCTTCCTGCTTTGCGCCGTTGGCCAACACTTCACCTTGACCCTTGATGGCCGCGTCGACGTTCATCGTCGTCAGCAAGTCCTTGATGGCTGCCGTCTTGTCAGCGTCGGCAGCCTGCGCGAACGCGAACAGCGGAGCGAAACCGGCCACCACGATCAGATGTTTGAGTTTGAGACTCTTGTGCATTGTTGCTCCCTTGAGATAAGCGTTGCGTTTAGGCCGGGCGAGTGACGCAAAAGTTCCAAGCCCTTGCCGCGCACAGGCCGGCATCATGACAGAACTGCGCCCAACGGCAAGCAAAAGATGTTTCCAATTATGTCTCGGTGCTGTCATCCGCCTGTGCATCTGCGCCTGAGGCAGCATCGGTCGCATCGGCGCCCTCAGCACCATCTGCACCTTCAGCGTCGGACTCCATTACACGTTGCAGCCCGGACAGCTTGTTGCCTTCACCCACCGAGATGAGTGTGACACCCTGCGTGGCCCGACCCATTTCACGGATCTCGTCCACACGCGTGCGGATCAGCACGCCCCCCGTCGTGATCAACATGATTTCGTCTTCCGGCGCCACCAGCGCCGCTGCCACGACCTTGCCATTACGCTCGGAGGTCTGGATGGCGATCATGCCCTTCGTGCCGCGGCCATGCCGGGTGTATTCGGAGATCGGCGTGCGCTTACCGTAGCCGTTTTCAGTGGCGGTCAGCACGCTGCCGGCGCCGGATTGGGACCCTTCGCCCGCGGTTTCTGCCGGCGCGACCAACATGGCAATCACCTGCTGGTTCTCTTCCAGATTCATACCGCGCACGCCGCGCGCCTGGCGACCCATCGGGCGCACGTCGTTTTCATCGAAGCGCACGGCCTTGCCCGCGTCGGAGAACAGCATCACATCATGCTGACCATCGGTAATGTCCGCGCCGATCAGGAAATCGCCCTCGTCCAGATCCACCGCGATAATGCCGGCCTTGCGCGGATTCGAGAATTCGGTGAGCGCCGTCTTCTTGACCGTCCCCTTGGAGGTGGCCATAAAGACGAAGTGCTGCTCGTCGAACTGCTTCACCGGCAAAATCACGTTGATCTTCTCGCCCGGCGACAGCGGGAACATATTGACGATCGGACGACCGCGCGAATTGCGGCTGCCTTGCGGCACTTCCCAAACCTTTAGCCAGTACAGGCGGCCACGGTTCGAGAAGCACAAGATGTAGTCATGGGTGTTGGCGACAAAGAGCGTGTCGATCCAGTCGTCTTCCTTCGTCGCCGCAGCCTGCTTGCCGCGGCCGCCACGCTTTTGCGCCCGATACTCGGAAATCGGCTGGCTCTTCATGTAGCCGCTGTGGGACAGCGTCACCACCAGATCTTGCGGCGTAATGAGGTCTTCTGTATCCAACTCGGTCGCATTGTGCTCGATCTGCGAGCGACGCTCATCGCCGAATTCCGCGCGGATCGCGGTAAGTTCCTCGACGATGATGGCGGTAATACGTTCCGGCCGCGCCAGGATATCCAGCAGATCGGCGATCTGCGCCATCACTTCACGATATTCCTGAACGATCTTGTCCTGCTCGAGCCCGGTGAGGCGTTGCAAGCGCATCTGCAGGATTTCCTGCGCTTGCGTGTCCGACAGCTTGTACAGGCCATCGCCCTGCATACCGAAAGCGGGCAGCAGACCTTCCGGCCGATACGCGGCGCCACCGCCAGAGGTTTCGCTCTCTGCCCGAATAAGCATGTCCCGCACGAGCCCCGAATCCCAGCTGCGGCTCATCAACTCAGCCTTCGCGACCGGCGGGGTCGGGGCGGCCTTGATGATGGCGATGAACTCGTCGATGTTGGCAAGCGCAACAGCCAGACCTTCCAGGATGTGACCACGCTCGCGCGCCTTGCGCAGGTCGAACACGGTGCGACGCGTCACCACCTCGCGGCGATGCAGCAGGAAGCACTCCAGCATCTGGCGCAGGTTCAGCAGGCGCGGTTGGCCGTCGACCAGCGCCACCATGTTCATGCCAAACGTGTCTTGCAGCTGGGTATTCTTATAGAGGTTGTTGAGCACAACCTCCGGCACCTCGCCGCGCTTAAGTTCGACCACCACGCGCATGCCGGACTTGTCCGACTCGTCGCGAATGTCGGAAATGCCTTCGATACGCTTTTCGGTGACCAGCTCAGCAATACGCTCCAGCAGCGTGCGCTTGTTAACTTGATACGGCAGTTCGTCGACGATGATCGCCTGGCGCTGGCCGCGGTCGATATCTTCAAAGTGCGTCTTGGCGCGCATCACCACACGGCCGCGGCCGGTGCGATAGCCTTCACGCACACCCGAAATGCCATAGATAATGCCCGCCGTCGGGAAGTCCGGCGCCGGAATCAGTTCGATCAGCTCGTCGACCGTCGCTTCCGGGTTGCGCAGCAAGTGCAAGCAGCCATCAACCACCTCATTGAGGTTGTGCGGCGGAATGTTCGTTGCCATCCCCACCGCAATCCCGGACGAGCCATTGATCAGCAAGTTGGGAATGCGCGCCGGCAGAACGGACGGTTCAGTTTCGGAGCCGTCGTAGTTCGGCTCAAAATTGACGGTTTCCTTGTCGAGGTCGGCCAGCAGTTCGTGGGCGATCTTCGAGAGGCGGATTTCGGTGTAACGCATCGCCGCCGCGTTGTCGCCGTCGACCGAGCCGAAGTTGCCTTGGCCGTCGACCAGCATGTAGCGCAGCGAGAAGTTCTGCGCCATCCGCACGATGGTGTCGTATACAGCAGTGTCGCCGTGGGGGTGGTACTTACCGATCACATCCCCGACGATACGAGCAGACTTCTTATAGGGGCGATTCCAGTCGTTGTTCAGCTCGTGCATCGAATAGAGCGCACGGCGATGCACCGGCTTGAGACCATCCCGCACATCGGGAAGCGCGCGGCCCACGATCACGCTCATGGCGTAAGCGAGGTACGAACTACGCATTTCTTCTTCGAGCGATACCGGGAGTGTCTCTTTGGCGAATTGATCCATTGGGCGAACGGTGGGAGGTCCCTAGTGAGCACAGCGACGCGCACCACAGGACGCTGCGGTTGCGCGAATAACAGAACATTTTACCATGCCGCAAGCCCCCTCCCCTCATGCGCGCGAGCGACGCATCGTCAACCCCGGGCACGTTCCCTGCGAGGGAGGGCAAAACCGGCGAGCCAATCCCCATAAGGGTTTGCGAGCCATTTCCTGCCTTGTTGCGTACACACCACAAGGCCATGGCGCCCCGTTCGAATCGCTTATATTTGCTTTTTAGGAGTGCGTGCTTGTGGCACAATCCCCCAGCGAAGAGGCAGACATTGTTCGAAGTGGAGCCTTCACCACACCGAGAATGTTATACTCCGAAGAATGTATGACTTGTTTTCGTCCCATCTGCTCGCAGTCTTCTGCGGTGATCTCATCCTGAGAGGAGAAATATGAAAAAATTTGCCAAGCTCGCGTTCGCTGCAGCTGCGGTAGCCATGGCTGCGTCCGCTTACGCTCAGTCGGTGCCCTACGAAAAGAAGGCCGTCAACGACAACTGGGGTAACGGCACGAGCGAGTGGGTCTGGAAGAACGGCACGAACGAACTGTGCTGGCGCAATGGCTTCTGGACGCCGGCAACCGCCAACGCACAATGCGACGGCGCTCTGGCTCCGGCCGCTGCTCCGACGGCTACCCCGGCTGCTCCGGCTGCCCCGGTTGTGTCGAGCGAAAAGGTTACGTTCGCTGCTGACACCCTGTTCGACTTCGACAAGGCTGTGCTGAAGCCGGAAGGCAAGGCCAAGCTGGACGACCTGGTCTCGAAGCTGAATGGCATCAACCTGGAAGTCGTGATCGCCGTTGGCCACACCGACTCGTTCGGTTCGGACAAGTACAACGACCGCCTGTCGGTCCGTCGTGCTGAAGCCGTCAAGGGCTACCTGGTCAGCAAGGGCATCGAAGCCAACCGTGTCTACACGGAAGGCAAGGGCAAGCGCCAGCTGAAGGTTGATCCGAAGTCGTGCAAGGGCGCTCGCAAGGCACAAATCGCCTGCCAGCAACCGAACCGCCGTGTGGACGTCGAAGTGGTCGGCACCCGCAAGGCTCAGTAAGTCGGTTCACACCGGGAAAAAGCCCAGCGAAAGCTGGGCTTTTTTTCGTCCATACTTCTGCGGATCTTCGTCGTCTGGTCTACTTCGGGATGGGCATTAAAAAAGCGATGACGCCAAATGCGCCATCGCCTTTTTGCTTTTGGGGCACCCGGCGCCCCTTTTTCACAACTGCCCCTCTTACTAATAAGAAGGTGTCGCCTGATCGTTGGCGACCATGGCGCGATCGCCAACACGCAGGTTGTTCGGATTCCGCTGCGTCACGGTCGCGACGCGGCCATCGTCCAGGCGCACGCTAATGCGGTACACGGTTTGCCCACCGGCACCGGCGCGCTGTTCAACCTGGTTGCCTGCATAGGCGCCAAGCGCTGCGCCGCCAATGGTCGCAACGGTGTTGCCCGTACCACCGCCCACTTGGTGACCGAGGATACCGCCGGCCACACCACCGATAATCGTGCCCAAGATGCCCGGGCTATTGGCCGGGGCTTGCATCGGCTGGATCGATTCCACGCGGCCATAAAGAGCGCCCGTTTGCTGCGGCTGCCCGCCATAAGCCGGTTGCTGGCCATAGGCCGGTTGTTGTGCATACCCACCGTTATAGCCACCGCCGTAACCCGGCGCGGCACAACCTGCCAGCACCGTGAGGCCAGCAACACCCAGTCCTATCAGAATGTGTTTGGATTTCATTGATCTCTCCTTGAGCGAAGGTGACAGTTGGAGGAATTGCATGCGCGTTTGTTCACGTCTGTTTCAATGTGAAACCTTTTCGCAGACCCGCGATTTGGTCGGGGCCTCGCTTTTTGGTACATTTCCTCACCTAGCCGATATGCCCTGGCGCAGCGCAACATGACGACCACTCACGCGAACGCCGATCCCGGCGAACTCGAAAAATTCAGCGAACTTGCCCACCGCTGGTGGGATCCGAACAGCGAGTTCAAACCCCTGCACGAAATCAATCCGCTGCGCCTCGGCTGGATTCAGTCGATCGCCCCGCTGGCCGGCAAACGCGTCGTCGACGTGGGCTGCGGCGGCGGCATCCTCTCAGAGAGCATGGCGCGTGCCGGGGCCATCGTCAAAGGCATCGATCTCTCCCGCAAAGCATTGCGTGTTGCTGACCTGCATAGCCTCGAGGCGGGCGTTACCGTCGATTACGAGGAGATCGCCGCAGAAGCGTTGGCCGCACGCGAGCCGGGCAGCTTCGATGTCGTCACTTGCATGGAGATGCTCGAACATGTGCCTGATCCAGCGTCGGTTGTGCGCGCTTGCGCGACGCTGGTCAAACCGGGTGGATACGTCTTTTTCTCCACCATCCACCGGAATGCCAAGGCGTATCTGCTGGCCGTCATTGGCGCGGAATATGTCCTCAACATGCTGCCGCGCGGCACGCATGATTACGCTAAGTTCATCCGCCCGTCAGAGCTGAGCGCGTTCGTACGCGCGGCCGGCCTTCAGGCGCAAGAGTTGCGCGGGCTGGAATACAACCCCATCACCGCCCGCTACGCTCTTACGCAGGACACGAGCGTCAACTACCTGATGGCGACGCGCCGTCCGGTCGAGGCATGACGGCGCGCCGGTTTCCCGATCCGCTGGGCGCGGTGCTGTTCGATCTGGACGGCACGCTGGCTGACACGGCTCCCGATTTGGCCGCGGCGGCCAACAAGGTGCGCACTGACCGCGGCCTCGAGCCGGTCGACTACGAAGCGCTTCGCCCGGTGGCCTCGCATGGTGCGCGCGGGCTGATTGGCGTGGCCTTCGGCGTTGGGCCGGGGGACGCGGAGTTCGAAACGCTGCGACTCGCATTTCTCGCCAACTACGAGGCGGAAATCTGCGTGCGTACACAGCTGTTTCCGGGCATGGCAGACGTGCTGGCCGAACTGGGCCGTGCCGGTATTCCCTGGGGGATCGTCACCAACAAGTCGGGCCGACTGACGGTACCGTTGGTAGCACAGTTGCCGTTGCCGGTGCCGCCGGCGTGCGTCGTTGCGGGCGACACGACGCCGCACGCCAAGCCCCACCCTGCCCCGCTGCTGCATGCGGCCGACTCCATCGGCGTCGATGCACGGCAGATCGTCTACGTGGGCGACGACCTTCGCGACATTGAAGCCGGCCGCGCCGCCGGCATGCCTACCATTGCGGCCAGTTACGGCTATTGTGGTAATGGACCATCGCCCGTGGAATGGCGCGCCGATGCGCTGATTGCCAGCGCGGCCGAGCTGATTCCGCTGCTGCTCGAATCGAAACGCGCTTGACCACGATGCTCAGGTGAAGGCCTGGGCGCCGCACTTTTCAGGACCGCTGCCTCCCATCGGGGACGTGGCGGTCGACCGACTGACGAAGTAGGCCACGCTATGGCCGCCGACACCAGCATGAGTACCTCCCCCGATTCGCGCCCTGAACTGCAATCAAATACCCACGGCTGGCGCGCACGGCTTGAACGCGTGCGCGGCACGGCCGGCTGGCAACGCGTGGCGCGAGTCGGTACATCCCGGCGCACCAAGCGCATTGGGATCGGCGTACTGGTCTTCCTGGTGGTGTTCGGCTTGCTCGGCGCCTTCGGCGGCCCGCCACTGCTGCGCCACGTGGCTCAAACCCAGCTCAGCAAGCTGCTGGAACGGCCGGTTTCGGTGGGCAAGATCAGCATCAACCCATACACGCTGCGGCTTGATGTCGACCAGTTCCACGTGACCGAGCGCGACGGAAAGACACCGTTCGTCGACGTTGGCCACCTGCATATGAACGCGTCGTGGAGTTCGATCTTCCGCCGCGCCCCTGTCATTGAAGAACTCAGCATTGACGCGCCACACGTGCACATCGTGCGCACTGCCGAGCAGCGCTTCAACTTCTCCGACATCGTCGACCGGCTAAGCCAGCCGGAGAACCCGCCCAAGCCGAAGTCGAACGAGCCGGCCCGTTTCGTCTTTGCCAATCTGCAGTTGGCCAACGGCGCTATCGATTTTGTTGACCAGCCACTCGGCACCCAGCACAAGGTCGATGGGCTGCAGATCGGCGTGCCGTTCCTGGCGAGCCTGCCAGCCGACGTGGACATCTTTGTGCAGCCGCTGCTGGCCGCGCGCATCGACGGCGCTCCGCTGCATTTTGCGGGCAAGACAAAGCCATTCGCCGATTCGCTTGAATCCAACCTCAACGTCAAGATCGATGGCTTGGATCTGCCTCGCTACCTCGGCTACGTGCCCGGCCCGCTTCCGGTGGGGGTGCCGCAAGGCAAGCTGACGACCGACCTGACGATCGACTTTCAAAAGCCGAAGAGCGGCGCGCCGATACTGCGCGTGCGTGGCACGACTGGCCTCGACAACCTGGAAGTGGTCGATGCCAACAAAGCACCGCTGGTGGCCGCAAGACAGGTGCGCGCAACGCTTGCCGATGTGCGTCCTCTGGACAACGTATTCCACTTCGATGCGCTGACGCTCGATGGCGTACGCGTCGATGCCACACGTGGCGCTGATGGCGCGGTCAATGTCGCGAAGCTCGGCGGCAAACCTGCGCCTGCCGACGCACAAGCAGCCAAGGCCGAGCCCGCACCAACCGCCAAACCGAAACCCTTCGATGTGGTCGTCAGCAAGCTGCAACTGATGAGCAGCACCGTTCATTGGCGTGACGCGGCTACGCAACCGGCCGCCGACCTGACGCTGGAAGACCTTCACGGCGATATTGGTGTGCGTACGCTGGGCGGCCCCACCACGCTGGATGTGGGCGCCAAGCTGGCGCAAGGCGGCGCGCTCCATATCAAGGGCAGCACGTCACTGGAGAAGCACACGGGCGAACTGGAACTGAAGCTGGACGGCGTGAAGCTGGCCGGCATCGGCCCGTATCTGCGCCAGGCGGGTGCCCCGCAATTGCAGAACGGCGCGCTGTCGGCCGACGGCAAGGTGGCACTCGACTTCGGGCCGGATAAATTCAACGTGCGTGCGGCACCGCTGACCGCACGCATGGCCGATCTGTCGCTGGCGCCCGCCCTGGGCAAGGACACCGCGCTGCGCGCCAAGCTGCTGCGCGCGGACGTCAAGAGCTTCGACCTGGGCGCACGCACCATCGCGCTCACCGAAGTGCGTGCCGACGGGCTGCAGATCGACGCACTGCGCAAGAAGGACGGTACAACCACGTTGACGCTGCTCGATGGTCCGCAACCGGTGGCGGGCAACCCCTCAGCGCCCGTCAAGTCCGACGCAAAGCAGAACGCCCCGGGGGAAAGGCCGTGGGCTGTGACTGTACAAACGCTCAAGCTGGACAACAGCGCTGTCGGCTTTGAAGACCAATCGAACTCGCGCCCGGTCAAGGTGCGCGTCGAACCGCTGAACGTGGTCGTGCAGAACGCATCGAACGATCTCACCAAACCCGTCAACGTGCAGATTAACGCGGGCCTTGGCACGAAGGGCAAGCTCGATGTGCGCGGCCAAGTGGTGCCGCAGCCGCTGAAGGCGGACCTTCTCGTGAACTCGCAGAACCTATCGCTGGCGGGCTTCGATCCGTATCTGGACAAGACGCTGAATGCGGCGATTACGAGCGCGCTGCTATCGATGGACGGACGCCTGGTGCTCAACCAGGGCAAGGCGCTGACGGTCAACTACCAGGGCAACGCGACGTTGGGCAACGTGCGTCTGCAAGACCGCTTGAGTTCGGACGACTTCCTGCGCTGGCGTTCGCTCGCGCTCAACCGCATCCAGGCCAACTACGACGGCACCACGCCGCGTGTGCGGGTGGGCGCGGTGGCGCTGTCGACGTTCTACGCGCGGATCATCATCAATCCGAACGGACGCCTGAACCTGCAGGACATCCGCGTGCAGCCGACCGAGGAGCGACGCTCGCTAACGCAAAGCGAACCTGCATCGGCATCGGGCGCTGCAGCGTCCGCCCCCGCAGCCGCACCCGTGGTGGCTTCGGCCCCGACTGGGGCACCCGCATCGGCCGTCACCGTCACAGCCACGGGCCCCACGCCCAAAGCCGGCGGCGCCGACCTTCGCGTTGATGCCATCACGCTGCAGGATGGCAACATCCGCTTCACAGATAACTTCGTCAAGCCGAACTACACTGCCAACCTGACCGCCATCGGAGGCTCGATCGGCACCATCAGCACGGCCGCCAACCAGACACCCGCAGATGTGACGCTGCGGGGCAGTGTCGACGGCACGGCACCGGTGGACATCCACGGCAAGGTGAACCCGCTCGCCCCCACGGCCTTCGTGGACCTGACGGCCAAGGCCGACGGCGTGGAACTGACCAACCTCACGCCCTACTCCGCCAAATACGCCGGCTACCCAATCACCAAGGGCAAGCTGACGATGGATCTGCACTACCTGCTCGACCAGGGCAAGCTGACCGCCGATAACCACATCTTCATCGACCAACTCACCTTCGGCGATCGCGTAGAAAGCAAAGATGCCACCAACCTGCCGGTGCGCCTTGCGGTGGCGCTGCTGAAGAATTCACGGGGCGAGATCGACGTGCGCGTGCCGGTATCTGGCTCGCTCGATGACCCACAGTTCAGCATCGGCGGCGTCATTTTGCGTGCATTCGTCAACCTCATCGCACGCGCTGTGACGGCACCGTTCTCGCTGCTGGCGAGCGCATTCGGCGGCAGCGGTGGCGAAGAACTCGGCTACATTGAATTCGATCCGGGCACATCAACCATCAGTCAGGCGTCGGTGGCAAAACTCGACAAGCTCGCCACCGCACTCAAGGACCGCCCTGCCCTGAAGGTCGACATCGTCGGTCGCGTCGATCCGGAATTCGACCGCGACGGCCTGCGCCGGGAGGCCGTGAACCGTCAGATTCGCGAACAGAAGCTCCAGGACGCCGGCGATGCTGCTGAGGCGGATACGACGGTCAAGCCAGAAGAAGAGAACAAGTACCTTGAACGTGCCTACAAGGCCGCCAAATTCCCGAAGCCGCGCAACGTGATCGGACTTGCCAAATCGTTGCCAGCCGACGAGATGCGCAAGTTGATGGAGACCAATGTGCAAGTGACGGATGCGGATCTGCGTGAACTCGCGCAGCGTCGCGCGAATGCGGTGCATGTTGCACTTGCTGAACGCGTGGATCCGGAGCGCCTCTTTGTTGTCGCCCCAAAACTCAGCGCAGAAGGCATCAAGGACAAGGGCAAGACGACGCGGGTTGATTTCTCGCTGAAGTAGCCCATCTATGGGATAATCGACACTTCCTTACTGGGGCCGACCTGGTTTCGACGTGGGTTGCAAAGCAGTGGAGGGCATACCGAGGACCCGTCACCTCGTTAATCAATGGGAATGCAATAACTGCTAACGACGAACGTTACGCACTGGCAGCCTAAGGGCCGCCGTCCTCGCACTGGCTCGCTGACGGGCTAGGGTCGCAAGACCAGCGAGGTCATTTACGTCAGATAAGCTTTAGGTGAGTCACGGGCCTAGAGACGAAAACTTAGTGAATCGCCGTCGTAGAGCGTGTTCGTCCGCGATGCGGCGGTTAAATCAAATGACAGAACTAAGTATGTAGAACTCTCTGTGGAGGGCTTGCGGACGCGGGTTCGATTCCCGCCGGCTCCACCAGCTTTTCAAAGCAAAAATCCGCGACAGTGCAAGCTGTCGCGGGTTTTTTCTTGGCGTGCTCTAAGCACACGAAGATGTTCTAAAACAGGTAACTGACGTACTGAGCTGAACAACTCACTACGTAGACCTAGTCATAGCCCATCACAAACGTGACTGAGGTATTCGCAGTACCCGGCACGACCGTGGCCGCGGTCTGCTGATATGGCCTGCATCGGTATGTTGAAGTTGCCACCCAGCTTGTCGTACGCGCTGAACTGGAGCGGCGTCTTCACCGCAACAGGGTTGCCCGCGTTATCCAGCAGCTGCAACCCCACGCCCTTGGCTGTCGAGCCAGCATCAAGTGCAACAACCGCGCGCGTGGCATCCACTATGCCGGTGTTGGGGTTCAACTGATACGAATAGATTTAAAACATTTGCCCTCACGATATTTCGCTTATCTGCGGCAAATCCATATCGATTAGATATAAAAATTGAACCCGACGGAATCCTGCATCAATTCGTATTCCTGATTTGTTTGCGTCAGCCGATTGACGTACTGATATCGGTACTCTTCCTCAATGATTCTTTCAGGTTGTATCCCTTCGGATTGATTTAGCGCCCTACCGCACGGGCGTGATCGCGTGGCGCACCTAAGCGTCGCCGCTGCGCAGATTCGACAAGGAGCGGCGGTGGAAGGTGACTTCGACGGTGAGGATGTCGCGCCCGCCGGTAATCAGCGGCAGCGCAGCGTCTGCCTCTGATAATTCCGCCCGGCTTCGGCGGGGCGCAGGGCGTAGGGCGCTTGGCATTGACCGCTCTTCCACTTCACCGACAAGGTGCCCTGCTCCTGATTGAGCAGCACAAATGCGCTGCCGTTCGGATCGGCGATGCCGAGGTGGCGGCCGGTTTGTGCGTCTTCCACGCTGGCGCCAAAGGGAACGGGCTTGCCGTCGGCCTGCTGGAGTGCAAACTGGGCGCGCTGCCCGCTGTAGCCCTTGAAAGTGGCCTGCACGATGGCGCCGCGGCGCGGCACCACCTGCATCACAGTGTCTTCCAGTTCGACATCCGCGCCAAGGTTATGGGTCTCCGGGCTCAGTGCATTCAGCCGATACGGCTGCGCGTACGTGACCACGGCGTAGCCGTTGCGGCCGACCGAGGTGCCAACATTGGTCTTGACGTCCACGCCTTTGAGCCCTTCAAGCTTCATCAGCGCGAAGGTATCGCCAACGGTACGGCTCAAGTTGACGCCACCGCGATGGACCACCACGGAACCCGTGGCGCCAACACTGGCCGATTGATAGTCGCGGGCGACGTTCACGTTGGCGTTGAGCTGGCCGACGTCGGTATCGCGGGTGAGGCTTGCCCCGCCCGTCGCGCCGCGGCCCCCGCCGGTGTAACCGGCCTGCATGGCGTACGACGTGTTCTCGTTGATGAAACCGCTCAGGCCGCTTTGAACGTTGGTGCCGCTATTGCTGGTGTTGCTGACGTTGGTATAGGCACGCGCAGACCGAAGCTTGGCACCCAGCGGGATGGACATTGTCAGCATGACTTGCGTGCTGCTGCCGCTTCCGCCAAAGCGCGTGTCCTTAGTTTGGCTGAGGCTCAGGTTGTAGCTCAACTGCTTCCAGTTGTTGCCGTATCCAACGCTAACGCTGCGGCTCGAGCCCGGCTGATTCCAAAAGGTCTGCTGGCTGAGGTTGAGGTAGACGCTGCCGTATCGGCGATCGACGCCACCCAGGTCCTGGCTGGTCGTCAGGTCGATGCGTGAGCGGCTACGGCCGCCCTGGAAGCCCGAGGCGTTGAACCAGTCGTTGCTTGGGTTGTTGCTGAGATCGTTGACGTGATCATTGAAGGTACGGTAGCCCGACGTGGAATACCGATAGGCAGCCAACGTGAAGTTGGTATTGGTGCTCGTGAACGTCTTGGCGTACAGAATCCGCACACTCTGGCCGGTGTCGCGCTTGCCACGCACGCGGCTGCTCGATTGCGTGACATCAACGGACAGCGCGCCGATGGGCGTGTTGGTACCAACGCCCACGTTCAAGGCCTGGAAGTCTTTCGACACTTGCAGGCCGCCCGCCACCGTGCTGTTGTCGGTCAGGCCATAGACGAGCGAGCCGCTGACCAGATTAGGCGCGGGGCCCTGGTCGCCATCGTACTTGCCGCCCGCAAAGCTGTACTTCAGGCGCCCCTTGCGCAGCATCAGCGGCAGGCTTGAAAACGCCTGATGCGTGACGCGCTTGCTACCGTCAGCTTCAATAACGGTGATCTCCAGCTCGCCATTGGAGCCGGACGGGAAGATGTCGGTCAGCTGGAACGGGCCAGGCGGCACGTTGGCCCGATAGAGCACATAGCCGCTCTGGCGCACCTCGACCACCGCGTTGGTGGTTGCTTGACCGCGCACTACCGGCGCATAGCCGCGCTCGCTGTCGGGCAGCATGGCATCGTCAGAAGTGACTTGCACCCCGCGAAACCGCACGCTATCAAACAGCGTTGCGTCAGAATACTGCTCGCCGAATGTCAGCTGGCCCTTGATGGCATCGACGTCGCGCTGCACGAGCGTGCGGTTGCTCTTAAATCGCGTCTGGCCGCTGTTGCTGCCGGTGAGCGTGGACTCGTTTCGCAGGCGCCAGCGCCCGATATTCACGCCGTTCTGCAGGCCAATGAAGTAACTGCTGCTGTCAGTGCCGATGTGGCTATGACCGTAGTTGCCGCTGAACTGGTAGTTGACGTAACCGGCAGTGACCCCTTCGTCCCACAGCGCAGGGTCTACATAGCCGCGCGCCGCGCGGGAAAGAAAGGCTTGCGGAATGCTCAGGTTGAGCTGGAGCCTGCCAGCGTCGAAATCGACCGATGCTTGATCCAGCAGGTGCGGCAGATCAAGGCAGGCTTGGCTGTTGACATCCAGCGGCGGGTTGATCGCGCTCAGGTTGACACCGAAGTCCTGAAGCATCTTCGCCGTCAGGCACGGGCGCAGCTTGGCCTTGTCGGTGTCTTGGTAGAAATCGATGTCGCGACGCCCGACCAGATTACCGTTGACCTCCACCTCCACCCGATAGTTTCCGGGCGGCACGCTGCTGCCCGAACTCAGTACGGCGCTCAGGTCCGCTGGCCGTCCTTGGCCGTTCAGGAAACTCGTATTGAATGCGAGGAGCGTTGGATCCACCTGTGCGACGAGCGTCTCCCCTTCGGTGGCGCGCGCGCTGTTCATCATCGCAAGACACACGGCCAGGTAGAGCGGCGTTGTGCTCGGGCGTACAGGAGCCGCTTTCCCAACGGCCTTTCTGGAGAACGCTTTGGTCGTCTGGCAGGTAGACATTGCAATGCTCGCTTCTGGCTTTGTGAATCGGAGGGCTGTCACATAGGCAAGCTCCGCTACGGTGGGTGCGGGCTAAGCCAGCCCAGGCGGGCTGGCGCCATCGAACTGGCTTGCTGCCGGCTCGATCAATTGCCGGTGGAGACCGGCGTGCTCGGCTGACTGCTGTGCAAGGTGACGCGGTAACTTTGGCGGCCGCCGTAGTCGTTGATCACGTCGTAGCGAAGCTCGGGTGCGCCGGCACCAGCGGCCGGCAGCTTGACGGGCACAGCAACCGTCGAGTTAGGCGCAATCATCTTCGCGTCGATGACGGGCTCCTCTGCACTGCCGACATGCACCTTGGCATCCACCACGGTCACGTGGTACAGGCTCGGGTTGCTCAAACGCAGCATGGCCTTGCCGCCATCCTGGTTGAGCTGCCATTGCAGGCTCCCGGGGGCCTTCTGTGGATCCGCGCTCAGACCGGTCGGCCGATAGAACACCTTGATTCGCTGGCGCACGGCCAGTTGCAATACGTTGTCGTTGTGGGCTGTCTGCGGAACTTCTTGTACGTTCAACCAGAAGGCCGACTCACGATCTGCCGGCATACCCACGCCTTCGTAAAGCACGCGTAGCAATTGCTGCTGCTTTGCTGCCAGCTTCGCCAGCTTCGCCAGCGGCGGTGTAATGGCAAACGGCAGTTGACCGTGCGCACCTTCATCCAGGGGGTCGAGCCACGCCTGGATCAGTGCATCGCCACCATCGTTGTTGACGGTTACGGACGTCTCCTTGTTCTTGCCGTCAAAGATGAGCCGCGTGGTGCTAAGGGAAATGCTGGCGTGACTCGCGGACGCAGCCAACGCGCACGCCAACGCCGCGCCAGCGGCGCATCGTTTTGCTTTCATATCCGGAATTGCCTGTGAAGAAATAGGCGGCAGCGGGGTAATGACCGCTGCCGATTGAAGCCAGCCGCATTGGCTGGCGCTTGGCTTATGCTTACTCGTAGGTGAGCGTGAACGGCAGGCTGGCGTTGGCAATACCCGGCTTGATCTTGGCCGCGTCTGCGGCCACATAGGCGGCGGAGAACCGGACGTTGACTGCCCCGCCGGTCGCCGGCACCGTGGTCTGTGCCAGCAGATCGCCGTTGCTCAGGTCGAACGCGTTTGCACCTGCGCCCGTACCTTCGTACACGGCGATGCCCACACCTTGTGCGAAACCTGCAGCGGTGTTGCCGCTATTCACGCGCAGCGTCTTCTTGTCGGCGCTCAGGTCGGCCGCCTTACCGGCGAACTTCATGCTGACCTTGGCGCCCGTCTTGCACACCACGTCAATGTTGGCCGAGCCAGAACCGCTGGTCAGAAGCTTCGGTGCAGCAACCGTGCCGATGTCGTCCGCAGCGATCTTGCCCATGTTCACGTTGATGGTGCCTGCATCGCCGGTGAGCGAAGACACCTTGCAGGTGTCGCTCAGGATCGTGCCTTGGAAATTGATAACGCCATCCACCGACGCAGGCGCTGCTTGCGCCGTTGCGGCGAAAGAAAGAGCAGACACGGCGACGCCCGCCAGGAACAGTTTTGCTTTCATTGACTTACCCTTAGATTGAATCCGCAGCACGAACGTGCGGGATTTGGTCGAGAACAAATGCCTATCGAAGAAGGCAGGCGCAAGTATTCCAAGCGTGGCGGCTGCGCCATATCAGACTGTTCTGAAAAAGCGGAGGGATTCTTGCGTTCTGCTCGCACGCCTCCGCTTTAGGCATTGGGGCGCGCGGAGACATTCTCGTCACGAACGAGGCGACTCGCTAGGCATGCGGCAGAACCCGGAAATCGTTGCAGCACAAGGCTCCGTGACGCCTCAGGCAAGGCGTACACGGCATATGTGGGGGGATACGGAACCGGAGCGACGTTCGCTCCGTTGACACATTCAGGTAGTGGCGCTGTCCGTCGGGTGCAGCGATTGGAGTTCCGCCAGGAGCGCATGCGCGTCTGCCGTGATGCCCCCCGACGCCTTCGAAAGATGCCGCTCCAATTCGCTTGCCACTTGGCGCGTTCGCAGGTCGTCCACAACGGCAGCGGCACCGGATATCCGATGTGCCGCGCGACGTGCCTGCTCGATATTCCGATCTGCGAGAGCCTGCGCGAGCATTTCAAGATCGGTTTTCATGGTCTCTCGATAGATCGCCAGCACGTCCACCGTCGATTCCGTCTCGCTCTCTGCCTGCACCGTACGGGAGCCGGAATCACCATGGCCGCACCAAAGCTCGATCAGTTCCCGTAAGGCGGCAAGGCGCAGCGGCTTGCTAAGGACGCCGTCCATGCCGCTGTCAAAACACCGGACGCGGTGCGTGTCGTCTGTCACAGCCGAGATGGCCACAATGGGCGTGCGCTCGCCTCCGCGCTGATGTTCGATGTCTCGCATGCGCTGCGCGACGGTATATCCGTCGATGCCTGGCAAGTTGCAGTCGAGCAGCACCATGTCAAACGCTGCTGACGCAAACCGTTCGAGCGCGGCCTCGCCGGTGCCGGCAATGGCAGACCGGCAGGCCAGTGCGTCCAGTTGATGGTGGATCGCGTGTTGCACAGCCTCGTGGTCATCGACGACCAGGACCAGCGGGCCCTCCTCCGATTCCGGCGACGGCGCCTTTCCCGCCTGAGGAGGCGATATCGCGTGAGGCGCAGACGCCCCCGCTGCTTCCGCAGCCTTCGGCAACGCCATCGCTGCGCGCGCCTCCCGTGCCGGCAACATGACAGTGAACACTGTGCCGACCTCGGGGCTGCTGCTGACGGTGATCACGCCTCCCATCAACTCCACGAGTTCGTGGCAGATCGACAAGCCCAGCCCGGTTCCGCTGGCACCGCGATTGCCCGGGCTTTCCACGCGTGCATACGGTTCGAAAATATTCCGCTGGCGCTCCGGAGGAATGCCCATGCCCGTGTCTCTGACCTCGAGTACGAGTGTTCCGGCGGCGCGTCGCTTTGCGGGCAGATAGTCGACACGCAGGACGATCTTGCCGACCGTGGTGAATTTGATCGCGTTCACCAACAGGTTCAAAACGATCTGCCGCACGCGCATGGCATCGATGTCCACGCTGAAATCCGGCGCGCAGGCAAGATCGAGCGACAACGCGAGCTTCTTCTCGTCGGAGCGCCAGCGGACCATGTCCAGAGTCTGCTCGGCCCACGGCGCGATCGCCGTAGGCTGAGGCGCGAGTGTCACGCTGCGGGATTCGAGACGCGAGTATTCAAGGACATCGTCAAGCAGCGCCAAGAGCGTTTCCGACGCCGAGACAGCGGCATCCGCGCGACTGGCTTGCTGGCCCGTCAATTGCGAGCGCTGCAGCAGTTCCAGCGAAGCCAGGATCGTGTGCATTGGCGTGCGGATTTCGTGGCTGATGAATGCGAGGAACATCGCCTTTTCACGCTCACTGCGAACGGCGGCCACACGCGCACGCCATAGCACATAGGCCAACACGGCAAACGCCAGAACAACGGCCGCAACGAGAGCGACCTGGCGCCAGCGGTAATGCAGGATCGACGCCAGCGACGGCGCGCCGTAGTCGGTCGTTTCCTGCCACCGCTGCCGGATAGCATCGGCCTCCGACGCCGAAATGGCGGTCAGCGATTTATCGAGAATCGACGCGAGCACGGGGTTGTCACCGCGCGTGACCATCGTCAACGCATAGGGCCGGTCCCAGAGGCTGCCCGAAAGGAACAGTTGGCCCTTGAACTGCCGGTGCAGTTGCGGAACGATCGAAGCGTCTGTTCCGAGTGCGGCGTCGGCATCGCCGTCAACAACCGCCTGCAACGCGTCGGTCTCGTTTTGAAACGTTACCAACTTCACTGGGACGGAGCTGCGGCGGATGGCCAGTTCAAGACCACCGCCGCCCTTGATCGCAAGCCGCTTGCCGGACAGTTGCGAGAAACTGGCGAACAGGTTTTCCTGTTCCGCCGTAACGATTGCGATTGTCCCGACGTAGTAGGGCGTGCTCGCGATGTAACCGTCCCGGTAGGGTGCCACGGCTTCGTCCTTGCTCCAGTCGGGCAGCATGTCCACCTGCCCGAGCTTCAGTGCAGCCAGCGAGCCGTTCCAGCACGCACCGTCCACATATTCGAAACGCAGCCCACTCACGTGGGCAACCGCATCGAGGAACGATGGAACCATGCCGGCCACCTTGCCGGCTTTTGCAAACTCGAACGGTCGCCAGTGCGCATCGACGCACGTACGCACCACTGGATGCGCGGCGATCCAGGCATCCTCTTCGGGTGTGAATAGCGAAGTCGGGGCCGCATCGCTGCCGCCGGACATCAAGCCGAGCCAGAAGCCGAAGATCAGCGCGCGGACCGCCGCGGCTACATTGCTCACATCTCCCCCCGTCGCCATATCGGAATCGATTGCCTCGGCGCGTCGGGTTCGCGATGTTGCTGATCGCGCCAGTTCAGAAGCTTAATTCAGTCCCGAGCCGGATGGCCGGAAACGACCTGAAGGCTGTGTCGAACGGTCAACGAACGCATGGATGCGATTCGACTGGCGATGGAGCTGCCCGCGCGTCGCCCGAGGAAAAGCGCAGACGCTCAAGACCGACACGCACGACGTCGCGCCAGGGCTACCGCAGCGGCGGCCAGTGAGAACCCGAGGATCGGGTCCACCGCACCAGCACCCCCCACCCCTGTGCTGCCCGTGGCCGCACCCGCCGCCGCATCGCCTTCCGGACTCGTGCCGCCGCCTGCCGTCTGCGTGTTGAGCGCGAGGTCGACCAGCACCGGATCGTGGTCCGACGAGCGGTAGGCGTCCGGCGCGTAGAACGTCTGCTGCTGTTCGGCGCTCTTGTAGGCGAGCGAGTATTCCAGCGCAATCGGCTCATCGGCGTTGATGTGCCACTCGTGCACGGCGCGCACACGCTCGGCCAGGCCCGGAGTGGCCAGCGCATGGTCGATGTAGCCGGCTTCGTCGCCATAGACGTAGCTGTACGCATCCTTGCCGATGAACTTCTCCACCATGTCGGCGTAGCCTTTGTCGGCGAACAGCACGATGGGGTCTTCCTTGGCATAGCTGTTGAGGTCGCCGATCAGGAGCTTGCCGATGTCCGCCACGCCGGTCGGCGAGGTCGCCAGCCAGTCGGCGATCAGGCCGGCAGCGCGGACGCGGGTGGGGTTCCAGCAGCTTTGGCCATCGCCTTGGTCGGCGTCCTTGCCGGTCGCGCCGGAGCAGCCCTTCGACTTCAGATGATTGACGACGACGGTGAAGTTCTGCGTGCCGCCGATGCGTCGGAAGCTGCGCGCGAGCGGCTGGCGGTTCTTGTCGTCGATGGCAAGCGTGGCCGGCGTGCCGACGGGCTCCACTGTGCGGCCGTTGTAGATGATTGCCACCGTGATTGCATCGCCGCCGAGCTTCGGTATGCCCGGGTCGACATAGCGCCAGTCGGCGCCAAGCTGGGTCGTCAGGCGGCGGATGGCGCTGAGCTCGCCGTAGCCGTCGTTCTCGATTTCCATCAGGCCGACCACGTCGGCATTGAGGTCGCGGATGGCGGCGACGATCTTGGCTTCCTGGCGTTCGAACTCGGCCCGTGTCTTGGCACCTCGATTGGCTGGATCATCAAAGCCAGCCCCTTTGCCGTCTCCGTTGAAGTAGTTCAGCACGTTGAACGAAGCGACGCGCACATCGGCCTGGGCGTGGCGCGCAGGGGCACCCGCACGCGGGTTCGCAGCAGCATTGAAAGCCGGCGCGGCCGCACCCGGGACAGGCTGCAGGCGCCAGGCGTTGTAGCGCATTTCAAGCACGCCCTGCACACCGCTCACGGTATAGCCGGCGCGCACTGGATTTGCCGCCGACAGGCCCGGCGCCGGGTAACGCACGCTGGCGGGATTCTGCTGATTGGAGCCATCGTCAAGCACGATGCGGTTCAGCGCATTGGCCGATGCCTGGGCCGCCGCCCCAGTTGCGGGCCGTGCCACGTTTGTCGGCAATGGCAGGCGCCCGTTGCTGAGCAGCAGACTGCCGTAGCGTCCAAGTTCGTACGTCTCGCTTACCGTGAGGGTCTGCGGCAGGCGCACGAGCATCCCTTCATACGCGGACCACGCCCTCGCATCGGCCACGGGCAATGTCACGTCGATCGGCGTCACGCTGTTGCCGCCGGCGCAGCTTGCGATGCCGTTGGTGGCCAGCGTCAACTGCGTCTGGCCATACTTCTCCTCCACCTTGCCGACGAGGTGGACAAGGTCTCCCGCACGGGCCGTGACGCCGGGCGCGTGGACGAACAGTCCTTCCGATACGCCGGGCAGTCTGCGGCGCTGCGCGTCGGGCTGTTGCACGAAGAAGCCGTTGAAACCGCTGGTGCCGCTGTAGTCGGCGGTCACCACGGCTTCGATCTCGACGTTCTGACCGGCCAGCGGCGAGGTCGGGCCGGCGCCCTGCACATCCGCAAGGTGCGTTGCCGGCGCCCCGCACACGGCAGCGGCAGCCGCAGGCGGTGGCGTGACGGCGCCCTGCCCGTTGTACAACCCAAGGTCGGAAAAGTCGTCGACGTTGAACGCGTCCCATTGCAGGGACGGATCGAACGCAGCCGTCGCTGCCGTATCGCCCTGCTTCAGCGAGCCCTTGCGGCGCAGCGTGTGGTCTTTCGTGCCGGCGCTGGATGTCCCCCAGAAGCCGGATGGGGGTTGAAAGCCGATCTGGCCGATGCGGTCGACAACCACACCGGAACGCGTGAGCGTCAGCGCATCGTCGCCATTGAAGGAGAACGCCGCGGTCTGGTTGACGCGGCTACCGAGCACGCCGGCCAGCGTGCTGTGCGCCATCACGTGGACTGAGCCCGGCGCCAGCTTGCCCGAAAGCGCAAACGATGCGGTGGGCGTGCTGGCGCCATTGTTGTACTGCTCGATCTTGTAGACCGACAGATCGGCTTCGGCGCTATCTGGGTTATAGATTTCGATGGCTTTGTTGTTCGAGCTGCCCTCTACGTACTCGCTGATAAGAAGCTCGGCATGAACAGGCGACGCCGTGAGCAGCACGGCGGAAAGAAGGAAATGCAGGCGCATGGGGAACAAGGGGGATCGGGGGGAATGATTTCGGCATACCTTCAACAACGCCGATGACGCACGCATGGCGCGCGGCCGTCAAACGTTCAGCATTCTGTAAGCCGGGCCCTCCGGGGTGCCTGCTCTCACCAAAAAATGAAAAACCCGCGACGCTTTTGCAGTCGCGGGTAGCTGGCGCAACGGATCGCTGTCTTAACCGCCGATCGTCACATTGAAGACGAGACCGTCCGGTCTCACCAGGTAGTAACCACCGTCTACGCCGACCCAGTGATAGCCGCGCGGCGGCGGCGAAAGACGATGCTCGCGCCAGTCGTCGACGATGTATTGGCGATCACGGTATTCGGGTGGAATGCGCTCACCGCGATGCCACCGGTGAGCCATCTCGCGATCGGCGCGGCGATCCATATCGACACGTTCGTCGTGGCGGTCGCGGTCCCAGCGGTGGTCGCGCTCTTGCGCGTGGCTGGCCAGCGGTGCAAGCGCAGAAACGGCCAACATCAATGACATCAGGAATTTAGTCTTTTGCATGGATTGGCTCCTTGAAGCGTTCGGACATACCGAACCTTGCTCCCACTCTATGCCGCAACTTCGCTACAGGCTGTGACGAAGCACGTTAAGGATGTAACAGTGCATTTTCGGGTGCATCGCGCGACGCCTGAGCAGTCAACCGACCAATACAGAATTGCGGAATTTTGTGAATTTCTGTACCTGTTGGGCCATCGAGAGCGGGTGCTAGCCTGCAAGCTCCTCACCTTTGCCGCCGATTGCGCATCCGCCATGCCCACCCTCACCAACCTGCTCACTTTCGCCCTGGTCGCGCTCGGCATGGTGCTGACGCCGGGCCCGAACATGATCTACCTGATCTCGCGTTCGATCTGCCAAGGGCGCAACGCGGGGCTGGTGTCGCTGGCGGGCATCGCTACAGGCTTCGTCTTCTACATGCTGTGCGCCGCCTTCGGCATCACCGCCTTGCTAATGGCCGTGCCGTTTGCCTACGATGCGCTGCGCTTTGGCGGCGCGATCTATCTTCTGTACCTCGCTTGGCAAGCGGTGAGGCCGGGCGGCCGGGCGCCGTTCCAGGTGCGTGAACTACCGGTGGACAGCCCGCGCAAGCTCTACACGATGGGCTTGCTGACCAGCCTGCTCAACCCGAAAGTGGCTGTGCTGTATCTGTCGCTGCTGCCGCAGTTCATCGAGCCGGCGCACGGCAGCGTGCTGGTGCAGTCGGTCTGCCTGGGGCTTACGCAGATCTGCGTGAGCTTGACCATCAATTCGATGATCGCGGCCACGGCCGGCAGCATCGCTGCATTCCTCTCGCGCAAGCCGAGCTGGCTATCGGTTCAGCGCTACCTGATGGGCACCGTGCTGACCAGCCTGGCGCTGCGCATGGCCATGGAAGCGCGCAAGTAGCCACGCAGTCGATAACAGTATCTGCCGCCAAATGAAAATGGGGCGATCCGGCCAAACCGGATCGCCCCGCTTTCTTTGAACGCGCTACCAGATCAGCGGCGGCGCATGTAGAACGTGAACACCTTGTCGTGCTCGCTGTGCTCCAGCAGCTCGTTGCCGGTTTGCTTGGCGAACGCCTGGAAGTCCCGCGTGGCGCCGGGGTCCGTGGCAAGAATCTTGAGCACGTCGCCGCTTTGCATGTCGGCAAGCGCCTTCTTCGTGCGCAGGATGGGCAGCGGGCAATTCAGGCCGCGCGCGTCGATTTCCTTTTGAAACTCCATGTCTTCCTCAGTGGTACGGGCCAGCGGCGCAGTGCCGCTCGCGTCAGTCATTCCGGGATTGTAACGAGCCGGGTGGGTTGCCACTGGCGCGGCGGCGGCTCGGCCGGTTCGCCGGTGCGGATGTCGATGTAGTTGACGGGCAACCCGCGCGCGGTCAGAAAATCGGCGACGGCATAACCGGTGCCGGCCGTCCAGGGGCGGACTTTCTCGAACGGCTTCAGGCGGTATTCAACCAACTCTTCCGACAGCGCGATCTCGCCATCGGCCACCACGTGGTACGCAATGATCAGTTCATTCTTGCGGATGAACTCATACACACCGATCAGCGAGATCGAGCGAGCGTCGAGGTTCGTCTCTTCCTTCAGTTCGCGCGCGATGCCCTCTTCGGGTGTCTCGTCGCGTTCGAGAAAACCCGTGACGAGCGCGAACATGCCCTCAGGCCACAGCGCATTGCGCGCGAGAAACATCTGCCCGCGATATTCGACAACCGCCGCCAGGACCGGCAGCGGATTGTTCCAGTGGACGAAGCCGCAGTCCGGCACCGGACACGCGATGCGCAGGCGGCCGGCGTTGTGCTGCTCGACGAGCGGCGTAGCGCATTGGGGGCAGAAGCGGTAGTCGAAGCTCATGGCAGAGAGATGCGTTAGACAGCTTGCTCACAGGCGTTGCGGATGTCGGCGGCGAAGGCTTCCACCGTCTCGGGCTCCACATCCCACGAACACATCAGGCGACAGCCGCCGGCACCAATGAAGGTGTAGAAACGCCAGCCGCGGGCGCGCAGTGCCTCAATGGCGGGCACCGGCAACTCGGCGAACACGGCGTTCGACTCGGTCGGGAACATGATGCGCACGCCCGGCACGTCGGCAATGCGCGCGTGCAGTAACTGCGCCATCGCGTTGCCGTGACGCGCGTTGCGCAGCCACACATCGTTCTCGAGCAGACCCAGCCACGGCGCCGAGATGAAGCGCATCTTCGACGCCAGCTGCCCAGCCTGCTTCACGCGATAGGCAAAGTCCTCGGCCAGGCGGCGGTCGAAGAAGACCACCGCCTCGCCGACCGGCAGACCGTTCTTCGTGCCCCCAAAGCACAGCACATCCACACCGGCACGCCACGTGATCTCGGACGGATGCACCCCAAGCGAGGCCACCGCGTTGGCAAAACGCGCGCCATCCATATGCACGCGCAACTGCCGACGCTTGGCAATCGCGGCAATCGCGCGGACCTCCTCGACGGTGTAGACGGTGCCGACTTCCGTCGATTGCGTCAGCGAAACGACCTTGGGCTTCGGGTAGTGAATATCGGAACGCCGCGTGACCAGGGCTTCAACCGCATCCGGCGTGAGCTTGCCGTTCTCGCCCTTGGCGGTCAGCAACTTCGAGCCGTTGGAAAAGAACTCGGGGCCGCCGCATTCGTCGGTTTCGATGTGCGCCAGCTCGTGGCAGATCACGGAGTGATACGACTGGCATAGCGACGAAAGCGCCAGCGAATTGGCGGCCGTACCGTTGAAGACAAAGAAGACTTCGCAATCCGACTCGAACAGGTCGCGAATGCGGTCGCACACGCGCTGCGTCCACGAATCATCGCCATAGGCAGGCTCATGGCCGCTGCCGTTGGCCCCCAGGAAATACTTCAGCGACTCCGGGCAGAAGCCCGCGTAGTTGTCTGAGGCGAAATGCTGCTTGGGCTGCATGGCGGGCCGGCAAATGTGTGTGGAAAAGAATGGGTTACTTCTGCTCGGACCACAGCACACCGCCGGTAGCCCAGTTCTCGCGCTTGATGTCGGTGATGATGATGTCGACGGCGCCCGGGGCGCAGCCCAGCGATTCGCAGGTGACGCGCGTCACCTCTTCGACGAGCTTGCGCTTCTGCTCAATGCTGCGGCCCTCGAACATCTCGATATGGAAAGTCGGCATGGTGTCTCCTGTTTAGTGCGTCGCTCTGGTCGTCGCGGCGGTTGTATCAGTCGCGTCAGTCGCGATACGAAGCGTCGATTTTATCCAGTTTGCGCAACAGCGCCGGCCACTCGATCACGCCTTCGATGGCGCCGCCATCTTCGAGCTGCTCTGCCGAACGCTCTGCCACTTCCGGCGCCGGCGCGACGACCTCGCCGCCCGCAAGCGCGTGAATCTGGATCTCGCATGCCTTGATGAGCGTGGCCATCAGCACGTGCGCCTCGGCCACGGTCCGGCCGATGGTGAGGGTGCCGTGATTGCGCAGCAGCATGGCGAAATGATGGCCGAGCGACGCGGTCAGCCGCGCGCCCTCTTCCGGCGTGAAGGCAAGACCTTCGTAATCGTGATACGCGATGCGCCGATGAAACCGCAGCGCATGCTGAGACAGCGGCAGCAGCCCGCGCTTCTGCGCGGACACAGCAATGCCCGCCGTGTTGTGCAGATGGATCACGCACTGCGCGTCGCGCCGTGCGGCATGCACGGCCGCGTGCAACGCAAAGCCCGTGACGTTGACGGACGGACGCGCAGCGCCCTCGGGCCAATCGCCGACAAGCTGGCCGCGGCCATTGATCTTGACGAGGTTGGATGCGGTGATTTCGTCGAACGCCAGGCCGAAAGCGTTGATCAGGAAGTGATCGGGCTCGCCCGGCACGGTCGCAGACAGATGGGTGTAGACCAGATCGTCCCAACCGTTGAGCGCGGCCAGTCGATACGCGGCTGCCAGATCGACGCGCACCGCACGCTCGGCTCGGCTGATCTCGCCGCCGGGCACAACGGCATCGGGGCGCAGGGCAAAAGACATGAGGCTCCTCCAATGGAGGAGGCATTCTAGAACGGGTGCACCGACCGCGCTGTCCGCGCCTTTACATGCCGCGCATCACGCACGCGCCGGGGCCACGCGCTTGACCACAAGAAAGATGACCACGCCGGCCACGAGCGACACGGCTGCCACGGCAAGCGATGCATTGAAGCCGCCCGTGGCCGCAAACAGCCGGTTCGCCAGCGGCGGCCCGGCGATCTGGCCGATGCCATACGCGGCCGTCATCAGCCCCATCAGACGCGGCGCGGCATGCGGCCAGAGCCGGCGCGCCTCGCGCATGGCGAACAGCGTGATCGCCGTGAATGGCAGGCCTAGCAGCGTGCTCGAAAGCGCAAGCCCCGCCACTGTCGGCCAGCCGATGCTGATGGTCACGGCAACCGCTTGCATGCCGTAGGCCGTGGCCAGCAGCGAACGGTTGTCGCGCGCCAGGCTGATCCGCGTGGAAAGGAACGCCCCGAGCGCCACGCCGGCACCGAACATCGGCCAGAACAGATCGGGCCAGAGCGAACCTGCAGGTAGCACCTTGCGGGCGATCACGGGCAGGAACGTGGCGGTGATGATGTAGCCGAACCCGGCCAGACCGTAGGCAATCGTGAGCGCGCTGGTGGGCGCATCCAGGCCGGGTGCCTTGCCGGACGCGGCGGGCGCCGGAGCGGCATGCGCCGGTGCCTCGGGCCGAATGGTCGACCACACCGCCGCCGAAAGCAGCGCAGACAGCACGCCAAACGCAATCCACGCCGACGTTGCATGCCAACCCAGCGCCACCATGCCGCTGGCCGCCAGGCCCGGAATGGCGATGCCGAGACCCGGCCCGCAGAAAATGATGCCGCCGAGCGCCGCGTGGCCCAGTTCGGTCAGCCGATGCAGGCACCAGCCCGCCGTAAATACGAACACCAGCGCGCTGGCCATACCGGCCGCAAAGCGCAGCAAAAGCCACGCAGGCTGCCCTTGCAATACGCCCATCCCGGCGGTCAGCAGCACCGTCGCAACCAGACCGATGCGGATGAGGCGCGCTGCATCGCCGCGCACCGCCATGCAGGCCAGCGCGCCCACGAAATAGCCCAGGTAATTGCCGGTGGCCAGCCAACTGCCCTGCGCCAGCGTCAGGCTACCGTCGTGCAGCATCATCGGCAGGATCGGCGTGAAGGCGAAACGGCCGATGCCCATCGCCACGGACAGCGCCACCATGCCCGCAATCGCCACGCGCCAAGCGCTGGCTCGCTGGGAATGCGCGGCGGACAAGGCTGAGGGAGAAGACAGCGTGTGCTCCATGGAGTGGGCCCGGATGAGGGAATTGGCACTTCATCGTACGCAAGGCCGCTCATCCTGAAAAATGAATTATATTGAACAAACCCATTAGCATTTGAGATACATCATGGATTTGTCCTCGCTCGAGATCTTCCGCGCTGTCGTGCGCGAAGGCGGCGTCACGCGGGCGGCGCAGCAGCTCAATCGCGTGCAGTCGAATGTGACGACCCGCATCCGACAGCTGGAGACTTCGCTCGGCGTGCAACTCTTCGTACGTGAGAGCAAGCGCATGGTGCTCACGCCCGCCGGGCAGACCCTGCTGACCTACGCCGACGACATCCTCCGCCTGGCCGCCGAGGCTCGCCAGGCCGTGCAGCCGCGCGAACCGCACGGGCGCCTGCGCATCGCCTCGATGGAAAGCACGGCGGCCAGCCGCCTTCCTGCCCTGCTGGCCACGCTGCATCAACGCTGGCCGCGCGTGCAGCTTGAACTGGTGACGATGACCACGCGCCACTCCCTCCAGGCACTATCGAACTTTGAAGTCGATTGCGCGTTCGTTGCCGAAACCGCGTGCTCGAACAACAGGCGCGCCGCCATGACAACGCTGCCGGCTTTCTCGGAAGAACTGGTACTGATTGCCCACCGCGCCCATCCACCGATCCGTCGCGCTTCGGATGTACAGACCACGGGCCTGCTCGCGTTCGAAGCCGGCTGCGCCTATCGGCAATTGATCGAAGACTGGTTTGCGGCAGACGGTGTGGCGCCATCGCGGGTGCTGGAGCTTGGCTCGTACCACGCCATCATCGCGTGCGCGGCAGCCGGTATTGGTGTGGCGTTCGTGCCCCGCTCGGTGCTGGAGCTGTATACGAATGCTCCGGAAATCAGCATCCACGCGCTCGGCAAGCCGGGCCGTGTCGACACGCTGCTTGCCTGGCACCGCGACATGGCCGGACCCGCCCTGCAGGCGCTCCTGCAGGTGCTGAGCGAGCCCCAAGCAGCGGCAAGCAAAACCGCGCGGGAAGCCATTGCCGCCTAAACTGAAAGCGGATGCTGGGACCGTGCCGCCGGTCTGATCGGGCAAAGCGCGGCAATCACGGACGGAGGCGCGAATGCGACCGTCGTTGCGGATGCGGCGTTGGATGGGATGGTTGGCAGCGGTCATCGCCGCAGTCTGGACCAGCCTTGCCGTGGCAGCGGCGCCGGTCGTGGTGTTGCCGGTCAACGGTGCCATCGGGCCAGCCAGTGCGGCCTACGTGATCCGCGGCCTGCAACAGGCGCGCGACCAAGGTGCGCAGCTTGTCGTACTGCAAATGGATACGCCCGGCGGCCTCGATGCGTCGATGCGCCAGATCATTCAGGCCATCCTTGCGTCGCCCGTGCCGGTGGCTGGCTACGTGGCCCCCGGTGGCGCGCGGGCAGCGAGCGCGGGCACGTACATCCTTTATGCATGCCACGTTGCCGCAATGGCGCCCGCCACGAACCTGGGTGCGGCCTCTCCGGTAGCGATCGGCATGGGCGGCCACGCTCCCAGCCCTGGCGCCACGCCGGCCAGCGCGCCAGCCGCCTCCTCCAGCAACGAAGACACCCTCGCCCGCAAACAGATGCACGACGCGGCGGCCTACATCCGGGGCCTGGCGCAACTGCGCGGTCGCAACGCGGAATGGGCTGAGCGCGCCGTGCGTGAGGCCGTGAGCCTCGACGCGCCCGAAGCCGCCAGCCAGCACGTGATCGATCTTGTTGCGGCAAACCTCCCTGATCTGCTCAAACAAGTCGATGGCCGCGCGGTGCGCACGTCCGCCGGCATGGTCACGTTGCGTACAGCCGAAGCCACGATCGTCACGCTGGAGCCCGACTGGCGCAATCACTTCCTCGGCGTCATTACCGACCCAAGCCTGGCGCTGCTACTGCTGACGGTGGGCGTGTATGCACTGATCTTCGAATTCTCGACCCCTGGCATGGTCGTGCCCGGCATCCTCGGCGCCGTGTGCATCGTGGTGGCGCTCTACGGGCTGCAGATGCTCCCGATCAACTACGCGGGGCTCGCCCTCATTGCACTTGGCCTCGGCTGTATGGTGGCTGAAGCATTCCTGCCGACGTTCGGCGCGCTCGGCGTGGGCGGCATCGTTGCGTTCGTGCTGGGTGCGGTGATGCTGATCGATACGCAAACGCCGGGCTTTGGCGTGCCGCTTCCGCTCATCATCGGACTGGCCTTCGTGAGCCTGACCGTTGTTCTAGCGCTCTCCAGCCTGGCGGTGCGTGCGCGACGGCGGCCGATCGTGACTGGCGGCGATACGCTCATCGGCATGACAGGCGAAGTAGTGGACGTCGATACACCGGACGCCGACGCCGACAGCGACGGCTGGGCGCGCATTCATGGCGAGCGCTGGCGTGTGCGCTGCGATGGTGGCATCGCGCGTGGCGATCAGGTGCGCGTGATCGGCCGGCGTGGGCTGACACTGATGGTGGAACCCGTTGCCCCCCTCGCCGCGTCTTCATAAGGAGAAGAAAAATGCTCTACGGCTTCTTCAGCGCAGGCGGCCTGATCTTCCTGGCCGTGCTGCTGGTCATCTCGTCGTTCCGGGTGCTGCGCGAATACGAGCGCGGCGTGGTGTTTCTGCTGGGCCGCTTCTGGCGCGTGAAGGGGCCGGGGCTGGTGCTGATCGTGCCGGCGATCCAGCAAATGGTGCGCGTGGATCTGCGCACGGTTGTGATGGACGTGCCGCCGCAGGATGTGATCTCGCACGACAACGTTTCGGTCAAGGTCAATGCGGTGGTGTATTTCCGTGTAGTCGATCCGGAGCGCGCCATCATCCAGGTGGCCAACTATCTGGAAGCGACCAGCCAGCTCGCCCAGACGACGCTGCGGGCCATCCTGGGCAAGCACGAGCTGGACGAGATGCTGGCCGAGCGCGAAAAGCTCAACCTCGACATCCAGAAGGTGCTCGACATCCAGACCGACCCGTGGGGCATCAAGATCGCGAACGTGGAGATCAAACACGTCGACCTGAACGAATCGATGATCCGCGCCATCGCCCGTCAGGCCGAGGCCGAGCGCGAACGCCGCGCCAAGGTCATCCACGCAGAAGGCGAACTGCAGGCGTCGGAAAAGCTGCTCGAAGCCGCACGCATGCTGGCCCAGCAGCCCGAGGCAATCCAGTTGCGCTATCTCCAGACGCTCACGCAGATCGCCGGCGACAAAAGCTCGACGATTGTCTTTCCGCTGCCGATGGAAGTGCTGGGCGCAGTGAAGAAAGCGGCCGCTGGCTGACACGCATCACAGATCGATCTTCATGCCGAGTTTGAACAGCCGCGGCGCCCCCATCGACAGACGATTGTTCCCCGCACCCGCCCAGTAACGCTTGTCGGTCAGGTTGTCGACATTGAACTGCAGCGTTGCCCGCTTGCCCGAAATCCGCGTCACATAGCGCACGCCTGCACTGAAGAGCGTCGTGCCGCCCAGCTCTGCTTGGTTGGCGTCGTTCACAGGCCGTGGGCCGAGGTAGTAGGCGCCCGCGTTGAACGAGACAGCACGCAGCATCGGCAACGTGTATTCGGCAAAGACGCTGGCGGTGCTGCGCGGCGTGTTTTCCGGCGTTTTTCCGTCGAGGCCGTTGCTGACGCCGCGGAACTTCGCGTCCGTCCAGCCGGCCGAGGCCAGCAGCGATAAATCCTGGGTGACGCGGCCTTGCGCGGTCAGCTCGATACCGCGGATGCGCTCGCGACCGTCTTGCACGAAGATATTGGCGTCGTTGGTGTACGCTGCCGCGCGGTCGATGTCATACACGGCAGCGGCGAGCTGTGTGCCGGCCGGTGTTTCGTAACGCAGGCCGAGTTCCTTTTGCTCCGACAGCGCTGGCGGCATGGCCACATTGGCATTGGCGGCCGTATTTGGGGCGCGCGCTCCGGCTTCCAGGCCTTGTGCGTACGACGCATACGCCGACAGCGTCGGCGTGAACTTGTAGATGACCGCCCCCAGCGGCGTGGTCTTGCTGGCTTCATAACGGTTGGGCGCCTGCTCGCTGGTATAGCGCGTGTAGCGCAGGCCAGCGATCACCTGCCAGTGCTCCGACAACGTCATTCGATCCAGCGCGTAGACGCCGCTGTCTACCGCGCGCTGCTCGGCGGTAAAGCCGGTGCCGGTGGTCGGCAGCCAGCCAAGGTCGACCGGGTTGTACAGGTTCTGCGCGCCTGAGAAGCGGTCCGAGTACACGGCCGCCTGACGCATGTCGGATCGCGCCACGCCAAAGGTCAGGTCATGCGTGATCCACCCCGTCTTCTCGGTACCGGAAACGTCTACCCGCACGTGGCTGGTATTCCAGCGACCGCTCTGCCGCTGGCCCGACAACGTGCCGGCGCCCGTCAGCGTGTTCGTCAGCCGAAATTCGGAGAACGCCCGCGTACGCGCCGTCTCCGACAAGCCACCCTCCACCGTCAGCAGCCATGCATCGGCGAGCGCGTAATCGGCGCGCAGCAGCGCGTTGGTGTTGTTGCCATCAAAGTCGGCCCAGGCCGCCGCAATGCGTTTGGCCGGATCGGGCATGGCCGGCAGCGTGATGACGCCATTTTTGGCGACGGGCAGCGTCACCACGGATTGCTCGGTGATGACCTTGCGCGAATATTCCACGTCGGCTTTCAGGCTGAGCCGGCTGCTGACCTTCCAGTCGAAGGCCACGGCGGCGAGCTGGCGCGTACCGTCAATGCCGCTCGTCGGCGACTGCAGCGAGCCGCCCGCCGCGTTGAAGCGCAGGCCATATTGATTGTCTTCACCGAAGCGGCGCCCCACGTCCAGCGTGCCGACCACACTGCCGTTGCTGTCGAACTGCATGCCCAGCGTCGTCACCGGCGTGTTGCCGGCCCGCTTGGTCACGAGATTCACCACGCCGCCCGGCGTCGTGTAGCCGTAATACAGCGCCGATACACCCTTGAGCACCTCCACGCGTTCCTTGTCTTCCAGTGGTATCGCCGTGAGTGCAGCCATCGGCATCGAGCCGTTGAAGCGGAAATTGGTGCGGTTCTCCAGCGTCACGCCGCGGATGGCGAGGTTGTCGAACGTTTCGCCTGAGAGCTGCTGGCGCGTCACGCCGGCCGTATTGCGCAGGGCGTCGTACAGCGACGTGTCCTGCTGCGCGTCGAGCGCCTCTCGCGTGACCACGTTCACGGTGGCAGGGATGTCGCCCAACGCCATCCCGCGGAACGCCCCAACCTGTGCCGTGCTGGCCGCAAAGCCCCGCTGGCTGCCTGCCGTGACGGTCGCCTCGTTCAGGTGGAGCGTGGCACTACCTGCGGCCGGCTGGTCGGCTTCGGCATGCGCCAATGTGGAAACGGCAAGAGGAATGGCGGCGAGCGCGCACGAGAAGGCGCGAGCCGCGAGATGACGGTTCATCGCGGGCAAAGGGTCGATCAGGATTGGCGAAACCGGACGCGCGGGGATGCGCTGAGAGAAGAGAAAACGCGCCGCAATACATCACGCGGCGCGTCGATCCGTTGGCTGGCAGGTGGAAACCTGCTGGCTCGCCCGGTGGGAGCGATGGTCAGCGGTCGGGCATTCGCCCCGGGCCTTCCATCAAATGAGAATGATTCGCATTATATAGATTGAAATGTGATGTCAGCAACTGTTAATTCGCCGGTACCCCCTGTTTCCACTGGGGCCAGTGCTGCACGATGTCGTCCAATAACGGCTTGGCCGCATTGACGAGGTTGTGCGTGGCCGGCACAAAGCCGCCCTGCTGCGCGTAGTTGATGAGCCCGTCGGAGGCGCTCTGGCCGTCGTATGGACGATCGAAGTCGGACCCGGCACGCAGCAATGCCACACGGCTGAAGTCGACCTTGCCGGCACGGGCGCCGCGCGTCAGGACTTCCAGCGTGGCGTTGTCTTCCTGCGCCGTCGTGCAGTAGGTGCCCTTGTTGTCGGTCATCGTCTTCACCCAGTCTCGCGCCCGCTGGCCCAAGTTGCGGCCGGCCCACCATGTGTCGGCGGAAGCCACGTCGCACTGGATGACGGCAGGCGGCTGGTTGGCCGGCGCATACGCGTAGTTCTTGCGGAAGGCGATGGCCTCGGGGCTGTCTTCCAGCGTCGCCGATTTCGACAGCGTGTACGCCTTCTGCAGCAGCGTCTCGTTGAGCTGGAACACCTCGGTGCGGTAGTCCATCGGCGGCTTCTGGCCGGGGCCCTTGGTGCCGATGCCAAAGTAGCCGTACGGCCAGCCGGCCGGCATCTCGCGCGCATCGATCTCATGCGACAGGCCGTAATCGACCGCATACCGCGCCCACGCCGCCGAGCCCACTGTCCCCTGCCCCGGATCGATGCCCGCAATGCCGGCAATCACAAAGTACGTGTGCGAGAGGTCCAGCTTGCTGCGATAGAGCAACGCGGAAATCGTCGACGCCGCATTTGCGTAGCCCATGCCCGTGGTGACCTGGCAGATGCCGTCGTAGTTGCACAGCATGTTCGGCGCATCGGGCGACAGGCCCGAGATGTAGACCTTCTCCTTCAGGTCGTAGCGGTCGATAAAGGGTTGGGCTTCGCCCTGGAACATGTTGATGACGATGACTTTCACTCCGTCATACGCGCAGCTGTTCAAGGTCAGCGCTGCGGCACCGACGGCGCAGAGCTTCGCGATCGTACGCAAACGCGGCATGGGCATCTTGAGTCGGGAATCGATCATGGCGAGGGCACTCCGTGTTTCCACACGCTCCAGCGCGTGACGATCTCGTTGACCAGCGGACCGCCCGCCAGGTACAGGTTGTTGAGCGACGGCACGAACCCGCCCGAGTTGCTGTTGACCAGCGAGTCGTACGGTGTCTGCCCCGGATAAGGTCGATCGAAGTTGGACGCGGTGCGCAGCACGGCCACCCGCTGCAGGTCGAGCAGCCCGGCCTTCGCACCGCGCGTGAGCGCCTCGAACGTGGCGTTGTCTTCCTGCTGCGTGGTGCAATAGGTGCCCTGCCCGTCCGTCAGCAGCTTGACCCACGCGGCTTCGCGCTCGCCCAGCTTGGCGCCGTGCCAGTACGTGTTGCCGGCAGCGGTGTCGCATTGCACGACAGAGGGCGGCTGGTTGGCGGGTGCGCTCGGGTAGTTGGCGCGATAGGCCCGCGCGGTGGCGTTGTCGTCCAACACCGCGCCCTTGGAGAGCGCCAGCGCCTTCTGCAGCAGCGCCTCGTTCACGCGAAAGACTTCGGTCTTGTAATCCAGCGGCGGTTTCTGCCCGGGGCCTTGCGTGTTGATGCCGATGAAACCGTTCGGCCAGCTGGCGGGCACCTCGCGCGCATCGATCTCCCACGCGATGTCGCTGTCGACCAGGAAGCGCGCCCACGCGGCGCTGCCGAGCGTGCCCTGCGACGGGTCGATCCCCGCAATGCCTGCCACGAGGAAGTACGTGCGCTGCAGATCGAACTTGCCACTGTAGATGAGCGCCGACACCGACGACGCGGCATTCGCCTTGCCCATGCCGGTGGTGAATTGGCAGACGTCGCTGGCGTTGCAATGCACGTTCGGATAGTCGATGGACAGGCCCGGCACCGGCACGTCCTGCGTGAGGCCGAGCTTGTCGATCCACGGCTGCGCCTCGGGCGCGAACATGCTGATGATCAGCACCTTGACCTTGCGCGCGTGCGACTCCGGTGCGAGCTGCGCACCCGGCTGCGTCGAGGCGCCAACGCCCGCCGCCAGCAATGCGCCAACCGCGACGGCACGCGCCAATCGTTTGCCTTTGCGCCCGAGCAGCCGGTGCGGAGGCTGCGGTGGCGGGGCGTCGACCTTGTCAGATAGGACGCTCATGGTTCTCCTCGGATTTTTGGGGGTAGGGATGGGATCAACCCGCGCTGTGGGGAACAGCGCGCGCCACCGATGCAAATTGCCTGCCAGGGGGCACACAATCTCTACGCAATCGGCAACGTGTTCCGGTATAGGCCATGGCGGCGCCTGTCTCCAGCCGGGCACCGTTCCCGAGCTTGTCCTTGCGATGCAGACAAGCCCCACCGCGGGGCGCCCGGTGCCCTGAAAGCCCTCGGCCCGCCCGCTGAAATCCGTTGCTCAGCTTTCTGACGCGCCGCTCAGGGTCTCCGTAAGTTGCGCGTGATGTACTCCACAGCGCCCCGCCAGACCGGGTCGGGGCGTTCTGTCTGACATCCAAGCCGATCGGCCCACCTTCTTCCGGGCCGCATCCGGCCAACCGGAAAACCTCGCACCATGCAGGAACACACACGCCCTGGACGGCGGAGCGCACACGCGCCCGCCGCGACCATGCACGCGCGTGACTTCACCGCCCGTCCTGCCCTGCTTGCCACAGGCGGGGTGATCACGCCGGCAGCGCCATCCGTGCGCGCATGGCCCTGGCGCGCGTTGCGCAAATGGCTGCTCGTCGCGCTGGTCGCCTGCGCCTACCTGTTGCCCGGCACGCTCGGCCATGACCCGTGGAAGCAGGACGAGACCTACACGTTCGGCATCGTCCAGCACATGGTGGCAACCGGCGACCCGATCGTGCCGGTCAGCGCAGGCCAACCCTTTGTCGAAAAGCCGCCGCTCTATGCGTGGGTGGCCAGCACGCTGGTCTGGCTGCTGGCAGACGTGCTGCCCGCGCACGACGCCGCGCGGCTCGCGAGCGCACTGTTTGCCGGACTGGCGCTTGCGCTCACGGCGCGGCTCGCACGGGCCGCCACAGGCGCAGCTTCATGGACGGATGCGCGCGTGCTCGGCACGGTGGCGCTGTGCGCAGGCTCGCTGATCGTCGTCAAGCACGCGCACGAGATGATCACCGACGTGGCGTTGCTGGCGGGCACCGCCATCGGTTTCTGCGGCTTGTTCGAATGCGTGCTGCCGGCAACCCGTGCTCGCGGCTCGGCATGGCTGCTCGGCATTGGCATGGGGATGGCGCTGCTGGCCAAGGGCGTATTCATTCCGATGGTGTTCTGCATCACCATCGCCGGGGCTTGCGTGCTGCTGCCCGCATGTCGCAGTCGCGCGTTCGTGCGCCGACTCGGGACGGCGACGCTCGTCTTCCTTCCGTTCGCCACGATCTGGCCAACGCTTTTCTATCTGCGTGCGCCGGACCTCTTTCAGGTCTGGTTCTGGGACAACAACATCGGGCGTTTCCTGGGCTTCTCCGTGCCGGTGCTGGGCGCGGAGAATGACGATCCGCTCTACATCTGGCATTCGCTGCTGACCATCGGGTTTCCCGCCGGCCCGCTTGCGCTCGTCGCGCTGGCCCGCGGCGCATGGCGAGACTGGCGTACACCGCACGTGGCACTGCCGCTCGTGTTCACGGCGGTAGGGCTGCTGGCGCTCCAAGTCTCGGCGACGGGCCGTCCGTTGTACCTGCTGCCGTTCATCGTGCCGTTGGCAATACTGGGGCAGCGCGCCATGTCGCGGCTGCCGATGCGCGTGCACATCACGTGGGACTACCTCAGTCGCACGCTGTTCGGCGGTCTCGTGCTGCTTGCATGGCTGCTGTGGGCCGTCATGACGGAAAGCACATCGCATGCAGGCCTGCGCTGGCTCGACCGCTGGTTGCCGGTCGATTGGACCTTGCCGATCCAGCCAACGCTAGTGGCCGCGGCGCTGGCCCTCACAGTGGGATGGCTCTGGCTGCTGCCGCGCCTGAAAGCGGCCGGCGCATGGCGCGGGGCAATGTCATGGGCGGCCGGTGCCCTGGTCGGCTGGGGCTTGATCGGCACGCTGCTCCTGCCGTGGCTGGACGAAGCCAAAAGCTATCGCTCCGTGTTCGACAGCCTCGGCGTCAAGCTGGCCCCGGCGTGGCGCATGGATGACTGCATGGCGAGCCTGCATCTGGGCGAATCGGAGGCGCCCATGCTGCGCTACTTCACCGGCATCCTGCACCAGCCCGTTGGGCAATCCACCGCACACCATTGTCGATGGCTGATCGTCCAAGACAGCCATGCGCACGCCCGAACGCCCGGAATGGAGTGGACCCTGTTCTGGTCGGGCGCCCGCCATGGCGACCGAAATGAGCGCCTGCGCGTCTTCCAGCGCGAAACCGCCCCGCCGCCCTGATCGCCCCAAAACAAAACGGCGCGCGCCCCGTTGTCAGGAACGCGCGCCGTTCAGCGCATGCGGTGCGAAGGCGTTACATCAGACCTTCTGCTGCACCCACGCTGCCACACCGGCCAACGCCTGCGGCAGGTTGTCCGGCTCCGTGCCGCCGGCCTGGGCCATGTCCGGTCGGCCGCCACCCTTGCCGCCGACCTGCTGGGCAACAAAGTTGACCAGCTCGCCCGCCTTGACCTTGGCCGTGGCGTCAGCCGTCACGCCGGCAATCAGCGCGACCTTGCCGTCAGTCACGCTGCCCAGCACGATGGCTGCGGTCTGAAGCTTGTCCTTGAGCTTGTCCATGGTCTCGCGCAGCGTCTTGGCGTCGGCGCCGTCCAGCTTGGCAGCCAGCACCTTGATGCCGGCCACGTCCACAGCCTGGCTCACGAGTTCGTCGCCCTGGCTTGCGGCCAGCTTCGACTTCAGGCGCTCCAGTTCCTTCTCAAGCGTCTTGACCTGGTCTTGCACCTGCACGATGCGCGACGTCAGTTCCGAAGGCTGCGCACGCAGTGCGGCGGCCGCTTCGTTGATGCGCGTATCGAGCGTCTGCAGGTAGTGCAGCACGTTGTCGCCGGTGATGGCTTCGACACGGCGGATGCCCGCTGCCACGCCCGACTCGCTCACGATCTTGAACAGGCCGATGTCGCCCGTGCGCGCCACGTGCGTGCCGCCACACAGTTCCTTCGACGAACCGATCGACAGCACGCGCACTTCGTCGCCGTACTTCTCGCCGAAAAGCGCCATCGCCCCATTCTTGACCGCGTCGTCAAAGCCCATGAGCTGCGCGCTCGTGGCCGCGTTGGCGAAAATTTCTGCGTTGACGCGCGCTTCCACTTCGCGGATCTGCAGCGGCGTCATCGGTGCGTTGTGCGAGAAGTCGAAGCGCGTCTTTTCCGCATCGACCAGCGAGCCCTTCTGCTGCACGTGGCTGCCCAGCACTTCGCGCAGCGCCTTGTGCATCAGGTGGGTGGCCGAGTGGTTGCGCATGGTGCGCGCGCGGCGCACCGCGTCGACTTCGGCCGACACGGCATCGCCCACCTTCAGCACGCCGGTGCGCAACTCGCCGTGGTGCCCGAACACGTCCGGCTGCACCTTGAGCGTGTCGGTCACGTCAAACCAGACGGTCGCAGCCTTGAGCGTGCCCTGGTCGCCAACCTGGCCGCCCGATTCCGCATAGAACGGTGTGTGGTCCAGCACCACCACGCCGGTCTGGCCCGGATGCATTTCCTGCACCGATGCACCGTCGACAAACAACGCCGTCACACGCGCGGTTTCGCGCACGAGCTGCTCGTAGCCGTGGAAGGTCGTCTTGTCGCCGGTGTAGTCGAGCGTGCCGGCGGCCATCTTGAACTTGCCGGCGGCGCGTGCCTGCTCGCGTTGGCGGGTCATGGCGGCGTCAAAGGCGGCTTCGTCGACGATCACATCGTTCTCGCGGCAGACGTCTTGCGTCAGGTCCAGCGGGAAACCGTAGGTGTCGTGCAGCTTGAAGGCCAGCTCGCCGTCGAGCATCTTGGCACCCGAGGTCTTCAGCTCGCCCAGCGCGGCGTCGAGGATCGACATGCCGTGCTCGATGGTCTCGAAGAAGCGCGCCTCTTCCGTACGCAGCACTTCGACCACGCGGTCGCGCGCCTCACGCAGTTCCGGATAGGCTTCGCCCATCTGCGCGACGAGGTCGTCCACAAGCTTGTGGAAGAACGCAGCGCGGCAGCCGAGCTTGTAGCCGTGGCGGATGGCGCGGCGGATGATCCGGCGCAGCACGTAGCCGCGGCCTTCGTTGCCCGGGATCACGCCATCGACGATCAGGAACGAGCACGCGCGAATGTGGTCGGCAATCACGCGCAGCGAGTTGTTGGTCAGATCCTTCGTGTTCGTCTCGCGCGCAGCGGCAGCGATGAGCGCCTGGAACAGGTCGATCTCGTAGTTGCTGTGCACGTGCTGCAGGATGGCAGCCAGGCGTTCCATGCCCATGCCGGTGTCGACGCACGGTGCGGGCAACGGAGTCAGCGTGTATTCGCCGGTCGCCGGATCGAGCTGGCGGTCGAACTGCATGAACACGTTGTTCCAGATTTCGATGTAGCGGTCGCCGTCGGCATCTGGGCTCCCGGGGGGGCCGCCCCACACGTCCGGGCCGTGGTCGTAGAAGATTTCCGAGCACGGGCCGCACGGGCCGGTTTCGGCCATCTGCCAGAAGTTGTCGGAGGCGTACGGCGCGCCCTTGTTGTCGCCGATGCGTACGACGCGCTCGGGCGGCAGACCGATGACCTTGGTCCAGATGTCGTAAGCCTCGTCGTCGGTCTGGTAGACGGTGGCCCACAGCTTCTCAGCCGGCAGCTTGTATTCCTGCGTCAGCAGTTCCCACGCCCACACGAGTGCGTCGCGCTTGAAGTAGTCGCCGAACGACCAGTTGCCGAGCATTTCGAAGAACGTGTGGTGGCGCGCCGTATAGCCGACGTTTTCCAGGTCGTTGTGCTTGCCACCGGCGCGCAGGCAGCGCTGGACGGAGGCGGCACGCACGTACGGGCGCTTGTCGGTACCGAGGAAGACGTCCTTGAACTGCACCATGCCGGAGTTGGTGAACAGCAGCGTCGGGTCGTTGCCCGGCACCAGCGGCGAGGAGCGCACCACGGTGTGGCCCTTGCCCTCAAAGAACGTCAGGAATTTTTGGCGGATATCGGAGGCTTTCATGTCGCGGGGTGCCGGAGTCAGCATTGCGCCTCGGAGCATCCCGCTCCTGAGCGCCTTGGATTAGTGCAAACCATTGATTATACGGGGTTCACGGCTGGGTGCCGTCCTTCTGCGCCGCATTTTCCGCGCTTGGTCGCATGGGGCTCGGGCACCGCCGGGACGTGGTGTAGAGTGCACCCGTTCCAATCATGTCGATTCGTCAATCCATGGGCGCTCTGAGTCAACTTCGTGTTCTCGACCTGACCCGCGTGCTTGCCGGCCCCTGGTGCGCGCAAAACCTTGCCGATTTCGGCGCCGACGTCATCAAAGTGGAGCGTCCCGGCGCCGGCGACGACACGCGCACATGGGGCCCGCCGTGGCTCAAGGACGAAGCGGGCAACAACACCGCCGAAGCCGCCTATTACCTTGCGGCCAATCGAAACAAGCGGTCGATCACCGTCGACATCAGCATGCCGGAGGGCCAGGACATCGTCCGCAAGCTTGCCGCGCACGCCGATGTGGTGCTCGAGAACTACAAGGTCGGCCAGCTCAAGAAGTACGGACTCGACTATGCATCGCTCAAGGCGGTGAAGCCGGACCTCGTTTACTGCTCCATCACGGGCTTCGGCCAGACCGGCCCTTACGCCGCACGCGCCGGCTACGACTTCATCGTGCAGGGCATGGGCGGCTTCATGAGCCTGACCGGCGAGCGCGACGACCTGCCCGGCGGCGGCCCGCAAAAGGCCGGCGTGGCCATCTCCGATTTGATGACCGGCATGTACGCCACCGTCGCCGTGCTGGCCGCGCTTGCGCACCGCGACCGCACCGGCGAGGGCCAGTACATCGACATGGCGCTGCTCGACGTGCAGGTCGCCATGCTGGCCAACATGAATACCAACTACCTCGCCAGCGGCCAGGCGCCCAAGCGCTGGGGCAATGCGCATCCGAATATCGTGCCGTACCAGACGTTCCAGGCCGCCAATGGCTGGATCATCGTGGCGGTCGGCAACGACGGCCAGTTCCGGCGCTTTGTCGAGGCCGGCGGCATTCCCGAGCTGGCCGACGATCCGCGCTTTGCCACCAACCCGCAGCGCGTGGCCAACCGGGACGTGCTGGTGCCGATCCTGGCAGAGATGGTCAAGCGCTTCGGCAAAGGCGAATGGATCGACAAGCTCGAAGCCGCCGGGGTGCCGTGCGGCCCGATCAACTCGCTTGACGAGGTGTTCGACAACGAGCAGGTACAGGCGCGTGGCCTGCGTGTCGACCTTCCGCATCCGAGCGCGGGCACCGTCAAGCTGGTCGGCAGCCCGGTCAAGATGAGCGCCACTCCGCCCAAGGCCGCGAGCCATCCGCCGTTGCTGGGCGAGCACACCGAGGCCGTGCTGCGCGACGTGTTGAACCTGAGCGCGGACCAGGTCGACTCGCTGCGCAGGCGCGGCGTGATCTGAACCGGAGCATTTGGCGCAAACCATTTCCCCACCCCTGACGAGGTCAACATGTGGCTTGATGCGTTGCTGGCTTACCTGCATTACATCTCGATCTTCACGCTAATCGTCTTTCTCACCGCCGAGGCCGTGGTGCTGCGCCCCGACATGACGCCGGAGATCCGCAAACGCCTGGGACGTTATGACGCTGTGTATGGCGTGGCGGCCGTCGCGGTGGTTGTCACCGGCGTGCTGCGTGTGATTTACGGTGCCAAGGGCTACGCCTTTTATGTCCACAACCCGGTCTTCCACATCAAGATCGGGCTGTTCATCCTCGTCGGACTGCTGTCGATTGTTCCGACCATCAACATCCTGCGCTGGAACAAGCAAGGCAAGACGCTGCCCGACTTCGTGCCCACCCCGTCGGAGATCGCCAAAACGCGCCGCTGGGTCATGATCGAGTCGCACCTGATCATCTTCATTCCGCTGGCGGCCGTGCTGATGGCGCGCGGTATTGGCATGTAATTGCACCGGGGGCCGCGCAACCGCGTTGTGCGGCCCCAATGTTGCTCAGGGCAACGCTAGGGACAAACCCTGAACCGTTTGCCCGGGGCGCCGCGCCGGCTCATGAAGCGGCATGCCCCCCTTCGCAAGCTGCTTGAAAGCCGGTCTGCTTAGCGTGCAAACTTGGTCGCCTTATCACGCACAAGGCGGCCCGCCGAACCCGCGCGGCACGCCATCCGAGGAGACCAGACTTGCAGAACGATCCACAAGGTCGTCCGGTGATCCGCAGTCACCAGGACTTTGCATCCGGCATCATGTTCATCGTCGCCGGTGCGGCGTTTGCCCTTCTGGCGCGCAGCTACCGCATGGGCACGGCCGGCAGCATGGGCCCGGGCTATTTCCCGTTCTGGCTGGGCATGGTGCTCGTGCTGCTGGGCGTGGTTGTCGTCGTGCAATCGCTGTCCCGCAAGGGCGTGGTCGATCGCATTCCGCGTTGGGACGTCAAGACGCTGCTGTGGATTCTCGGCTCGGTTGTTCTGTTCGGACTGCTGCTGCAACCGCTTGGCCTGGTGCTGTCGCTTGTAGTACTCGTTTTCGTTTCCAGCATGGCCAGCCACGAGTTCACGCTGAAGGGCGCGGCCGGCACCGCCATCGTCATGGTGGTGATGAGCCTAGCGGCCTTCGTGTACGGGCTCAAGCTGCAGTTCCCGGTGTGGCCCGCCTTCATCGGCAATTGAGCGAGACGCGGACGACACCATGGACCTCTTTGCCAATCTCGCGCTCGGCTTCTCCACCGCGCTCTCCATCCAGAACCTGATCTACGCGTTCATCGGCTGCGTGCTCGGTACGTTGATCGGCGTGCTGCCAGGCCTTGGCCCCATCGCCACGATTGCGATGCTGCTGCCGGCCACGTACGCGCTGCCGCCGGTGGCTGCGCTCATCATGCTGGCCGGCATTTACTACGGCGCGCAGTACGGCGGCTCCACCACAGCCATCCTCGTTAACCTGCCGGGCGAATCGTCATCGGTGGTGACGACCATCGACGGCTACCAGATGGCGCGGCGCGGGCGCGCGGGCGTGGCGCTGGCCACCGCGGGCCTCGGCTCGTTCTTCGCGGGCTGCGTGGCCACGTTGGTGCTGGCGGCGTTTGCCACGCCGCTGTCGGAATTCGCGTTCAACTTCGGGCCGGCGGAATATTTCTCGCTGATGGTGCTGGGCCTGATCGGCGCGGTCGTGCTGGCGTCGGGCTCACTGATCAAGGCGATTGCGATGATCGTCCTGGGCCTGTTGCTTGGCCTGGTCGGCACCGATGTGAATTCGGGCACCGCGCGTTATTCGTTTGACGTGCCGGAACTGGCCGACGGGTTGAACTTCGTGTCGGTGGCGATGGGCGTGTTCGGCTTTGCCGAGATCATCGCCAACCTCGAACAGAAGGAGCATCGTGAAACCTTTGTCGAGCACGTGCGTAACCTCTGGCCCAGCCGCGAAGATTTCAAGCGCATGATCCCGGCCGTACTGCGCGGCACGGCGCTGGGCTCGCTCCTGGGCATCCTGCCGGGCGGCGGCGCGACGCTGGCATCGTTCGCGTCGTACTCGCTGGAGAAGAAAACCTCGAAGTATTCGAGTGAATTCGGCAAGGGCGCCATCGAAGGCGTGGCGGGCCCGGAATCGGCCAACAATGCTGCGGCGCAGACGTCTTTCATCCCGCTGCTCACGCTGGGCATTCCGCCCAACGCAGTGATGGCGCTGATGGTGGGCGCGATGACCATCCACAACATTCAGCCCGGCCCGCAGGTGATGACGAGCAACCCGGCGCTGTTCTGGGGCCTCATCGCCTCGATGTGGATTGGCAACCTGATGCTGATCGTGCTGAACCTGCCGATGATCGGCGTGTGGGTACGCCTGTTGAAGGTGCCGTATCGCTTCCTGTATCCGGCCATCCTGGTGTTCTGCTGCATCGGCGTGTATTCAGTGTCGAATACGACGTTCGATATCTTCCAGACGGCGCTGTTCGGATTGATCGGCTACATGTTCGTCAAGCTGCGCTGCGAGCCGGCGCCCATGCTGCTCGGCTTCGTGCTGGGGCCGATGATGGAAGAAAACTTCCGCCGCGCGCTGTTGCTGTCACGCGGGGATTTCTCCACGTTCGTCTCGCGGCCGCTGTCGCTGGGGCTGCTGATTGCGGCGGGCATCCTCGTCTTGCTGGTGGCGCTGCCCGCCATCAACAGAAAACGCGTGGAAGCGTTTCAAGAAGAATAAGCGTGGCGATGTTGCTGCATCGCACCCTACGAAACCGGAGGCCTGCCCTCCGGTTTTTGTTTGCGCACGCGGCGGCGCAGCATTAGAGCCAAACCTCCACTCCAGTTGACGTTGGGCACGGCGCTTCGGATAACGGAGGGCGATCGACCCAAAGAGGTCGACCACCTATCCAATGTCCAGGAGACAACCGAATGTCACAGACTTCCCTGTTCCATGTTGTGTATGGATCAGTGCGCGGCTTCCTGCGCACGCACGCTGCAGCCGCCGTCTTGGCCACCTCCGCCCTCACCCTGGGTACCGTCGCACCGGCGCAGGCCGCCGGCACCTATGCCGCAACCAAGTACCCGATCGTGCTGGTGCATGGCCTGTCGGGCACCAGCAAGTTTCTCGGCGTGGTCGATTACTGGTATCAGATCCCCGAAGACCTGCGTGCCAACGGCGCCAATGTCTACGTGGCCGATGTCTCCGCCTTCAACGATGAAACCGTGCGCGGCGAACAGCTCGTCAGCCAGATCCGCAGCGTGCTGGCTACGACGGGCGCCGCCAAGGTCAACCTCATCGGACACAGCCAGGGCGGACTGACATCGCGCTATGCAGCCGCCGTGGTGCCGAACCTCGTAGCCTCCGTCACCACCATCGGCACGCCGCACAAGGGGTCCGAGTTTGCAGACTTTGTGGAGTCGACACCGGCCCCGTTCAAGGCGCTCGTGAACCTCGGTGCCGATGTATTCGGCTCGGTGCTCGGCTGGTTCAACGGCAACAGCAATCCGCAGAACGGTTTTGCGGCGCTGCATATCCTGTCGACGTCGGGTGCGGCTGATTTCAACAAGGCGTTCCCCAGCGCGGGCCTCGCCAGCGGATGCAACACCGGCAGCGCCACCGACGTGCGCAATGGCAACGTGCAGAAGCTGTATTCGTGGACGGGCCGCTCCACTGCCACCAACGTGCTTGACGTGTTTGATCCGGTGCTGGTTTTCAGCGGAAGCGTCATGCAGGCGCGCGGTTCGGGGACGAACGACGGGCTTGTCTCAGTTTGCAGCGCGAAGTTCGGGCAGGTCTTGTCGACGGATTACGCGTGGAATCACCTGGATGAGGTCAACCAGCTGCTCGGCCTGATCGGTTGGGGCGCGGCCGACCCGGTTGCGGTGATCCGCACGCAGGCCAATCGGCTGAAGACTGCAGGCCTCTGACCCTCGAATTGCCCAACGCCCATTGCCACGATGAAGACCCTGTCGCCATCGATACAACCTATGACGTTTGTTGTTGCCGTACTGGTGGCGGCATCGGTCGCGGGCGGGGTCTACTGGTGGCACACGTCGGACGCATCTGACACGCCTGTGGCTGCGCAGCCGCAGGCAGTCAAGGGGGCATTCATCGGCAGTGCGGGCGGTGATCCGTTGACGACGGGCGCGCCGGCACCCGAGCTGGCCGACACACAGGCGCCGGACGGGCTCCACGCGGATGCGCGCGGCCACCTCATCGTCGAAGCCGCCAACCGCGCCGTGTTCGACTACTTCCTCGACGTGCCGGCGTCGCTGCCCGAAGCACAGCGGGTGTCGATGGCCGAGGCGCATCTGCGCGCCAAGCTGATCACGCCGGCACTGGCGGAGGCGCAATCGTTGTTGCAGCATTACCTGGTCTATCGCAAGGCAGCCGCTGAAAAGGGCAGCCCCGGCCACAACAAGCCGACTCTCGAACAAGTCCAGCAGCGCCCGGAGCTGATCGCCACGCTGCGCCAGCAGTTGAGCGAGCGCACCGCGCTGCGTCGACAATACCTGGGAGCGGACGTCGCCCAGGCCTGGTACGCCGATGACGACGCCATGGACGCCGCCGCACTCGAGCGCCTGGCCGTGATGGCAGACCCGTCGCTCACGCCGGAACAACGCACGGCGCGAATCGCTGCCATCGATGCCAACCTGCCGCCCTCGGTGCAACAGGCGCGCCGCGACGCCTCCGCCCCGCTCAAGCTCGCCGACGACATGGAAACGTGGACAAAGCAGGGCATGAGCGAAGCCGAGATGCGCCAGCGCCTGTCGGCCCGTGGGGTGGACAACCTGGTAGCCGACCGCCTCATCCAGGGCAATCGCGAGGAAGCCGACTGGCGCAACCGCTACGACGCGTACGCCCGTGAACGCGATCGAATCAACGCCTTTGCCGGCCTGTCGGATGCCGATCGGGCCGCGCAAATCGCACAACTGCGGCAACAGACCTTCACCGCCTCGCATGAGCTGTTGCGCGCACAGGCGCTCGATGGCCTGGCCCAGCGTAAATAGCGTCCCGGGGCGCGGAGCGCCGGGCACGGTAAAATCCCGGGATTGCCGAATCACGCACTCCCATGAGCCAAGACAACGCCACCGCCCCGACGTCCAACTTCCTGCGCCAGATCATTGACGCCGACCTCGCGCAAGGTACCTACGCCGATCGCAAGGACGCCACTGGCCAGCCGATTCCGCCGGTGGTCACGCGGTTTCCGCCGGAGCCCAACGGTTACCTGCACATCGGTCACGCCAAGAGCATCTGGGTGAACTTCGGCATGGCCCGCGATTACAACGGCCGCTGCCACCTGCGCTTCGACGACACGAACCCCGTCAAGGAAGACACCGAATACGTCGATTCCATCATCGACGCCGTGCACTGGCTCGGCTACTCGTGGAGCGACGCCGGCGGCGAACACCTGTACTACGCCAGCGACTACTTCGAGCAGCTCTACGGCTTTGCCGAGGTGCTGATCCAGCGCGGCGTGGCCTACGTCGACAGCCAGAGCGCCGAGCAGATCGCCGCCAATCGGGGCGATTTCACCCGCCCGGGCACGCCATCGCCGTTCCGTGACCGCTCGGTGGACGAAAACCTGGCGCTGTTCCGCGACATGCGCGCCGGCAAGTACAAGGACGGCGAGCACGTGCTGCGTGCCAAGATCGACATGGCCGCACCGAACATCGTGATGCGCGACCCGGTGCTGTACCGCATCCGCCATGCACATCACCACCGCACCGGCGACGCGTGGTGCATCTACCCGATGTACGACTTCACGCATTGCATTTCCGATGCGCTGGAGAACATCACGCATTCGCTCTGCACGCTGGAGTTCGAGAACAACCGCCCGCTGTATGACTGGGTGCTCGACCACCTGCGTGATGCCGGCGTGCTGGCCGCCCCGCTGCCGCATCAATACGAATTCGCGCGCCTGCACCTCACCTACGCCATCACCAGCAAGCGCAAGCTGCTGCAACTGGTGACGGAAAAGCGCGTCGACGGCTGGGACGACCCGCGCATGCCGACGCTCGTTGGCATCCGCCGCCGTGGCTACACGCCCGAATCGATCCAGCTGTTCTGCGAACGCGTGGGTGTGTCGAAGGCCGACAGCTGGATCGACATGAGCATCCTGGAAGGCGCCGTGCGCGACGACCTCGACGCGCGTGCGCCGCGCTCGGTGGCCGTGCTGGACCCGGTCAAACTGGTGCTCGACAACGTGCCGGCCGATTTCAATGAGCCGTGCTCCGCACCCGTGCACCCGAAGCAACCTGAACTGGGCCGCCGCGAATTCCCGCTCACGCGTGAGCTGTGGATCGAGCGCGAGGACTTTACCGAGACGCCGCCCAAGGGCTACTTCCGCCTCTTCCCGGGCAACAAGGTGCGCCTGCGCTACGGCTATGTGATCGAATGCACCGGCTGCGACAAGGATGCCGATGGCAACATCACCGCCGTGCACGCCAACATCATTCCGGACACGAAGAGTGGCACGCCGGGTGCTGACAGCGTAAAGGTGAAGGGCAACATCCACTGGGTGAGCGCCGCACATGCGCTGGAAGCTGAAGTGCGCCTGTACGACCGCCTGTTCAGCGATCCGCAACCGGATTCGGGCGACAAGAACTTCCTGGATGCGCTCAACCCGGATTCCAAGAAGATCGTCACGGCCTACCTGGAGCCGACGCTGGCAACCACCAAGGCGGAAGACCGCTTCCAGTTCGAGCGCCATGGCTACTTCGTGGCAGACCGCATCGACTCGCAGCCGGGCAAGCCCGTGTTCAACCGCGTGGTCGGCCTGAAGGACAGCTGGGGCAAGTAAGCACAGGCCCATGCGCGCCATGGGCCTCTGATAATCGGAGGCATCATGCGTGCATGGATTCTATTGCTGGCGGGGTTGTTCACCACTCCCGCCTTCGCCGCATCATTTGCGCCAGACCTGGCGCACACGTCGGTCTACTTCGGCGCATCGCATTTCGATCGCAGCACGATGCGCGGCCGCTTCGACAAGATCGACGGCGCCATCAACTTCGATGAAGCCACCCACCAGGGCGGCTTGGATTTCACCGTCGACGCCGACTCCATCAACACGCGGCTGCGCGTGCTGGATGGCGTGCTGAAATCGGAGCAGTTTCTCGACGCTGCGAAGTTTCCGGTCATCCGCCTGCGCAGCGACCGCTTTGTCGTCGAGGGCGGCAAGCTCATCGCCATTGAGGCCAACCTGACGCTGCACGGTGTGACGCAGCCTGTGCGCCTAGAGGTGCGCCGCTTCAGTTGCGGCGACGAAAAGATGCCCGGCAGCACGCGCCACGTTTGCGGGGGTGACTTCCACCTCGCCATTGCCCGCAGCGCCTTCGGCATGACGCGTTTCCTGCCCGACGTGGGCGACGGCGTCGACCTCGACATCAGCGTGGAAGCCACGCCTCAATAAATCTCGCAATCCATCCATGCCCAATATCGATTTCGCCTTGACCACCGAATACATCGAGCTGCACAAGCTGCTCAAGCTCACCGGCGTGGTGGACAGCGGCGGCGCCGGCAAGGCGGTGGTCGCCGATGGTGCGGTCACGGTCGACGGCCAGCCGGAACTGCGCAAGACGGCCAAGATTCGAGCGGGCCAGGTTGTCATGCTCGGGGATGTGCGCATTGCCGTGCAAGGTTTCGACTAACGTCTCAGGTGTTTGAAAACGCGCCTTGTGCTACGGTGCGGCACCTTCACACCCATCCACATCCAGGAGACTGACAATGCCGATCGCCCTCTGGTGCGTTCTGGTGGCAGCGGTGTTGCCGATCGTGTGCGTCGGCATCGCCAAGGCCAAAGGCCCGCGGTACGACAATCGCAACCCGCGCGCGTGGCTCGCACAGCAAACCGGCGTCGCGGGCCGTGCCGCCGCCGCACAGCAGAACCACTTCGAAGCGTTTCCGTTCTTTGCAGTGGCAGTGCTGGTGGCCATCCTGGGCGGCGGGCGGCATCATTGACCGCATCAACCTGCTGGCCATCGCATTTATCGTGGTGCGCGTGCTGTACACGGTGTGCTATCTCGCCAACTGGGCTCCGCTGCGTTCGCTGATGTGGTTTGCGGGCTTTGCCTTGTGCGTTGCGCTGTTCGTGCAACCGGCCTTTGCGCACTGAACATCCGCTCCGCCAGGAAGAAACGGCGCCCTGGTGGCGCCGTTTTCTTTGGGCAATGCAGATTACGTCGAAGCATCCGGTGGCACCGACGGCGCGCGGAACAACCGCCAAGCCATCCCGCCCAGCACCGCTACCGCGGCCAACAACGCGCCCCACAGCACCCACTGGCGCCGGCGGCCCCCGGGTGGCTCGGCTGTCAGCGCGTCGGCAGGCGAATCGCTCATCGCGCCAAGCTGTGCCTGCGCAATGGCGGGCGACGCACCCGCCAGCAGATCCGCGCGTGCGACCGGATTGCCGCGCGCCACTTCCGCCACCGCCAGCGTGAACGGCACATTGCCGCGCGCCGCATACGTGACCGTGGCCGGACGCCAGCCGATCGCCAATTCCGGCGCGCCGGCACCCAGGCCGCCGCTGCGCGTGTCGACCTGCAGACGCCAGTAGCGCTCCCCCGTGGCGGGCACCGTGATGGCCGCGCTCTCCTGCTCGCCCTTCCCGTTGGCACCAGCCAGCCGGAACAGGCGGGCAGATGTCACCGGCCGCCAGGGCGCCTGGGCATCGGCCCGCGCATAGAGCGTTGCCTGTGCGACGGTGTTGGCTTGCGGCAGACGGATCTTCACACGCTCGACCGGGAACACGCCGCCGGTATCGAACTGGTAGTCGCCCGCCGCGGGCGTCTGCACTGGCGCCAGCCCCGAGCGCCACTGAATAGCGTTATCCGCAAGCGCCACTGGCGCACCGGCAGCCAATTCTGCGCGCACGGCGTCCGGCGCAGGCGGTTTGCCTTGCCACGTCAGACGCAGGTATTTCGCCCGCAGCCCCGTGAACTCGATGCGGTCCTGCACCAGCGTGCTGCCCTGATTGGACAGCCGGAACAGCGTGGCCTGAGCGACCGGGCTCCAGTGTTGCAAGTCATCGCTGGCCTGCACGCTCACACCGCTCTGGAATTCCGCAGCGGGCAGCGCAACGACCAGCGCTGTCACCGTGTCACGAAGTTGGCTGAGGTCGACCAACCACGCGCGCACAGACGCCTGCGACAGCTGAGCGCCGCTCGCACGCAGCACGCCATCGGTACCGAGCACGACACCTGCGGCGCCGGGCTTCTGTGCATCGTCGATGGGCGTGGCGAACCAGTGCACGTCGCGCAGCGTGCGTGCCTGGGGCGGCGGATCGCGCGGGATATCGATGGTAAAGGGCACGGGCTCGCCGTCGCCATTGAGGATGCGCAGGTCGGTAAGGGTGGCCTCGTGCGCATGGGCGTAGACGTCTTCGCTCAGCGTGACGGCGTAGTAAGGGGCGCCGGGCGTGCCCGTCAGCGCAAAGCGTTCGGCCCAGGCCGGCGCAGACAACAGCGACGCCACGGCCATCGCAAAAGCAACCTTCTTCACAGGACCTCCCCGGTTCCAGCATCGGCGCTGGTTTTGGGCTTCGGCGGCAACGGCGACAGATAGCCGATCAACAAAAGCAGCACGCCAATCGCGATAAACGACACGATGCGCTCGACACCCGTGACGCGTGACAGGTCGAACAGGAACAGCTTGACCACCGTCACGCCCAGCAGCGCCCCGCCGGTGAACCACAGCGCGCGGCTGGCGCGCCGCGTGGCAAACACCATCACCGCCAATGCCAGCACCGTCCAGAACATCGACAACGATGCCTGTACCAGCATCGAGGCACCCAGATCGTCCAGCGTGTATGGAACATGCGCCCAATGGTGCAGCGTGCGCAGCAGCACTGCGTTGGCCCAGATGAACAGCGTCGCGCCGATGGCGTAGCCGATCACCATCGGCTCGGGCACCAGCTTCTGCAGCGCCACGCGGCGCATCCACAACGCGATAGCGAAGAAGACCAGCAGTTGCGCCACGTCCAGCGGGTTAAGAATCGGCAGGTAGAACAGCGGTGCCGCATTGCCGTCACTGGCGGCGCTCGCCAGGCTCCACAGCCACAGCAGGGCAGTCAGCGGCGCTGCTCCCCACAGTAGGTAGGCGCGCTCGAATCGGGCGATCGGCCAGCGGATACGCCAGCCCGCGCCCGCCAGCAGGGCAAGCAGCGCGCCGTAGGCATAGGCCCAGGCGGCGAAGCTCCACGTGCCCTCGGGCACGTAGGCATCGAGGCGCCAGTAGCCTTCCGTCGCCAGTAAGCCGCAGATCAGCCAGAACAGCACGGTATGCAGCGGCGCGAGGATGCGGTCTTTCACGTCATGCTGCTGGCGTTGCAGCAGCACGAAGGTCAGCACAACCGCGGCAATCCAAACCAGCCCGCCCCAACCCGCCAGCGGCGACGGCGCCCAGTGTTCGATCGCCGCCAGAGAAATCAACGCGAGCACCGGCGCCAGCGCCAGCGCGGGCCATTCAGCCAAAGCCCAATCGAGCTTGCGGCGCAGGCCGTGCGCAGCCCTCGCCGTCAGCACGGCGAAGGCGGCGTACAGCGGAATGTCCGGCCGGTCGACGGTCTTCGTGGCGATGCGCCAGGCCCAGCGGTCAATCTCGTTGCTACCGCTGCCGAGCCACCACAGCAAGCCCCACACCGACGCAGCAATGCCGAGCACCGGCGCCGCCTTCAGCCACGTACGCGCCTCCGCCTTGCCGTGCAGGCGCCACCCACTGAACACGCCTGCCAGCGCTATCAAAACCCCGCCGATATAGCGACTGTTGAGCACAGCCCACCCGTGCTGGGGTGCCCAATCGAATGCGGCATCCAAGGCGAAGGCGGCGCCGGCCGCGAGTTGCAAAAGGAGGCCTGCCGCCAGCGCCAGACGCCGTTGCTGGCGCACGCCCAGCCAAACCACGGCAGCACCTTCCAGCGCCCACACCGCACTGGTCGTGCGCCCATCGAAGGCCAGCGGAATCGCCAGCGTGATGAAGATCACGCCGAGCGCGAACATCGCCTCGTACAGCAAGCCAAGGCTGGCACGCCTGGGCGCCAGCCAGCCCGCAATCGCCAGATAGAACGCGGCCAGCGCAGTCGCGCTCCACGCCATGGCAAACGGAATGTGGTGCACCAGCCCAGCCTGCAAACCCATCGCCACCAACGGCGTGCCGAACACCAGCGAGCCGTCAACATAGTTTGTCAGGCTGATATGACGGTGCATCGCGGTCAGCAGCGCAATGCCCACATACATCATGAAGAAAAGGACCAGGAACGGCTCGGTGCTCGCCAGCAACGACGGCTGGTAGCGCAACACGCCCCACGCCGTGGCAATGCCGAACGTAAAGACGAAGCCCAGCAGATTCAGCGCCCGCCACGCGCGGAACCACGCAATGGCGAAGATGCCCGCGTTGAGCAGCGCGTAATAGCTGAACAGCGCCACGTGGCTGCCCTGCCCAGTCGAGATCAGAATCGGCGCTAGGAATCCGCCTGCGCTGCCGGTAAAGGCGAGCGCCAGCGCGTTCTGCTTGACGGCCAAACCGGCGGCCAGCGCACAGATCAGCACCAGCAACGGAAACGCCATCCCCGGGCTGAGCAGCGGCACCACCCGTGTGGCTGCAAACACCGTCAGATACAGCACGCCGACCCCGCCACCCTGCAACACCAGCGCATAGCCCGGGCGCTTCTCTCGCAGGCGCCACCCGATGCCCAGCAAGGCAATCGCGCCGACCGCCACACCCGCCAGCCGGAACTCGACCGGCAGTAGGCTGTTGTCCGCCGCGTACTTGAGCAGGAACGCCACGCCGAAGAACAGAATCAGGATGCCGACCCGCACCACGCTGTTGCCGCCCAGCAGCCAGTCGCGGGCGGCGCCGACGGCGCGCTCCACCCAATCGGGCTCGTGCGGCACCAAGACGGGCGTGGGTTGCGCCGCTGGTTGGGGCATCGACTGCGGAACCGCAACCTGCGGCGCAGGCACGGGCACAGTTACCGCAGGCGCCTCCACGGGCGGCAATGCCTCGGCCACGACCGGTGGCACCTCTGCGGTAGCCGCCTCCACATCGGCAGGCGCGACGAACGTTCCGCCTTTCATTTCAGCCAGTTGCCGGCGCAGGAGCGAAACCTCGTGCTCCAGCCGCGCCACCCGCTCCTGCAGCGTCGCGGGCGGCGGCGACACGGCTGCCTGCGTGGCCGCATGGCCTGGCGCCACGCTCGTTGCGCCCGGAACGTCGGGCGGATTGGCCCACTGCGCGCTCGCCCGCTTGTCCATGTACAAGATCAGCGATGCCAGTCCCAGACCGATCAACGCCCCAAAGAACGCCCCGACGACGCCCCCCGACAGGCCCCCGAGCAACAGACCCACGATTCCGAATATCCAACGCATCGTTCTGATTGTCCTGGTTTGGATAGGAAAACCATGCGCCGACTGGCGCACGCACCGCTCATATACCGCAAACAGCCGCCGTTGGGAATGCGGCCCGCCAATACCGTCAGCTTCATCGGCCCGTGCGACAATGCGCGCTTTGCCAAAAACGGCCCATTTGCCGACCACCCGCATGGCCCTGAAATCCACGATCTACAAGGTCGATCTGCAGATCGCCGACATGGATCGCCACTACTACGCCAACCACGCGCTGACGGTCGCCCGCCACCCGAGCGAGAACGACGAACGCATGATGGTGCGTGTGCTCGCCTTCGCCCGCCACGCCAGCGAAACGCTCGCCTTCACACGCGGTCTGTCGGAGCCCGACGAGCCCGAGCTCTGGCAGCGCGACCTGACCGACGCCATCGAGTTGTGGATCGACCTGGGCAACCCCGACGACACCCGCATCCGCAAGGCCAGCAACCGTGCGGAGCAGGTCGCCGTCTATACCTATAGTGGCAACGCGAGCCGCGTGTGGTGGCAACAAACCGAGACCAAGATCACGCGCTTTGCCAACGTGTCGGTGTACGAAGTCGCGGCGGACACGGTGGCCGCGCTGGCCGCCATGGTGGAACGCACCATGCGTCTGCAAGTCACCATCCAGGACGGCGACATCTGGATCGCCAACGACGCGGACAACGTTCACGTCCAGCTCGAAACGCTGAAGGCCGCAGACGCTGCCTGAGACCTTTCCCCACATCACCCACGTCACTCCACGAGGCTCATCATGACCATCGAAACCACCGCAAGCGGCCTGCAATACGAAGATGTCGTCGTCGGCGACGGCGCTGAAGCCACGGCCGGCAAATACGTCACCGTGCATTACACCGGCTGGCTCTACGAAAACGGCCAGGCCGGCAAGAAGTTCGATTCCAGCAAAGACCGTAACGACCCCTTCGCCTTCCACCTGGGCGGCGGCATGGTCATCAAGGGCTGGGACGAAGGCGTGCAAGGCATGAAGGTCGGCGGCACGCGCAAGCTGATCATCCCGGCAGCCCTGGGCTACGGCGCACGCGGCGCCGGCGGCGTGATCCCCCCGAACGCAACGTTGCTTTTTGAAGTCGACCTGCTGGAAGTCTGATCCTGCGCTAGAATCCGCCCCGGCTTGCGATGCGTCACACGGTGCATCACGAGCCGCCTCCCCCGGCGGGGTGGCAGAGTGGTCAATGCTGCGGCTTGCAAAGCCGTATAAGACGGTTCAATTCCGATCCCCCGCCTCCAGTTTTCCGGCTGCCCACGCTTCACCGTTGCGGCCGCGCCATAGTCAAGCCTCTGCCTACACTCGCAACGCCCTGTTTCCGGGCCATCGGGCGTCCGCCTGCGTGACCAGTCTTTACGATTGCTCTATGCTTGCGACATGGCCGTCACCCGAGAGGATCTCGAACAGAACCGGTTGCGCGCCGCCCTGGGTGATTCGCCCGTCGCGTCGTCGTTGCTGACCGAGGCTGCGCTGGAAGCGTCGCTTGCATCGACGCTCGCGCGGTTGTCGGCTGCGCCCGGGGATTGCCAAGACGCCTGGGTGTTCGGTTACGGCTCGCTGATCTGGAACCCGATGATCTTCCACACCGAGGCCGCCCGCGCCACGGTGCACGGCTATCATCGGGGTTTCTATCTCTATTCCCGCATCAACCGCGGCACCTGGGACAATCCGGGGCTCGTACTCGGACTGGACCGTGGCGGCAGTTGCCGAGGCGTGGCCTTCCGCGTACCGCGCGACCATGTCGAGCATGAATTCCGCGTGCTGTGGCGCCGAGAAATGCTGACCGGCGCGTATCTCCCTCGCTGGCTGCCGACCGACATCAACGGCAAACGCGTCCTGGCGCTGGCCTTTGTCATGAACCGAGCGCACGAAGCGTACGCCGGCCGCCTGCCCGACGAGCGTGTGGTCGGCTGCCTGCGGAATGCCGTCGGGCTGTACGGCCCAGCGCGCGAATACCTGCAGCGCACGCTGATCGGCCTGGCCAGCAACGGGTTGCACGATCCGTATCTGGACCGCCTATGGTCGCGCCTGCAGGCGATCGACGCGGCAAACGGCTCCTCCGCCACCACGGAGGCAACCGACGCAACGGACACGGCACCGCTGCCCGATCCCTATCTCAGCGCCTGAACCCGCCCGCCATGCTCATCGCTCCGCATCCTGCGCTCAACCAGCTCATCGGCGTCATGCTGGGGATGGCGCTGGCGGTGGGCGACATGGCCAACGCGTGGCAGGAGCAGCATCTGCCGATTCTGCACGTCGCCGCCAGCGCCAGCGGGAAAGCGGCACCCGTTGCGACCCACGCCGCGGACACCCGCCCCGTGCGCCGCAGCGACCCGGCCACGCGTGACCGCGACCTGATCCTTGCCGCCCAGGCCGGCAACACGATGGCGATCCAGTCGTTGCTGGCCGAAGGCGCCAGCCTCAAGGCGCGCGACGCCGATGGCCGCACCGCGCTCATCGCTGCCGTCATGGCGCACATGGGCGCGGCGGCACGCCTCCTCATCCAGGCCGGTGCCGACGTCAACATGCAGGACAACACGCAGAACAGCGCCTTCCTGCTCGCTGCCAGCCAGGGCGATGCGGAAACGGTGCGCCTGGCGCTTTCGCACGGCGCCAACCTGCGCGCCACCAACGCTGACGGCGACACCGCGCTCATCCCGGCCGCGCGTCGTGGCTATGTCGAAGTCGTCAATGAACTCGTGAAGGCCGGCGTTCCACCCGATGCCACCAACAACCTGGGCCTGACCGCGCTGATCGAAGCCGTGGCGCTGGGCGATGGCAGCGACAAATACGAGAAGACCGTGCAAGTTCTGCTGGACGGCGGAGCGGACCCGAACCTGGCTGACCGCGGTGGCGTCACGCCAATGCGGCATGCGCGCCAGCGTGGTTTCCACGGCATCGGTGCACTGCTCTTCAAAGCGCGCGGACATTGAAAAAGGGGCCACTCGGGCCCCTTTCTCTTGCTGCGCGCCTTAAGCAGCGGCCGGTTTCCCGGCTGCTTCATTTCTTGCGTTTTCCTGCTCCTGCAGCGTGCGCCACATCACCTTGCCCGTGCCGGACTTGGGCAGCGCGTCCACAAACTCCACCACGCGCGGGTACTTGTAGGCCGCCATGTTGTCGCGCGCCCAGTTGATGATGTCGTCTTCGGTGGTCTTGCCCTTGGCGTGGGCCTTGAGTACCACCACCGCCTTGACCGACTCGCCGCGATACGCGTCGCGCGTGCCGATGATGCATGCCTCCTGCACGTCGGGATGCTTGTACAGCAGGCTTTCCACCTCGGCCGGCCAGACCTTGAAGCCCGACGCGTTGATCATGCGTTTCAGCCGGTCGGTGAGGAAGAAGTAGCCGTCTTCGTCCATCCTGCCAAGGTCGCCCGTGCGGAAGAACTTCTTGCCTTCGAATTCGATGAAGACCTCGGCGGTGGCCTGAGGCTTGCCCCAGTAGCCGAGGAAGACCTGCGGGCCGCTGACGATGATTTCGCCCACCTCGCCAATCGGCAACTCCTGCAGCGTCTGCGGATCGACGATGCGCGCATCGGTGTTGAACACGGGAATGCCCAGGCACTGCTGCTTGGCCCGATCAGCCGGATTGCTGTGCGTCGGCGCGATGGTTTCCGACAGGCCGTAGCCTTCCTGGTAGGCGAGGTTGAAATCCTTCAGCAGGCGCTCCGCCACGGCCTGTGGCATCGCCGCGCCGCCGCCGCCGATGTAGGTGAGGCTCGACAGGTCGAACTCCGCGAGCTGCGGGCTCGCCAGGAAGTCGATGACCATGGTGGGGATGTTGGTCCAATGGGTGATCTTGTAGCGCGAGATCAGCCGCCCCGCGACCTCGCGATCCCAGCGCGGCAGCATCACGACCGTGGAGCCCATGTAGATCGGGGCGTTCATACCGTACTGCATGCCGGTCACATGGAACAGCGGGATGATCGACAGGCTCACGCCCTCCTTCGTCCCATTCGACCACATCGAGCCACCGACGATGTTGTGCATGACCGTGCGATGCGGGTGCATGCAGCCCTTCGGGAAGCCCGTGGTGCCTGACGTATATGGCATCACGGCTAGGTCGTCCGGCCCGGCCGTGTGAGGGCCGGGTACAAGGCGCTGCGCGAGCACGTCGTTCCATGCAACGGCGCCGGGCTGCGCCGGATGCCGCGCGGTGATCCAGGCGGGGGGTGCATCTTCGGGATATTCGTACGTGGCAGGCAGCGCATCGGCGTACGACGTGACCAGCAGGTGCCGGGTGCGCTGCGCTTCCGGCAGCTCGGCGTTGGCCGTCGTCACATTGACGGCCAGATCTGCGCTGCAGATGACCGTGGCAGCGCCCGAATCGGTCACGTAATGCTTGAACTCTTCGGGCCGGTTCATCGGATTGACCGGCACGACCACCGCATCGGCCCTCAAGATGCCGTAGTAAGCGGCCATGAACTGCGGACAGTTCTGCATGTACAGCAATACGCGATCGCCCTTCTGCACGCCCGCCACCTGCTGCAGCCAGCCCGCCACGGCCACCGCATCGTCGTGCAACGCTCGGAAGGTCGTGTGGCGACCGTAAAAAATGACTGCGTCCTTGTCCGGATAGCGTCGCGCCGACACTTCCAGGTTGTACCAAAGGCTCGTTTGCGGCGAGCTGATGTTGTGCGGCAAACGGCGGGGCCAGAACTGGAAGTGCGGTCGTGTCATGCCATGTCTCCGTGAATCTGTGTGTTGTTTTTACCGGATGGTATCCGAACGATCGTTCTATTTTCAACCGTTGCTCTGACATACGTTATCGCCGGGAGCAGGCAGACAGCAGACGGCCTCGCAACGAGCCGCTGCACCCCAAGTAAAATGCCTGATACCTCTCGCCGGCGCGTGTGCCGGCGCCATTGCCCCTCAGGAGAAGCCCGACGATGAGCGACATCACCTCGCAGAATTTCGCGCAGGAAGTGATCGAGACCTCTCGCCAGATTCCGGTGCTGGTCGATTTCTGGGCGCCGTGGTGCGGCCCCTGCCGCACATTGGGTCCGATGCTGAAAAAGTTGGAGGCCGAATACGCCGGTAAGTGGAAGCTCGCCAAGATCAACTCGGACGAAAACCCCGAGCTTTCTGCCCAGTTCCATGTGCGCAGCATCCCGTACGTGGTGGCGTTCGTGGATGGCAGGCCGGTCGACCAGTTCGTCGGCGTGTTGCCGGAAGCGCAATTGCGCGCGTTCCTGGATCGCGTGATTCCGCAACCCGCAGAAGTCGCCTATCGCGAAGGGCTCGCCGCGAGCCAAGCCGGCGAAACCGCCCTCGCGCGCGAAGCGTTCCAGAACGCGCTGGCCTTCGACCCCGGCTTCGATGCCGCGCGCTTTGCGCTGGTGAACCTGCTCCTCGACACCGGCGACGCGCATGCCGCGCAAGACGAATTCGCATTGCTCTCGCCCAAGGCGCCGCAGGACGAGCGCTATGCCCCGCTCGAAACGCGCCTGAGGGCCACCGAACGGGCCGATACGCTGCCCGATGCCGGCGCCTTGCGCACGGTCGTGCAAGCGCAACCGGACAATCTGCAGGCACGGCTCGACCTGGCACAGCAGTACATCGCCTGCCAGGATTACGAAGCCGCCCTGGAGCAATTGCTCGCCATCGTCGAGCGGGATCGCGCCTTCCGCGACGACATTGCGCGCAAGACCATGGTTTCGGTGTTCGACATGATGCGCGACGCGCCCCAGGCGGTATCACACTGGCGCCGGCAGCTTGCGTCCAAATTGAATTGAGGCAGCCATCATGCGATTGATCTACGTGGCCGATCCGATGTGTTCCTGGTGCTACGGCTTCGGTCCACAGTTGGCTGACCTGCGCAAGCGGCTGGCGGACACGCTGGGCGCACCGGCGCGTGTTACGGTCATCACCGGCGGCCTGCGCCCCGGGCAGCGCGAACCGATGGCCGCAGACAAGCGCGACGAAATCCTCCACCACTGGCATGCCGTGGCCGAACGCAGCGGCATGCCGTTCGACCAGTCGCCCGCGGTGGCGATGCGCCGTGACGGCTTCGTCTACGACACCGAACCCGCCTGCCGCGCCGTCGTCATGGCGCGCGAACACTGGGCTGAGGACGACGAACGCGTGCTCACCTTCTTCCATGCCATCCAGCACGCCTTCTACGCCGAAGGCCGCGACACCACACAGGCCGGTGTACTGCGCGACGTTGCGCTCGCCAATGGCGTCGAGGCGGAACACTTCGATGCCGTGTTCGACACGGATGCGCTACGCGATGAAACACGCGAAGACTTCCGCCTGTCGCGCCGCTGGGGCATCACCGGCTTTCCCAGCCTGCTGGCCGAACAGGGCGGCACGCTGTACCAGATCGGGCGTGGCTACGCCCCGTCCGCGGCGCTCTATGCGCGGGCGGTGGAAGTGCTGCAGCAACATCCCGCGCCGGACGCCGGCTAATACGTTTGCCCGTCGTCAAACTGTGGCGAGGCGGCCGTCGCTTAAGCTGACCGCCTCGCCCATCCAATTCTTCAGCCTGCCATGCCCGTGATCGAATGGTCGGAGGCACTCCAACTCGGAGACGCTGCCACTGACGCCAACCACGTCGAATTCTGTGCGTTGCTCAATGCCGTTGCAGATGCACCGGATGCCGAGTTCATTGCCGCGCTCGACGCCTTCATCGACCACACCGAGCACCACTTCGCTGAAGAGAACGGATGGATGGACGCGGCGGACTTTCCCCCGCGCCACTGCCATCGCGGCGAGCACGACAACGTGCTGGCGCTGTGCCGCGAAGTGCGCAAGCGCGCCGCCGCCGGCGACATGGACCTCGGCCGCAGGCTCGTGGCGGAGCTGCCCGCCTGGTTTGCCCAGCATGTCGACGTAATGGACCGCATGATGACGACGTATCTGGCGCAAATGGGCAATTCGGTGCGCAATATCGAGCACGTTGGCTGAACGCGGGTTGTCGACCGGCGATCTGCTGCCTAGAGTCAGAATGGCCCTGCCCGCTGGCCTTCGTTGCGCGGGCGTCCACTCCAGCCTGGGAGCGCCCATGAAGATCGTCAACGATGCCTCGTTTCAATCCGATGTGATCGACGCCTCGCAACGCAACCCGGTGGTCGTGTGCTTTGCCGCAGAGTGGAGCCACCCGAGCCAGGCCGCCGTGGCCAGCCTCGAGCAGATGGAATCGAGCTACGCCGGACGCGCCACGTTCGTCACCATGGACTTCGACGAAAACCAGCACACCGCCGATCGATACGGCGTGTCGGTCATGCCTGGTTTTGTGGTCTTTGCTGACTGCCAGCCGCGCGATGGATGGTCGGGCGTCTATGCCGACACCATCCGCGAGAAGCTGGATCAGGTCATTCCTCGATCAAGCAATACGCCATCAGACGCCGGCGATCGCCCGCAGCGCCGTTGACGCGGCCACCATCCCGAACACCGCAGTCACGCATACGGACGAACCAAAGCCCGCGCATGCCAGGCCTTGCGGCCCCTGCGCAGGCTGCGGTGCGGGCGGCGCGTTGACCACAGCAATCTCCCCTGCCGCCGCGAGGTCGTCGATGCCGGCGTGGCTCGCCTCGACCGGCAACTCGACGGCGCATGCCTGCTGCTCGGGTTCCGGATAGCGCAGGGGCTCGTCGGAAAACACTGCGTCAATACCGAAGCGGGACTTCGGGTTTTTCGAAAAACCATGCTGGCGGCGCAGGTTGCCGCGTACCTTGGCGAGCAGGGGATCCTGAATCGTGCGCGAGAGGTCCGTCACGCGAATGCGCGTCGGGTCCAGTTGCCCGCCGGCGGCGCCGCACGTCACAACGCGTTTGCCGTTGCGTTTGCAGAACGCAATGATGGCCGTCTTCACTTTCACCGCATCGATCGCGTCGATCACGTAATCGAACGGATGGCCGAGCAATGCTTCGACGTTCTCGACCGTCACGAAATCGTCAATGCGGCTGACCTCGGCGCGCGGATTGATCTGCAGAATGCGCTCTGCCATGGCGTCCACCTTGGCCATGCCATACGCGTCGCCCAGCGCGTGGATCTGGCGGTTGGTGTTGGACACGGCAATGTGATCGAGGTCGATCAGCGTGAATTTGCCGACACCGCAGCGCGCCACTGCCTCGGCCACCCACGAGCCCACGCCGCCGATGCCGATCACGCAAACGTGCGCCGCCGCAAAACGCTCAAGCGCTTGGGGGCCGTACAACCGGGCAACCCCACCAAAGCGGCGTGCGTATTCGTCATCGAGGATGGGCGGGTGCGCTGGCGCGCTGATTGCTACTGGGCTCATGACACAATTGAATCGTGGTTGCGCCGAACTATATATCAACGCGCGCGGTCGCATTTTTGTGCCAATACCGACAAAAACACGATGCGTACATCCGGCAAACTCGCCCTCGGACTGGTCATCACACCCGTGGTCATCGTGGCAGCGGCGGTCATCTTTGTGCTGACGTTCGACTGGAACCGCGCCAGGCCTTATCTCAATGATCGCGTCTCGCAAGCCATCGGACGCCCCTTTGCCATCAACGGCGATCTGGTGCTCACGTGGAAGAAGCCCGAAGGCGAATCCGGCTGGCGTGCTTACGTGCCCTGGCCTCGGTTCATTGCCAACGACATCACCGTCGGAAACCCGGATTGGGCCAAGCAGCCGAACGTGGCCACCATCCGGCAACTCACGTTTGTGCTGGAGGCACTGCCGCTGCTCACGCATCGCATTGTCATCCCGAGCGTCACACTCGACACCCCCGCGATTGCGCTTGAGCGCGACAAGCAGAACCGCAACAACTGGACGTTCGATCTGACGGGCGGAGAAGGCAACAACAAGAAGCCATCAGACTGGAAACTCGACCTGCGCGAAATTGCGTTCAGCAGGGGCTCGCTGGCGCTGGACGACGACATCAAGCGCATTCACCTGACGGCAACCGTCGACACCATAGACAACCAGACGCTGTACACCGCGGCTAACGGCACGGCCATCAAGAGCGCGGATCAGCCCGCCAAGGAGCCGGCTGCGTCCGGCGCCGCAGCCTCCGCTACCGCGGCACAGACGCCGGCGGCGCCGGATCCGCAGCAGCCTTATGGAATCGCGTGGACGGTCAAGGGCACCTATAACAACGCCGCCATCACGGGCAGCGGCAAGGCGGGCGGCGTGCTCCGCCTGCAGGACGCGCAACGGCCCTACCCGCTGCAGGCCGACGTGACGGTCGGCAAGACCCGCATTGACCTGGCCGGCACGCTCACCAACCCCGCCAGCCTGACAGCAATCGACTTACGCCTGCACTTGTCGGGCGCGAGCATGGCGCAGCTGTATCCGCTGACCGGCGTGGTGCTGCCGGATACGCCCCCATTCGACACGCGCGGCAGGCTGATCGGCGAGTTGCGTAAACAGGGTTCGACGTGGCGCTACGAGAAATTCACGGGCCGCGTGGGCGGCTCCGATTTAGGCGGCACCCTCGCCTATACGATGCGCGAGCCCCGTCCGCAATTGACGGGCGAGTTGGTTTCGCATCAATTGCTGTTTGCCGACCTCGCGCCCATCATCGGCGCCGACTCCAACGCCAGCAAGGCAAAGCGCGCTGACCCGAGCACCGACCCCGGCGACAGCAAGACCGTGCGCCAGCCTGCCGACAAGGTGCTGCCGGTGGAGCCCTTCCGCACCGATCGCTGGAACGCCATCGATGCCGACGTGAAGTTTACCGGCGAGCGCATCGTCCACACCGCAGATCTGCCGATCAACCATCTTGTTACGCACGTCAAATTGCAGGATGCGGTGCTCACGCTGGACCCGCTTAACTTCGGCGTTGCGGGCGGTACGCTCAGCTCCAACATCCAGCTCGACGGGCATGCCACGCCCATGCAGGCGCGCGCCGCGCTGGCAGCACGGCACTTCAAGATCAAGCAACTGTTCCCGAAGATCGAGTCCGTGCGTGCAAGCGTGGGCGAGATCAACGGCGATGCGCGGCTCTCGGCCACGGGCAACTCGGTGGCGGCACTGCTCGGCTCTTCCAACGGCGAGGTGAAGATCCTGGTGGAGCAAGGCACCATCAGCAAGTTCATCCTGGAAGCCATGGGGCTGAACGTCGGTAACGTGATCCTGACCAAGCTCTTTGGCGACAAGCAGGTCACCATCAACTGCGCGGCCGGCGACTTTGCCGTGAGCAATGGGCTGGCGCAGGCACGCACGTTTGTGGTGGATACACAGGATGCCGTCATCGACGTGACCGGCGCGACGAGCTTCAAGCAGGAAGCGCTGGACTTCACCATCCATCCGGATTCGAAGGGGCTGCGCGTGTTTTCGCTGCGCACGCCGCTGTACGTGAAGGGCACTTACAAGCATCCGGATGTGTCGGTCAACCCGGCCGTCGTGGCGCTGCGGGCAGGCGGCGCAGTGGCGCTCGCACTGACGGCGCCGGTGGCGGCGGTACTGCCTGTGCTTGAGCTGAAGCCGGCCCCCGAAAGCGCCTGCGGCAAGCTGCTCGCGGATGTGCGCCAACGCCCGATCGCACCGCCGCCCGGCCAGACATATCACAGCAAGAAGCCGGGCCGCACGCCGGAAGGCGATTTGAGATCGACGCAGCCCGACTCGGGCAAGACCGCAGCGCCGCAGCGTCGCGCAGGCCCGCCGTCGCGCGACCCGCTGACCACCGGCGGCTGAACCCCGCCGCCGGCACCATCGCCGCTACTGCGATGAACGCCGCTTTGCGATGGCTTCCGCCGTCACCGGCGGCGTGGCCGGGTCACCAAACTGGCGCGTGACGTAGTTCGTGAGGGCGGCAAGCTGCTCCTCCGACAACTGACGGGCAAAGGCCGGCATGCCGATGTGCTTGTCGCCAGCCTTGCGCTCAATGCCAAACAGAATCACCTGCACAAGGTTGGTCGTGTCCCGCGTGCCCACCGTGGAGTTGTGCAGCAACGGCGGGTAGTAGCCATCGGGCGTGCCGCGTCCATCGGCCTGGTGACACGACGCGCAATTGCCCAGATACAGCCGTGCGGCGTCAATCGTGGTCTCGATGGGCTTGCCGCGCAGCGTCGTCACATCGGTGGCGGGCTTGCCCCAATCCTGCCGTGCGCGTTCAAGGTTGTTGCTCACCGCAGGCACGGTCCGCAGATATTCGGCGATGGACTCGACGTCCTGCACCGTCATCTTCGAAAAGCTGTGCTGCACCGCTTCACCCATCGGCCCCGCGGCCTGGGCCACTCCGGGCACGCTGCCGGTACGCAGGTATTGGACGAGCTGCTCGCGCTTCCACGCGCCAATGCCGCTCGTTGGGTCCGACGTGATGTTGAAAGCCGTCCAGCCCGCGAGTGTTGAGCCCGCCAGATAACCGCTGCCGCGCTCATCCAGTGCCTTTTCCTGCATGGCGAAACCGCGCGGCGTGTGGCACGTGCCGCAGTGTGCCAGCCCTTGCGTGAGGTACGCACCGCGATTCCACGTCGGAGATTTGTCGGCCTTCGCTACGTACGGCTCGCTCTTGAGGAAGATGAGGTTCCACAGCTTGAGCGGCCAGCGCATGTTCAGCGGCCAACGGATGGTGCTGCGCGGCCGTCGGTTTTCCACCGCCGTGACGCCGTTGCGGAAGTACGCATAGAGATCGCGCATGTCCGCATCGTTGATCTTCGCGTACGACGGATACGGCATGGCGGGATACAGATTATTGCCGTCATCGTCCACGCCTTTTCGCACGGCGCGCTCGAATTCTTCGTAGGTCCATTTGCCGATGCCGGTCTTTTCATCGGGCGTGATGTTGCTGCTGTAGATTGTGCCCAGCATCGGGATCTGCATCGGCAAGCCGCCGGCAAACGGCTTGCCGCCCGGCGCCGTGTGGCAGGCTGCACAGTCGGCCGCAATGGCGAGGTATTCGCCGCGTTTGATCTGTGCGGTGTCGGCCGGCGTGTCCTTCGCCCACGCATTGGCCACCAGGCCGGCGAGCAACAGCAGCGAGAAGGAAGCGATCGCTTTCATCTCACGCCTCCTTCTTCAGTTGATCGGCAATCCGCAGGGCCAGTGCCGCGATGGTCAGCGTCACGTTGACGGTGCCCACCGTCGGCATGGTGGAACTGCTGCTGATGAACAGATTCGGATGGTCGAACGTCCGGCAATCCTTGTCGACCACCGAGTCTTTCGGATCGGCCCCCATGATGGTTGCGCCGGTGATGTGATTGTTGGGCGCGAAATCGTCGTGGAATTCGACATTGGTGCCGCCCATTACCTGGGCTACCGTCGCGTAGACCTCCCGCGTATGCACGGCGCTGCGTTTAACGTAATCGTCAATGTGGTACGTGATCTCGGGGCGTGGAATGCCGATGGCGTCCACTTCCGTCGCACTCGGCACGATGCGGTTCTCGGGCAGCGGCAGGATCTCGTGAAAGCTGTCGAACTGCACGTAGCGCGCGGCCTGGTCGCGAATGCGTGCATCGAGGTCGGCCGGTTTGATCAGCTTGCCTTCCTTGAAGATGCGCTGCGTTTCCTGCTCGATGCGCGAGATGTTCGACAGGTGCAGCTTCTTGCCGGCCTGCGTGGCGCGAAACGGCCCATCGCGAAAGCCGATCAGCGACGTCATTTCCTGCGGCCCGCGTCCGGGCCATAGCTTGCGGTCGGCATAGAAGCTCACGCCGGTGCCGGGATGGTCCATCAGGTTGCGCCCCACCATGTCGGAGCTGTTGCCCACGCCCTTGGGAAAATCCTGGCTGGTTGACATCAGCATGAGCTTGGGCGTTTCGATGCCGTTGGCGGCCAGCACGAACCACTTGCCTTCCACGCGGTGCTCTGCGCCTTTCGCGTCTTTGTAGCGCGCGGCCACGATGCGCTTGTTTGGGCCGACTTCGAGCTTGAAAACCACGGCGTTCTCGATCAGCCGAGCGCCGGCCTGCTCGGCTTTCTCTACATGGAAGATGCCGTTGTACATCGCACCGATCGGGCAGATCGGCATACAGTTGTTGTTGCCGCAGCAGGTCGGGCGGCCGTCGTACGGGCGGCTGTTGCGCGCCACGGGTTCGGTCACCACGTGGAAGCTCGCGTCGTGCGCATTGAGCGCTTCCTTGATCGTGCGCTCATTGAACGAGAGCGGAAGCGGCGTCATCGGATAAGGCTGGCTACGCGGCGAGCCGAGGTCTTCGTCGTTCGGTCCCCAGACGCCGAGGGCCTCTTCGGCCAGGCCGTAATAGCGCTCCAGATCCTGATACTGGATCGGCCAGTCGCGCGCGATGCCGTACACGCTGCGCAGCTTGAAATCGTTCGGAAGGAAGCGCCACGTCGATGCGGCCCAGTGCCAGGTCGTGCCGCCCACCGCCCGGATGTACTGCGAGTTGAACTGATGCTCACCCTTGAGCACGAGGTAGTTGTTGGGTGGCCCGTATTCCGGGTGCGGCGCCCATGCCGTCGACGGATACGGCGCCATGAAATCCATCTTGTCGGCCTGGTTGCGGAAGCGCTCGACAATTTCCCAGCGCGGCAGGCGCGGGCCGGCTTCGAGCATCAGCACTGACTTGCCCGCGCGCGCCAGCTCGTACGCCACCAGCGCCCCGGCCACGCCGGAGCCCACCACTACGATATCGGCTTGTTGGCGAGTTTGTTCAGATTGGGCCATCAGGCTTGCCTCTCGACGGGGGGCTCGGCCCAGAAGCCGGGCTGGTTGGGGCAATACGTGCGGATGACGAGCGTGTCTGAAACCACGCTATACATCAGCGCTTGCTCGTACGTGACGACATTGCCGTCGACCACACCCAGGTACCAGGCTTCCAGAATCTGCAGCGCCGTCTTCTGCTGCGCATCGGAAAGCGAGCCCACTGCCAACGCCTGCGCCAGCGGCCGCAGTTGCGCGGCAAAGTCGGCGCTCGATTTGCCCAGCGCCGCCAGCAACCGCGTGCCCACGCCGCGATCCAGCGAGGGCCGTGCCGTCAGCGCCTGTGACAACGCGATGAATGCATCGAGCGATTCAGTCGGGCCCTGGGCGACCGCGCGCAGCACCTGCGAGCCCGCCAGCCCGGCCGCGGCCAACGCGAGTGTGCCCTGCAGCCACTGGCGGCGCGTCAAGCCGGCAGGGGTGTCGGGATCATGGGAACGGGGGACCATTTTCGACATCCTGTTGAAATTTTTGTGGCAGACGCGGCGAGCGCCGCAGCCTGATGCCCTTGACTAGCCAATATAGGCGGCGCAAAACGGACCGCCAGCCTTCCGCCGCAAGCGCAAACCGTGCCAGCCCTTTTGCGCGCAAGCAAATAACGGCAGGCGGTGTTTGTCTATACTCGGCCCGTTCGCATGCCGCATTCGCCACGCTCATGACCTCCATTGCCGATATCCGTACCGATTACGCCCGCGCTTCGCTCGACATCGCCGACGTGGACGCCAACCCCCTGCGCCAGTTCCGCCGCTGGTTCGACGAAGCCCTGAAGGCCGAGATCGCTGAAGTCAACGCCATGACGCTCGCCACCGTCGACCCGCATGGCCAGCCCTCGGCCCGCATCGTTCTGCTCAAGAACCTGGACGAACGCGGCTTCACCTTCTTCACGAACTACGCCAGCCACAAGGGCGAAGAACTGGCCGCCAATCCGCGCGCAGCGCTGCTGTTCCACTGGATCGGGCTGGAGCGGCAAGTGCGCATCCAGGGCATCGTCGAGAAGGTGAGCGACGCCGAAAGCGACGCCTACTACCACTCGCGCCCGCTCGGCTCGCGCCTGGGCGCGTGGGCCTCGGAACAAAGCAGCGAAGTGCCCGACCGGGCCACGCTCGAAGCTCGAGAAGCCGAATACCGCCAGCGCTTTGGCGACGCCCCGCCGCGTCCGCCGCACTGGGGCGGCTACCGCCTGCTGCCCGAGCGGCTGGAGTTCTGGCAAGGCCGCCCGTCGCGGCTGCACGATCGGCTGGAGTACCGCAAGCACGCCGACGGCAGCTGGACAATCGTCCGCCTTGCCCCGTAGTCCGGAGTGGACGGCGCCGCAACAGGCTATTGCGCATTGCGTCATACCGGCACGGCGCTTGCTGCAACGGGCTTGGCCCGGCACCCGCCCGCAAGACCCGCACAGCACAATGGGAAAGTTTGTCGTAAGCTAATGTGATGCGTTCGGGCCGCAATCCGATGGCCGACCCGAACACCTGCACATCAGGGAGGCGTCGACATGTTTTTCCAACAGGCGATTGACCGCAAACTCGAACAGTGGATCCACGACATCCGCGAGTCTGCCGACCTTCCTGTCCGCCTGCGGTTATGGAACGGTGACCAATACGAACTGGGCCGCTTCGATCAGCCCCGCGTCACGCTCACCGTGCGCGAAGCGAGCGCCCTGCCGCTGCTGCTTTCCCCTACCCTCAACAACCTCGGCGAAGCTTACGTCCAAGAGAAGATCGACCTGGACGGCAAGCTCGCCGACATCATCAACGTGGGTTACAGCCTGGCTTCTGCGGCGGCAGTCAGCAGCGGCAATGCGCTGGCCCGCGTGGTGCGCCACTTTGCCCATACCAAGGAAGGCGACAAGGAGTCGATCCAGTACCACTACGACGTTTCCAACGACTTCTACAAACTGTGGCTGGACCAGAACATGGTCTACTCGTGTGCCTACTTCGAAAACGGCGATGAAACGCTCGACGAGGCGCAGCTCAAGAAGATCGACCACATCCTCACCAAGATCCGCCTGCAGCCCGGACAGACGCTGCTCGATATCGGCTGCGGCTGGGGCGCGCTGGTGCTGCGTGCAGCCCAGAAGTACGGTGCGCGCTGCCTGGGCGTGACGCTGTCGCAAAACCAGTACGACCTCGCCACCGAACGCGTCCGTGCTGCGGGCCTGCAAGACCAGATCGAGATTCGCATCCAGGACTACCGCGATCTCACGGGCCAGTTTGACCGCATCACCAGCGTCGGCATGTTCGAGCACGTAGGCCGCAAGAACCTGCCAGGGTATTTCCGCCGCATGCACGACCTGCTGGCCGACGACGGCATTGCCATGAACCACGGCATCACTTCGTCGGACTCGGCCGGCGGCGAAAGCTCGATGGGCGGCGGCGACTTCATCGATCGCTACGTCTTTCCGCAAGGGGAGCTGCCGCACATTTCGCTGGCACTGAGCGCCGCGCAGGATGGCGGCCTGGAAGCGCTTGACGTTGAAAGCCTGCGCCGCCACTATGCGCGCACGCTCGAACACTGGGCCGAGCGCTTCGAGACCAACGGCGAAACCATCCGCGCGATGGTGGGCGAAAAGAAATACCGCATCTGGCGCGTCTACCTGGCCGGCTGCGCGCACGCCTTCGACGCCGACGAGATCTCGATCTTCCAGACCGTGTTGCAGAAGTCCGGCAAGTCGGCGTCGACGATCCCGTGGTCGCGCCGCTATATCTACGCGTAACCATTTGACCGCCAGTTTCCCCATCGACGATCTGTTCGGCGCGCCGCCCGCCCCCACCGACGGCGCGGCCGCCGAAGCAAGCAAGTCCGCTCCGAAACCCAAACGTTCCCCCGCCCGCCAAGGCGTACTGCCGGCGCTGTTCGCACCCGAAGTGGCGGAACTCGCGCAACGCTTGCCGCGCGGCCTGCGCATCGGCACGTCATCGTGGTCGTATCCGGGGTGGGACGGGCTCGTGTATGGGGGCGAGTATTCCGAGTCCATGCTTGCCCGCAAGGGCCTGACGGCGTATGCCCAGCACCCGCTGCTGCGCACGGTCAGCATCGATCGCGGGTTCTATTCGCCGATCCCACTGGCGGACTACGTCGCCTATGCGGCCAGCGTGCCGGAAGATTTCCGCTTCGCGGTCAAGGCAACCTCTGCCGTATGCGACGCTTGGATTCGCGAATCGGACGGGCGCGGCCGCATGGCCAATCCTGCCTTCCTGAATGCTGAATTTGCGATCCGCGATTTTGTCGAGCCGGCCACCCGCGGGCTCGGGAAGCGATGCGGTCCGCTCGTGTTTCAGCTTTCGCCGCTGGGCGCGCTGGCTGAAGATGCCACCGGTTTTGTGGAACGGCTTGAAGCATTCCTGGCCGCGTTGCCTCCACTCGATCCGCAACTCAATCCCGACGCTGTCTACGCGGTGGAGTTGCGCGACGCCACGCTGCTCACGCCGCGCTTCATCAAAATGCTGCGCGCGGCGGGGGTACGTTATTGCGTCGGCCTGCATGAGCGGATGCCGGCAGTGGACCGGCAAGCGGCCGCCGTTGCGCTGCTGGATGAAGGTGGCGGTGGCCCGTTGGTGGTGCGCTGGAACCTGAACAGCCGCTATCGCTACGCGCAAGCCGAAGCAGCGTACAAACCGTTCAACAAGCTCGTCGATGAAGACCCGTTCTCGCGCGAGACGCTGGCCGACATGGCCGTCGCCGCGCTGGCGGCCGGGCGCAAGGTGACGATCCTGGTCAGCAACAAGGCGGAAGGATCGTCCCCGCTGTCGTGCATCAAGCTGGCCGAGGCCATCGCCGCGCGCCTGCCGGCAGACGCAGCGTAGCCTCGACGCCGGCTCCAGCCGACGCCTAGCCCTGCAAGCGGTGCGCGAACTGCTTGCGGAACTTCGCCACCTTGGGCGAGATGACGAACGCGCAGTAGCCCTGGGCCGGGTGGTCGCGGAAGTAGTTCTGGTGCTCGTCCTCTGCGCGCCAGAAGGTGACCTTGCCGTCAGCGGCATCCACTAGCTCCGTCACGATGGGCGCTTCAAAGATGTCGCTGGCGCCCAGCTCGGCGATGGCCGTGCGCGCCGTCGCCAATTGCTCGGGCGTTTGCGCGAAGATGGCCGAACGGTATTGCGGGCCGACATCGTTGCCCTGGCGATCCACCGTGGTGGGGTCGTGGATGGCGAAGAAGATGTCGAGAATCTCGCGATACGGGATCACGGCGGGGTCGAACTTCACGGCCACCACTTCAGCATGGCCGGTATTGCCGCTGCAAACGGCACGGTAGCTCGGATGATCGACCTGGCCGCCGGCATAGCCGGACACCACGCTCTGCACCCCTTGCACCTCCTGGAACACGGCTTCCAGGCACCAGAAGCAGCCTCCGCCCAGGACGGCGGTTTCAAGGGCATGTTGTTCAGTCATTCGGATTCTCCTGCATTGATTGGGCTGCCATTGGTCGGCCGAAGACGCCAATCCTGACACAGTCGCCATCATGTGGACGCGACATCACGCAAAGCCCTACGTCCGGGCGGCCTATCGGTCGTCCGTTACAATTGCACATTACTTTCGGTAGTTTTCATGGACCAACACGGAGCCATTCCCATGGATGCGCGCGACCGGGAATCTTCCGCGCGCGAGGCGTCGGCCCATCGACGCCAACATGGCCGCGCCACCCCGCCCGATTTCGATGCCGCGCATTTCCGGCATGCCCTGTCCCAGTTTGCCACTGGCGTGACGGTGGTCACCACGCGCTCGGAAGGCCGGCCCGGAACACCGGCGTTTGTCGGGGTGACGGCCAGCTCGTTCAATTCGGTGTCGCTCGACCCGCCGCTGGTGCTGTGGAGCCTGGGCACGCAGGCGAATTCATTCCCACTCTTCCACGCCGGCTCGCACTACGTCATCAATATCCTGGCCGCCGAGCAGTTGGACCTGTGCAAGCGCTTCGCCACGCTCAAGGGCGACCGCTTCGCCAACATCGACTACCGCCTCAGCCCGACCGGCCTGCCGATCCTCGCGCAATCATTGGCCTGGTTCGAGTGCCATAACCGCAGCCGATACGACGAGGGCGATCACGTCATCTTCGTGGGCGAAGTCGAGCGCTGCGGCGTCGTCGACGCGGAGGGTGCGCCGCTGGTGTTTCATCGCGGCGCGTTTTCGTCGCTCACCCGCCTCGGCGACTGAGTCGCCGTCATGCGGCGGTAATGTCCTGGCCATGGCCCGCTTCGGTCGACAAGACATGGGCCACTATCCGCGCATGCTTGCAGCGGGGATTGATCGCCGCCAGCAGGCGAAGCGCTAGTTAGCCCTTCCCACGCTTGCCCGTCGCACCGCCTTCCAGCGGGCGCACGCCACGCGCGTCCATCAGCAGCGCGAGACCGCCCTCGCGGTCCTTGATGGTGCGCAAGACGATATTCGAGCGGATATCCATCACGCCGGGCGTCTTGTACAGCCGCTCGATGATGAATTCCGAGTAGTGCTGCAGATTGGGCGCCTGCACGCGCAGGATGTAGTTGCAATCCCCGGTGATGATGTAAGCGGCCACGATCTCGGGCCAACTCTGCACGGCGGCCATGAACGTCTCGTGCCAGCCCGTCACGTCTTGGCGCATCGACACCTGCACGATCGCTTCCAGTTCCAGCCCGAGCGCGGCGCGGCCCAGTTGCGCCCGATAACCGGTGATGGCGCCGCCCTCTTCCAGCATCCGCACACGCCGCAGACAGGCCGACGGCGACAGCGCGACGCGCTCCGCCAAATCCTGGTTGCTGATGCGGCCGTCTTCCTGCAACACCTGCAGAATGCGCAGATCGGTGGTATCGAGTTGCATCTTTCGTGCTTCCTTGCGTCATCGCTTGATTGCTTTGCATTTTATGCGAATCTCACGCGATGACGCGCACGATTATGCAAACCCATTGCGCGCGGATTTCCCTATCATTTCGGCACGGATTCAACGAATTTTCCGCCCTGGAGCCGCCTTGGAACGCACTTTGTGGGACATCAGCCCCGCCCTCTCGCCTGCTACGCCCACTTGGCCCGGCGACACGCCGTTTTCGCAGGAAATTGCGTGGAAGCTCGAAGGTGACTGCCCAGTCAACGTCGGGCGCATCACGCTCTCGCCGCATACGGGTGCGCATGCCGATGCGCCGCTCCACTACCGCGCCGACGGCGCTGCCATCGGCCAGGTGCCGCTGGACGCCTACTTGGGCCCATGCCGCGTTATCCACTGCGTAGGTGTAGCGCGCGTCGAACCTGAACACGTGCGCGATGCATTGACTGACGTACCGCCGCGCGTGCTGCTGCGCACGTACGCAGAGATGCCGCAAACCGCGTGGGACGACGACTTTGCGGCCGTTGCGCCCGAGACGATTGCATTGCTGGCCGCGCACGGCGTCAAGCTCATCGGCGTCGACACCGCCTCGCTCGACCCGCAGACCTCCAAGACCATGGACGCGCACCACGCCGTGGGCAAACACGGCCTTGCCATCCTCGAAGGGCTCGTGCTTGACGACGTGCCCGCCGGCGATTACGAACTGATCGCCCTGCCCCTCAAGTTCGCCACGCTCGATGCGAGCCCGGTGCGCGCCGTGCTGCGCAGCCTCCCCTGATCGACACAACGACAGAACACCCACCCCTTTTAACCCGGCATTCACATGACCATCACTCGAAACGCCTGCGTCGAACGCGACGCGGCCGACCCGATCGCCGCGCTGCGCGACGCCTTTGCGCTGCCCGACGGCGTGATTTATCTCGACGGCAACTCGCTGGGCGCCCGCCCGAAAGCCGCGCTCGCCCGCGCGCAGGAAGTCGTCGCCAACGAATGGGGCGATGGCCTGATCCGCAGCTGGAACCAGGCCGGGTGGTTCAAGTTGCCGCGCCGCCTGGGCAACAAGATTGCCCCGCTGATTGGTGCACGCGAAGACGAAGTCGTCGTCACCGACACCACATCGATCAATCTCTTCAAGGTGCTGGCCGCGGCGATTCGCGTGCAGCTCGAAGACGCGCCCGCCCGCAAGATCATCGTGTCGGAAACGCATAACTTTCCGACCGACCTCTACATCGCTGAAGGCTTGGCCGACCTGCTGCGCGACGGCTACAAACTGCGCCTGATCGACTCGCCGGAAGAGCTGGAAGGCGCGCTGGGCGACGACGTCGCCGTCACCATGCTGACGCACGTGAACTACAAGAGCGGGCACATGTACGACATGGCGGCCGTCTCGGCGCTGGCGCACAAGCACGGCGCGCTGGCCATCTGGGATCTGGCGCATTCGGCCGGCGCCGTGCCCGTCGACCTGCACGCTGGCGGCGCGGATTACGCCATCGGCTGCACCTACAAATACCTGAATGGCGGCCCTGGCTCGCCGGCCTTCGTGTGGGTGGCGCCCGCGCTGCGCGAACGCTTCTGGCAGCCGCTGTCCGGCTGGTGGGGCCATGCGCGGCCGTTCGCGATGGAGTCGCGCTACGACGCCGATGCCGGCATCGGCCGCTTCCTGTGCGGCACGCAGCCGATCACGTCGATCGCGATGGTCGAATGCGGGCTCGACATCTTCGCGCAGACGTCGATGGCTGCGCTGCGCGCCAAGTCGCTGGCGCTCACCGACCTCTTCATCACGCTGGTGGAAACGCGCTGCGCAGGCTTTCCCCTCACGCTCGTAACGCCGCGCGACCACGCCATCCGCGGCAGCCATGTCAGCTACGAACACCCCAACGGCTATGCCGTGGTGCAGGCACTGATCGCGCGCGGCGTGATCGGCGACTACCGCGAGCCGCGCATCATGCGCTTCGGTTTCACGCCGCTGTACACGAGCTTTGCCGATGTGTGGGATGCCGTGGAGGTGTTGCGCGATGTGCTGGAAACCGGCGCGTGGCAATCGGCCCAATTCAACGAACGTACGCTGGTGACCTGAGATGTCGAAACCGAACCAACCCGCAGCATCGGGCTGCCCCATGCATGCCGCCCAGGGCGAAGGCTGGCACGACGCGCAGCTCGATTTTTCAAAATCGATGAGCTATGGCGACTACCTCGCGCTCGACCAGATATTGAACGCACAACACCCGCGCTCGCCGGATCACAACGAGATGCTCTTCATCGTCCAGCACCAGACCACCGAGCTGTGGATGAAGCTGATGTTGCACGAGCTGCGCGCCGCGCGGGATTGCGTGCGCAATGACAACCTGCCGCCTGCGTTCAAGATGCTGGCGCGCGTGTCGCGCATCATGGATCAGTTGGTGCAGGCGTGGAACGTGCTCGCCACGATGACGCCGCCGGAATACTCCGCCATGCGTCCGCACCTGGGGCAATCGTCGGGCTTCCAGTCGTATCAGTACCGCGAGATCGAATTCATTCTCGGTAACAAGAACGCGGCGATGCTCAAGCCACATGCGCATCGCACGGAGCATTACCAACAGGTCAAGACTGCACTGGAAACGCCGTCGTTGTATGACGAGGCGGTGCGTTACATGGCGCGTCACGGCTTTGCATTCGACGCGGATTGCATCGAGCGTGACTGGTCGCGGCCTGTGACTTACAACGCCTCGGTGGAAGCGGCGTGGCTCGAGGTCTATCGCGACCCGACGCACCACTGGGAGCTGTACGAACTGGCCGAGAAGTTTGTTGATCTGGAAGACGCGTTCCGACAATGGCGCTTCCGGCATGTGACCACGGTGGAGCGCGTGATTGGTTTCAAGCGTGGCACGGGCGGCACCGAAGGTGTCGGCTACCTGCGGAAGATGCTGGATGTGGTGTTGTTTCCGGAGCTTTGGAAGTTACGGACTGACTTGTGACTTTTGCTATTGGTCGATCTCTGGTTTCATCCCCTGCCGGGGCTGACTCACTTTCTTTGTCTTGCCAAAGAAAGTAAGCAAAGAAAGGCGCGCCCGAGATGGCGACTTCCCCTTGAATTTATGTCGCAGAGAGGGGAAGGGAAAAACTCGCTTCGCTCAGACAGTTTCCCTTCCTTTTTCCTCTCTGCAACAGAAATTCAAGGCGCCATCTAGGGCATCAACGGCCAAACCCTTCTCGCCGCCAGCGCTGGCGGCAAAACAGTTTCCGGGGATCTCTGAGCGGCCTACGCGGCGGGCTCAACCACTTGGCCGAGCCGTGCCGCGAACTCGCGTAGCGCGGGGGCCAGTTCGTCGCGGATGCGCTCTGCATCGGCGGACGTGTACGGCGCGCTGCAACTCACGACATACGGCTCGCGCTGGCTTGGCGCGAAGAACGCGACTGCGCATGCGTGGATAGCGGGATGCCAGTCGCGCAGCGATACGGCGTAGCCATTGCGGATGCCGGCTTTCACCGCGTCATCTGCGGCGGCCCCTTCTGCCGCCCACTGCGCCGGCTGCTGCGTGCGCAATGCTTCGTACAAGCGCTCACGCCGCGCGGCGGGCAACGAAGCCAGATACGCCCGTCCCATCGAACTCGACAGCAGCGACAGCCGCGAGCCCACGCCCAGCCCCGACGAGCCGCTCATCGACGGGCTGTCGTGGCGGATCGTCTCCAGATACACCATGTCCAGCCGATCGCGCTTGCCCAGCGAGATCGATACCCCATAGCGCTGCGCAAATGCGCTCATATGCGGCCGAGCGAGCTGGATCACGTCGCTTGATGCAAGGTAAGCAAACCCTAGCGCGAGCACGCCAGCATCCAGCCCATATTTGCCCAGCGCATCGTCGTAACGCAGGTAACCGAGCGACACCAGCGTGCCAGCCAGCCGGCTGACGGTGGCTTTGGGAAAACCCGTGCGCCGGACGAATTCCTGGTTGCCGAGCAACGTGTCGCCAGGGCGGAATGCGCGCAGCAGTTCCAGCCCGCGCGCGAGTGCCGTGACGAAATTCGGGTCGCTCGACTCGGCGGGCGCCGTGTCGAATTCGGGATCGGGGAGACGGGTCGTGCTCATGGCAAAAAAGCCCTGGAAATCGTCGGTGGTTGCGCTATGATAGCCCTAAATTTCGAAACTGTGTTCCGTATATCGGAACAACAACGACTCGGAGACGACCGCTGTGACCGCTCGCAACGCCTTCAATTGGGCCGACCCCCTGCTGCTCGACCAACAACTGACCGACGACGAGCGCATGGTGCGCGACGCCGCCGCATCGTATTGCCAGGACAAGCTGATGCCGCGCGTGCTGGAGTCGTTCCGGCATGAAAAGACGGATGCATCGATCTTTCGCGAGATGGGCGAACTGGGCCTGCTGGGCCCGACGATTCCCGAGCAGTACGGCGGCCCCGGCCTGAACTACGTCAGCTACGGCCTGATCGCACGTGAAGTGGAGCGCGTCGATTCGGGCTATCGCTCGATGATGAGCGTGCAGTCGTCGCTGGTGATGGTGCCGATCTACGAATTCGGCAGCGAGGCGCAAAAGCAGAAGTATCTGCCCAAGCTGGCCACCGGCGAGTGGATCGGCTGCTTCGGCCTGACCGAACCGAACCACGGTTCCGACCCGGCCTCGATGATCACGCGCGCCAAGAAGGTCGACGGCGGCTACTCGCTGTCGGGCGCCAAGATGTGGATCACCAACTCGCCCATCGCCGATGTGTTTGTCGTGTGGGCCAAGCTGCCGAACGACAACGGCGAGGACGAAATCCGCGGCTTCATCCTGGAGAAAGGCTGGAAGGGACTGACGGCGCCCGCCATCCACGGCAAGGTCGGCCTGCGTACGTCGATCACCGGTGAAATCGTGCTGGACGAAGTGTTCGTGCCGGAAGAAAACCTGATGCCGGGCGTACGCGGCCTGAAGGGTCCGTTCACGTGCCTGAACTCGGCACGCTACGGCATCGCGTGGGGCGCACTGGGCGCAGCCGAAGCCTGCTGGCACATCGCACGCCAGTACGTACTCGATCGCAAGCAGTTCGGCCGCCCGCTCGCCGCCAACCAGCTCGTGCAGAAGAAGCTGGCCGACATGCAGACCGAAATCACACTTGGCCTGCAAGGCTGCCTGCGCCTGGGCCGCATGAAAGACGAAGGCACCGCCGCGGTGGAAATCACGTCGATCATGAAGCGCAACTCGTGCGGCAAGTCGCTCGACATCGCCCGCGTGGCGCGCGACATGCTCGGCGGCAATGGCATCTCGGACGAGTTTGGCGTGATCCGCCACGTGGTGAATCTGGAAGTCGTGAATACCTACGAGGGCACGCACGATATCCACGCGCTGATCCTCGGCCGCGCTCAAACCGGCATTCAGGCGTTCTTCTGATTGCGCTTTGTTTTTCCGGCGAGTTGGGGCACACTCGTGCACCACTCGCCACACCCGTGGCTGCACCTCTCGCCCGTCCTGGGCACCGTTGTTCTCCGTCCCTCCCGATATACCAATTTGCAAATGACCGGGATACGCTACGCCGCATGAATCGGCGGTAGCGCGCGTCTATGCTTCGGTCCAAGTGTCGGCGGATTGTTGGGCCGGACGTCCCTCACACCGATAGAACGAGCGCGCAATCCACACGCAGAGTGCAGCGCCACGCGACAAAACCAATCGCGAGACAACGGTCTGGAGAATGCCGGCGCGCGTACGCAGGCACCCGTACCGATATCAAAACCAGAACAGGGCACCCTACGCGGACGACCAAGATCGGCCGGCGCGGAGTCCTGCCAGGAGACAAACCCACCATGGCTGAACAGTCCATTCCGTCGTCGACGGAACTTGGCGCCGCTGGCATCGCCGATGCGCGTGCCATTGATCGCTATTTCCAGATTTCTGCACGCGGCAGCACGCAAAAGCGCGAGGTCGTGGCTGGCATCACCACCTTCATGGCGATGGTCTACGCCGTATTTGTCGTGCCCGGCATGCTGGGCAAGGCCGGCTTTGACACCAGCGCCGTGTTCGTCGCGGTGTGTCTCACCACCGCCTTCGGTTCGCTGCTGATGGGCCTTTGCGCCAAGCTGCCCATCGCCATCGGCTGCGCAATTTCGCTGACGGCGTTCATGGCCTTTGGCCTGGTGCTGGGGCAAAAGCTGACGCCGGAAATCGCGCTCGGCGCCGTGTTCCTGATGGGTGTGGTCTTCACCGCCATCTCGGCTACGGGCGTACGCTCGTGGATTCTGCGCAACCTGCCTTCGGGCGTGGCACACGGCACGGGCATCGGCATTGGCCTGTTCCTGCTGCTGATCGCCTCCAACGACGTAGGCCTGGTGGTCAAGAACGCCGGTGCGGGCCTGCCCGTTGCACTGGGCCACGTGACCGCCTTCCCGGTGATGATGTCGGTGCTGGGTCTGGCCGCGATCTTCGGCATGGAACGCCGTCGCGTCCCGGGCGGCATTCTGATCGTGATCATCGCCATCTCGGTCCTGGGGCTGATCTTTGACCCGGCCGTGAAGTTCACCGGCGTGTTTGCCGTGCCCTCGCTCGCCGCTGCAGGGCATGCCTCGCTGATCGGCACAATGGATATTCGCGGCGCACTCACGGCCGCCGTTCTGCCGAGCGTGCTGGCGCTGGTGATGACCGCCGTGTTCGACGCCACCGGCACCATCCGCGCCGTCGCCGGCCAGGCCGGGCTGCTCAACGACAAGGGCCACATCATCAACGGTGGTCGCGCGCTCACGGCCGATTCGATCAGCTCGATCTTCTCGGCGTTCTTTGGCGGGGCTCCCGCGGCCGCCTACATCGAGTCGACGGTTGGCGTGGCAGCCGGCGGCAAGACGGGCCTGACGGCTGTCGTGGTCGGCGTGATGTTCCTGGCCGTGATGTTCTTCTCGCCGCTCGCAGGTCTGGTGCCGTCGTACGCAACGGCCCCGGCGCTGATGTATGTCGGCTTGCTGATGCTCTCTAGCGTGAGCAAGCTGCACATGGACGACATGGTCGACGCGCTGTCCGGGCTGGTCTGCGCCGTGTTCATCGTGCTGACCTGCAATATCGTCACCGGCATCATGCTGGGCTTCAGCACGCTGGTCATCGGCCGCCTGGTAGCCGGCGAATGGCGCAAGCTGAACATCGGCACCGTGGCGATCGCGGCTGCGCTGGTCGCGTTCTACGTAGGCGGATGGGCGATCTGATCGCACACGGAACCGTCTTCACAAAAGACAAACCGGCCAGACCCGAAAGGGCTGGCCGGTTTTGTTTTGCACGGCACGACAAAAAACGCCCGGCACAAGGCCGGGCGGCAATCACACTACCAAGGAGACGGTCACTTGTTGGGCTGCGGCGTCAGGCGCAGATACGGGCGCAACGCCTTGTAGCCCTTCGGAAATTTCTGCTTGATGACTTCCTCATCCTTCAGCGACGGCACGATGACCACGTCATCGCCGTCCTGCCAGTTACCCGGCGTGGCCACGCTGTGGTACTCGGTCAACTGCAGCGAGTCGATCACACGCAGCACTTCATTGAAATTGCGCCCTGTCGATGCCGGATACGTAATCGTCAGGCGAATCTTCTTGTTCGGATCGATCACGAACAGTGAACGCACGGTAAACGTCTCGCTCGCATTCGGATGGATCATGTCGTACAGCTGCGAAACCTTGCGATCGGGATCGGCAATGATCGGGAAGTTGACGCTGGTGTTCTGCGTCTCGTTGATATCGTTGATCCAGCCCTTGTGGGACTCGACCGAATCGACCGACAGCGCTATCGCCTTGACATTGCGCTTGGCAAATTCGTCCTTCAGCTTGGCGGTCAGGCCCAGTTCGGTGGTGCAGACGGGCGTGTAGTCGGCCGGGTGCGAGAAGAGCACGCCCCAGCTGTTGCCCAGCCACTCATGAAACTTGATGCGGCCTTCGCTTGAATCCTGCTCGAAATCAGGGGCGATATCGCCCAAACGTAGAGACATCGTGTCCTCCATACACAGGTTGGGAACCACTATAGCCAGATTGCCATCCAACCAAAACGACTATAAATTCACAACAACATCACTTTTCGTCATTAGGCCCGGCATTTGCTGACAACAAGGTGAAAGGCATGCGCACATTGCCGGACAATGACTGCGGTCTTGATCCATCGCAGCATGCGCAATGCGGGCGCTTGAAGTTTCGCAACGCCCACACATATGCTAGCGAATAAGCGCGCCGACATATTGACGATTGAACCACCCCGATAACGAGGACCCGACCATGACGAACACTTCCCCCAACCTGGCCGATTCCGTCAATAAGGAGAAACTGATGACCGACGTGAAGACTGTACTGTCCGACGCTGAAACCCTGCTCAAACAAGCTGCGTCCAGCAGCGGCGAAAAGGCCGCCGAGCTGCGCGAGCGCGGCATGGGCATGCTCCGCCAAGCCAAGGAAAAGGCGCAGGACCTGCAAGACGCGGTCGTCCACAAGAGCAAGGCTGCGGCCCGCGCCACCGATGATTATGTTCACGATCACCCGTGGCAAGCCGTGGGCGTGGCAGCTGGCGTGGGCCTGCTGATCGGCCTGCTGCTCAACCGCAAATAATCTGCCGCAGTCTTTCTGGCCGATGGCGCGCGCCTTGTGGGACGCGCCATCGGCCAGTTGCATTTCGGCGGCTCGATCCCGGGCATGGCGCGTGCTGTGTCTGGGGTGTCTCCGATCGCCTCGCACCCTTTCCACACCCCATGACCGACGACACCAGTCCAAAGCTGTTCGCTTCCTTGAAGAAACTGGCCGGCACGGTCGTCTCGATGCTGCAGACGCGGCTCGAACTGGCGAGCGTCGAACTGGCTGAAGAAAAAGAACGGCTGCTTGGCACCGCCTTCCTGGGCATGCTGGCCGTAAGCCTGATTGCACTGTTCATCATGACGCTGACGGCGCTGGTGGTCATCCTCTGCTGGGATACCTATCGCTGGCAGTCTCTGGCCGTCATGGCCGCGCTTTACGCGCTGGGCGCGGTGGCGTGCCTTTGGAAGGTGCGCTCGCTGCTGCGCAACGCACCGCCACTGTTCGAGGCCACACTGGCTGAACTGGACAAAGACCGGGAGATCCTGCGCCGATGACTGACCCGACCGAACACGCGCCGTCGCCCGGCGCCTCCGGCACTTCCATGAACGAACCCGCATCGAGCGCGCGTCATCACGTGCGGCCGTCACGCCGCAGCGCCGAAACGCGCCTGCCGCTGAGCGTGCGCAAGGAATTGCTGCTGACCCGCGCCGCGCTGGAGCGCTATGACTACGCCCAGGCGCGCAACGATGTGCATCGCGCCACCAGCCGCACCTTTAGCCTGGGCGGCTTCGGGGCACTGCTGCCCAGCTTGATCCGACCATTGGCCCGTCCGAACAGCCTGATGCGGACGTTGGGTATCGCACGTGAATATCCGCTGGTGGGCACCGCGCTGTCGCTCGCATATGCAGGGTTGCGCCGCACCGTCATCGGGCGCCTCACGCGCAAGCTGGGCAAGGTCGGGGTCGTGGCCGGAGCGGCCTGGTGGGCCTACAGGAAATGGCGGGAGGCGCAAGGCCAGGACACCGCCATCGCGCCCACGCGGTCACCCGGTGCCGACGCGGACGAGATCATTCCTGGGAGCACTTCCTGAGGGCGAACCACGTAACAAAAAAGGCCGGAAAAGTCCGGCCTTTATCGTTTACGCACTGCAGTATCAGCGCTCTTTCAGTGCAGCGGAATGGGATGACGCATGCGCTCCCACCGCCGGGCCATACTCTGGCGCAAACCCGACAGGCCGTGCGCTTGAAGCGCGGGGCCGTTGTCGGCTTCAACGGTCGGCTCTGTCACACCACCGTCACGCACGACGCCGCGACGGCCATGCCACATCAGCACGCCGCTGGCCGTCCAGCCGATCACGAACAGCGTGTCGCCAATGTGACTGAGCGACTTGGGGGACGTACCCGCATGAAAAATCGCGCTGAGCATATCGGGAGGCAACTCGGCGCAGATCCAGAGAAAAATGGCCGGCGCCGATGCAAAGACTCCCGGCTGCCACCATGGGTGGGCAACTTGCACTTTGTCGGTCTCCATGGCGCCCTCCATCGCTCTTTTTTAGTGATGTTCCGATCCTATGCCGCGTCTGCGCAAATGGCGACCCGCCCGCCGCTGAATGGCATGTCGGATTCGTCCGACATCAGCCTTTGCTCAACGCATCGACGCTGATCTGTTTGGGCTAAGGGCGACTCCGCATGGGCACGTGGATGGCGTCACCACGCCGCAGCCGCACAGCGTCCGCCCAGAAGTATTCAGGATTACGGCTGAGGACCGCCCCACCCGTTCATATGCATAATGCATAAATTCGGCGCATTGATGCCGCACCGTCCGCAACACACTCGCCTCCATGCTGGCCGCCACCTCCCTTGAACGCCGCGATGCACGCTCCGGTGCCACGCTGCTGCAACCCGCCACGCTTGTTGTGCGGGCCGGCGACCGCATTGCCCTGACCGGGCCATCTGGCGGGGGGAAGAGCGTGCTGCTGCGCGCGCTGGCGCTTCTTGATCCGCTCGATGGCGGCCAAGTGACGTGGCAAGGCGAAGCGATCCACCGAAGCGCCGTGCCGGCGTATCGCTGTCACGTCGCATACATGCGCCAACGTCCGGCGCTGCTGCCCGGCACGGTGGAAGACAACCTTCTGATGCCGTATCAGCTGCGTGCACGGCGCCACAGCGCGGCATTCGACCGTGACGCCGCCATCGCTCTGCTCGCCGGCGCGGAGCGCGACGCCAGCTTTCTTGAAAAAAATGCCAGCGATCTTTCCGGGGGCGAGGCGCAGATCGCCGCGCTGGTCCGCACGCTGCAGACCCACCCGACCGTGCTGCTGCTCGACGAGCCTACGGCGGCGCTCGACCCCGCCTCTGCTCACGCAGTTGAATCGCTGTTGCAGCATTGGTTTGCCCAGGCGCCCGAACGGCATGCATGGATCTGGGTGACGCACGATCCGGCGCAAGCGGAGCGCGTCGGCCGTCAGCATTGGCGCATGGCGGCGGGGCAACTCAACACGGAGCCCGCACGATGAGTGGCCAGGACTTGTCGCTTTCCGCCTGGCAGGTCGGCATTGCGGCCGCGCTGATCCTCGTGAATGGCGCGTTGTCGATTGGGCTGGGCCTCGGGCTCGAGCGACGCCTGGCGTGGGCGGCCGTGCGCACCGTCGTGCAATTGCTGGCGGTAGGTTTCGTGCTCGAATGGGTCTTCGCCCACGCGCATTGGGCGGTAGTGCTGGGCATCGTGGCTGTCATGACGCTGATTGCGGGGCACGCAACCGGCAGCCGCGGCGCGCGCAGTTACGCGGGCTTGCGGTTGGACGGCACGTTGTCGGTTTTCGGCAGCACATGGCTGATCGGCACGATCGGGCTGGTGGCCGTGCTGCATGCGCGCCCGTGGTATGAGCCGCAATACGCCATCCCGATCATGGGGATGATTCTTGGCAACACGCTCACCGGCGTAGGCCTGGCGCTCGAGCGCATGACCGGCGAGCTGACTGCCACGCGCGACCAAGTGGAAACGATTCTTGCACTCGGCGGCACGCGGTGGGAAGCGGCGCGCAATGCAGCGCGAACGGCCGTGCGCGCCGGCATGACACCGATCATCAACCAGATGACCGTCGTGGGCGTGGTGAGTTTGCCCGGCATGATGACAGGCCAGGTGCTGGCCGGGCAGTCTCCACTGGAGGCCGTGCGCTACCAGATCGTCATCATGTTCCTGCTGGCGGCCTCTTCAGGGTTGGGGACGGTCGCGGCGGTGCTGCTGGCGTATCGCAGGCTGTTCAGCCGCGCCCACCAATTGCTGAGTGCGCGCATCACGCAACGCGGCGGAGCGAAATAGCGTGCCGATCGCCCTGTCCTGCGGCCTGGTGCTGCTCAACGAAAATGGCGATGTGCTCCTCGCGCACGCCACCGAGACGCGCCACTGGGACATCCCCAAAGGCGCACCGGACCCTGGCGAGGACCATCGCGACACCGCCCTACGCGAGACGCGCGAAGAGACCGGCCTTGTGCTCGACAGCCACGCCCTGATCGAACTCGGCCGGTTTCCCTATCGCCGCGACAAGGAGCTGCATCTGTTCGCCGCGCGCCTGCGCCGCGCCGACGTCGCACTGGACAGGCTGACCTGCACGTCGATGTTCCACAGCTATCACACCGGCCGCCTGATCCCCGAGATGGACGCGTACCGCTGGGCCACGGCGGAGGAGGTGCCGACGTATGCGAGCCAATCGCTCACGCGATTGTTTGCACAGACGTTGACGCTGGCGAGTATTGATGCCCGCCTCGCCGAGGCCGGGCTGTAAACGAACGGCGCTTAAACCGGCACGTCGCCTTCGATGGTCGTGCGATGCAGCGTGCGCTGATACTTGTCTGGGCAGCCGGGCGCAAAGTGGATGGTGGAGCGGTTGTCCCAGAACAGCATGTCACCAGGGCGCCACTGGTGCGTGTAGACGTTGTCGGCGCGGACGCTGTGGGCGAAGAGCTGCTCCAGCACGCTGGTGCTCTCGTCTTCCGGCAAGCCGATGATGTGCGAGGTGAAGCCTTCGTTGACGAAGAGCGCACGCTTGCCGGTTTCCGGATGCGTGCGCACAACGGGGTGATCGACCGGCGGAACGGCGTCGCGCTGCGCTTGCGTAAGCGGCGGACGCCAGGTCGACAGCGCGCGCAATCGCTCATAGCGGTACACATACGAATGCACCGCGCGCCGTCCTTCGATGATGCGCTTGAGATTGGCCGGCAGCGTTTCGTAGGCACGCACCATGTTGGCGAACAGCGTATCGCCGCCCTCTTCCGGCAGCTCGCGCGTGAGCAGCATCGAGCCGAGGCTCGGCAACGGCTTGTATGAGAGATCGGAATGCCAGTCGCGCCCCGCATCGCCCAGCCCGATTGGCTTACCGTTTTCGACCACGTTGGAGACGACGAGGATTTCCGGATGTCCGCTCAGATGGAACTGGTTCAACACATGAACCTGCTGCGGACCGAAGCGCCGGCTGAAGGCCACTTGCGCCTGCGGCGTGAATTCGACGTCACGGAACACGAGCAGACCGTCATGCGCGAGCCAGGCTTGGCGGATCGCGGCGATGTCGGCGTCAGACAAATCGGCTGCATCGCCCAGGCCCAGGACCTCTGCGCCAAGCGGCGCGTCGGGCAAGCGGCGAATGTGGAATCGGGCCGTGTGAACGGCAGGAGCATCCGTGGCAACAACGGCGGCAACAACGGCGTCGGACATGATGTAAGCGCGCGGCAATAGACGAATTTCACATTACACCGCCCGCCGCAGTCGTGTGCCAACGAAGGAATGCGCAGATCGATAGGCGTTCAGCCGTAGATGGTGGCGTCGGGCAGGATGCCTTCCAGCGCGTAGCGGCCGATGGCGCGCAGCTTGTAGTCGAGCGGGTCGTGCAGCGTATGCGTGCGCGCGTTGCGCCAGAAGCGGTCCAGCGCGAGCGCCGCCTTGGTCGAGCGTGCGCCCGTCGCCTCGAACAATTCCTGGGCGACGAACAACGCGGCACGATGTGCCAATACCTTAGCTTCGGCCGTAGCGAGCGACACTTCGGCACGCTCCTCGGCGCTGAGCGCAGCGCCTTTGCGCCAAGCGCGGTCCAACCGCTGGATGGCGCGATCGGCCAGCGCTTCTGCAGCCAGCAATTGCACGCGCATCTCGCCAAAGCGGTGAATTTGGTAAGGATCGTCCGCCGCGCGCTCCACACCCGAGGTGATCCATGGCCGCGACGATTGCAGCGTGTGCTTGCGTGCCTCGTCCAGCGCGCCTGCGGCAATGCCGGTGTAGAGATTGACCAATACGTTCTGCGCGATACAGGAACGCAACGTTTGATATGGCGTGAGGACGGCCTCGGGGCGGACCAGCACTTCGTCTTCGCTGACCTGCACGTGCCGGAATTGCACAGACGCGCTGTCGGTCTGGCGCTGCCCGATCGGATGCCAGTCATCCCTCACCGTGATGCCGTAGCGCGCGGTCGGCACCACTGCGACAACGGGGTTGCCGCTGGCCGCATCGTGGGCAGACACGACCATCACGTCGGAGCCGAGCGTGCCGGAACAGAAACCCTTTTCGCCATCGAGCAGCCAACCGCTGCCCGAGCGCTGCGCACGCAGTCGATGATCGAGCGGATTGACAGCGTTGCCCCACCACCACCCCAGCTCAGCGGTCGGACGCAGGAAGCGTTCGCGTTGCGCGTCGGAGCCGTACAGATAGACGGTCGCGGTTTGCAGATACTGGAAAGCAAGCAAATGCCCAAGCGAGCTGTCCACTGCGGCAATAGCGCGCACCGTGGCAAAGGCATCGGCCCAACTGACGCCGGCTCCGCCGTATTGCGTGGGAATCACCAGGGGCAGCAATCCGGCGCGTGCAATCGCCGCTTTCTCGTGCGCGGCATGGCCGCCGTGCTGGTCACGCTGCGCAGCAGTCGCTGCCAGCTCAGCCAGCAGTTGCGTCAGGTCTGGAAGTTGATGCAGATCGTCGAGCTTCATGCGTTTGCCTTTCGTCGGAGACGCCATCCGGTGCAGGCACTATACGGACGGCGCCTACCGCCTTGAAGGAAGCAATCCGCATACGCATATCCAGCGCGCGACTATGTGTAGTGTGCGCACATGCGCTCGAGGCACGCGCGCACATCGCCCACGACGAGGTGACAGCTGCACGCGATCATGAGGTTGCGCGGCAGGCCAAAATCTTCCACGGCCCAGCCGTCGGCATCGTTGCCGTTGGTGTTCGGCACCTGCGCCAGGAGCGGTGCGTCGGGCACGTGATAGCACCACACGTCTTTGCCGCGTGCGATGGCGTAGCCGATTTCGAAGCACGTGCCGGAATCTGGCTCGTGGCCGCGGAAGTCAACTACGTTGGCGAGCACGGCGTCAGCCGAGTCGATCAGCGCGATGTTCTGGCGATAGATCTCCGCAGCGGTGGCAGGGCCGTCGGCCTGCGGAGCGATCGTGTTATCGAGCGGATACAGGCCGATGAAGCCGAACTCGGCGCACAGCGCCTTCAGGGCTTCGCCGTGCGCGATGGGCTGGGGACGGAAAACATCCGGGCCGGCGAGGTAAAGACGCACCGTCATGACGCGGCCTCGACAACATGCAGCGTCGAAGCCCGCTCGACGAGCGTACCAGGCAGCAATACGACGCGGGCATCCCCGGTCACGCCTTCGATGCGTTCATGCACAAATTCGACGGCCTTGTAACCGATGTCGTACGTCGGTTGCCGGATCGTGGTGATGCCAATCAACTCCGCCCATTCCGGATCATCGATCGACAGCAGGGCTGCCCGCTCCTGCCAGGCAGTGCCGAACTGCGTGCGCAGATGCCGCGCAACGATGAGCGCAACCGGCGCATTGGCAATGAACAGCGCCAGTCGCTTTCCGCCCCGGCGCTGCACTGCATCGATGCGCGCATCGATTTCGGCCAGCGCACGCGCAGATGCGGCCGGATCGTTCGGGTCGAGCACCACGGTCGGCCCCGCTGGCAGCCCTCGCGCTGCCATCGTCTCGCGGAATGCGCGTTCACGATCTCGCCGCGAACTGACCTGTTCAAACGGCTGCACGATGAACTGGATGGCATCGAAGCCTTGATCCAGCAAATGCTGCACCCCCAGGCTGACGGCATCACGGTTATCGAGCCCCACGAGGTCGGCGTCGAACCCGTCGACGGTGCGATCCACCAGCACAGCCGGAATACCGCCACCCCGCAAGGGACGCAGCACGGCCTCTTCCGCGCCCAGCGCGTTGACGATCAAGCCTTCGACCCGATACGTCGTCAGCAACTGGACGAACCGGCGCTCCATCTCGATCTCGTTGGCGGCGTGGCAGATGAGCGGCATGTAGCCCAGCGCGTGGCAGGCCGCCTCCACGCCCTGCAGCACTTCAATCGTATAGGGATTGGTCAGATCGGCCACCAGCATGCCGAGCAGCCGATTGCGGCCCCGCTTGAGGCCACGGGCCATTTGGTTGGGCCGGTAGTTCAACCGCTTAATGGCGGCTTCGATGCGCTGTCGCAAATCTTCGGAAAGGACTTGGGTCTCGCCATTCAGGTAGCGGGACACACTGGTCTTGCCGGTTCCCGCTTCGCGGGCCACGTCGGTGATGGTCGCAGGGCGCGAGGAAGAGGGTGGGAAATCAGTCACGATGCGCTTCAGAGCAGGCCGTCGGCGCGAGGGGCCGGAGCCGGAGTGCGAGGATCATAGCGCAATCCCGGCACGCAACTCACGAGGTGCGCGCGTGCTCCAGCACCTGTGGATTGACCAGGTTTTCACGTAACGTGCCGGCCAGCGCCTTGATCAGGTTGTCTGCCGCGCAGCGCGCCATGGCGTGCCGCGTCTCGTGCGTTGCGGAGCCGATATGGGGCAAGGCCACCACATTCTTCATCGCCAGCAATGGCGAGTCGGCGGTCAGCGGCTCGTGCTCGAACACATCGACCCCGGCGCCGCGGATCGTGCCATTGCGCAAGGCATGAATGAGCGCCGCTTCGTCGACGACGGGCCCCCGCGATGCATTGATCAGGATCGCGCCTCGCTTCATCTTGGCCAGTTCCGCCGGCCCGATCAGGTGCTGTGTTTCGGGCGTCAGCGGCACCTGCAGGCAGACAAAATCCGATTCGGCCAGCAATGCGTCGAGCATCACACGGCGCGCGCCGTACTGCGCTTCGGCCTCGGGATGCGGATGCCGGTTCGTGTAGAGCACACGCATCCGGAACCCCAGCGCCGCACGGCGGGCCAACGCCGCGCCGATCCGACCCAGCCCGACGATGCCGATCGTCTTGCCGTGGACATCCGTGCCGTAAAGCTCCGGCCCGATGCTGCGCTGCCAGTTGCCGACCCGGACCCACTCGGCCAGCTCCACGACACGACGCGCCGACGCGAGAATGAGCGCAAACACGGTATCGGCGGTCGACTCGGTCAACACATCCGGTGTGTGCGCCAGCACGATGCCCCGACGCGTGAGATCAGGCACGTCGAAGTTGTCATAGCCGACGGAGATCGTAGACCACGCCCTGAGGCGGGGCGCGTGGTCGAGCATCCGGGGCGTGATCTTCAGGCTCGCACCGATCGCGCCTTCGGCGTTGGCAAGCGCCTCGGTCAACGCCGCAGCGCCGTCGACCTCGACAAGTTCGACATGCTGGCGCAACTGGGCCGCCACATCGTCGGGCAGCGGTTTGTAGGCAACGACAAGCGGTTTCATCGGTTCATTTTCCAGACACAGGATGGGCGAACGCGTACGTTTCTGGCGGCTGCGGCTTGACGCAGAGCGTGAGCACTACGGCGGCCAGGAGCGCGGCGCTCATGAATGCGTACGACGCCAGCGGCGAGCCCGTGGCACCGTTGAGGTAGCCAACGAAGTACGAGCCAACAAACGATCCGAGGGCACCCATGCTGTTGATCAACGCCATCGCCCCACCGGCGACGTTCTTCGGCAGCAGCTCCGGCACGATCGCGAAGAACGGACCATACGGCGCATACATCGCCGCTCCGGCAATCACGAGCAGCACATACGACATCCAGAAATGCGTGGACCCGAGCGCAAACGATGCGGCAAACGCCGCAGCGCCCACCAGCAGGAACGGCCAAACGAAGCCGCGCCGCGACCCCACCTTGTCGGATGCCCACGACGCCGCGAGCATCGCGATGGTGGCCGCAAGGTACGGCAGCGCCGACAGCCAGCCCGTCTCGACCATGCCGAGTGACGAGCCGTTCTTGACGATGGACGGCAGCCACAGCACGAAGCCGTACACGCCAATGCTCCAGCAGAAGTACTGCGCGCAGAGTTTGACGACCGCAGGCGAGCGGAAGGCCTCGCCATAGTTGCGCATCGGCTTGATGGCCGCCTGTTCCGTTGCCAAGGCTTGTTCCAGATCGCGTTTTTCCTGGGGGCTCAGCCACGGCGCCTGCGCGGGCTTGTCCTGTACCAGACACCACCAGCACACGGCCCAGATGATGGCGGGCACGCCCTCAGCGATGAACATATGGCGCCAGCCAAACTCGCGCACGAGGTAGCCCGATACCACCGACATCCACAACACCGTCACCGGATTGCCGAGAATCAGAAACGTATTCGCACGCGAGCGTTCTTGCTTGGTGAACCAGTTGCTGATGTAGATCAGCATTGCCGGCATGACGGCCGCCTCGACTACGCCCAGCACAAAGCGGATCGCAAGCAGCGAGGGAATGTCGCTCACGACACCGGTGAGCGCCGCGCACAAACCCCATAACACCAAGCTGATGAACACGAGCTTCTTCACGCTGCGGCGCTCTGCATAGATCGCGCCCGGTATCTGGAAGAAGAAATAGCCGAGGAAGAACAGCGCGCCAATCAACGACGACAGCCCCTGGCTGATCCCTAGATCGTGATTGATGCCAGCCGCCGCCGCGAAGCCATAGTTCGCGCGGTCGAGGTAGGCCAGGCTGTAGGTGATAAAGACGATCGGCATGATCATCCACCAGCGCCGCGCAGCAAGTTGCGTTGCCATGTTCGTGTCTCCTTTGATGGTGTGCGTTGCCCGCGAGGGCGGCAGTCGAAGCGCTGCGTTAGACGCTGGGAATAGATTCCGGCTCGCACCCCAGGCGGGCCGTTTCTTCAAGTACGTCGAGCGCGGCACGCGTCGGCAGTCCTTCGGAATCGCCGATCACCTGGATCGCCAGCGCGCCAATCCGGTTGCCGCGCGCAACAGCCTGCTCTGCGGACAGCCCTTCAAGCAGCGCACTGACCACGCCCACCGCAAAGCCATCGCCCGCACCGACTGTGTCGACAACGCGCTCCACACGGACGCCGTCGGCGATGCCTTCCGCGCCATCAGCGGTCTGGTAGTAAGCGCCGGCAGCGCCCAGCTTGATGGCAACGCCGCGCGCACCCCGATCGAGATAGAAGCGCGCGATGTCGGCTGGAGTGTCATGGCCGGTCAGTTGCTGCCCCTCAGCCAAGCCGGGCAGCACCCAATCGGAAAGCGACGCCAACGCGTTGAGCGTGGTCACCATCTCCGTTGTGGAACGCCACAGCGTTGGGCGCAGGTTCGGGTCAAACGAAATCGAGCGACCAGCCGCACGCATCTCCCTCGCGAGGTGGAACGCAAGTTCGCACGACGACGCAGAGATCGCGGGAGCCACACCCGTCAGGTGCAGATGGCGCGCGCTGAGTACATAGTCGGCCACATAGTCGGCGCGGGAGAGGCCGCTGGCAGCCGAGCCTTTGCGGAAGTACTCGACACGCGGGTCACTGCCATCGTCGGCGCGCGACTTCAGCTGGAAGCCCGTGGGATATTGCGGATCCACAGATACACACGATGCGTCGATCCGTTCGCGTGCCAGCGTTTCCAGCACGTATTCACCAAACGAATCCTGCCCCACCCGGCTCACATAGCCGACGCGAAAACCGAGGCGGCTCAGGCCGACTGCCACGTTCAGATCGGCACCTGCGATGCGCTTGGTGAACTGCGTGACCTGCGCGAGCGGCCCCGGCGCCGTCGCCACAAACATCGCCATGGCTTCGCCGTAGGTGATGACATCCAACGTATGCGACATGCGCAGGCTCCTTCGATGTCGAGTCACCGTCAGGCGGCCTTGAGCCACACGACATGTTGATGGGCGTCCGCGGCGGGATCGACCGCGTTGAACGGGAATTCGATGCCGCGCGGTACATCGCCGGGCAGCGCGGCCAGCACAGCGGCGAATCCGGCATCGTTGCCCGCAGGCGCCACCGCAAAGCGACGCGCGCCCTCGCCCGCAACGCTCTTGCAGTGGATGTATTGGACATACGGCGCCAGCGCCTGCGCGCATGTGAGCGGCGCTTCGCCAGCCCACTCCCAGTTGCCGATGTCGAACGTCATGCCGAGCATGTCGTTCAGGCCCGCCGCTTTCAATGCGCTGAACAGGTCGCTGAACTGCGACAGCGAGCCGCCTACCGCCTGCTGACCGTTCTCAACGAGTATCCGTGCTCGCGCGCCTTGCAACAGCTGGGCCAGCGCCTCTGCCGACGCATCGCCGGCAAATCCGCCGAGCTGGAACTTCACAATGCGCGCACCCAAGGTCTGCGCTTCAACCAGCGCGCCGCAGATCGCGCCTGCATCCAAAGCACCGTCGTCCGTGTAAAGCGTGGCCGGTGTCGAGTAGACCGCCCAGAGACCATGCGCGGTGATGAGCCGGCCCAAGGCAACCAGGACCTCAGCGGATACCGTGCCATCGAGGCCAACAGGCAACAATTCACGCCGCACCTCGAAGCCGGCAGCACCGACCGACGCCGCCAGCGGGACATAGACGTGATGTCCCTGCTCAAGCACCTGAGCGACGCCGAACGCGCTTGCCACGATCACGATATCTGCCATTTGTGCGCTTTTCTCCGTATGGAACCGGTTCCATTAGAGGATATGGTCGCGGTTGGAGATGGCCCGCGCTATAGAGGAAATCCCTAGCAGCGGTGGCCAGATGCGACACGCCGCACACGTGTTCGGCGCGGAGCGAGGATTGGGCTTTCGGGAGGGATGCCCGCGCTTTGAATGTGGAAGCAACGCCACGCGCGGAGCAGAGGAGTGGCAGCCGTGCAGAAAGACGGCCAAACAAAAAGGGCCGACAGTTGCCTGTCAGCCCTTCGAATTTTGGTGGGTCCTGCGGGATTCGAACCCGCGACCAATAGATTAAAAGTCTACTGCTCTACCGACTGAGCTAAAGACCCCAAAGACCGCGATTATAGGGAGATACCCGCGATTCTGTCAACGGCTCGTCAGATCAAACCAGACGTTCCATTCGCCAGATCTGGTAGCGGAACGCCAGCACCGCGCCGATCACGATGCCCGCGAGCGCGATGAACGATCCGACCGCCAGCGTCGACACACCGGACAGCCCTTGCCCGATCGTGCAACCGAGCGCCGTGACACCGCCAATGCCCATGAGGATACCGCCGATGATGTGGTTGCCTGTGTCCTCGGCATTGGCAAAGCCCTCCCAACGGAACGTGCGCGTGGCCAGCGCCACCGCCGCCGAACCGGCAATCACACCGAGCACGCTGACGATACCGACCGTCAGTACCTTCGACGTATCGCTGAAGAACATCAGCCACTCCAGCGTGTACGACACTGGCGCCACGAAGCTCAATGCCTCCATGCGGCCGCTGTTTGTCGACACGAACGCTTCCTGCAGCGTGTTCGGATCTTCCTGCACGTAGCCGAGATGCCCGGAGACATACCACATGCCGACGATGATGAGGCCAACGCCGATGCCACCGAGCAGGTTGTCACCGATGCGGAAATCGCGCGAGATGAGCGCCCACACCGACAGCGCCCCACCGATTACCAACGCCAGAACAAGGCGCAGCATGCGCGCATCGGCGGAGAACGCGTGGCCGAGCACGCTGGGCAAATCCTGCGACGTCGGCAATGTAATCGCCACGCTGTCCACCGTTGCGACGCGCACCACGCCAAACACGCCCTTGAGCGTCATGTACGCCGCCAGCCCCAGAAACACCAACACGACGACCGACTTCAAATTGCCGCCGCCGATACGCACCAGCGTCTTGCTTCCGCACCCTGAGCCCAGCACCATGCCGAAGCCGAACAGCAGGCCGCCCACCAGCGACGACAGCCACAGCAGCTTGCTGGCCGTGTAGATCGTCTTGCTTGTATCGATCAGGCCAAGCCAGCTCAGGCACCCGGTGCCGATCATGGCCACACCGATGGCCAGTGCCCACATGCGCAGCCGGTTCCAGTCGCCGATGTTGACGACGTCGGACACCGCGCCCATCGTGCAGAAGTGCGTGCGCTGAAGGATCGCGCCAAACACAAACGTCAGCGCAAACGTGGCCCACAGCACCGTGTGGGACAGCGCGTTGAGGTCGATATCGGACATGGTGCGTCAGACGTAGCGGGTGGGGTCGGGCACGCCCGCAGCTTCAAAGCCGGCCTTGCGAATGCGGCATGAATCGCACACGCCGCAAGCCCGGCCCTCGTCGTCGGCCTTGTAGCAGGACACGGTCAGGCCGTAGTCCACACCCAGCCGCACGCCGGCCTGGATGATCTCCGCCTTGGTCATGTCGATGATGGGTGCGTTCACGCGGATGCGCTCGCCTTCCACACCGGCCTTCGTCGCCAGGTTGGCGAGCGTTTCGTAAGCGGCAACGTATTCGGGACGGCAGTCCGGATAGCCGGAGTAGTCCACGGCATTTGCGCCAAAAAACAGGTCGCGTGCGCCCACCGCCTCAGCCCAGCCAAGCGCGAGCGACAGCATGATCGTGTTGCGCGCCGGCACATACGTGATGGGGATACCCGTCTGCGCACCGTCGGTCGGCACGTCGAGCGTATCGTCGGTCAAGGCCGAGCCACCGAACTTGCGCAGGTCCAGATCGACGATTTCATGGCGCACTGCGCCAAGCGCCGCCGCGACTTTCTTGGCCGCTTCCAGCTCGGACGAGTGGCGTTGGCCATAGCGCATCGACAGCGCGTAAGTCTCAAAGCCGTCCGCATTGGCCATGGCGAGCACGGTGGCAGAGTCCAGCCCGCCGGAGAGCAGGACGATGGCGCGTTTTTTCATGGGCGAAGCCTTGCAAAGCGAATCGGGAAGGCCCGCATTTTAGCGTGCCGCCGCCCTACCCGCGCCCAACACGGCTTATGCCCGCTATTCGGCGGTCCATGAAAAAACGCCCGCCGGTGCAGCCACGGGCGGGCGTTCGTTCAGATGCCGAGCGGCTTGCCGATCAGCGCATCGACTTCAGACGGCTTTGCGCGGTCTTAGCCTGCTCGGTGCCGGGATACTGAGAGACCACCGATTCCAGCGTCTTGCGTGCGGCCGCCTTCTGGCCGGACTCGCCCTGGTTGGTCGCCACCTGCAGCAGCGCATCAGGCGCTTTCGGATGCTGCGGGTTGCTGCGCGCCATGTTTTCGAGCACGTAGCTGGAGCCCTTGTAGTCGCGCTGTGCATAGAGCGCGTTACCGAGCCAGAACTGCGCGAGCGGCAGATACGGGCTTTGCGGATACTTCTTGACGAACGCCGAGAACTGGTTGCCCGCGCCCTTGAAGTCGCCCCCCTGGAACGCCTTGAGCGCAGCGTCGTATTCCGGCTTCTCGTTCGGCTGGACCATGCCTTCGCGGCCATCCACCGTTGCTTGCTGCGGCTCGAATTTCTTCAGGCGCGCATCCAGGTCGGCGTAGTAATCCTTCTGCTGCTTGGTCAGCGTATCGACGCTGTTCTGCAGGACTTCGTTCTGCCCGCGCAGGCGCGCCACTTCGGATTTGAGTGTCTCGATCTGGTTTTGCGCGTCGATCAGGTTCTTGCTGTTCTGATCGATGCGCTGGGCAGCCGTCGACTGGAAGTTGTTGAACTTGTCGCGCATGTCGATGATGGCGCGGCGCGCCTCATCGTCGTCAAACACCCCCGCTGCCGCCGGGCCGGCCACGGTGAGGGCGCCACCCGCGACGAGCGTCGCCAACAGGATGGCCCGACGCATGGCCCCATAAGCGCGCTGTTTCATCATCGTATTCATGTGATTGCCAACGTAAGAACGCCGGCCGCAACCTCGCAGCCGGCGCGTTCCACTTCAAACCGTACCGATCAGTAGACGATGTCGGCGCGGCGGTTCTGTGCCCACGAATCTTCGTCGTGGCCGGTCGCTTGCGGCTTTTCCTTACCCAGGCTCACGGCTTCCATCTGGCTGTCAGGCACGCCCATCGACGACAGGGCGCGACGCACGGCCTCGGCACGCTTCTGGCCCAGTGCGAGGTTGTATTCGCTCGTGCCGCGCTCGTCGGTGTTGCCCTGGATCAGGACCTTGCGCTGGTTGTGCGATTGCAGGTAGCGCGAGTGCTGGCCCAGCAGGCCTTGGTACTCCGACTTCACCGAGTAGCTGTCGAAATCGAAGTAGATGCTGCGCTTGGCGAGCGGGCTGTTCGGGTCGGTCAGCTCGTCACGGCCCACGTCCACCGGCGTCACCGTGCGGGCATCCGCACCCGTACCGGCACCACCGCCCGTACCGTTCTTGGCCGTATCGTCCAGCTTCACGCCCGAGCTGCAAGCGCCCAGGGCCAGCAGCGCGGCAATGGCTGCGATTTTGATCATGGTTTGGGACTTCGACATGTCCGATTTCTCCTAGTGGAACAGCTTCGTTATTGCATGAAAGGACCCCACGCCGGCTCACGAACTTCGCCGGCCTGGAGGGAAAGAACCTGACGCGTGCGGCCATCGGTCGACACAGCGGCCAACACCGATTTGCCGCCAACGCGCGTGGCATACAGGATGAACTTGCCGTTGGCCGCAAAGCTCGGCGACTCGTCGTTCGAGGTGTCCGTCAACGCGTTCACATCGCCATTCGACAAGTCCTGCGTGTACAGGCGGAAGGCACCCCCCACGCGCGAGATGTATGCCAGCAGCTTGCCGTCCGGCGAAACGCGTGGGCTGGTGTTGTAGTTACCCTTGAACGTCACGCGTTGCGCACCGCCCGCTTCTTCGCCGTCAACCGACATGCGATAGATCTGGGGCGCACCGCCGCGGTCGCTGGTGAAATAGATGGAGCGGCCATCCGGCGAGAACGACGGTTCGGTGTCGATCGCGCTGCTGCGGCTCAGGCGGCGCAGGCCCGAGCCATCGGCGTTGACCAGGTAGACCTGCGTATTGCCATCGCGCGACAGAGACACCGCCACGTGGCGACCATCGGGCGACCAGGCGGGCGCCGAATTGTTGCCCTTCTGATTCGAGATCACCGTGCGGCGGCCCGCCACCAGGTCATGCACGTACACCACCGGCTTCTTGCTCTCGAACGACACATACGCGACTTTGGTGCCATCCGGCGACCACGACGGCGAGATGATCGGCTCATTGCTCGTCAACGCGATCTGCGGGTTGGCGCCATCCGAGTCAGAGATCTGCAGTTGGAAGCGACGGCCAACCTTGGACACGTACGACAGACGCGTTGCAAAAACGCCGCGCTCGCCGATCAGCTTCTGGTAGATGTAGTCCGCGATCTCATGCGCAGCCAGGCGAAGCTGGCCGGGGCCACGCGTGAGCGACAGGCCGCCCAGGCTTTCGCCTTTGGCGGTGTCGTACAGGCGGAAGCGAATTTCGTAGCGGTCGCCGTTGCGCGTCACGGTGCCGCCCACGAAGGCTGCGGCGCCCTTGGTCTTCCAGGCACCCAGGTCAGGCGCCGGGCTTTCCGGCACGACTGCACCGGCCACATCGACGTTCGAGAAACGACCGCTGCGCGCCAGGTCCGCCCGGACAATCGCGGAGAGGTTTTGCGGAGCCTGTGCTTCGCCCTGGAAGTTGGCGATTGCAATCGGGTACTGGCTGGCGCCGACACCCGAGATCTCCACGTTGAGCTGGGCATGGGCCACGCCCGCGCACGCTGCGCTCAGCAGAAGCGCCTGCGCTGCACGTCGGAACATCGGGATCCACATCGTTCGCATCATGTTCATCTTCCCTACTATCAAATCCGGAATCCGAGTACGCCGGCCAGCGCTGCCTTGAGTGGCGCTAGCCCGTTATTCCTTCGGCCGGAACGTCAGGATGACGCTCGACGGCGCTTTGCCGTTGGTATCGCGCGGCAGCGGGTCGGAGCGCTCAACCGCGCGCATCACGGCTTCGTCATAGGCGCCGTTGCCACTCGATTTCGTCAGGCGCTTGGACAGGATCGAACCGTCCGGCGCCATCTGCACCGACACGACGGCCGACGGATTGCCATTGACGGCCGACGGGTCGAACAGGATGTTCGGCTTGACCTTGGCCCGCACACGCTCGGCGTATCCGGCCGACGCCGTGCCACCCGTGCCCTGGGCATTGCCGACACCACCACCGGAGCCCGCCACCGTGCCCGTCGCACCCGCACCAGCCATCGCGCGCAGCCGATCCAGCTGCGCCTGGCGTTGTGCATTGGCGCGCGATTCATTCGCCTTACGCTCTGCGTCGGCCTTGGCCTTGGCTTCTGCGGCGGCCTTGGCCTTCAATTCCTTCTGCTTCGCATCCGCTTCCGCCTTCGCCTTCGCTTCGGCCTGGGCTTGAAGCTGTGCATTCTTGCGGGCCTGCGCTGCGTCCGCGGCAGCTTTCTCAGCGGCCTTTTCCTTGGCCTGCTGTTCGGCCAGGGCCTTGCGTTGGAGTTCCGCCTGACGCGCCTGTTGCTCTTCCTTCAGACGGGCTTGACGCTGGGCTTCTGCCCGTTCTTCGGCGGCGCGGCGAGCGAGTTCGGCCTCACGGGCCGCTGCAGCCTCCTGCTCGCGCTTGCGCTTTTGCTGCTCCAGCGCGATATCCGCTTCCTCTTCCACCTTGGCCGGCGGCGCCTTGATCACCGGTTCGGGCTTGACCTCGGGCACCGGCGCGGCCTGCTGCACGGCCTGCTGAACCGCCGCCTCGTCCCACAGTTCAGCCTCCTCGCCGCGCGGGGTGCTGCTCTGCCACTGCACGCCAAAGTACAGAAAGATGATCAGCAGAACGTGTGTCAGGAGCGCCAGCCCGAACGCGCGCAGCGTGCCGCGCTCGCGAACAGGCTCGTAACGATGCAACGACGTCGTAGCCATGACGTTCAGGTTGCCCCGCCGTGGTTCGTCAACGCTCGCTTCAGCAACCTGCTCATGACGATTTCACCATCAGGCCGACGCGCTTTACGCCATCGCCCTTGAGCACGCTCATGACGGTCAGCACGCGGTCATACTGGACCGATTTGTCGGCGGCAATCACGACGGGCTGATCGGGGTTTTCGTCCGTGCGCTGCTTCACGAATGCGCGCAGCTCGTTGTTGTTGGCGAGCCTCTGCTCGGTTGCTCCCGAACCGGTTTTGATGCGAGCAAGGATCGTGCCGTCGCTCTTGATGGTCACCACAATGGGCGGCTGCGTCTGCTGCGGCGTCGCGTTTGCCACCGATGGCAGATTGACCACGCCCGGGTTCACCACGGGCGCCGCCACCATGAAGATGACCAGCAGCACCAGCATTACGTCGATGTAGGGGACGACGTTGATGTCAGCCTTGGCCCGTCGGGCGCGGCGCGTTCGCTGGATGGTAGCCATGAGTGCGGCTCCTTAGCGCGTCTGGCGCTGGAGGATGTTCGAGAACTCTTCCATGAAGCTCTCGAAGCGGTTGGCCAGGCGGTCGATCTCGGTGGCATAGCGGTTGTAGGCGATCACCGCCGGAATGGCCGCAAACAGACCGATGGCCGTGGCGACCAGCGCTTCGGCAATACCGGGCGCTACGGCCGAGAGGGTCGCCTGTTGTACGTTGGACAGGCCGCGGAAGGCGTTCATGATCCCCCAGACCGTGCCGAACAGGCCGATATACGGACTGACCGAGCCGACCGACGCGAGGAAAGGCAGGTGGGACTCCAGCGAGTCCATCTCGCGCTGGTAGGCGGCACGCATGGCACGACGGGAAGCATCGAGAATGGCGCTCGGATCGCCGCCGCCGCGCTGCAACTCGCGCGCCTTCAGGTATTCGCGCATCCCGGCTTCGAAGATACGTTCCAGCGCGCCGGTAGTGTGACGGTTGTTGGCAGCGCTCTGATACAGCGCCTGCAAGTCGCCACCGGCCCAGAAATCGCGCTCGAACGATTCGGTCTGGCTGCGCGCTGCGCGCAGTGCAAACGCTTTGCGGAAGATGTACGTCCAGGAGAACAGCGACATCACCAGCAAGAGGCCCATGACGAATTGGACCAAGAGGCTGGCATGCAGCACCAGCGAGACGATCGACAGATCTTGTGTGACCTCGACGGGATTCATGCGGCGGCTTTGATGGTTGCGAGTATGGGAGCGGGAATCGGGGTCGGCCGGAAAGTGAGCCGGTCGACACATCCAACACGAATCGTGCCTGATGCGAGCAAAACGTCGCCGCGCCAGCCTTCTTGGGCGAATTGGACCGACGCGGGGCCAACCCGTTCCATACGCGAACGGATCTGAAGCAGGTCGTCCAGGCGTGCCGGCGCGCGGTAATCCACGGCAGTGCTGCGCACCACGAAAATGGCTCCGGTCGTGTCGGCCAGCGCCTGCTGATCGACCCCAAGCGCGCGCAGCCACTCGGTGCGGGCGCGCTCGAAAAATTTCAAATAGTTGGCGTAGAACACCACGCCGCCTGCGTCGGTATCTTCCCAATACACGCGCAGGTTCCAGTCAAAAGAAGCCATCGGGTAATTTTACCAAGACGCAAATGACGGCCAGGCATCCACCGACTGGCCGAGGGCTTGCGCTCGAATTCAGGCCATGCCTCGCGTCACGCTGGTGGCCGAGAATGACTGGCAAACGGGCATCAGTTCCATCGCGTTGACATTGAAGTGCGCCGGCAGCGCCGCCATCCAGTAGACCGCTTCGGCGATGTCGTCGGCGGTGAGGGCTTCCGTGCCTTCGTAAACTTTCTCCACACGGGCATCGTCACCCTTGAAACGCACATTGGAAAACTCCGTGCCGGAGCACAGCCCTGGCTCGACGTTCGATACGCGTACGCGCGTGCCGGTCAGGTCCGCCCGCAAGTTCAACGAAAACTGGCGGACGAAGGCCTTGGTGGCGCCATACACGTTGCCGCCCGGATACGGATACGTCCCCGCGATCGAGCCAATGTTGATGATGTGACCACGATTGCGCTCCACCATAGCGGGAAGTAGCGCACGCGTCATATGCACGAGCCCGGAGCAGTTCGTGCCGATCATGCGGTCCCAATCGGTCAGGTCGGCACGCTGGGCGGGTTCGAGGCCCAGTGCCAGGCCGGCGTTGTTGACCAGCACATCGACTTCGCGCCAACCCTCCGGCAGGGAGCCCGGCAAGGCCGCAACGGCGTCGGCATCCAGCACGTCCAGCACGAACGGCAGCACGGCGTCGCCCAATTCGGCCTTGAGCGCGTCGAGACGGTCCTGGCGGCGGCCTGCCGCGATCACACGATGGCCTTCTCGCACGAAACGCCGCGCGATGGCAGCGCCGAACCCGGCCGTTGCGCCGGTCACGAATACGATCATGGAAGTGTCTCCGGGCCTAAAAAAACGAAAGTCAGAGTTTACCTGAAGCCTTGTGCGGTATTGCACCGCAATGTGCGCGTCTGCACGCCCGCTGGTTGCAGCGGCCATGGGGCTGTCGTACACTCGCGGGCAACCATTCCACCTTGCGCGACTGGCGAATCCTGAAGCAGCTTTGAGCGGCTTCGACATGTGGGCAGCGACCACGAGGAAGCGCAAGGTTTCTGGCGTCATGCACAACGGCGCCTGCCGCTCGCCTGGGCAGCGAATGGGAAGCACAGGGTGACTTGGACACCCGCTGCAATCGGCCGACACCGGGCGCAGCCGTTCAAGCCGCGCGCATGTTTCCCCCACGCCTCGCCCGATCTCCGCCATTTCCGTTTCGTTTCAGACCAGACACTCGCCATGTTCGAACGCAGCCGCTATACGATCGACCAGATCGATCCCGAAATCTTTGCCGCCATCCAGCAGGAAAATCAGCGTCAGGAAGACCACATTGAGCTGATCGCCTCCGAGAACTACACCTCCCCGGCCGTGATGGCCGCGCAGGGTTCGCAACTGACCAACAAGTACGCCGAGGGCTACCCCGGCAAGCGCTACTACGGCGGTTGCGAATACGTGGACGTGGTCGAACAGCTCGCCATCGACCGCGTGAAGCAGCTCTTTGGCGCCGAAGCCGCCAACGTGCAGCCGAACTCGGGCTCGCAGGCCAACCAGGGTGTGTTCTTCGCCGTGCTCAAGCCGGGTGACACGATCATGGGCATGAGCCTGGCCGAAGGCGGCCACCTGACGCATGGCATGGCGCTCAACATGAGCGGCAAGTGGTTCAACGTCGTCAGCTACGGCCTGAACGCGCAGGAAGACATCGATTACGACGCGCTCGAAGCCCTGGCGCAAGAAAAGAAGCCGAAGCTGATCATTGCCGGTGCATCCGCCTTTGCGCTGCGCATCGATTTCGAGCGCATCGGCAAGATCGCCAAGTCGATCGGCGCGTACTTCATGGTGGACATGGCGCACTACGCCGGCCTGATCGCTGCAGGTGTGTACCCGAATCCCGTGCCGCACGCTGATTTCGTCACGACGACCACCCACAAGAGCCTGCGCGGCCCGCGCGGCGGCGTGATCCTGATGAAGGCCGAGCACGAGAAGGCCATCAACTCGGCGATCTTCCCAGGTATCCAGGGCGGCCCGCTGATGCACGTGATCGCCGGCAAGGCGGTGGCGTTCAAGGAAGCGCTGTCGCCCGAGTTCAAGGCTTACCAGCAACAGGTCGTGAAGAACGCGGCCGTCATGGCTGAAACGCTCATGGCCCGAGGCCTGCGGATCGTGTCCGGCCGCACGGAGAGCCACGTGATGCTGGTTGATCTGCGCGCCAAGAAGATCACTGGCAAGGAAGCCGAAAAGGTGCTGGGCGACGCACACATCACCGTCAACAAGAACGCGATTCCGAATGACCCGGAAAAGCCGTTCGTGACGTCGGGCGTGCGCCTGGGTTCGCCGGCCATGACCACGCGTGGCTTCAAGGAAGCCGAGGCCGTGAAGGTCGCCCACCTGATCGCCGATGTGCTGGACAATCCGCACGACGAAGCCAACATCGCCGCCGTGCGCGCCAAGGTGGCTGAGCTGACCAAGCAGTTCCCGGTCTACGGCTGAAGCATCCGCCAATGGCCGGATCGGCCAGCCACGTAGTACCCTGCCGCGATGCGCCCCCAATTGAATGAGGGGCCATCGCGGCGTTGTTCTTTTAGCGCAGTGCGTTCTTTGAGGTTGCCGAGGAGACCACCGGCATGAAATGCCCCTTTTGCGGCCACGCGGCCACCCAGGTGATTGATACCCGCATGTCGGAAGAAGGCGACACCGTGCGCCGCCGCCGTCGCTGCGAATCCTGCGACCGCCGCTTTACCACCTACGAACGCATCGAGCTGTTCTTCCCTGCCGTCGTCAAAAAGAACGGCAGCCGCGTCGACTACGACCGCAACAAGGTCAAGGATTCCATGCGCCTGGCGCTGCGCAAGCGTCCCGTGTCCGCCGAGGCCATCGACGAGGCCATCGCCCGCATCGAAGAAAAACTCCTCAGCCACGGCGAAAAGGAAATCGGCAGCGACCGCGTGGGCGAACTGGTGATGCGCGAACTCAAGCGGCTGGACAAGATCGGGTACATCCGCTTTGCGTCGGTGTATCGGAGTTTTGAGGATCTGGCAGAGTTTCGGGACGTGCTGGACGAGGTTGCGGCGACGAATGTGCGGAAGTAAAAAAGGGCCCCAACGAGCCCCTGTGTATTTCCTCTTACCAACACTGCGCTGACGTGGTACCCGCAGCCATGTTGGCGTTGCCTTGCACGCCGAGTTGGTTGATGGTGTATGTGCCACACGCATCGGCCGTTTGCGGACTGACCGGCACAGCGGAAGCGGAATAGCCAGGCGCTCCAGCACCACTCGCGCCGGCCGTGCCCGTTACCGCAACATTCAGCTGATAGTACGACTGCGTGCCAGACTGAATGGCGAACGGAAAACTTGCCGCAGCATAGCCGAGTGAAGCAGGCGACGCTGCGTAGTTATTCTGCAGCGTAAAGAACCGCTCTTGGCGCACTGCCAAATCCAGCAGCGCCGTCTTCGCATCTGCGCGGTGCGATTTGAGGATGTATTGCTGGTAGGACGGATAGGCGATGCGGGCAAGGATGGCGATGATCGCTACCGTGATCATCAATTCCATCAGTGAGAAGCCGCCTTCACTACGCGGCAGGGTAGAAGTTGTATTTGGACTCATGATCAGCGCAGCTTGGTCCAAGTCATGCGCGAGCCAACACCGGCGGCGCTCGGGTTGATCTGGTTGACAGTACCTGTTCCGCTCACGGTCTGCTGCACCAGATACGGCAGCTTGTTGGCGGTCACGATAGACGGCGTGCCGGTACCGCTCAAACCGATACCGCTGACAATGCCGCCGTTGAGTGTCGGGAAGTTATTGTTGTTGTCACCGAAGAAGGACGCAGTGCCTGCCCCACCCGATGCGACAGAGATGGCCATGGTGTAGCCAGACGCAGGGGTCGAGGTACAGGACAAAACCTGTTGCGTGCCAGGCACCGTCGTGTTGACGATGAACATGCCATACGCAAGCGTTGGGTTATAGACTACCTGCTCATAGTTGGTAACCGCACTCGAACCAGAGCCTGTGGTGGTGCTTGGCAGCGCGAGCTTCCAGCCGAACTGTGTGTTGGCCGTACTGCTAGTGCCACACGTTGTCGAACCCACCCAGCACACCTTGTTGTTGCTCACGGTCCGGTACGAAGGCGTCGTACCTGAACTGACCGAGGTGTTCGTAATGCTCTGCGTCTGCAGGGTTGACGCAGTCACAGTTTGCGGGCCTGTCAGGGTTGCATAAACCGCAGCCGCTGGTGCGATCGCATTCCAAGCGTTCATGTTCCAGTCCCAGACACCATACAGGGACTGCGCCGTGTTGCTGGAATAGGCGGCTGCGCTGGTCTGCGTTACGGGGAAAGCCTGACCGGTGCCGAAGCTGACGAGCACACGCGGCGCTCCTGTGCCGCTACCCGGGATAGCTGCAACCGCCACCTTGCTGGTGATCGGCTGGCCCGCCGGCGTTGAGAACATCGGCGCGCTGGAAACACTCCACGATGCTGGATTCTGCGACGTCAGATCGAAACGCCAGACGTTGCCGAACGCATCGCCTGCGTACACAAAGTCGGTAATGTGGTCGCCATCAAGATCCGCTGGCGTTACATAGGCGATACCGTTCTTATTGTTGGCTTTCAGAGGATCCTTGCTCGGGCCGTAGCCCGTGTCGAGGTAGTAGAAGGATGTGGTTCCATCGCTTGCCACCAGCATGATGTACAGACCTGCACCACCGCTTGAGCTATTCAGTCCATTTCCAAATAGCACCGCCCAATTGCCATTGTGAAGACGGCGGATCACTGGGGTACCGTAGGTGTTACCAAGATAGCTGGCACAACCTGCGACGTTGGTGCACTTGAGATTAGCGGACGACCATTCGCCGATAACCAGCGAGCTGGCGTTGCCCTCACTGAAGTTGGCGGGATTTGTGATATCGAGGGCGTAAAGAGCGCCCGTGCCTACGCTCGTGTTGTCCGCAATCGCGCCGGAGGCATTGCCACCACCACCCAGCCCACCGACCAGCCACGTATGCCAGGCATTTTTGTAGTAGAGCTCGCCTGTCCCGGGAGTCGCATCCACATACAGATTGTGCGCATACGAAGGGGAGCTGAAATCCAGTTTGCCGTTGCTGTTGTAGATGGTGTTCAGGGCCGCTGCCGGAATGTAGGCAAGAACTTCCTTCCCGTCGTTCGGCGTCGTCGCCGTAGTGAAATTGCCATTGGCATCGTAACCACCTGCACGGAAACCATGCAGCATGCCGTCATTTGCGCCAACGTACACAACGTTCGCCCGCTGTGCATTATTGGTCTTGAAGAGGGCATAGCTACCTGCAGGCTCGGACGGAGTTGCCGAGGAATAAAGAGAATCCACCCAAGGTCCGGTATACGGTGCCGATGGCGCTCCGACCCAGGTCGGGCTGGAGTTCATGATGTCGCCCATCACGCCAGTACGGGTGCGGAAGGCGCCGCCACTGGCGACCTCTTTGCTGCGATCTCCACGCAGATAGAGTTGACGCGGGCTGCTGGTGCTGCTCGCGGAACTACTGTCCAAGACATTCTTCTGCGCTGACGTGAGGTTCGACCACTGGAACGGAATGCCGCTGGTGCCATTCCACGTCAAAATGCTTCGGGCCGACGGGGCCTGCGCTGTCACAGTCGACGTAGAGCTGATGGCTGGACATGCCCCCCCGGTCAAGGTGCAACTGGCATTCCAGTTCGCATTGGTTGCGATGGAGACAATGCCCGTTGTCGGGTCCATCACCAGGTTCTGCGCAGTCAATTCCCCCCACCAGTTGGTCGGATGATAGTAGGCGAGATACACCTGTGTCCCAGCTTCCACGCGAGCCGACTGCTGCACGTTGGTACCTGCTGAACTGTTGGCTTGCCCCACGGGCGCAGCCTTGAAGCAGGTAATTTCGTGGACGTTGCTGCCACCGCCGGTACCCGCCGAAAAGCCGAAGCGGAATGACGAAGGCAGCGGGCCGTTCGACGCGGTAATACTCTGGTTTGTGATCACCGGCTGGGCTGTGCCGCCGTTCACGCTATACGAAAGGCTCAGGAGACCATCTTGCGTGATACTGAGTGCGTAGGTGATGGGAGTCGCATTTCCCCGCACCGCTTTGCTGCCACCCGCCGAATTCTTTCCGGCAGCTTCCTGGCTGTAGAGCTTGACCGTACTACTTAACGTGTCGCCGCCCAGATAATTGTAGTTGTATGGAATCTGCTCGGTCGTCCGGTTTCCGTCGTCGATGTCATAGCCGTTCGCGTCCGTTTGAGTGTTGCCGCTGAAGTTATAGAGATAGCCTGCAGCACAGGTGCTCTGTACAGCGTTCATTTGTGACGTGCTCAGGGCCGACGGATAGTACTTCGCGTACTTAGTGGACAAGTTCGCCCAGTTGGTGTTTCCCGCACCGCGCAAGCTAATGCGACCGGGAATTGCGCCGCCGCTGGCTCCGGAGCTGGTGTTGTCGCCGGCGTTCGAGAAGTTTCCGAACTCATCGATACCGAGGCCGATATAACCACCCTGCACGCCATCGTACGTAGGGTTGCCGTTAGAACAGCTGTAACCTAGACTCCCCCCCAGCGCCCCGACCGTAGCCGGGTACTTTCCGTCGGCCAAGAAGAAACTGATGCCGTCAGCGCCGGACGCTTGGCCAGCGGCATTCTTATAGGCATTACCACCGTACGTCACCGTCGTGAACGTTACCTGTATGCCCTGATTGGTCGGGAAGGTGAAGTTGGAAACGACAGCGCCCGTCTGGTTATTGCCGTTGCTACCCGTCGTTGTATCACCATTGGTCAGACGCAGAGCCCCAGAGCCCACCGCATCGGGAAGCGTACCGGTGACGCCCCCGACCAGGGTCGTACCACTGTAGTAGCTGAGCCCCGAGCACGCCGGAATTGTGCCGCTGCCATTGCCCGCAGTCAGGCAAGCACCGTTGAGGGCCTTCCAGTTATACGAAGACGAGGCCCCTGTCAGCGTGTCGCTAATCACTAACTGCGCCCTGGCAACACCCGGCAGTAGCGCAGCGGTTGCCAGCAAACCCACCCGTTGAATTGTTTTCATCACTGTTGTCCCAGATCTTTGGCGCCAGAACTAATGCGATAGGTGCTCTGCACCACTGCTGCTGTCGTTGCATCACCGCCAAAACCATAGGCGGTGACTTGAAAGAGTTGAGAAAGCCCGTTCGGGCTCATACCGATGTAGTTGATGTACAAGCCGGGGACACCTGCGTAGTTGATATCCCCCGCTGGAGAGCTGGCACCGGCCATGCCTCCACCGCCGTTCGCCGTCATCGAAGGCGGCAGATAGGTTGACCCCACGCCCCACGGCAAAGTGGAAGGAGTCGCCAGGGCGGTGTTACACACTCGCATATTTGCAAGCGTATTCCCGTTGTTCACCCCCGAGCATGCAATGCCGGTTGAGCCGTTGCCTTGCCCCAGCCACCATTCACCGTACTGGAGGGCGCTCTGTGCAGCCTCAAGCGCGCGCTGCTTATCGCGCGTGTTGGCCGCAATCTTCTCTTGCAACCCGAAGCTACGGAACATGCCGATAGCAAAGAGCGTGAGAACAACCAGCAGCAGCAGTCCAACAATGAGGGTGTATCCACGGTCAGCGCGATTTCGCAGCTTGGAAAAACGCATGGTGGCGCTCATGACTGATTCTTCAGGCTGATGTTTTGGACCCACGTTGTGCTCTGCGCCTGCCCAACTTGGTTACCAAACTGTGTCGAAAAGGTGAGCTTGATCTGAACGGTATGGACTTGCGACCAATAACCCGACGCCGCCACCTGCGCGGCTGTCAGATAAGAATCGTCATAACCATTGCTGTTGGTATCGGTGCCATACAGCACGCTAAGTCCGGTGACTCCACTCACCAGCGGTACCGTGGTCGTGCCACCGCTGGAAACAAGCGTCATCGCGCATTGCAGTTCGTTACTGGCATTGACAGACAATGTGTTGATGTACACCTGCTGAGCGCCGGTCGTGTTCGTCTGCCCCAGGCAGTTCAGGGTGCCATCCCCGCTGGCAGTCGCAAATCGCGTTGTTACCGTATCCGTACCTGCAGTGGCACCCGAAGTACCGGAAATGACCTGGCCGGCAGCCAGCGAGCCATTCGCAGGGAATGCAGATAGGGCCGTATTGACTGTTGGGTTGGGGAAATACCCTGCCTGCTGTACAACATTGGTGAAGATGGTCAGCGCCAGCCGCTCATTGTCCTGCAACTGCGCGAGCTGATCCTGGCTCGTGAACGTCTTCTGCATGTTGACAAATACCACCACCACGCCGCTCATGATGAACAGCGCGATGACCATGGCGATCAGTATCTCAACTAGGCTCGTACCAGCCTGGCCGCGTGCCGATCGAATCCGGCGAGGCATCGCTTCGGCTCTCATGGCTGGACGTACACGGTAAAGCTCTGGGTGGAAGCTGTGACCACCCCAGACGCTGCAGTTGTGCTGTTGACCGCGACGTACTTTTCGTTCCAGTTCACTGTGATGTTGCAGCTCACTGGCACACCTGTTGCCGTCGTGCAGTTGACGGTGGCGGAATAGCCCGGGAAGTTCGCGTTCATAGTGCTGGCCCATTGCTGAACATCGTATGCAGCCAGTTGAGCCGGCGTGCAGGAATTGCCAGAAAGGCAAGCACCTGTAGCCAGTGTCTGGTTCAACACATTCGAACTATCTGTGATGGTCGTGCCCGTCACACTAAATGTCGCAGGAGCGGTACCCCCGGCGGCCCAGAAAGCGCTATTTCCGTGCATCGCTGCTGCCAGGCTTTCCGTCTGGAGAGCCACCAGAGAACGCACACGGGATATCTGCGTATTGCCCACCGCTGCCGCCTGAATTTTCGCAAGACCCAGCAGGCCCACGCCAACCACGACCATCGTGATTAGCGCCTCGATCAGCGAGAAGCCGGCCGCCGCACGGTGCTTCATACTCAGTTGCATGAACCGGCCCCCTTAGTCTGTACGACTTGCCGACCGACCATGTTGATCGCCACGCAACGCGTCGCACTGTCATTCACAGGAGCTGCGGTATGCAACGTCATCGTGACGATGCCAGTCGGCAAATTGGTGGCAAAGCCATCGCGGTTATATGTCACCGCTGAGGCAGCTGGACTCGGCCTGAACGTATCGCCGCTCGGCAGGGCGGCACGCACACGCAACGGGACATCGTTGGTGGAATCCGTCGTACCGGAGCCATTGACATCATTGAAGACAATCCAGCCGGCTTCCCAATTATTCGTGTTGGTCGTATTGCATGCGGTGCCGTTGGATGACGGACAAAGACTGACCGGCTGCCCACGTTTGATCGCCTCACTGCGGGCAAATTGCAGATCATTCACCAGAGAATTGGCTTCCGCCTGCAACCGCGCCCGCTGGGTCATCGCGACATACGATGGCGTCGCGACTACAGCAAGAATCGCCACGATCGCCAGAGTCACCAATAGCTCAACCAGCGAAATGCCTTTTATGCAGTTCGAACGAATGCAACCGACGCGCGCCCTCCCGCCGCTTTCACCATTCGGGTACGACATATCTGTATCAATTTGACCGAGACACAACACGTTGTCGGCGCAAGCGCCAACGGCTTCGCCACGCCGCTCCCACTGGTATTCAGACCAACGGTTGCGTGACGATTGAAGCTGATGCGCGGTAAGGGGAGTGCGGACCGGCGCCGCCATATCAGTGCAAGAAACGACTGATTAGGAACCCGCGTCGCCACATGGGCGAAATCCCGTTAAGCATGACTCGAACCCCCGACTATTGTTTTATGCGGCAGTCACAACGCAATCGATTTCGCGCGCTACCAATTTGAAACTGATTTGAGTTCTTTTGTGATGACTCGCGTCCGACCCCCGTGGACGCAGACATCCGCTGGACAAAAGCCCAAGCAAATGCAACCCCAGAATAGTGGGGAATTAGTCAAAAAGTGTCAACGCCCCCCCCCCGGAACGGCAAGATTCGCGAGGGCGCATGTTGGCAAAAAACCAACGATCCGCCATAGCAGGGGGTTCCGGCTGCTTGATCCCCCGAGAGGGTATTGACCAGATATGACAGTTATACGGCCAAATTCCCACTAACTTGAGCGGCTAACCAGTTCCAGCCGACTCATGCCACATCGCCACCACGTCATGCATCAACAGGGCGCCATCCTGCTCGAATCCCTTGTCGCCCTGGCCGTCCTCTCGCTGGGCGCTGCAGCCATGCTCCACGCGCTCGATCATGTGGAGGCCACCAGCCATGCCGCTCGCGCGCTAGGGGTCGAGGCCCGTGCCCATATCAACGAGACGGAAACTCGCTGAGATGCCGCGCCCGCTCGCGCGGCATACGCGCGGCACATCGCTGGTCGAACTGTTGGTCGGCATGATCATCGCCCTGATGGTGCTGGGCATCGCGTTGCAACTCATGCTGGTAGCGCGGGTGCGCTACCAGCGGCTGGCCGACGAAGCACTCATTGAAGACCGCGGAATGCGTGCATTGGAGTTGATCGGCAAGGCGGTACGTCAAGCGGGATGGATTACCGACACGCCTACTTCTTCTCCCGTACGGCGCTGGGCGGAGAGCGCCGCACCATTGTCCCTGGTCGGAGCGGACGACTGCGGCCAGCCTAAGAAAACTGTCGAATTGGAATGCGGTCCGCGCGGAATACAAGGCAGTGACGCATTGATGGTGCGTTTCTCCGGTCGCAACCAACTGCCTCCAAACGCGCATGAGCCTGACGGCGCCACGCTGGACTGCGACAACTACGGCGTACGAGAACGCGCCGGATCGGAATCGGATCCGCGCTTGGGAAATATTCTGCTGTTCATCTCCGTCAGCACGGACGCCGAGGAGGCGCCGCGACTGATGTGCCGGTCCTTGTCGCGCAATAGTGGTGATGCATTGGTGGCAGTGAACTCGAACGAAGCGGTCCGCGGGGTCGAAACGTTACAACTGCTGTATACGCTCGCACCGACGGCTACATCGCAAGCCAAAACCGTGTCCGCTCGCGCCATGGCCACCACGGATTGGCATCGCGTAGAGCTGGTCCATGTTGCCCTCGTCGTACGCGGTGACCGGCATTCACTCAGGCAGCCCGACTCGGAAAGTATCGCCCTGTTTCCCGCATTTGGCTCGGCCTCAGGCGCACGTACGGAAGACCTGGAATTCCAACCCGAAGATCCACGCCGTAATCGCGCGCTCTTCACCGCCACGTTCGCCGTACGCAACTCACTACGCTGCGAGGCGGACGCATGCTGATCCAGCATACAAGCGCGCGAGGCTTCTCGATCATCGCAGTGACTGGTGTGCTGATCATCATCAGCCTGTTGACGGTCACGGCCTTGCAGCTCGCACAAGACCACCTCCGCCGTGCCGTTCTGTCTGCAGACTATGCAGTCGCTTTGCAGGCCGCCGAGTCTGCACTGGCAGCGGGCGAGTGCGAGCTAGCCGTTGCGACACGTACGCCAATCCGCAGAAACTGCCCTGTAACGGTGGATGCAGCGCGCGTCGCCGCGCTTGATCCCATCACTTTGGCGGGTTTCGTTCCGGGCCTCTGTGGGCAGGGCACTGAAGCGGGCTTGTGCTGGCCGCTGCAGGGTCAATCCGCTTCCACGCTCGCGGATTTGATCGAAAACGGTTCGAGGAGTGTGACAGTTACCACAACTGAGCAGCGGGACGGGCCCACCGCAACGCCGGCCCGCTATGTCATCGAGCCGATTCCTGACGCATTGCCTGGCCAGTGGAGACAAGCCGGTGCAGAGCGCGCCCCTTCGCTTTTCCGGATTACGGCAGCAGGCTTTGGCACCAACCCGCAGATTAATGTGCTGCTGCAAACCGTTTTTCGCCCACGGGCAAACGAACCATGAAGGCGTGTCAAATCTGCATGGGGATCGTTACAGCGCTGATCAGTTCAACGCTTGGCGCTACGAGTGGTAGTCCCGCGGGTCAACTGCCGACCCACGTCGTTGTCGCAGCCGGCGACGATGCTTGGAGCGGCAAACTCCGTGGTATGCAATTTCTGCCCACACTGGGCACGCTCGACGCCCCTGCTCCGCAAGATCTCTGGGAGGCCAGTCGACAGCTCCGTGATGTCGCCCCGGATGCGCGGCATCTGTGGACTTTCCATCGCAGTCCTTCCGGCGTTCGCACGCCAGCCCCGCTGCGCTGGGCAGCCCTGTCGCGCTCCCAGCAGACCGAGATCGCCGCGAGCGATGAGACCGGCGCCCGACGCGTCGATTACGTGCGTGGTGTACGGCAGCACGAGCACGTCGATCCCACACTGCGGCCACGCACGTCTGTACTAGGCTCCATGCGCGGCGCACACGTCCTGCTGCTCGGCCCTCCCGGCGTGGCTCTCGATGCAAGTCACGAACTCTTTCGCCGCCAGCACATGCGCCGTCCATGGATGGTCTACATCGGTGCGAACGACGGCATGTTGCATGGCTTCGATGCGCTTACCGGTATGGAACGCTTCGCCGTCATACCGGATGCCGTCCTGACCGCTGCTGCGCGCAATGCCTCCTTAGGGCAGCCGGCACCGGCTCCGATCTGCAGCCGGCCTTTGGCCACCGATGCACGAGTCGGCAAGCAATGGCGTTCAATACTCGCTTGCCCCAATGGTGCAATGGGGTCGGGCCTCTTCCTTGTGGACATTACCGACCCGCCCTCTTCTACGCCTCCACCCATGCTTGCCTATGACGCAAGCAATGACGCCGGTGTCGGCCACATGACAGGCCCTATCCCCATCGTGCCACTCAACGCGGGTGGCGACGGGGAGCAGCGATGGTTCGCAGTCAGCGGCAATGGTGAAGGTGCCGAGCGTGCTGGGAGTCGTCTGCTGCTCTTGCCTTTGGACCAACCCGGCACAGCTCTATCGATCCAGGTGCCTCCGAGTGCAAGTCAAGGGGGGCTTGGCGCACCAGCGGTGGCACTCGGGCCGCGGGGGACAGCCCAATCGGCGTACGTCGCTGACACTGAAGGCCGAATCTGGCGCTTCGACCTGACGGGCGCCCCGCCGTGGTGGCAAGCATTGGGAACGAATGATGCCGAGCGCCGCACGCCCTTCTTCACAGCCACCTCTCTCGGAGGCTCTGTCCAGCGCATTCTTAGTCCGATCTTGCTGTCGTCAACGGCTGGAGGCCCATTGCTTGTTTTCACCGCGCTAGGCGCCGACGGGCATGCCACGCTTTATGGTGTAGCGGACACAAACACGTCGCTACGCAACCTGTCGCGCGACAGCCTCGAAGGCTTAAGCACCCGCGAGGTCGCAGACGGCGTGGTGATCCAGCCGGGAAGCAACAGCGCGGCTGGCTGGCGCATCGATCTGCCGGCCGGCCAAAGGCCAGACGACCTGACCGCAGCCGGTCCCGATAGCTTGCTGCTCACTACACGTGACGCTGCCGACCGCGAACGCACCCTTCTGTTGGACGCGAAAACCGGCCTCCCCGTGAGCAAAGATGGGCGAACAGGCCGGGTTGTCCTCGGCGCACCGCTCATTACCATACAGAGCGCCCCGCCCGCCGAGACACCTCGCGGTGGCACCACGCAGGCAACTCACACCGTCCTGTGGCAACTGGATGGCGAACGTGCCCAGCAGCTGGCATCGCGCACATACACGCGCCAACTCGGCCGTCTCAGCTGGCGCGAAGTGACCGAAGCCGGGGCGCGCTGATGCGTCCTACGCGGGCATTCACGTTGATAGAGCTGATGGCAGCGCTTGCCGTCGTGGGGTTGCTAGCTTTTTTCGCCATATCAAGCTGGTCTACGTATTGGCAGCGTGCACATCGCGTCAGCGCGGGCGCCGCCTTGGTCGGTGCCCTATCGCAACTGGAACTCCGGCGTGCGCGCACAGGTACGTACGATGGACAGTCGCCATTTCACGGCCCGATCCCGCATGCGGACGGTTATTCCATCCGCCCCCAGGCGTGCTCCAGTGGGGGTATAGAGCGGCCGAAGACTCAATGTATTGAAGTGGTCGCAGTTCCGGATAGAGCGGATGCCTCCTGCGGCATGCTCGTTCTACGAAGCACCGGCGAACGCGAACCACGCGACGTGGCATGTTGGCCATAACACTACCAATGCTAGCCACCCGGAAAGCAGGCGTGACCCTTTTGGAATTGGTGATCGTGCTTGCCATCCTCACTTTACTGGCCGTGATGGTAGTGCCACCGACCATCGACCGCTGGCAGCGCGAGACCGTGACGCTCCTCGCCGAACGCTTGGCCAGCACGATATCGTTGGCTCAGCGTACGGCTCAGCATCGTCATCTTCAGACAGAGATCGCCCCTCGAAATGCTTCATCAGACTGGGCTAGCGGCTGGGAACTCACTGTATTGGCAACGGCAGGTACGCCTGGCGCTGCAGCCGCGTCGGAGAGAGAAATCATGGTCTCTATCCCGTTGCCCACGGTGCCCGCCGTCCGGCTCAGCGTGCCTCGCAGCAAAATTTCCTACGAGGCTGTGGGATACTCACGGATGACAGAAGTAACCGGCACCACAGTGACGATCTCTAGCGGACGCCATACGCGTCTAATACGGGTCAACACCGTTGGCCGCCCCCGCATCTGTGACCCACATGCGGATCGCGGCGGCAATTGCCGAGCACCCAATACCGATCCGTAACCAGGCCGCGTCACACCCATGTTCTCCGACTTCGACCACGCCATGATGCAGCGCGCCCTGGCGCTGGCCGAGAAGGGCTTGTTCACCACCACGCCGAACCCGCGCGTCGGTTGCGTGATCGTGCGTGACGACACCGTCATCGGCGAGGGCTACACACAACCCGCCGGCCAGGACCATGCTGAAATCCAGGCCATCAAGGACGCCCAGTCCCGCGGCCTCGACGTGCGCGGCGCCACCGCCTATGTGACGCTGGAGCCCTGCAGCCACTTCGGCCGCACCCCGCCCTGCGCAGATCGACTGGTCGAAGCAGGGATTGCACGCGTGGTGGCGGCCATGGAAGATCCAAATCCTGCCGTCTCCGGGCGTGGTCTGCAGAAGCTGCGCGATGCCGGCGTGGACGTGCGTTGCGGTCTGCTTGAGCGCGAGGCGCGCGAGCTGAATATCGGTTTCGTTTCGCGTATGACCCGCGGCACGCCGTGGGTGCGCGTGAAGGTCGGCGCATCCCTGGACGGCCGCACCGCGTTGGACAACGGCGTCAGCCAATGGATTACCGAAGCCGAAGCGCGCAACGACGGGCACCGCTGGCGCGCGCGCGCGTGTGCCATCCTGACCGGCATCGGCACCGTACGCGAAGACAATCCGCGACTGACCGTGCGTGCCGTCAATACGCCTCGCCAGCCACGCCGCGTGCTGATCGACTCTGCGCTGGACGTGCCGCTCGACGCGCACATCCTCACGGCAGATGGTCACCATGAGCCGACGCTGATTTTTGCCGCCCAGCCCGAAGCGGGCCGAATGCGGGCGTTGAGCGAGCGCGGCGCAGAGGTCATCCTGCTGCCCAATGCGGCCAGAAAGGTCGACCTGGCCGCGGTTCTGCGCGAACTTGGCCGCCGCGAAATCAACGAGCTGCACGTCGAGGCGGGCTTCAAGCTCAACGGCTCGCTGCTCCGCGAAGGGCTGGTTGACGAGGTCCTCGTCTATCTGGCGCCCAAGGTGCTGGGCTCGGGCCAGGGCATGTTCAATATGGGGCCGCTGCAGACGCTGGAAGGCGCGGCCGAATTCTTCTTTCACGATATCTCGCGCATCGGGGGCGATCTCCGCATCCTGGCGCGCCGCAACCCGACGGATTGATTGCTTATGTTCACCGGAATCGTCGCCGCAGTTGGCCGAATTGAAACCGTCTCGCCGCTTGGCGACAACGCCGATGCCGGCGTGCGCTTGTCCATCGACGCCGGCGGCCTGCCGCTTGCAGACGTGGCTTTGGGCGATTCGATTGCCATCCAGGGCGCGTGCATGACGGTCGTCGCCAAAGCCGACAACCGTTTTGAGGTCGATGTGTCACGCGAATCGCTCTCCAAGACAGTCGGGCTGGAAGGCCCGGGCGAGGTCAATCTGGAGAAGGCCCTGCGCCTGGCGGACCACATCGGGGGGCACCTCGTGTCAGGCCACGTGGACGGCCTGGGCACGGTCACACACTTCGCGCCCGTCAACGAATCCCACGAACTGCGTGTGCGGGCGCCGGCAGAGCTAGGCAAATATCTGGCCTACAAGGGCTCCGTGGTGGTGAACGGCGTATCGCTTACGGTCAATACCGTCCGCGACGATGCCGACGGCTGCGAGTTCTCGATCAATCTGATCCCGCACACCGTGGCAGTCACCACGCTCAAGCACTTGAAGGCCGGCAGCCAGGTCAACCTGGAGATCGACCTGATCGCCCGCTACGTGGAACGCATGTTGACCCACGCCGCTATTGGCCTGCCCGTGGGCACCCAACCCCTAGCAGCCGTTTGAACCATTGGCCCCACTGGCTTGGGGCCGCCTTGGCGTACAATAGCGGGCTTCCCATTTACGCAGTCGCACGGCCCCCGAAATCACCGATTAGCGGGAGTTGACCGGCGGCGCGCACCCCTGCTACGCCATGTCGATCGCCACAGTCGAAGAAATCATTGCCGAAATCCGCGCCGGCCGCATGGTCATCCTGGTCGACGAGGAAGACCGTGAGAACGAAGGCGACCTGATCCTGGCGAGCGATTTCGTCACGCCCGAAGCCATCAACTTCATGGTCACGCACGCGCGCGGCCTGGTGTGCCTGACGCTCACCGAAGAACATTGCGATCAGCTCGACCTGCCCATGATGGCGAGCCGCAACGGCACGCAGTTCGGCACCAATTTCACCGTATCGATCGAAGCGGCGGAGGGTGTGACCACTGGTATTTCGGCGGCCGACCGTGCGCGCACGATCCAGGTGGCCGCGGCCAAGAACGCGAAACCGTCTGATCTGGTGAATCCGGGCCACATCTTCCCGCTGCGGGCCCAGAAGGGCGGCGTGCTCATGCGCGCCGGCCATACCGAAGCCGGCTGCGACCTGACCGCACTGGCTGGCCTGACGCCCGCCGCCGTGATCTGCGAGATCCTGAAGGACGACGGCACCATGGCGCGCTTGCCGGACCTGGTGGAATTCGCCAAGAAACACGGTTTGAAGATCGGCACGATTGCCGACTTGATCCAATATCGCAGCCGCACCGAGAGCATCGTCGAGCGCGTCGGCGAGCGCACGATGGAGACGCAGTTCGGCACATTCCACGCCGTTGCCTTCCGCGACCGCGCGGCCGGCCGCGCCCATCTGGCGCTGGTCAAGGGCACGCCGACACCGGACACCGAAACGCTGGTGCGCGTGCATGAGCCCCTGTCGGTGCTTGATCTGCTGGAATGCCAGCGCACGACGCACTCGTGGAGCGTGCCCGCTGCCCTGCGTGCAGTGCAGGCCGCCCCGACCGGTGTCGTCGTACTGCTCAATTGCGGCGATTCGGCGGACCGCCTGTTCACCCAGTTCACCGCGCTGGATGCACCCCACGAGCGCCCGCGCACGAAACCCGATCCGCGCATTTACGGTATCGGCGCGCAGATCCTCAAGGACGTGGGCGTCGGCAAGATGCGTGTGCTGGCCTCGCCGCTCAAGCTGCCAAGCATGGTCGGCTACGATCTGGAAGTGACGGCGTATCAGTCGATGGCGGATGCGCCGGACGTCACTTCGGCTTCGTCCGCCGCCACGCATTGAACTTCGCGCGGTAGCTAAACTGCCGCGCCGACTTTCTTTTTTCTGACGTTGCCAGATAGACAACCTCAGGCAACCCCAACCGGAATACACCATGGACCACGGCTTCTACCCGACCAATCTCAACGGCGAAGGCCTGCGCATCGGCATCGTCCAGGCGCGTTTCAACGAGCCCGTGTGCGAAGCGCTGCGCGAAGCATGCGTCGCTGAACTCGAACAACTCGGCGTGGCCGGCGAAGACGTGCTGCTGGTCACCGTGCCGGGTGCGCTGGAAGTCCCGCTGGCCCTGCAAAAGATGGCCGAATCGGGCCAGTTCGACGCGCTGATCGCGCTGGGCGCAGTCATCCGCGGCGAGACGTACCACTTCGAGCTGGTGTCCAACGAATCGGGCGCCGGCATCACGCGCGTGGGCCTGGACTTCAACATCGCCATCGCCAACGGCATCCTGACCACCGACACCGACGCACAGGCCCACGCCCGCACCCGCGAAAAAGGTCGCGACTGCGCCCGCACCGCTGTTGAGATGGCCAACCTGACCAATGACCTCGATGGTCTGCAGGATCACGGTCAGGACGACGACGGCGAGAATGAATAAGCGCTTCCTCGCGCAAAGGCTTTTCCCATGACGCAAGACAATTCCCAAGCCAAGACCAAGGCCCCCGCCAAGAGCGCGCGCCGCCGTGCGCGCGAACTGGCATTGCAGGGTCTGTATCAATGGCTGCTCAATCGCAACGACCCCGGTGTGGTCGAGGCGCATCTGCAAGACGCACAAGGTTTCAACAAGGCCGACCGTGCGCACTTCGACGCGTTGCTGCACGGTGCGATCCGCGAAGAAACCACGCTGACCGAGGCGTTCACGCCGTACCTGGATCGCCCGGTTGCCGAGCTGTCGCCGGTCGAGCGTGCCGCCCTGCTGGTCGGCGCGTACGAGTTGGTGCACTGCGTGGACATCCCGTACAAGGTCGTGATCAACGAGGCCGTTGAACTGACCAAGACCTTCGGCGGCGTCGAAGGCTACAAGTACGTCAACGGCGTGCTGGACAAACTGGCCGCCCAGGTCCGCGCTGTCGAGGTCGCTGCCCGCCGGTAATTCGGCGTCTGCCGTTCGCTTTACCTTTTGCATCGCTTGAAGATGGACGCCCACCGCCTGCAGACAGCCGCCCGGCTGGCCAATATCCGCGCCTTTCACGTGATGGAGCTGGCCAAGCAGGCCCGCGAGCTGCAACTGGCTGGACGCAGCATCATTCACATGGGCATCGGCGAGCCGGACTTCACCGCCGCCGAGCCCGTCGTGCAAGCCGCGGCCGACGCCATGCGGCGCGGCGTCACGCAGTACACCGGGGCCTTGGGCATTCGCCCGCTGCGCCAGGCAATCGCCCGCTACTACCACACCGTTTACGGCCTCGAGATTGCGCCAGAGCGCATCATTGTGACGGCGGGCGCGTCTGCGGCATTGCTGCTGGCGTGTGCGGTGCTGGTGGAGATCGGCGGCGAAGTCTTGATGCCCGATCCGAGCTATCCGTGCAACCGTCACTTCGTGGCTGCCTTCAATGGCGAGGCAAAGCTGGTGCCGTCGGGGCCGGACCAACGCTTCCAGTTGACGGCTGCGCAGGTCGACGCTCACTGGGGCGAGCGCACGCAGGGTGTGCTGCTGGCCTCCCCTTCCAACCCGACGGGCACCTCGATCCTGCCGGATGAGCTGCAGCGTATTGTGCAGACCGTGCGCGCGCGAGGCGGATTCTCGATCGTCGACGAGATTTACCAAGGCCTTTCGTACGACCAAGCCCCGGTCTCCGCCCTGTCGTTCGGCGACGATGTCGTCACGATCAACAGCTTTTCGAAGTATTTCAACATGACCGGCTGGCGACTCGGCTGGCTGGTGGCGCCCGCCGAACTGGTGCCCGAGTTCGAAAAGGTCGCGCAGAATCTGTTCATCTGCGCGTCGGCGGTGGCGCAGTACGCGGCGCTTGCCTGCTTCGAGCCGGAAGCGTTGGCGATTTACGAAGAGCGCAAGGCCGAATTCCGCCGCCGCCGGGATTTCATCGTGCCAGCCCTGGAATCGCTCGGCTTCAACGTACCGGTCAAGCCGGACGGAGCATTCTATGTTTACGCCGATTGCCGGGGCGTGAACCATCCGCATGCCGACGATGCCGATGCCCTCACCCAGTCGATGCTGCACGACGCGGGCGTGGTGCTCGTACCGGGACTCGATTTTGGACCGCATACGGCGCGGCACTACATCCGGCTGTCCTACGCCACATCGATGGCACATCTGGAAGAAGCGGTCGCACGGCTGGGCAGGCTATTCGGTCGATAAAGCACGCTTCGCATCGCCAAAACAGAAAGGCCGTCCCGGAGGACGGCCTTTCTATTTAGTGCAGCGGATCAAGCTGATCAGGCTTGGCCTTGCGACTTACTGTCCAGACGCGCCTCTTCCTGCTGACCCGGGGCCGGTTTGTCGGACGGCTTGGCGGCTTGCGTCTTCACGTCAGCCTGCGCCACGGGCGCGGCTGTCGCAACCGGCTTCACCGGTTCGCGCTCGGATGCCGCGGTCATCGGCGAACGATGTCCCGTCGCGACCATGCGCAGGCGCGAACGCTCCTGCAACACCTTGCCGCCGTAGCCGCCATCGCCCTGCGTCACGGCCCCGACATACAGCTTCAGGCCGCCCTCGATCGATCCTGCGCGTGCGATGCAATCCTTCAGTACCAGCGCACCGACCTTGATGTTGGCGTACGGGTTGAGCGCTGCACCGACGCCGCCCATCACTTCGTACTTGTCCTGGTGGACCTTCGTCATGACCTGCATCAGGCCCTGCGCACCCATACCGCTCTCGGCGAACGGGTTGAAGCTGGACTCGATCGCCATCACGCCGAGGATGAGCAACGGATCCAGGCCGACTTCCTTGCCGGTCTGATACGCAGCCTTCACCAACTGGCCGGTGGCTGTAGCCGCCACGCGATACTTGCGGGCAATGTATTCCGCTACGGCGGCCTGCTCTCGCGGGGTACCGGCGGTTGCCGACTCACGCGCGTCGCGGACGACTTGCGTGTTCGGAATCTGCGCGGCCAACTCGGCCACGGACGGCACCTTCGAAAGCGCGTCCCAACCTGCCGCCGCAACCGTGCCACCCTGTGCCGTCGCCGGAGCAACAGCTTGAGCGGCGCCCGTACCAGCAGACGGCGCAGTCGGCGCAAAAGCCACCGGCTGCACGCCAGCCGCAATTGCGGGAGACGGATTTGCCGAGGCGACACTGGTGTCGACACCCGGCGTGAAATGCAGCACGCGTTGAGCGACCGTGGCACGCCACTCGCTGTTCAGCGAGAGTGCAACTGCGGCGGCGACCGCCAGCAAGCCGATGCTATTGAGCACGACATGCCCGCTGCGGAACACCAGCAGTACGCCAGGATGCAACTCATTGCGGGACGCGGCGGCGCCCCCTGCGTTCAACTCCATGCGCAGCTTACGAGGCAGCGCAACTTGACCGGCACGCGCGAGGCGGCGGCCAACCGGGGCTACGAGCCGGCGTTGCAGCGCCGATCCGATCCCGGAAGAATGAAGGGTTTTCCAACCGTTCATACTTACCTCCGTCCGCTGCTCAGATCCGGTAGACGCCTTTCTTTTGCATGGCGCCGTGCGTTTCAGGTCGCAACGGTTTTTAGTAAGGATGCCGCGCTGTTGCAGTCAGCCGGCATCTGTTGGGGGCACTCCCCTAGTGCCCAGAGAAATGCGGGCCGTGTCCTTGGGGAGGTCACGTCCCGCAGCGATGCTGATGTGCTCTGGTGTCGCCCCTCACATGGTTGAGAACAGGGCGAAGGCATTAGCCGAAAACATGTTGCGTTGCAACAATTACCAGATCGGATTGGATTGTAGGAAGCGCGTTATGCCAAGTCAATCATAAAGAAACGATTTTTCATATCCAAAAGTTATGATAGGCGTCCCGTTGTTGGGACTAGCTGACCTGCGACGCGTTCTGTCATCAGGGGGCCATGCGGTTTTGGCCGTACAATCGCGGCCACCCTGCCTACACCAAAAAAATGTCGCCCGGACGACCGTTCGGGGGCGGCCCGTCCGCGTGATAGGCGACCGACCTTACCTTTGGTTACAAAATGTCCATGCAATACAGAGACTTACGTGACTTTCTCGCCCAGCTCGAGCGCGCGGGCGAACTGCGCCGCATACACCGGCCGGTGTCGCCGCGCCTGGAAATGACCGAAGTCTGTGACCGTTTGCTGCGCGCCGAAGGCCCAGCGGTCGTCTTTGAGCAGCCGGTGGACGGCGCACAGAAGTACGACATGCCGGTGCTGGCGAACCTGTTTGGCACCACGCGTCGAGTGGCGCTGGGCATGGGCGCGGAGTCGCTCGATGAACTGCGGGACGTCGGTCGCCTGCTCTCGGCGTTGAAAGAGCCCGAACCGCCGCGCGGCCTGCGTGAAGCCGGCAAGCTGTGGACAATGGCCAAGGCCGTGTGGGATATGGCGCCGCGAAAGGTGTCGTCGCCGGCATGCCAGGAGATCGTGTGGGAAGGGAATGACGTCGACCTCTCGCGCATCCCCGTACAGACGTGCTGGCCTGGCGATGCGGCGCCGCTTGTCACCTGGGGGCTGGTCATCACCCGCGGGCCGCACAAGAAGCGGCAGAACCTGGGGATCTACCGGCAGCAGGTCATCAGTCGCAACCAGCTCATCATGCGTTGGCTGGCGCACCGAGGCGGCGCGCTGGATTTCCGCGAGCACGCCATCGCCAATCCGGGTCAGCCGTTTCCGATTGCGGTGGCACTGGGCGCCGACCCGGCCACCATTCTTGGCGCGGTGACGCCGGTGCCGGACACGTTGTCGGAGTACCAGTTTGCGGGGCTGCTACGCGGCAGCCGGACCGAACTTGCGACATGCCTGACGCCGTCCTTGGCGCAGGCGCAACTGCAAGTGCCGGCCGGCGCCGAAATCATCCTCGAAGGCCACATCCAGCCGGACCCGACGCACCCGAGTGGCTATCAGCACGCGCTCGAAGGCCCCTTCGGCGATCACACCGGCTATTACAACGAGCAGGACTGGTTCCCCGTGTTCACGGTCGAGCGCATCACGATGCGCCGCGACCCGATCTATCACTCCACATATACAGGCAAGCCGCCCGATGAGCCGGCCGTGCTCGGCGTGGCGCTCAATGAAGTGTTCGTGCCGCTGCTGCAGAAGCAGTTTCCGGAGATTGCCGATTTCTATCTTCCGCCCGAGGGCTGCAGCTATCGCATGGCGCTGGTCAGCATGAAGAAGCAATACGCCGGCCACGCCAAGCGCGTGATGTTTGGCGTGTGGAGCTTCCTGCGGCAGTTCATGTATACGAAGTTCATCGTGGTGGTGGACGACGATGTGAACCTGCGCGACTGGAAGGAAGTGATCTGGGCGATCACCACCCGCGTCGATCCGGCGCGCGATACGGTGATGGTGGAAAACACGCCGATCGACTACCTCGATTTCGCCTCCCCAGTGTCGGGCCTGGGCTCCAAAATGGGCATCGATGCCACCAACAAATGGCCCGGCGAGACCACGCGCGAATGGGGCCAGCCCATCGTCATGGATGCCGCTGTCAAAGCCCGCGTCGACGCCATGTGGGACACGCTCTTCCAATAACCACAAGGCCTGGCGGCACGATCTGCGAGCGAACGACCGTTCGGTTATTCTTAGCGGGTTAAGCGACTGCTGCATCTAAAAGGCGGGCCCTTTTGTCTACTGGGTCCGCCTTCCTTATGGAGAACGCCATGGCCGAAGCACTCGACTCATCCCGCACAGCCTCCAACGCGCTGGAGCGCATCACAGACCGCACCCTCGTCAAGACGCAGTCCTATGTCGACGGCGCCTGGGTAGGCGCGGCAGACGGCGCGACGTTTCCCGTCTACGACCCTGCCACCAACGCACACCTGGCCGACGTCGCCAATCTCGGCCACGCAGAAACGCTGCGCGCGATCGACGCGGCCAATGCGGCGTGGCCCGCGTGGCGCGAGCTGACCGGCAAGGAGCGCGCTGGCCTGATGCGCCGCTGGTTCGACCTGCTGATCGCCAACGCCGACGACCTCGCCGCGCTGATGACGGCTGAACAAGGCAAGCCGCTGGCCGAAGCCAAGGGCGAAATCGTCTACGGCGCGTCGTTCATCGAATGGTTTGCCGAAGAGGCCAAGCGCGTCTCCGGCGACGTGATGGCCAGCACCTGGCGCGACAAGCGCATGGTCGTGTTGAAGCAGCCGGTGGGCGTGTGCGCATCCATCACGCCGTGGAACTTCCCGCTGGCGATGATCACCCGCAAAGTCGCGCCGGCCATGGCGGCAGGCTGCACCATCGTCATCAAGCCGGCAGAACAGACGCCGCTTTCCGCGCTGGCCATGGCCGAACTGGCGCACCGCGCAGGCATTCCCAAGGGCGTGGTCAACGTGGTGACGGGCGATGCGGACCGCTCGATCGCCATCGGCAAAGCCCTGTGCGAATCGCCGATCGTGCGGCATCTGTCGTTCACGGGCTCGACCCCGGTCGGTCGCATCCTGATGCAGCAATGTTCGCCGACGGTGAAAAAGGTGGCGTTGGAACTGGGTGGCCATGCGCCGTTCATCGTGTTTGACGACGCCGACATCGATGCCGCCGTGGAAGGCGCAGTGCAGTCGAAATACCGAAACGCCGGCCAGACCTGCGTGTGTACGAACCGTTTCTATGTCCATGCCTCGGTGTACGACACGTTTGTCGAAAAGCTCTCGGCCAAGGTGCGCGGCATCAAGGTCGGCAACGGTTTCGAATCGGGCGTAGTGCAAGGCCCGCTGATCGACGACCAAGCGGTGGAAAAAGTGCAGCGTCACATCGACGACGCGACGCAGAAAGGCGCGCGCCTGACCGCCGGCGGCAAGCTGATGCAGGGCTTCGGCTCGCAACGTTTTGTCGAGCCCACCGTGCTGGCGGACGCCACGCCCGACATGCTGATCGCGCGCGAAGAGACCTTCGGCCCGGTCTCCGCCATCTTCAAATTCCAGGACGAAGCGGAAGTCGTGCGCCTGGCCAACGACACCGAATTCGGCTTGGCTTCGTACTTCTTCAGCCGCGACATCGGCCGCATCTGGCGCGTGGCCGAGCAGCTCGAATACGGCATGGTCGGCATCAACACGGGGCTGATCTCGAACGAGGTCGCGCCGTTTGGCGGCATCAAGCAATCGGGCCTGGGCCGCGAAGGTTCGGTCTACGGCATCGACGAGTATCTCGAACTCAAGTATTTGTGCATGGGCGGCATCTGAAGCGTCGCCCCCTCTTGGCCGACCTGCCACCTCGATAGAGCGGGCGGCTTTCCCCTTGCCTGACCGGCGGAGGAGACACATGAGCACCATCCAGGAAGGCGCCCAGGAAAGGCCGCCCACGGCAGCCAACC